>PVMK01124846.1_pt1 | contig 69785 bp, 66 predicted proteins | sample 1853481 | NCBI WGS metagenome assembly PVMK01 (sample SAMN08533507, study PRJNA380276) | Marine sediment metagenome, whole genome shotgun sequencing project.
TATTGTGATCACGATAAGGCCGAGCACTATAGCCACAGGGGTCCAACCCAGTGAGGCAATATCGGCAAAGGTGATTCGTACGCCGAGCAATGCGATGCCGATTTTCAGGAGGTTTCGTGCCGAGAACTCAATCCCTGGTGAGCAGGACGGCAGCTCCATGAGAAAATGAAAGGCGATGCCCAGCAGCAGGGCGAACAGCATGACCGGGGCGAAGTAATGTTCGGAAAGGAACGTCGCTGCAGCGGCAACGGTAAATGACACAACGATGCCCGGATAATACCGGGAGCTGGCCTGTTTTAACTCGCTGACGGAAGGAATCATGTTGGCGGTTGTTACCTCAAAGCCTCAAATATGCAGTGGGGGTGCCACGGGATTGGCATTTTAAGTCATGCTGCCCCGGAAATAGCGACATTATGCACTGGAAAGTTTTTGGGTTGCCAAAGTTTACCTGCTTCTGGATTGATCGCAGCCACGGTATGTCATATCCTCACGTTGCGATCTAAGCTCCATAAAAAGGAACTATTGTTGTGGCGCTGCGTCCAGTGTGGAACCAGCAGTTTTGCATAAAGAAATCGGGTTAAAGAGAAATAACACATGAGTAACGACATAATCATCGAAGCCTGGAACACCGTGCTGTTCGATAAATTTACCAAATACAGGCACCTGTTCGTGGAGGGCTATTCACTGCACAGCGATGAGTTTCTGAAGCGTCATCCTTATTCGCCAGGAACCACGGTGCTGGATATCGGCTGCGGATGGGGGGACACCACCATAAAGATAGCGGCATCTGTCGGCCCGGATGGAAAGGCATATGGCGTGGACTGTGCCGAGAACTATCTGAAAATTTGCAATGGTGATTCAGCCGATGCCGGAGTGGAAAACACTGAATTTTTTATGGCAGACGTGGAGTCTGACGATCTCGGCGGACCCTACGACGCGGCTTTTGCCCGCTGTGGTACGATGTTTTTCTACCTGCCAGGGCTGGCCATGAGAAACATCCGGAAGTCCCTGAAGCCGGGAGGGAAATTCACCCAGATTGTGTGGCGCAAACGCGAAGACAACGCCTGGCTGCATGATGCAGAGCTGTGTACCAGGGCAATTGTGCCCATTGTGTCCCACGACGAAACCGATGCAGTACATTGTGGACCCGGTCCGTTTTCCCTGGCTGGACCGGACATGGTCAGTGACATGCTGCAGTCAACAGGCTACGAAAGAGTGAGCTTTGAGCGATACGACATCGACATGTGTATCGGACGCGACATCGATGAAGCGGTGGAATTCGCCCTGGCCATTGGCCCCGCCGGCGAGATAATCAGGCTGGCAGAAGAAGAGGGCGAGCGCCTCACCCCACAGGTCAGGGAATCAATTGCGGACACTTTCAAGAAAACCATGCGCGATGATGGCAGTGTATGGGCGGGTTCCAGTGCCTGGTTTATAACCGCCTACAACCCGGTATAGCGCCAGGCCGGGATAACCCGGCCCATCTATCGAAGATCAGCCTGATCGGGGCTGCTGACGGTTACCAGGACCCTGATATCGGTGGGCGAACCGCTGTTACAGGGATTGTTTACCTGCGGACAGTTTGAAATTACAGCCAGGGCATTTATCTCGGCACGCAGGACAATGTAATCCCCCGGTCCGGATTCTCCATCCACAAATACGGCTTCAACGAGGTCGCCATTGTGGACCGGGACATTGCAGAAGAAGTTGATATTGGGGACGATATCCTTCCTGCCCAGCCCGTGTTTTGAAAGTTCATGGAGGAAGTTTTCCCGGCATCCCGGGCAGTCGGACACACCATAGAGCATTTCATTGCTCGGTGCGCTGCAGCAACCGGCGATGGTGTCGTGGCCGTTGCAGCTGTCATGTATAAACCGAAATATGGGGCGGGCAATGTCCGAGTAAAGAGTGTGGCCCGCAGTAAGTTTCAGTGTCTGCGATGCCTTGATGGTATTGGGGGCGTGATAGCGTTCTTCGGGGTGCTCCGCGTTGTAGCACAGGAAATCCACGCCCTGTTGCCCTTCAAGATCGACGATGGTCAGGTAAACTCCTTTCGGGATCACCCGTGACCAGGACTTTCCCGCCGGGACGATCTCATCCGATTCAGCCCCTATTGTCATCACTGTTCGGATCCGGTCCCGCCTGGCGGGCGGGGATTTATGGGAATGCTCATGTCGAGTTCCAGTATTTGTTCAATTTTTGCCGCCGCTGCGATTACCGTGGCATCGGCCTGGGTCGCTGCGGCAATCTGCAGGCCCACCGGGAGCCGGTTGCGGGTAAATCCACAGGGCAGTGACAGGGCAGGGCACAGTGCAGTGGTAAAGGCATAGGCGATGGCGAGCCACTGGTAGTAGTTGTCGAAGGGGTGACCGTCGCACTCTGCAACATGATCCTGGGCGACCGGGTAAGGCGGCACAATGGTTGCGGGGGTCAGCAGAACCGGGTATTCGCTGAAGAATGCCTGGACGCGGCTGACCAGGGCAACACGTGCAGCCTCGGCCTGGTTGATATCTTCAACGGTCAATTTCAGCCCCTCCCTGATATTCCAGGCGACGTTGGGATTCAGCTCGTCTTCGTGTTTTTCCAGCAGGTAGCCCAGGCCTGCGGTGTAGTTTTGGGCCCGGAGTACGTGAAATATTTCGTCCAGGCCGGAGAAATCAGGGTGTGTTTCAATTATCTCGTATCCCGCATCAGACAGGGAATCCATTGCCCGGGAGACAACCATGCGCACCTCAGGGTCCACAGGTGTGATACCGAGGTCCATGGAAAACGCGATCTTGCCGGACAGGAGCGGCAAGCGGGCAGCATCGCAGAACGGTGTCACCGGTGCAGGCAAAGACAATGGTACAGAAGGTTCATGCCCGCACATCGCATCGAGCAGGAGAGCAAGATCGGCGACATTCCTGGCCATGGGACCACAGGTGGACAGGGTATTGGTAACCGAATTTCCGAGGTCTGTGGCTACTCTTCCCACGGTGGGGCGCATGCCGACAATGCCACAGAAGCTTGCCGGGTTGCGTAATGATCCCCCCATATCCGAGCCCTGGGCCAGCCATGCCGTACCACTGGCGAGGGCGGCGGCAGCACCACCGGATGATCCGGCGACACTCATTTCAGTGTTCCAGGGGTTTCGTGTTTCACCGTGAACGGTGTTGCATGTATTGGCACCGGTGCCAAATTCCGGGGTATTGGACTTGGCATAGATCACGCCGCCATTTTTCTCGATATGCTCTACCAGTATGTCTGATTTGTCGGCTACGTGATCCCGGTACACGCTGGACCCGTAGGTTGTCCTGACACCGCTCACATCTTCAAGGTCTTTAATGGCCACTGGCAGTCCGCCGAGACAGGTTTCAGCCGGGTCAATAATTTTTGCCTTCTCCCGGGCGCGCTCGAAACAGAGTGTCGGCAGTGCATTGATCTCTCCATCCACTTCTGCGATTCTTGCCTCAAGAGCGTCAAGTAATTCCAGTGGAGAAATTTCCCTGTTCACAAGCAGGTGATGCACTTCGGTGGCAGACAGCCTGATGAGCTCAGGGATGCGGGTTTCCCGGGTCATCGGCTTTCTTCATCAGTGAAGGCGAATTTCGAACTGCCAGGTTCAATTTCTGACAGATTTTATCAGCGCTTCAGCATCCAGCAGGGAGCGGGCACTGATGCGGATATCCTTCCACCTGAAACGTATGGAGTTTTTAACGATCACCCGGTCCCGTTTTTTCAGTTCATCCGCGATGGGAGACCAATGGAACAACATATCCGGACTGACTGAAAAAGCGGTTTCATCGTCGGGAATTCCAGCATAGTCAGCATTGGCTACGCGAATAATTAACGCTTTCACCGTTTCCGGAAACTCGTCAGACGCTTCATCCGGAATTCCTGTTTGGTCGGTAATTTCTTTTACTACCTGTGAAAACAGGTCAGAAATTTCATCGCTCCCGGCATCGGTGCGAAGTAAAACCAAGGCGCCGAGATAGACCGAAAGATCAGAAAGACAGCCGAGGTAAACCTGCCATTTGGCCATATTAATGGATATCAGCAAGCCGGGATCATCAAACATTGCAGGGAACTGGGTACCGGCCCGGGTTTTCAGGTAGCCGTACAGGGATGTCTGCGCAACATGGCTTGAACGGGTCTCGATGAAATTTTTCAGTGCCGCTATATTGTCAATGGGGGTATTCTCAACCGGCCGACCCAGGCCAACATACTCCCCTAATGTCTTCCAGGACTCTTTTGAAAATAAGACTTTAGGGATATTTGTTATTAGTTTTTCTAAGGAATGTGTCATAAACTGTATAAATAATTTAATGTCTGTAACCATGAATTTTATATGAATTCAAGGGTGACATTGGATAATCTTGTCGCTATCATAGCGATGCGTTTAGCAAGCGTACACAATTCTAATTAAATTATTTCCATACTAACATTCACTATATGTGAGGAGGATGTATGACAGATACAAGCCAACGAGTGGAACATTGGGACCGTACAAAGCGCCTCATGATTATCACTCTGACACTTTGGTTTATTTTTTCTTTCGTCGTCCATTGGTTTGCCAATGCATTGAACTCGATGAGTTTTATGGGCTTTCCTCTGGGTTTCTACATGGCTGCACAGGGTTCCGAATTAATATTCGTTATCATTATCTTCTGGTTTGCCTGGGCGCAGCACAAAATTGACCAGGAAACTGGTTTTGCGGAGGAGGAGTAAGCGATGAAAGGCAATTTTATAGATAATTTACCCAAGATCTACGGTATGTACACCGGGGGATTCCTTGCTTTTGTCCTCCTGATGGCCATACTGGAGCAGATGGGCCTGGGAGCAGATACCATTGGTATTCTGTTCGTCGCTTTCACCGTGGTCATATACGCCGGCATTGGCTGGTTATCCAGGACAATGGAAGTGGGCGCGTACTACGTCGCAGGTCGCCAAGTTCCTACCGTGTTCAACGGTATGGCAACTGCAGCTGACTGGATGTCTGGTGCTTCTTTCGTGGCAATGGCGGGCGGCATCTACTTCGGTGGACACGGCTACCTCGCATTCGTTGTGGGCTGGACAGGCGGTTACATTCTGGTAGCGGCACTGATGGCGCCTTACCTGCGAAAGTTCGGTTGCTACACCGTACCTGATTTTATCGGTACCCGTTATGGTGGTAAACTGGCGCGATTCTTTGCGGTTGTTGTATTGACGGTGGCCTCATTCACCTACGTGACTGCACAGATTAACGCCACAGGTACCATTGCCTCAAGGGCTCTTCAGATTCCGTTTGAAGTGGGCGTGTGGTTTGGCCTGCTGGGAATCCTGCTATGTTCCATGCTTGGCGGCATGCGGGCAGTTACCTGGACCCAGGTTGCGCAGTACATCGTACTGATCATCGCATACCTTGTTCCGGTTATCTGGATGTCCAACAAACAGGGATTCGGTCTTATACCTCAACTGGTATACGGTGACGCAGTAATGCGTATTACCGAACTGGAGCAGTTGCACGGCCTCGGTACCCTTGAAGCGGTGGCAGGTGCGAAAGCAGGGCTGAAAGCACTGACTGTACCTTTTGTTGCGGCTGGTTCTGATGCATTAAGCAGCTGGAAGTTTGTCACCCTGGTACTGTGTATGATGGCCGGCACGGCGTCGCTGCCGCACATCCTGATGCGTTATTTCACTACGCCTTCAGTCAAAGCGGCCAGACAATCAGTGGCCTGGTCACTGTTCTTCATATTCCTGCTGTATTTCACCGCACCGGCACTGGCTACCTTTACCAAACTCCAGATACTCGATCCGAATCTGGCAACCGGTATTATTGGCAAGTCCATTGAGGAGGTGTTGGCGCTGGAGTGGATTCAGAAATGGAGCGCCGTTGGGTTCGCCCAGGTTATTGACGCCAACGGCGATGGTATCCTTCAGCTCAATGAGTTCTTCATGCGGGACGATATCGTTGTGCTGGCGTCTCCTGAAATCGCAGGACTGCCGTATGTTATCTCCGGTATGGTGGCCGCAGGCGGTATGGCTGCTGCGATGTCAACAGCAGACGGACTGCTGCTCGCGATCGCCAACGCGTTGTCTCACGATCTGTCCTACAAGATCATCGATCCAAATGCAGAAACCAAGAAACGTCTCCTCGTGGCTCGAGTCCTGCTTCTGGGAATCGGTGCTGCGGGTGCATTCGTAGCCAGCTTCCAGCTCACCAGTATACTCGGTGCAGTGGCATGGGCATTCGATTTCGCGTGTTCGGGGCTGTTCTTCCCGATTGTTCTGGGGATATGGTGGAAACGTGCCAACCGCCCCGGTGCCCTTGCAGGCATGGCTTGCGGTTTCGTTGCAGGAAGTTTGTACCTGTATTGGGTCGCACCCGCCTTCCTTGGTAATGATCCGTGGATTGGTATCGATCACCTGCGCTTCGGAATCATCGGTATGCCGGTGAGCCTGGTTGCAATGGTCGTGGTCACGCTGATGACTGAAGAACCCGATGCGGAAACACAGGCAATGGTGGATGAAATGCGCGTGCCTAGAGGTAAGGCAGTACTGAGTGAACAACACTAGTATTTGCTGACTTGATTAAAGCCGGGGATACTCCCCGGCTTTTTTTTGCTTTAACCGGAGAGCTGTTGCACTTGAAATTTCTTCGTTATGACCAGCCTCGTATGTGCTCATTTACTTATGTAAACTGCGCATACTCGGCTGATCATGCCTTGAACTTCCTGCGTTCACGACGCTCTCCGGGCATAGCGGCACGAAAGTACTAAAATTCAACGAGAGCTGTTGCAATTTGATTTCTTAATTCACTATGCATCCTTTGATCAGACTCCACATAAATTACGACTGGCGAATTCCTGTGATTCTCGTATACACTCCGCACCTGTTCAAAAACCCTCTCAGGCAGATAGCTTGAAAAATCCATTTTCCCCTGAGCTTTTCCATGTACGCTGATTTTCCCGTCTGGCTGTTAACCTTTGATTACATCATGGGTATGATTATGTGGACCCTGGTGGGGCGTTTTGCCATGGGAATTTTCCTGCGCGAGGACAGTTCGTTCTTTTTCATGCGGGCATTCGTCAAGTACACCAACCCCCTTATCAATCTGTTCAAGCCAATCACTCCCGAATTTCTTGTCAGGGGACTTGTGCCATTGTATGTGGCCTGGTTTTTTTACATGGTTCGTTTTTACCTGATGCCCTGGCTGCTTGGCTACTCGGTCATGGGAATGCTCTCCTTTCCGCTGGAGAGTGAATTTGCCCATGGCATAGCCAAAGTGATTGGAAAAATGTTTTAAAGTACCCTCGTTCCAGGGCTGTGAGTCCAGAGTATGGGTTACAGGTTAAATCTCCATAGGACGTACTACTGAGCGCGAAATTCAGGGTGTCGAAAATTTGATAACGGGTCTCGTTTCACTTTTTATCGGATCCCTGCTGGCCTCTACAATCCTGCCTGGCGGGGTCGAGGTATTGCTCTATTACCTGTTCCAGTCCGGTGAATACAGCTGGATTTCACTACTTGTTGTTTCGACCATAGGTAATACCGCTGGCGGAGTGATCACTTTCTTCATGGGGTGGCTTATCCACAACGGGCTTTCCGGGACTGCCTGGCACCAGCGTATCGAGAAACTCTTCGCCCTGGATGATAAATCCCTGGCGAGGGTGGAAAAATGGGGTATTCCGATGCTGTTCTTCAGCTGGATGCCGATCATAGGCGATCCCTTGTGCCTTGCCGGAGGTTATTTACGCCTGCCTCTGTGGAAGAGCATATTCATGATTTTCCTGGGAAAATTTGCCAGGTATTGCGTGCTATTGTGGCTGTACACCCAGCCTTGGGCGGCTGCACCGATTTAGCTGGAAGAGCCCCGGGCATTCAGGTGAGTGCGCCTCCACAACTGCTTCCTGCGCCGGCGGTACAGCCAAAACAGTGGCTGGCAACCGCCACCGGTGCATTCTCAAGGTTGTTGCTGTCAATGTCCCATAACTTTTTTCTGCCACTGAATGCCAGGGGCATCCCGAGCATCTGGTTAAAGTCGCAGTCGTAAACGTCACCCTGCCAGTCAACACTGATCAGGCGCCGGCACATCAGTGGTTCGACCGTAGCCGGGTTGAAGTTTTCCACCAGGAGTTGTTCATAACACCCAAGCTGGCCGGTCCTTTCAAGATAGTGCCTGAACCTTTTTATAGGGAGGTTGGTAATCGTAAGCAGGTTATTGAATTCGATATTAAAATCCTGCTTCAAGTGGGATTTGTAATCCTGCTCCAGCTGTTTCTGTGCGGGCGGCAGGTGGGGTCCAACCGGGTTGTACACCAGGTCAATGATCAACCCGGGGTCCCTGCCGTAGCCGACTTCGTTGAATGCCTGCAGGCCCGAGATACTCTTGCCAAACACCCCTTTGCCGCGTTGCTGGTCTACATTTTTGCGGCTGTAGCAAGGCAGGGAGCAGACCAGCCTGATTTTTCTTTCAGCATACCAGGCTGGCAGATCCTCCAGCCCGGGCTCATACTGTACGGTGATATTACAACGGGAAGTAATTGAAACACCCTGTTTGATAAACCCGTCACAAAATTCGCGGAATCCGGGAATCAATTCGGGCGCACCACCCGTGATGTCTACGGCGCGTATATTGTTATCTACGGACCAGTCGAGAATCTTCTGCATGGTTTCTGCCTGCATCATTTCCGTCCGCTTTGGGCCGGCATCGACATGGCAGTGCTCGCACGCCTGGTTGCACAGGTATCCGATGTTGATCTGCAATTCCGATAAACCAGCCCGCTGCAGGGGGAAATCGCCCGTGTGCCTTGAGTACATCATTGAAATCGTGTTGTACCTTAATATCCATTTTTCATTCGTAAGTTCTTGGGTTGCCAATTATATGGGGTTTGAAATTTACCTGGTTGTTGCGGAGTAACAAAGAACAGCGTCCAATTACCACACTTAGTATTCGGCGTGAACATTAAGTTCCCGAAGGATCGCGAGTGTGGTGCAGAACTCATAGTTAAGGAGCCTCTGATTAAAACTGGGCGAATCAAGTTGCCCTATGAAATAGGAGCGGGCAAAATAGTCAAGTTCAAGGCGCACAACGCACGTAATAGCAGGGCTATTGCGAAGCCCGCCTTTATCTTTCTGGGCAACGCAGGAATTGATTATTTTGGACTCAAATAGATCGTTCATGTTTTATTCAGAGGCTCCTTAAATTGCCCGCTTAATAGCTGAACGCTGTGTCACACAGGTCGTTGAGGATACAGTCATCGCATTTCGGTTTTCGCGCAATGCAGGTATAACGGCCATGCAGGATGAGCCAGTGATGGGCATCCTTCTTGAAGTGATCCGGTACTGCCCTGAGCAGTGCATTTTCGACTTCAATGACATTTTTTCCCGCGCCTATGCCGGTGCGATTGGAAACCCGGAATATATGGGTGTCAACCGCAATTGTTGGTTCCCCGAATGCAGTATTCAAAATCACGTTGGCCGTTTTCCGTCCTACCCCGGGAAGCGCCTCGAGTTCTTCCCGGGTCCGGGGAACCTCGCCATTATGCCGATTTACCAGGATTTCACAGGTACGGATAACATTTTTAGCCTTGGTGTTGAACAGGCCGATGGTACGGATATACCGAGCAAGCTTTTTCTCCCCCAGTTTGAATATTGCCTGTGGCGTGTTGGCGACTGCATACAGTTTTTCTGTGGCCAGGTTCACTGAAACATCAGTTGCCTGGGCAGACAGGATGACTGCGACCAGTAATTCAAACTCAGACCGATAGTCGAGTTCGGTGGTGGGTGCCGGGGTATGTTTCCGCAGTCTTTCGAAGGCTGTAGTAATCTGGCGAGGGTTCATGAGGCCGGAGATTCACTGCTTTGTTTTCGTTTGACCGCAGCCAGGATTTCCTTTTGCATCTGCTGTTTCCCCCTGGTATTTTGACCCACTGCCCGCATTTTCTCAAAACGCTCAATACGGCCCAGCCTCCTCTCGGTGTGTAATCTGGCCCGATGCACCTGGCGAGCGCTAAAATCTGGCCACGGGCTCGCTTCACCCGATTCAGGACCAGGAGGTGCAACCAGCTCGATACAATCTGTGGGGCACACCGGGATACATAGTTTGCATCCGGTACAGTCATCGGAAATCACGGTATGCATTAACTTGGAAGCGCCAGCTATACAGTCTACCGGGCACGCCTTGATGCAAAGCTTGCAGCCAATGCATTCCGCCTCACGGATAGTTGCAATCTTTTTCGGCTCGGTGACACCATGTGTTTCATTCAATGGCAGGGCTGGCCGCTCGAGCAGCCGGGACAACGCGAATATGGTGATGTCGCCCCCTGGCGGACACTGATTGATCTCCGCCTCGCCTGATGCCATGGCTTTGGCGTATTCCTGGCAGCGGGGATAGGTGCACAGGGTGCACTGGGTCTGGGGCAGGCAGGCGTCAATCTTGTCGACAAGCCCGGGATCTGGAATCAATTTTCAATACTGGCTGGAATTTCGATTATTGTAGTGTCCGCGTCGCACAAGTGGAACTCTTTTTCGATTGGACCAGCTGTATTGAATGTACGATCTGGTCAGGAAATTAGTGATAAAATCGCCAGCCCCTAACTTATTGCAGTTTCTCCGTTTTCATCCGGCTTGAAACCAGCAAACCGATGTCACAGTCAGCGCACCAGTACCAGGAAAAATTTGACCGCATAGTCGGGCAAACATCGTTCGCGCTGCTGCCGGGCCCGGAAAGAGAATATTTAAAGGCCAGGGCATTCGACCTCAGGTTTACACTTCAGGAATTGAGGCAGGTCAGTGAAATGGCTCTGGACAGGGTGCGCTGGAAAGAATCCCCGTTGTCCCGTGACTGGCCGGAAATGCCGGTTTCAGGTGACTCCCGGGCAATCAAGAAAAAAGCCCTGAGCAACCTGGCCGAATCCCAGGCGCTTTTGCAATCCCGGTTGAAACACTACGACGGATTTACCCAGGCCGACAGGCCACAGACTCAAAAGCCGATTCTCAGGACCCGACAACAGCCCGCGCTTGGCCTCGGCAGGTGCCCGGTCGCATCCGAGCGTACCCGCTGCTGTAACCTGCTTACGCTTGATGCCGTTGAAAAATGCGGCTTTGATTGCAGTTACTGCAGTATCCAGTCGTTCTACCATGGAAACGAAGTGGTGTTTGACAGTGGTTTTGCCGATAAGCTGGCGAAGCTTAAGCTGGATCCGGACACCATTTATCATATCGGGACGGGGCAATCTTCAGACTCCCTGATGTGGGGCAATCACCAGGGGGTGCTGGAGGCGTTATGTGTCTTTGCAGAAAATAATCCAAATGTCATCCTCGAACTGAAAACCAAGTCGAAAAATATCGGCTGGCTGTTGAAAAACCTGGTACCTCGCAATGTTATCTGTACCTGGTCTCTCAATCCGCAGACGATTATTGACCATGAGGAACATCTCTCGGCCAGCCTCGAACAGAGAATCGGTAGTGCCAGGGCCCTCGCGGACAAGGGCTGTATTGTCGGATTCCATTTTCACCCCATCATTCACTACCAGGGATGGGATGTCGACTACAAGGAAATCTGTAATTCACTGACCGGGCAATTTGATCCCCGGGAGATTGCGCTGGTGTCCATGGGAACGCTGACTTTTACGCGATCGGTCATGAAAACGATTCGCAGCCGTGAACTGACCAGCAAAATTTTACAAATGCCCATGGAAGATTCAGCGGGCAAGTTGTCCTACCCGATAGACGTCAAGCTGGACCTGTTCGGCAGCGTGTATCAGTATCTGGCACCCTGGCATGAAAAGGTGTTCTTTTACCTGTGCATGGAATCCCAGGCGCTCTGGATGCCGGTGTTTGGTCACCAGTATGACAGCAACGAGATATTTGAAAAAGCAATGAAAGATTCCTATATGTCCAAAATTCACAATGACACAAACATAAATTCATGAACAACAATCACGACATCACGGGTATCGAGCTGCTGCACAGCTCTGCTCATAACAAATCTACGGCCTTTACTGAAGAAGAAAGGGACAGATACAAACTTCGGGGGCTATTGCCGCCTGCCATAGGTACCATGGACACCCAGATAGAGCGGGTGCTGGCCAACATGCGGCGCAAGGAAAGCGATATCGAAAAATACATTTTCCTGTCTGCGTTACAGGATCGCAATGAACGGCTTTTTTATCGCCTGATTATGGAAAATTTTCAGGAGATCATGCCGCTTGTGTATACGCCCACGGTAGGCCAGGCATGCCGCGAGTTCGCCAATATTTTCCGCGCTGAAAAAGGGTTTTATATCACCGCCAGGGATCGGGGCAGGATTCGTGAGATTCTCGATAACTGGCCCAACCGGGAGGTCCGCATCATTGTGATATCGGACGGGGAGAGGATACTCGGGCTGGGTGACCTGGGGGCCAGCGGTATGGGGATTCCCCTTGGCAAGCTGGGTCTGTACTGCGCCTGTGCCGGGATTTCACCGGATCAGACCCTCCCGGTGATGTTTGATGTTGGTACCAACAATGAGGAAATGCTGAACGATCCTGTTTACCTGGGTCTGCGCCAGGAACGGCTGCGCGGTGAAGAATATTTCAGCCTCATGGACGAATTCGTTGAGGCGGCCAATGATGCATTTCCCGGCGTGCTGATCCAGTTTGAGGATTTCGCCGCCAACAATGCCTATGCCCTGTTGAATAAATACCGTGACAATACATTCTGTTTCAATGATGACATACAGGGGACTGCATCGGTGGTGCTGGCAGGGGTGTATGCATCAACGCGGCTTTCCGGCGTGCGTTTCCGGGATCTCAGGTTCACATTCCTGGGAGCGGGATCTGCCGCGTCTGGAATAGGTTCCCTGATTGCCAGGGCGCTTATGGAAGATGGCCTGAGCCACGATGAAGCGCACCAGCGTCTCTGGTTCTTTAATCGCAAAGGCCTGATCACGAGCAACAGTGAAAATCTGCCGGAGCATATCCAGCAATTTGCCCATGACCTTCCATCCCATTCATTCCTGGATGCGATCGATATTCATAAGCCGGATATCCTCATTGGCGCCACCGGCTCACCGGCCACATTTACCAGGGAAATAGTTCAGAAAATGGCGAAGATCAAGTCTCGGCCCGGGATATTTGCTCTTTCCAATCCCACCAGCCGGGCAGAGTGTACTGCGGAGGAGGTATACAACTGGACTGATGGCCGGGCAATATTTGCCAGCGGCAGCCCTTTTGACGATGTTGAAATCAATGGAAAAATACTCCGTCCCGGGCAGGGAAACAATTCCTATATTTTTCCAGGGGTGGGGCTTGGCATGATCGCCTGCCGGGCCAGGACGATACCGGACACCGTGTTCCTGGAAGCGGCCCGCGCATTGGCCGATTCAGTAACCGAGTCGGACCTGGAGCTGAGTTCGATTTATCCCCAGATTGATGAAATCCGCAGTGTTTCCCTGAAAATTGCCACTGCGGCCGCAGCCTATGCCTATGACAACGGGCTTACTGACGAGGACAGGCCTGCCGATCTTGCGGGATATATCGAGGCAATGATGTACGACCCCATGTACTAGAGCAGGGTCTGCGCCGTCGGGCCGGAACGGGCCAGATCAGGTGGGCCTTGCCGCATCAGTCGAAGTAAACCAGGTGGTCGATTTCCAGCTTGATTCCGAGGTCTTCACCAATGGCATGATTATGGTGTGAAGGCACCAGCGAAAGTATCTTGTTGCCACTGGGCAGTATCAGGGTGTACAGGTAGTTTTCCCCCCTGAATGCTTTTTTTTGGATTCGAGCTGTCAGTTTGCTGTTGTCGTCATGGATTATGTCATCCGGCCGGATCAGTAGCTGGATGGACTTTCCCGTTTCGACATTATCCCCAAGATCGCCGTGCAGGGTGGCGAGTTCTGATTCGATGGTGTCGATGCCGGTAATTTTTGCGTCCAGGAATACACCGTCGCCAACGAAATCTGCCACAAACCGGGTTGCAGGTTCGTGGTAGAGATCATAGGGGCTGTCCCACTGTTCGATTTGGCCCTGGTTCATTACGCCAACCACATCGCTGAAGGTGAATGCATCCTGCTGGTCATGGGTGACCAGCAGGCAGGTGGTGCCGATACGTTTAAGCAGATCGCGGACTTCCTGCCCCACGCTCTCTCGCAATTCCAGATCAAGACTGGAAAAGGGTTCATCCATCAGCAACAGTACCGGGCTGGGTGCAAGGGCCCTGGCCAGGGCAACGCGCTGTTGCTGCCCGCCGGAAAGTTCATGGGGATAGCGGTTGTTAAATCCCTGTAAGCGCACATAGCCAAGCATTTCCTCGACAATATTCCGACTATCCCCGGCTTCCCTGTTAAACAGGCCTGCGGCGATATTCTTTTCTACGGTAAGGTGTGGAAACAGGGCATGATCCTGGAAAACCATGCTGAGGTTGCGGTGTTCCGGCGCGGTGTTGCCGCGGGGGCTCGAGATACAGCTTCCATCCAGGGAAATCGAACCGGACAGCAGATTCTGGAATCCGGCAATCGCCCTGAGAACGGTTGTTTTCCCGCAACCGCTGGGCCCGAGCAGGCAGGCCAGGGTTCCTTCGGTGAGTTCGAATGAAGTGTTCCTGACCGCTTCTTCATTTTCATAGCGGCAACGGATGCCGTCCACTTTCAGAAACGGAGGCATGGCAATGTGAGATTGTGGATCAGGGTCAAGTGTCCATAGGGGCTTTTTTCAACACCTGAGAATACGAAATTGTCCTGCTCAGTACAATCACGGGAATCAGTCCGGCAAGCACTATAAACAGTGATCCCAGGGCGCTTTTTTCGATTTGCTCGTCCGAGGCTATGAGATACACATGTGTTGCCAGGGTTTCAAAATTAAACGGGCGCAGCAACAGCGTCGCCGGCAACTCTTTCATACAGTCAACAAACACAATCAGTGCCGCAGTGAATACCCCGCTTTTTATCAGGGGCAGATGAAACAGGCGAAGCGCACGAAGGGGCGAATGCCCCAGGGTGCGGGAAGCCATATCTATAGAGACAGGTACTTTTGAAAAACTGGATTCCACACTGCCTATGGAAATAGCAAGGAAGCGGATCACATAGGCTGCAATCAGGGCGAATGTCGTTCCGCTCAATAACAACCCGGTTGAAAACCCCAGATATGACCTCGACAAAGCGTCAACTGCATTATCGATGGCAGCCAGGGGAATGATAATTCCCACAGCAAGCACGGCGCCCGGTACGGCATATCCCATTGATGCAAAACGGGCGCTGGCCTGTAGCCATCGGCTATTTTCCAGCCTTTTGGAGTAACCAATGATGACGGCGATAATGGCACAGCAGGAAGCTGCGATAAATGATACGGATAAACTGTTGTAAGCATAAGTCCTGAACTGGGGTGTCCAGGATCGGTCAAAGTACTCGATGCTGTGGTTGGTCAGCATCACTACAGGGAGCAGGAAACCGGCAAATACCGGTAAAAAGCATACCGTGAAGGCAAGCCACTTGTATACGCCGGTAAGCGCCGGTTTGTCAGTAGATTTAAAGCGACCGACATTCTGGTAGAAGCGCGCCTTGCGGCGTCCCATGTATTCCAAAGCGATGAGCAGCAGGACGAAGCCGAGCATAACAAGGGATATCTGGGCCGCCCCACCGAGGTTGTTCATGTTGAGCCAGACATCAAACAATCCGGCTGACAGGGTGTGCACGGCAAAAAAATCGACGGTTCCGAAATCGTTGATAGTTTCCATTAGTGCCAGGGCAACACCGATAGCGATTGCGGGTCGCGCCACCGGGAGAGATACGAACAGGAATGTCTGGAATCGGGAGCGGCCCATGAGGTGACTGACTTCCCGCAGGTGCGGCGACTGCTCCAGGAATGAACCGCGGGCCATCAGGTAAACATAGGGATACAGGACCAGTCCCATCATCATGATGGCACCACCCATGCTGCGTATATTCGGGAACCAGTAGTCCCGCGCCAGTTCCCAGCCAAACAGGCCCCTCAGGCCTTGCTGCACCGGCCCGGCGTATTCGAGCAGGTCGGTATAGAGATAGGCAATGACATAGGACGGCACGGCAAGGGGAAGCAGCAGCAGCCATTCAAAATAGCGCCGCATCGGAAAAGAGTATGTGCTCACCAGGTAGGCACTGGATACGCCGGTGATGAAAACGGCCACTCCAACACCTGACATCAGAATAAGGGTGTTTGAGAGGTAGCGGGGAAGGGATGTACTGGCCAGGTGCGGCCAGATGTTTTCAGTTGGAAAGAGTGCAAGCCAGGCAATTGCCACTACGGGCAATACCGCTACAATGGCAACGAGGCTGGTGCCAACCCACCAGGGTGAGACGCCAGCCATAGTTACCCTTCTGCCACTCCGGCTCAATTCAGGGGCCCGGACTGATGTTACTGGTCATAAGCGACCCGGTCTGCCATTTTGGATGCTTCAGCACGGTTTGCAGCGATATCCGTAAGACCGATGGTATCCTGCTTGAAGGTGCCCCAGGCCGCAACAGCCTCGGCCAGGGGAATGCCCGGCTTAACGGCGTATTCGCCATTCATCTGGGCATACATCGCCTGTGCCTGTGCGCTGGACAGGAATTCCATAAGTGCCAGTGCGTTGTCCCTGTTCGGGGCATGCCTGGTCATCGCCATGCCGCTGACATTCATATGGGTGCCGCGGCCCTGCTGATTGGGAAACACGACATTTACCGCATCTGCCCAGGGCTTCTGTTCAGGGTCGGAGATCATCTGGTACATGTAGTAGTGGTTGATAACGGCAACGTCACATACCCCTTCCCTGATTGCCTTGACCTGGGCGCGGTCATTGCCTTCGGGTTTACGTGCCAGGTTGTCACGAAGGCCATGGAGCCACTCTTGTGCTTGCTCAACGCCGTGGTGGGATATCATTGATGCGGTCAGTGCGACCATATAGGCGTGCTTGCCGGAGCGCGTGCAAACCAGCCCTTTGAGCTCCGGATTGGCGAGATCTTCGTAACTGGCAACAGCCCCGTCAGCAATTCGATCCCTGGAAACTACGATAATCCTTGCCCGTGATGTCAGTCCAAACCAGTGATTCTCATGGTCGCGCAAATTGGCCGGGATGTTGGTGTCCAGAACGGCGGAATCTACAGGCTGGGTAAGCCCGGCATCTTTAATGTCGGACAAACGCCCGATATCCACGGTGAACACGAGGTCAGCTGGGCTGTTCACGCCTTCGTGTTTGAGTTTTTCGAGCATACCCTTTTTGGCATATACAACATTCACGTTTACACCGGATTGTGCTGTGAACTGGTCAAACATCGGCTGGATAAGCTCCGGCTTGCGATAGGAGTAGACGTTGACTTCGGACCCCGCAGATGCGGGTAAAACAAGTGCAGACGCCAGAGCCAATGATAGCCGGGAAAAAGAGTTGAGATTCATGGTTAATTTTCTATCAATATTAGTGAAGATGCAAATGGTATTAGTAATGCGAATGATTCTCAATACCTAAATAGCAAAATATGGGTATTATTTGATGATTTGCTTCTACTTGCCCTGTCCAAAAGGTAAAATCCGCTTCCTTCCCGGGTTAGCGGCATTGAAGCCATAAAATGAAAGAAACAGTCACCAGATTATTGACCGAAGCGGTAGCAACCCTTGCAGGGCAGGGGTTGCTTGAAATAGGCGCCGGTGAGGATGTGAGTGCCGAACGTACCCGGGATTCAGCACATGGGGATTTTGCCAGTAATGTGGCGATGAAGCTGGCCAAAGGCGCGCGCTGTAATCCCCGGGAACTTGCTGCGAAAATCATCCAGGCTATGCCCGAATGCGAGCTGCTGGAGAAAACCGAGATTGCCGGACCGGGATTTATAAATTTTACCTTCAGGAAGGAAGCCTATTACGATCTCATCGACTCTATCCGCAGTGCCGATGGTGAGTATGGCAAGTCTGGTTACGGGCAGGGCCAGAAAGTGATGGTGGAATTCGTGTCCACAAATCCAACCGGGCCCCTGCATGTCGGCCATGGTCGCGGAGCCGCCTATGGAGATGCCCTGGTCAGGGTGCTCACTGCAGCAGGCTTTAAAACCCATAGTGAGTACTACATAAATGACGCAGGCAGGCAGATGGACATACTCGCCCTCAGTGTCTGGCTGCGATATCTTGAACTGTGTAATTCCAGTGTTGATTTTCCCGCAAATGCCTACCAGGGAGGCTACATAAAGGATGTTGCTGCCGGGCTGTTTGAGAAATTCAGTAACCGATTTAATGTTGTCGATTCGACAATGTTTACCGGCCTCGCCGATGACGCCGAACAGGCCATGGATGAGCTTATTTCCAGGTCCAGAAAGTTGCTCGGAGAGGAAAATTTCCGGATTGTCTTCGACGCGGCCTGTGATTCCCAGGTGGACGATATCAGGCAGGACCTGGAGGAGTTTGGGGTCATGTTTGACGAATGGTTTTCCGAGAGAAGCCTGGTTGAAAACGGTGACATTACGCGATCAATCAGGAAGCTGGAAGAAAATGGCCACATGTATGAAAAAGAAGGGGCATTGTGGTTCAGGTCAACGGATTTTGGCGATGAAAAAGACCGAGTGGTGATCAGGGCCAACGGCGCACATACCTATTTTGCCTCGGATATTGCCTACCATTACAACAAGGCGGAAAGAGGATTCGACCGCATTCTAAATATATTCGGTTCCGATCATCATGGGTATACCAGGCGAGTCAGTGCCTCCTTTGAAGCCCTGGGCAATGACCCGGAACGATTGCAGTACCTGCTGGTGCAGTTTGCCATCCTCTACCGGGGACAGCAGAAGCTATCGATGTCAACGCGGGGCGGTAACTTCGTAACATTGAGGGAATTGCGGGAAGAAGTCGGCAATGATGCGGCGCGGTTTTTTTACGTCCTTCGAAAACCCGACCAGCATATGGAATTCGACCTGGAGCTGGCAAAATCCCAATCTTCAGAAAACCCTGTTTACTATATTCAGTATGCCCACGCCAGGGTCTGCAGTGTTTTCCGCCAGCTTGAGGAAAAGGGCATGAAAACACTCCGGGACACTGTACCCGATTACACACTGCTGGTTGAACCCCAGGAGGAGGATTTGCTCAAGCTGCTGTCAAGATTCCCGGAGGTTGTAGAATTGTCGGCAATTACTTATGAACCACATCAGCTCGCCTACTACCTGAGAGATCTTGCCAACGCTTTTCACACTTATTATAACGCTCATCCTTTTCTTTCCAGTGCCCAGGAGCTGCGAATCGCCAGGCTTGGTTTAATCGATTCGACCCGGATTGTTATCCGTAACGGGCTGGCTATGCTGGGAGTCAGTGCGCCAGTGAGTATGTAGGAAAATCTGAGGGGATTGTGGCCCAGGCAAGACGAAAATCTCCGACCCGGAAAGGTACCCCTCGCGGTAGTTCTTTCCAGGGTCTCGGTATGCTTGTAACGGGCATCGTTATCGGCTCCCTGGGCACGATACTGTGGCAGGGCACCCAGACGGCGGATGGCGGGGTTGGAACCGGCATCAGGAAGATGATTGAACAGTCACGGCAGTCCGATCAGGATAATCTGGAAAACGGCGATACGAGTACCGCCGACAAGCCGGCAAAGCAGGAAACCAGTTTTGACTTTTTTACGGTTCTGCCCGAGATCGAAGTCATCGTGCCTGATGGGAGGCCGAAGCAGGAGGAGGCCGAGGCGACAAGCGCCAGCCAGGACGCTGTCAGTCCTGCGCCCAGTGAGCAAAGCCCGCAAGGAGATTCCAGCTCTTACATGCTGCAGGCGGGATCATACCAGCGCAAAGCTGATGCGGATAAACTGAAGGCTGAACTGGCGCTCCTGGGGCACAGTTCCGCTATTCAGAAAGTGACCATCCAGGACAGGGGGGATTTTTTCAGGGTACGGCTCGGTCCTTTTACAAACTACAATGAAATGGTCAAGGTGGATTCGGCTCTTACAGCGCAGGGGATCAAGGCACTTCGATTGAAAATTTCAAGGGGAGGATAATGTGCTCGCCGGTAGGCCATGCACTGGCTGCGCTTGGCGTCGGTGCGGCACGCGGCAATGTCGTAATTACCCCGTCCTATATCGCTTTTTGCCTGTTCAGCGGCATTGCCGCCGACCTGGATTTCCTGGTCGGATGGTATCTGGGTAACATAAACGGGTATCATCACCTCGGCAGCCATTCTCTGGTCTCCGCCGGCAGTTATGGCCTGGTTGCCGGAATATTATGTACGTTTTGGTTTGGTAATGGTTACCGGGCCAGGGTTTGGGGGGTGACAGGAGGCCTTGGATATCTTTCCCATATTATCCTCGACATGTTGTCCCGGGACGAATCAGATCCCGTGGGGCTGCAGTTATTCTGGCCGTTTAGCGAGACGTTCTATGCCTTGCCGGTATTCGTGTTTCCGAAGTTCCTGCATGAAGCCGAAGGGAGTGACATGACGGGGTTGATTATCGGGTTATTCAACAGCCATAACCTGTTTACTATAATGATAGAGCTGGTATTGTTTCTGCCAGTGACAGTTTATTTGCTGCGAAGATCAAATCGAAATAATATTGAACATGAGAAAAATCAGGATAGGAACACGAAATAGCCAGCTCGCCCTGTGGCAGGCCAACACTGTCAGGGACGGGCTTTTGCAGCACTACCCGGGCATTGATGTAGAACTGGTGGGGATCATCTCCGAAGGTGACCGAACCCTGGATATTCCCTTGCACCAGGCCGGCGGAAAGGGTTTATTCCTCAAGGAGCTCGAATCTGCTCTTGTTGCAGGAGAAATAGACCTTGCGGTGCACTCGATGAAAGACGTGACCGTCAAATTACCCGATGGTTTGCATATCCCGGTTCTGTGTCCCCGTGAAGATGCCAGGGACGCGTTTGTCTCGAATCAATACGATTCACTTGATGACCTGCCCAAAAGTGCTGTGGTTGGAACCTGCAGTCTCAGGCGACAGTGCCAGGTCAGGGCGCGTTATCCGCACCTGGAACTGAAGAACCTGCGCGGCAACGTCAACACTCGGCTTGGCAAGCTGGATGCCGGGCAGTTTGATGCCGTTATCCTCGCTGCAGCCGGCCTTAAACGCCTGGGAATGAGTTCCAGGATCAGGCAATTTATATCTCCGGATGTATGCCTGCCTGCTGTGGGCCAGGGCATAGTTGGAGTCGAGTGCCGCGTAGATGATGATGAAATTAATGGATTTATCAGGGTGCTCAATGACGATGATTCCAGTATCCAGGTTGGTGCGGAGCGGCAGGTGAACACCATACTCGATGGCGGATGTCACGCTCCGCTCGCTGTCTATGCCGAACCCGTTGTAGAAAATGGCCAAAAAAAAATGCGACTTCGGGCCCTGGTCGGGCGTATCGATGGGTCAGTTATTCTGCGCAGCGATAAATACGGCGCATATTCTGCCACTACTTCCCTTGGTTTCGAGGTCGCCACTGACCTGCTGGACCAGGGTGCGGCAGAAATCATCTCTGCAATCGATGAAGGAAGTTAGCAACGCCAGGCTTTTCGGCCTGCGCGTCCTGGTGCCACGGCCGCATCCCCAGGGTGATGAACTGACCGCTCGCATTCTGGATTCAGGTGGGGAGGCAGACCATTCCCCGGTGATAGAAATTAACCCGCCGGACAGTTTCGATGAACTGGATCACTGTCTATCCAGGCTTGACTGTTTTTCCCTTGTGGTAATGGTAAGTGCGTCGGCAGCAGCTGCAGTGGCAAATCGTCTCGATCAACTGGGTATAGGAATTCCTGCTGCTACCATGGTGGCGGCAATTGGCCCCAAAACATCGCGATGTCTGGGTGAAAAGGGTATTCGCGTAAATTTTGAAACTTCTTCCCGTATTGACACGGAGGGGATTGTCCAGGTGCTGGAACCGGTTGAACTGGATGGCAGGAATGTTTGTATATTTCGCGCACAGGACGGTCGCGAGGAGTTAAAAGCATCGCTGGAATCCCGGGGGCAGCTGCGTGGTATATGCGACATGTTATATCAGGAGTGTAACCAGCCGGCCGTATAACCAGACCCTGCTGCGCTGGAATACAACGGGTTTTGACGCAGTGGTTATTACCAGTGCTTCCATTCTTGATGCCCTGCTTTTTTTACTGGGAGAAAAAAACCGGCAGCTGCTGTTCGATACACCTGTAGTAACTATCAGCGACAGACTCAGAAATCAATGCCTGGATTCAGGAATTAAGAGGGTCATCGTCTGTGACCCGGTGACTGATAGCATGATTGATGCCCTGGCAACCATGGTGAAGCCATGAATTCGACTCCCGGCGACAGCAATTTCATCGAAAATTCATCGCGATCAATGACAATACCCACTGGTTGCGATAGCATAGCAACTGAAACGAATCTGAAGAGAAATCAAATTGGCAGATAGCAAGGCTAATACCCGTCGCAAAAAGACGACAGGTAGCACCAACAAAGTATCAAAACGGAAAACCTCCAAAAAGAAAACGGTGGCAAAATCCCGGCCAGCTACCAGTACAGGGGGTAGTGGCAGCCAAGAAGTGAAGAACACCTACAGCAAAAGCCCTGCTGAAGCTTCACACAAGACCCATGTTGCGGAGAAAACCGTGCAACAGAAACGCCCCGGGGACGTTGCCGTTGCAACAGCTTCAAAGGATCAATCCGCGGCATCGTCATCCGTGACGGGGCAGGGCAACTCAGCCATAACATGGCTTTCCCTCGTCATGAGTGTCGCAGCGCTGGTTGCCGGTGGGTATGCCTGGTACCTGGTAGCAGTGGATTCCCGCATAAATGCCGGCCAGCAGCAAAACAAAGTGGAGTTGCTCGGCCAGCGTATAGATGGATTCGAGGGATTGCAGTCAGACCTGGGCGCCCGCATCAGCCTGCTTAAAACGCAGATGGCTGAATCTGAAACCGAGTTCAGCAACGGCATCCGGAACATCCGGAATGCCATAGACGCACAGGATAATTCCGTCAGGGAGCAGATCGATGCTTCCCGCAAAACGTTGTCCGAACAGACAACCCGGTTTCGGGAGGAGTTCGATGCTCTTTCAGGTTCTATCGTAAAACTTCGATCAGAGCTGAATCGCGGCATAGACAGCTGGACCCTGGAAGAGATTGAGCAACTGGTAATTATCGCTGACCAGCGCCTGCGTTTTGCCGGTGATATAGCCATGGCAATCGAGGCGCTGGAGCTTGCCAATCGTCGCCTTGACCAGCTTGCAGATCCGTCATTGGTGGAGCTGCGCCAGCAGGTTGTTGCCGATATAAAAGGTTTGTCGGCAGTTCCAGTGGTGGATGTAGTGGAAATCCTTGGCAGCATTGATGCGCTTGGAGACAGTGTTCATGGTCTGGCTCTGGCCGGGGATATCAAATCTCCCGATCCGGGGGAGTCCGGTTCCCAAAGCGATCCGGAAACTGGTCAAGACAGTGCCGATGATGAGCAGTCATCGTTCGACCGGTATACCCAGCCACTCGTTGATGCCAGTACGGAGCTGCTTGCCAGCCTTGCGGATCTGATACAGGTGGAAAAAAACGGCCAGTCCCTCAAGCCGGTGGTATCGGACCACACCAGGCAGCTGATTTATGAGCGCACCCGGTTGTTGCTGGAATCTGCCCAGGTTGCACTGGTCAGGCAGGAAGATATCCTGTACCAGGATCGGCTCAAACGCGTACGGGAATGGGTGACGGGTAATTTTGACAACGACTCCGTGCGGACCCGGGACTGGCTGGATCAACTGTCTGAAATTGAGTCACAGTCCACCGTCTCCGATCTGCCCGACATCAGCGGTTCTGTGAATGCAGTGCGCAAGGCGATTGGCCAGCAGTAGCCGGGAATAATAGTAATGAAGCTTGTAGTCACAATTACCGTTACTCTCGTCATTGCCGTGGGCCTGGCGCTGGTGTCCATGGAAGATCCCGGTTATGTGGTGTTGAGTCGCGACCCTTATGTGGTGCGTATGCCGATGCTCCTGTTTGTGCTCGGTATTTTCCTGGTTTTTGTCGTACTTTACCTTCTGTTCAATTTAATTGCCGGGCTGTTTCGGGCGCCCGGGAAATATCAGAAATGGCGCACCCATAGCAATGAAAACACTGCTCACAACAATACCATGCAAGGGTATGCGGGGCTCATAGAGGGCAACTGGGCAAGTGCCGAAACTGCATTGCTTAAAAAGCTCGACTACAACCGAAACCCAATGATGAACTACCTGGGCGCTGCCTACGCAGCTCAACAGCAGGGGCACCTGGCAAGACGAAACCGGTATCTCGATGAGGCGCTTGCAAAATTTCCTCGCCAGCATCTTTCCATTAACCTGACGCGGGCACGTCTGCATTACCAGGCCGGAGAGGTCAGCGAGTCCAGGGACTACCTTGAAAACCTGCGTAAAAGTGCTCCGAAAAGCCGGCCAGTCACCAAACTGCTGGCCTATGTATACCAGGAACTGGGGGACTGGAATTCACTTGTAGAGTTAATGCCGGCGCTTAAAAAATTGAAAGCCTTTCCCCCAGAAGAACTGGAACTGCGGGAGCAGGCGGCCTATGACAGCCTGATTTCATCTCCGGCACTATTACAGGGCGAACCAGACCGCCCTGCTCTAACCTGGAAGTCCCTGCCGGCCAGTCGGAAGAAAAATCCGATTGTCATAGGCAGTTATGTCAAGCAGCTTGCCCGGTCCGGGGATCTCAAGGAAGCTGAAACTGTGCTTAGGCGCGCTCTCAACAAGCAATACAATTCAGAGCTGGTTTACCTGTACGGAAAAATCGAGAGCCCGTTTGTGGAATACCAGATCCAGTTGGCAGAATCTTTTACAAAAAATCACGGCGATGATCCGGAATTGATTCTGGCGCTGGCACGATTGTATCGATACAGCAATGATCTTCCCAAATCACGGGAGCTGTACAACCGGGCAATTAAAGCCGGAGCAAGAGACGAAGTTTTTGCGGATATGGCATCGCTGCTGGAACAGATGGGTGAAACCGATGCCGCTATTGAATTTTACCGAAAAAGCCTGGAATTACTTGACCCCGTGCATGACCAGAATGCAGTGCTCAGGCCGGGCCAGGGTGACCTGGTTGCGATCGAAGAGAGTCCGGCCTCCACGGGCACCGTGATGCCGGTGGTACGCTAGAGCAGGCTGGATTCGATTTCCCGGAATCTGCCACTGCCTCAGGGACGGGGTGCGAATTCGAATGAATCGAATTGAAATCGTTCCAGGTTGAGTCCGCGCTGGGTCAGGCTGTCACGCACGCTGTTCACCATTATTGGCGGGCCACTTGCGTATACGTCAAATCGGGAAACATCGTCGTAAGCCCGGCATACTGCCTCATGGACAAAGCCCGTTTCTCCTTGCCAGGATTGGGATGAGGTTTCAGAGAGTACCGGGGTATATTTCAGGTTCGAGTATCGCTCTTCCCAGGTCTTGACCAGCTCGTTCATATACAGATCCTGTTCATCCCTGGCTCCCCAGAACAGGTGTATATCCTGGTCTGGATTCTGCTGCAAAGCCTGCTCGAGCAAGCCCTTGACGGGGGAGAAACCGGTGCCGCCAGCAATCATCAGGATTGGCGTCTCCGCTTCGCTTTGCAGGAAATAGGTTCCGAACGGCCCTTCCAGCCTGAGCAGATCCCTTTCCTTCATCGAATCAAATACCCTGGGGGTGAAATGCCCATCGGCAACAAGGCGAATATGCAGTTCAAGTCCCTCATCCGCTGAGCTTTCGGGCAGGTTTGCGATGGAGAAGCTGCGGCGTTGCCCATCCTTGAGAACAATGTCGATATATTGACCGGCAATAAAATTGAATTCCTGGGTTTTCGGCAGGTTCAGGAAGATTCGTACTACGTCACTAGCTATCTTCTCCAGTTTCCCGACCCGGCATGGCAGCATCTTGATCTTGATGCTGGTACCAATCATTATTTCTTCGACGTCAATTTCTACATCTTCCTGGGCGATAGCCTGGCATAACAGGACCTTGCCTTCATCCCTTTCGTTGTCCGGCAGTGCAAATTCCTCATAGTTGCCGTAGTCAACAATTCCCCTTACCAGTGTGCTTTTACAGGCACCGCATACGCCACTCCTGCAACCATATGGATAGATTCGGTTGTCCCTGAGAGCCGCGTCGAGAATGGTCTCATTGTCATTGGCGATAAATGACGTATCATTTCGCTTGTTGGTGATCGTAAATGGCATAAAGATTGACCGCCGCTAAAAAGGTGTTAGCCTTATATAGACTAACTATTTACTTGTCAACAATATGCCGGAACTGCCTGAAGTCGAAACTACTGTGAAAGGAATCAGGCCCTATCTACAGGACCATGACATCCAGAAACTGGTTGTCAGGGAGAGAAGGTTGAGATGGCCCATTCCGGCTGGGCTTGAAAACCGGGTTAAGGGGAAAAGGGTTGTCAACCTGTATCGCAGGGGAAAGTACATCGTGGTTGAATTTCAAACAGGGGGAATGATTATTCACCTTGGTATGTCGGGGTCGATGCGGGTTCTGCTCGAATCCGAACATCCCGGGAAACATGACCATTTTGATATTGTCAATCACAAAGGCGGGGTCATCCGCTATCGTGATCCTAGAAGATTTGGATGCCTTCTGTTTTCGGAAGATGTTGTCGCAAACCATCCAAGACTTGAAGGTCTGGGCGTAGAACCGTTGAGCGAGGAATTCACTGGCGAGTTCCTTTATCAGCAGTCCCGAAGCAGGAATGTTTGTGTGAAAACATTTATAATGAACGCGGCGACCGTAGTTGGTGTTGGTAACATATATGCAAGCGAGGCATTGTTCCTGAGCGGAATTCACCCATCCAGAAAATGTTCAAGAATATCCTTTTCACGATATTCCAGGCTCGTGGTCACAATTCAGGATGTCCTGGAAAAGGCCATTGCAAAAGGCGGGACGACCTTGCAGGATTTCGTCGGCGCAGACGGATCACCAGGTTATTTTTACCAGAAACTGCGAGTATACGGAAGGGAAGGTAATCCCTGCTGCCGCTGTTCCGGAGTCATAAGAAAAATTGTGATTGGGCAGCGATCAACATTTTATTGTCCTGCTTGCCAGAAATGAACCCGGGTTAGATGCGAGGTCCTGTAATTTTGCGAGCCCTTCGACGTGCCAGAACATTGCTTGCTGTCTACAAAGTTCAGCTTGCCGCTGGATTGCTTGCCCTTGTACTTCTCGAGGTTGGACTGTTAATGGTTGAAACTCACAAAATCGAGAATGAAATCGGGGCACGTATAGAGAATTCACTTGGCCACAAGGGGTTTGGCCGGATCAGCGTTGCAGTCAGGGGACGAGATGTTGTTCTAGGCGGGCAGGTATCGAGTCAAACAGGTAATTTTCATGCCACTAGTCATTCACTTTCAGTTTATGGCGTGCGACGGGTTGATTCGCAACTCAATATCAGTCCTCTAAGACTGCCTCATCTCATTGTAAGCAGGGATCTTGAAGATGTACTCCGGCTTGACGGTGAAGTGCCGGTTCAAAATCAGGCAGACCGGTTGGCTGGGTTGCTGGTTTCTTCGGTCCGTCATGAATCAGTTATCAATTCGCTGCGGGTAAATCCCGAAGTAACCGATCCGGGATGGATTGATCTGGTTTTCGGGATTCTTCACGAAGCCAATCAGCTTTCAGGTATCGATATTGAAATCGGAGCGGGAAAACTGGCGTTGGGCGGCCTCGCGGACGGCCAATCGAATTACAATGTCCTTGTTCAAAGAATCCGGCACTTCATATCCGGATCTGGACTCGAATTTATCAACCGGGTTGGTATTCGGCCGGCAGTTGCAGTGGCGTTGCCAGATCCAGTGTCCTCCCAGGTGGTGACGGCAGGAATCAATGTTGTAGTCGCACCAGAATCGGAGAACTCCGCAGCGAGTGGAAGTAGTGGCCTGGACTCGGATAAGCAAGGATATGATATTACAGAAGCGGCCATTTCCCGATTGGCGGACGATGCAACCATCGCCGATACGGCAATGGGAGAATCAGACACCTACGGCAGTGAAGGTGATACGGATAGTCCGGCTGAGGTACTGACAATAGTCAGGACAGATTTCGAATCGCCGAAAATCGAAATATGCCAGCAAAGGGTCAACAACGTACTGAAAAACAATAGAATCACTTTTCCGCCCAATGTTGTACTATTACCTGTTTATAACTCCATAATAGTTAAAAATATTGCAGAAATACTTACTGAATGCCCCACTTCTGTTGTGACTGTGGAGGGTCACACCGATTCCTCGGGGAGTGAAGAGAGCAATAATTTATTAAGCCAAATGCGGGCTGAAAGTGTGAAAAAACACCTCCAGATCCAGGGGATTGATGCTTCCAGGATCATGTCTTATGGATTCGGTTCTTCAAAACCGGTCGCTTCCAATGAGACCCGGCAAGGGAGGAATTTAAACAGGAGAATTGAAATTACCCTTGCGGGGGGGTGATATTATAGCGCCCGGTGGGAGCTTGAAGATGCTTGTATAGGTCAATAATTCTGGATAAATCGGCCTGAAACACTTATAATTTCCCCACCTGACTCGTTTTGGGTTGTGCTAGAGATTTACATTTCAGATTTCAGCTAATGCATAAAAAACGCCATAAAATACCGCTGAACTTCCTGGGGGGGCACCTGATTAAGGTTGCTGTATGCCTTGCCCTGCCCGCTCTGGTTGTGGCAGGGGAACCACAGACTATGGATGATCTGGGATTTAATACCATCATTGACGATGACCTGTTTTCATCAAATTTCAGTTTGTGGGAAAGCAGTACCCTATCGCTGGGCAACAACAGGTCTTCGCGAATCAGTTCCAACCTTGAGTTGGAGTCGATGGATTCCGACTTGGCCGGCTTTTCTGGCAACAGGCCATTTACCAGTGTTTTCGTGGATAACTTCGACAGTGTTTCTTCCAACTACCAGTCTCAGGGCCTGAAGATTAAGCGACTCAGTACCTCATGGGAATCCGAAATTGGGGCACTAACAGTAGGAAGCGACTGGGCTAATTTCCAGGATCTGCTGAAGATAGATCAGGATATAAGCGGTAACGAAAAGAAGCAAAGTACGGTTGCCAGCCAGATAAAATGGCTATCCCCGAATGGATTTTCCATCGCCCTGGAAGACTCTCCGGAGAGCGGGGTTTATTCGTCTGAAAGCTTGCAGGATGAATTCAAGTTTCAATCATCACCAAGTGTGATTTTGTCATGGCAGGGAGGCCCCGGTGGCGCGGCCGGGGAGTACCGTGTTGCTGCGCTGGGGACACGTCTGGATGCCGAGACCAGTGGCCAGAGTTTCGATGGCAGCGACCCCGTAGGCTGGGGGCTTAATCTTGAGGGCGGATGGCAGATCGGTGATTTGTTTGCCGCATTGTCAGTTACCTATGGCAAAGGCATTAATAGTTACATTCTGCAAAGATACGGCAACGAACTTCTGGTGACCGCGAATACGCAAAATCAATTTGCCGATTCCTATAGTATTCGCCCGAGTCTCTATTACAGTCTCAATGACAACTCCAATTTCCATGTTGCCCTGGGCCACTATGCTGCTGAAGAGGCGGGTTCATATTCAGGGATTGACACCCTGGACACCATTAATATGGGTTTTAGCTGGAGCCCCTGGCCGAGCACGAAATTTGGCATTGAGTTAGTAGGGCAGAATGCGGATGGTGCAGCAGGTGATATGGATGATACCCGGTTGCGGTTTGGCGCACAGAAAAAGTTCTAGCACCTGCAAACGCCTATAAAACCGATGTCAGCCCTTGCAGGCTCACACAGGTAGACTCACATAGGCAGACACACACTGCCCGGGTCTAATTCAACCCAGGACGGGTAGCCGCTTATCCGACCAGGGGAATCTCCCCAAATTTCCTGCTGAACCGATTTTCCGGCCCCCTGAATGGTTCCCTGTTGACAATTTGTTGTGGAGCCGGGGAAGGCAATTCCTGCGGAATACTGTCTGCAGGCGGAGCGATTTGCGCATCATTTTCTCCCGAGGGCTCGATGATTACCGGTGGCTTTTCCGCAGCCGCCAGTGGCATTTCCGCAGCCGCCAGTGGCTTTTCCGCAGCCAGATGACCGTCCGGGATTTCACTATGGTGACCGGATAGCTGTTTTTTCATTTCCGGCTTTTTGCCCTTGCGGGTTGAGGCCCCTGTGTTTCTGCTCTTTCTACCTTTCTTCCCGCTACTATAACTTCTTGGTGCAACAGTTACCGGTTCCAGCATCCAGGGGTCGATCTTGTTTTTCGGGATGTTATGACCAATAAAGGATTCTATTTCCATTATCGAATAGGCGTATCTCTCGCACAGGAAACTAACGGCTTCTCCACTTTTTCCTGCCCGGGCAGTTCGTCCAATCCGGTGCACGTAATCTTCCGCATCCTGTGGCAGGTCATAATTGAACACGTGGCTGACTTCCGGGAATATGCAGACCCCTGGCGGCAACGTCAGTTGCAACCAGGATCCGGTATTTGCCGCTCTTGAATCCTTCGAGCAGGCTTTCGCGCTTACGCTGGGGCACATCTCCTGAAAGAGCGGCGGTGCTGATATCATTAGCCGTCAATGTGTTAGCGACGTGCTCCACGGCATTTCGGGTATTGACAAATACCAGGGCGCGATCCGATTGATTCTTTTTAAGCAGGTTTACCAGCAGAACAGGCTTCTCTTCATCCGCAGGGTAAAAACAGTATTCTTCTATTTTGTCAGCAATCCGCATGTCGGCGCCAATTTTGATTTCCTCGGGGTTGTTCATGTGCTCATAGGCCAGTTCCATGACACGGAATGAAAGTGTCGCCGAGTAGAGCATATTCAGCCGGTTTTCAGGGCTGGGCATTTTCCTCAACAGAAAACGGATATCCTTGATGAATCCAAGGTCAAACATCCTGTCAGCTTCATCTATAACCAGGGCCTGGGCATACTTAAGCCCGAAAAGATTCTGCTTATAGAAATCTATGAGCCTGCCCGGCGTACCGATCAGGATATCGACGCCCTGTGCAAGTACCTTCTTCTGGTCCTCGTATCCAGTGCCGCCGTACACCAGGCCCAGCTTCAGCTCTGTGTGCCTGGCAAGTACTTCGGCATCCCGGTAAATCTGAATTGCCAGTTCACGGGTAGGCGCCAGGATCAGGGCCCTCACCTGGGCTGTCTGTTTGTCTTCAGCCTCCGGATTGATTATCAGGTGATTGCAGCAGGCCAGCAGGAATGCAATGGTTTTACCGGTACCCGTTTGCGCCTGGCCAGCAACGTCTTTTCCCTGTAAAGCAATGGGTAAAGTTCTAGCCTGGATAGGGGTGCAGAACTCAAAGCCGGCATCGTCAACTCCCTTTTTTAATGTATCTACTAAGTTAAGATCGGTAAATTTCTGATCGGTAAGATGTTTTTCTGTCATGTCCTGAAACTGGATTAAAATTACTGTTTAAGTGTTATTGAATTTATTGTTGCAAAATACTTGATTACTGGCAACCGTGACTGCATATTTACGCCACCAAAATATTTTGTATAACTGAACAAATCAATGTCTAAAAATATCGTACATGTGAGCGATCAGTCGTTCGAGCAAGAAGTCATTAATTCTGATGTCCCTGTCCTTATCGACTACTGGGCAGAGTGGTGTGGACCCTGCAAGATGATCGCACCCATTATCGAGGAAATCGCAGCCGAATATGGGGAGAAAATCAAAATAGCCAAGTTTAATATTGATGAAAATCCGGAAACCCCACCCAAATACAATATTCGCGGAATTCCAACACTAATGTTGTTTAAAGATGGAAATGTAGAGGCAACAAAGGTTGGCGCTGTTTCCAAATCCCAGCTGGCAGAATTTATCGAAAGCAATATCGGTGCAGCCTGATCGGTAACCCTGATGCTGAACACTTGATGCTGCCCACCTGATGCTGTATGGCGGTCGCATATAAATTCCGCATATAGGCCCATCCGGCAATATTCGGATGGCCAATATCCGGATGGCTTGGCCCCAGGCTCTGATTATATACCAAATAGTTCCGATAAATTTATTTCATCTCTGGCTGGACATATGGCATTAAGCCTTATATGATACCGCCATATTCCCTGTGTCGCGACTGTTCAGGCTGTGGCACTTATAACAAAACTTCCTTAACTACCTGCTCCTCACGCTCGTTTATGGCGAGACGATTCCAGAGGACAATTTATCAGTTTTCCCATTCCCCATGCCTATTAACATCAGCGATTTAAAATCCAAAGCTCCTACCGAACTGGCCGAGCTCGCCCAAGCTCTCAACCTGGATAATATCGGCCGCTTGCGCAAGCAGGACCAGATATTTGCCATTCTCAAGGCCGAGGCCAAACGGGGAGAAAAGATCGTAGGGGAGGGTGTGGTCGAAATCCTGCAGGATGGATTCGGATTTTTAAGGTCGGCAACTTCCTCCTACCTTGCTGGCCCGGACGATATTTACATGTCTCCCAGCCAGATCAGGCGTTTTGCCCTTCGCACCGGCGATACAGTGGCAGGCCAGATTCGACCGCCCAAGGATTCAGAGCGGTATTTTGCACTTCTCAAAGTTGAAGAAATTAATTTCCAGTCTCCCGAAGAAGCGAAACAGAAAATCCTGTTTGAGAACCTGACTCCCCTGCATCCTGATGAGAGGATGCGCCTTGAAAGGGAAAATGGTTCGGCGGAAGACCTTGCAGGGAGAGTCATAGACCTGATTTCACCCATTGGAAAAGGCCAGCGTGGATTGCTGGTTTCCGCACCGAAGACGGGTAAGACGGTTATGCTGCAGCAAATTGCCCAGTCAATTACCACATTGTATCCGGAAACCATTGTCATGGTGCTTCTCATCGATGAACGCCCGGAAGAAGTGACCGATATGCAGCGTACGGTGCGCGGTGAAGTCATTTCCTCTACGTTCGATGAGCCCGCATCCCGGCATGTCCAGGTTGCAGAAATGGTGATCGAAAAGGCAAAAAGACTGGTAGAGCATAAAAAAGATGTTGTCATACTGCTTGATTCAATAACCCGCCTGGCAAGAGCGTATAACACCGTGGCTCCGGCGTCGGGCAAAGTATTAACCGGTGGGGTCGATGCCAGTGCACTACAGCGCCCAAAACGTTTTTTCGGCGCTGCCAGGAATATTGAGGAAGGGGGCAGCCTGACCATACTCGCCACAGCGCTGATCGATACCGGGTCAAAAATGGATGACATCATTTACGAGGAATTCAAGGGTACCGGTAACATGGAAATTCATCTTGACCGCCGTATTGCCGAAAAAAGGGTGTACCCGGCCGTTATTATCAACCGATCGGGAACCCGTCGTGAAGAACTCCTCACAGATCCGGTTGAGCTTCAAAAAATCTGGCTTCTCCGTAAGTTGCTGCATCCCATGGACGATTTACAGGCTATTGAATTCCTGATCGACAAACTCAAGGCAACCAAGACAAACGAAGAATTCATCAAATCCATGAATCGGTAGTTCGGATTAGTTTACCGAGCGAATTTCCCGGGCAAATATCCGTGACCGGAACACTGTAATGCGCTTGATTTGGCGGTAGTTTTTGCATATCATCGCCGCCCCCGCATATAAGGGTGGTTTTGGCTGTTTAACGTTCCGGCCGAACGAGCACCAGAGCAGAACGCGAAAAAATATTGAGGACCTATCATGAGACCAGACATTCATCCTGAGTATTCGGAAATTAATGTGGTTTGTGCCTGTGGAAACACCTTTCAAACCAAGTCTACGCTGGGAAAGGAGCTGCATGTCGAAATTTGTTCAGAGTGCCATCCGTTCTACACTGGAAAACAGAAAATTGTGGATACGGCAGGACGAGTTGGCAAATTTCAGGCCAGATATAAAAGAAAGTAGTTAGACTGTAGTGTGACTTTACAGACAGGATGTTTGTAACAGGCGCCAGAGCGAATAGACAGGCACTCCTCAGGGGTGCCTTTTTTATTTCAGGGGTTGTGCATTAAATGATTACGGAGTGCCTGCATGATCCGTGCTGGTATCAGCATCGGAATCGGTATCGTGAAATTCTAAGGTGGTGTATTTCGCTGGCCCTGTTTCTCTTCGGTCCCGCAAGCGCTGCAGATTACCTTGCGCGGGTTGACTACGTCATAGACGGGGACACTGTAATTTTGGTGAATGGGGACAAGATCAGATTAATTGGCATCAATGCTCCGGAAAAGGAGTACCGGGACCAGCCAGCTGACCCATATGCACTGGAAGCGAGGTTGATGCTGGATGAACTGGTTGTGGGCAGGGAAGTAATGGTAATTCCAGGGCAGGAGCCGCGGGATCAATATGGCCGGCTGCTTGCCGAAATTAAATTGCCGGACGGTACTGATGTGCAACTGGAACTGTTACATCGGGGATATGCTGCAGCCATTGCAGTCCCACCGAATATTCGCAGGCTGGACCGCTACCTCGCGGCAGAAGCAGATGCGCGGCGTGACCGGCGGGGTATCTGGAGTGATGCCAGTTTCGTGGTTGACCTGGATAGCCCGATTGTATTATCTCGCCAGGGCTTTGTTGTTGTTAAAGGGCGGGTGACAGGTTTTTATAGTTCGAAAAATAATTACTATTATGCCCTGGGCAACAAGCTGACCGTGCAGGTGCCGCGGCTAAAATGGGAAAAATTCTGGCAATCGTGGATAACAGAAGAGGTCATGGGCCAAAAATATGAAATCAGGGGCTGGGTAAAAATGCGAAATGAAAAGTACTATATGCTGGTCTCCCATCCATCCATGATGAAACTCATACAGTAGTTTGAATAATCGACTTACTGAAAATTTATGAACTTTACCGAAAAAGCCAGGCAAATCAGCGAAGCACTGGTTGATTCAGGCTGTGCCTTTGGCCAGGGGGTAGACGACGCGGATGATGAGGCTCAATGGATTATCTATGCCGGGCTTGGGCTGGATATTGCCAGTGAAATCGAGCAGGGCATTGACCGTTCCAGCCAAAAGTTGAAGGGCGGCGAAATTTCGGCAATCAATAGATTGCTGGATGAAAGAATCACAACGCGCCGGCCGCTTGCCTATATTCTCAATGAAACCTGGTTCTGTGAAAACCGTTTCTATATCGATGAGCGTACAATTATTCCGCGGTCCTATCTCGCGGAATGGATTCCTGATCAGTTTCAGCCATGGATTGATCCGGGCAAAATCCGCAACATTCTTGACCTGTGTACCGGTAGTGGGTGCATTGCCGTGAGTTGCGCCCTGGCATTTCCCGAAGCGATGGTTATGGCAAGCGATATAAGCGAAGACGCCCTCGAAGTGGCGGCTAAAAACATCGAGCTTTTTGACCTCGAATACCAGGTCTCAATCAACCAGGGTGACCGGTTCCAGGGGGTAGATGACAGATTTGATCTCATTGTCTGTAATCCGCCCTATGTGTCTGATGACAGGATGGCGCAGCTTCCTGGTGAGTTCAGGGATGAGCCGGAGCTGGCATTCAGAGGTGGCAGCGGCGGACTTGATTTCATCATACCCATGCTTCGTGAGGCTGCGAGCCACCTCACGAAATCGGGTTTCATGGTAGTCGAGGCAGGTTCGGCTTCGCAGGCACTGGAGCAAAATTATCCCGAAATTCCATTTACCTGGCTGAGTACGGAGCACGATGAAATGGTTGTGTTTATAATAAGCGCTGGTGAGCTTGAAAGATTCCAGCATATCCTGTAGCAGGCTCCCTAACTATTGATGTCAGGCCATGAAAAATATATGAAGAATTCAGAACTTTTCAGAGAAGCCCGCCAGGTCATTCCCGGCGGAGTGAATTCTCCGGTCCGGGCATTCAAGTCCGTTGGTGGGGATCCCGTGTTTATACAAAGCGGCAGGGGCGCTTACCTGACTTCAGAAGAGGGCGTGAGTTATATCGATTATGTCGGCTCCTGGGGCCCCATGATTCTCGGCCATGCCAACCCCGCTGTTGTCGAGGCAGTACAAAAGCAGGCACAATCCGGGCTCAGTTTCGGCGCTCCGACAATACTCGAAACCAGGCTTGCCAGTTTGATTTGTAACCGGATGCCGTGGATTGACCAGATTCGCATGGTGAATTCCGGAACTGAGGCAACAATGTCCGCAATCAGGCTGGCCCGGGGCTTTACCGGGCGTGACAAGATTGTCAAATTCGAAGGCTGTTATCATGGTCACGCCGACAGCCTGCTGGTGAAAGCCGGCTCTGGCGCATTGACGCTGGGAATTCCTACATCCCCGGGTGTTCCGTCCGCCATGGCAGAGCATACCATTACCGCTGAATTCAATAATCTTGAGTCGGTATCTGAGGTTTTTAGCGAAGTCGGGGAACAGATCGCTGCGATCATTGTTGAACCGGTGGCCGGCAATATGAACTGTATTCCTCCCGGCAAAGGATTTTTACAGGGATTGCGGGATATTTGCGACGATCATGGCAGCCTGCTTATCATGGACGAAGTGATGACAGGATTCAGGGTTGGAGAGCAGGGAGCACAGGGACTATACGGGGTTACCGGGGACCTGACCACGCTGGGTAAAATTATAGGCGGCGGAATGCCGGTAGGGGCATTTGGCGGCCGGGTAGAAATAATGACACACCTCGCCCCGGATGGCGCTGTTTACCAGGCGGGAACCCTGTCTGGAAACCCGGTGGCCATGGCGGCCGGCCTGGCAACACTGGAGCAGGCAAGTGGCAAGGAATTTTACCTGGATATCGGCGCAAAAACCGAGAGACTTGTATATGGAATGAATGAAGTCGCAAGAAAATGCGGCATTGCGCTTGTTACAAATCGCGTGGGCGCAATGTTTGGGATATTTTTTACAGACAGGGCATCAGTGACCTGTTTTGATGACGTGATGAACTGTGACAGCCAGCGATTCAATGTATTTTTCCATGGCATGCTGGACAGAGGTATATACCTGGCTCCCTCTGCGTTTGAGGCAGGGTTTGTGTCTTGTGCTCATAGCAACGCCGATATTGACAGCACAATTGATGCTGCCCGGGAAGTATTTTCCACACTGTAAATACTCGAGCGGGTCTATCAGTGTCCCGTAAATTTATTGGGAATCATTCGGGAACAACAAGCGTTGTTCGGACCAACAGGTTGGAAAATCACTCCAGCTTGAAGACATTCTCCGCTGCAAAACCCTTGTCACGTTCGATAAGCCCGAATTCTACCCGCTGTCCCTCAAAAAGAGTTTTGTAGCCATCGCCCTGTATTTCCCTGAAATGAACGAACACATCATCTCCTTCAGGATCTCTCAGGATGAAGCCATAACCTTTGCGGTTATCAAACCACTTGACGGTACCGCTTTGACGGTCTGTCATAAATCACCTCCAACTGTATACAACTTATTTACACAATCCGGACCCGGGCAACTACGCGCCCTTGAGAATCCGGCGTATGGTGGTACACCTATTCTGGTTTGCTTGTACCATCCATGTATCAATTCTAACGAGCAATCACGCCAGCGTCCAGTCCACAATTAAAGTATTTTTCCGGGGTTTAGTAGCCCGGATATTTCATGAAGGTCTGTCCCCAGGTAATATATAGGGGGGCCAATTTGGCTAAGCCTGTTGGACGATCGCCCGAAGAAACATAGCCGTAGCACCATTTTGAGGGGGATCGTTCGAGAGGCAACGCCAAATTGGATCTAATGGCAGAAGGACAAACTGTAACCGCACCAAACAATTAATAATAAATTAATCTATTAGAGCAGATTAGCTATTTTTCAATTCCTGGTCCGCCTTCATGAATTATTCGGGCTAGAGCGTCTCTGCCTGGTCGCCCTTTTTTGTGAGCCAGATCTTGCGATCGCCTGACCGTTTTTTAGCCAGAAGCATGTCCATAAGAGAGTGCGTTCCGTCCCCTTTTTTGACGCCGAGCTGCAGCAGGCTGCGGGTTCCCGGATTCATTGTTGTTTCCCGCAGTTGCAGAGGATTCATTTCCCCCAGCCCCTTAAATCTCTGGATACTGATTTTGCCACGTATTTTTTCTTCGTTGATTTGCTCGAGTATGCGGTCACGAGCGCCATTATCTATGGCATAAAACACTTTTTTAGCAACATCGATTCGATACAGGGGGGGCATGGCGATACACACGCGGCCTGCATCCACGAGGGCGGGAAAGTGTCGCAGGAACAGGGCGCAGAGCAATGTGGCGATGTGGGCGCCATCTGAATCAGCGTCAGCGAGGATACAGACCCTGCCATAGCGTAATCCGGAAAGATTGTCCGAGCCGGGATCAACTCCCAGTGCAACAGCGATGTCATGGACCTCCTGGGAAGCAAGCACTTCCGCCGATTCCACCTCCCAGGTATTGAGGATTTTGCCTCTCAGGGGCATAACCGCCTGGAATATTCGATCCCTGGCCTGCTTGGCAGACCCGCCGGCAGAATCTCCTTCGACCAGGAACAGTTCGGTCATTTCCAGGTCGTCGCTGGTGCAATCGGCCAGTTTGCCGGGTAATGCGGGACCGCTGGTAATTTTCTTGCGTTGCACCCGCTTGCCGGCACGCTGCCTCCGCTGTGCGTTGTCAATTGCTATGTTGGCAATTAGCTCGGCATCCCTGATATTCTGATTTAGCCATAGCCCGAATGCGTCCTTGATCGCAGACTGCACCATGGATCCGGTTTCCCGTGAAGACAGTCGATCCTTGGTCTGGCCACTGAACTGCGGTTCCTTGATTCTCACTGACAGTATATAGGTACAGCTGGACCAGACGTCCTCCGGAGTGAGCTTGATTCCACGCGGCAGAATATCGCGAAATTCACAAAATTCCCTGATTGATTCAGTCAGGCCGCTCCTGAACCCGCTGACGTGGGTGCCGCCCTGGGTGGTTGGAACCAGGTTGACATAGCTTTCGGTTACGCATTCGCCGCCATCAGTGACCCAGGCTATTGCCCAGTCGATTTCTCCCTGGCTGCTCCGGTGTTGATCCAGATAGGGTGAAGCCGGTACCAGTCCGGCATCTCCCAGGGATCCGCAAAGGTATTCCTTGAGACCATCCTCGTATTGCCAGCTTTCGTTGTTTTCTTCGTTGGTTTCGTCTAAAAAGCTGATATACAGTCCGGGACACAGTACTGCCTTGGCACGCATTGTCCTCTTGAGCCTGGCAACGTTAAACTTGACCGAATCGAAATATTCCGGATCAGGATGAAAACGAAGCACGGTACCGGTCAGTTTCCTGGCAACTTTGCCGGTGACCCTTAATTCTGAATTCTTTTCACCGCCTGCGAAGCTGATGTGATGCTGTTCTCCGTCGCGCCTGATCCATACTTCGAGACTGGTGGACAGCGCATTGACAACCGAAACTCCTACACCATGAAGCCCGCCGGAATACTGGTAGTGCTCCCCGGAAAACTTACCCCCCGCGTGCAGGCGGGTAAGGATAAGTTCTACTCCGGTAATTCCTTCCTCGCTATGGATATCAACCGGCATTCCGCGACCATTGTCCGCCACCGTAAGCGAGCCATCTTCGTGCAAATGCACCTCTATAGAGTCGGCATATCCTGCGATGGCTTCATCGACGCTATTGTCAATGACCTCATGAGCGAGGTGGTTAGGGCGATCGGTATCAGTGTACATACCGGGCCGCTTTCTTACCGGTTCGAGGCCGGTAAGTACTTCGATTGCAGATGCGGTGTAGTTGCTGCTCATGGGTCTGGAGAGATGATTTGAGCGGCGATGATACCGCAATTCTGCCAGGGATAAATCATAACCTTAAGAATTGACCGGTTACCTGCAAGTGTCTCCTGGTTGCTCTCGGACAGGCAAGATTGTCGGCTATCTACCCGGCGAATTTGATAATATACTCTGCGCTCACGATATCAGCGAAAAGTAACCTCTATGACCTCTTCCAAAAAGGCAAAAACGCCAGATTTCGAAAAGTCTCTTTCCGAACTCGAGAAAATAGTTGACAGAATGGAACGCGGCGAGCAAACCCTGGATGACACCATGAAGGATTTTGAAAGAGGTATGATTTTGTCCGAGCAATGCCAGAAAAGTCTCGATGCAGCCCAGCAAAAAGTTGAAAAACTGGTACGGAAGCACGGTAGTTACCAGCTTGAGGAACTGGACCAGGACGATGAGGACGGCGATTTCAGGGATGATGACTAGTTGAGCGATTTCGAGTCCGTATGGCGCTCATACAGGCAGCGAACCGAACGTGCACTGCAGTCACGGCTGGTAAGCCCTGACTGTTTTCCTGAGCGATTGCACAATGCCATGTCTTACGCCTGCCTTGATGGCGGGAAGCGGTTCCGTGCAATGCTGGTATTCGCGTGCGGCGAGCTGGCAGGGGCCGACACGGGGTTACTTGACACGCCTGCCGCTGCTGTTGAAATGGTTCATGCATATTCACTGGTACATGATGATCTGCCGGCAATGGATGATGATGACATGCGCAGGGGATGCCCGGCATGCCACATAAAATTTGACGAGGCAACAGCCATTCTGGCCGGTGATGCACTCCAGGCGAGGGCGCTTGAGCTGGTTGCTTCGGAGCGCTGGAATCCTGTAACTGCAACACAAAGGGCAAGCATGGTAGAGGCGCTGGCAAGGGCGATAGGATCGTGCGGTATGGTGGGTGGCCAGGCCCTCGATATGGACGCATCTGGCCGGGAAATTGGATTCGAGGACCTGGTCCGGCTCCACCAGCTCAAGACTGGTGCGCTGATCGAAGCCTCGGCGGTGCTGGGTGGACTGGCATCTTCGGTGGCGGATGACGGCCTGAACAAGACTCTCCGGGAATATGCGTCCTGCATCGGCCTGGCCTTCCAGGTAACCGATGACATCCTCGACTGTACTGTAGACAGCGAGACCCTGGGTAAGGAATCGGGTGCGGATAATCGAATGCTGAAGTCAACCTATGTAACTATTCTGGGCCTTGATGAAGCAAGGCGTGAAGCTGCCAGATTGTCCGAAAGGGCTATCGAAACGATTCGGTGTTTGGGTGATAATAGAGAGCTTCTAGAACAACTTGCCCAATTTGTGGTTGACAGGAATTACTAATGTCGCAGCCTGGCGATAAATACCCGTTATTATTCAGTATCGACAGTCCGGCACAGCTGCGTGAGCTGGAGCACTCGGATCTCGCGCTACTGGCGGATGAACTGCGTGCCTATCTAATTGAAATTACATCCCGGACAGGGGGGCACCTGGCACCGGGTCTTGGTACTATCGAACTAACCATCGCACTGCATTATGTTTTCAATACCCCTGACGACCGGCTGGTCTGGGATATTGGTCACCAGGCTTACCCGCACAAAATTCTTACCGGCCGTCGGGACCAGTTCCATACTATCCGGCAATACAAGGGACTTTCCGGGTTTCTGAAGCGGAGTGAAAGCGTTTACGATACCTTTGGCGCCGGCCATGCCAGTACATCGGTCAGCGCTGCCCTCGGCATGGCAGTGGCGGCCAGGCAGGAGAACAAAAATCGCGAAGTCGTTGCGGTTATCGGTGATGGGGCCCTTACTGGTGGCATGGCATTCGAGGCACTTAACAATGCCGGCGATCTCGATGCCAACCTGCTGGTTATCCTCAATGACAACGAAATGTCCATCTCCCCGAATGTCGGTGCAATATCCAATTATCTCTCCAGGATACTTTCCGGACACGCATACACTACGGTCCGGGAAGGCAGTAAGACAGTGTTGAGCACGTTGCCGCCGCCGGTCAAGGACTATGCGAGGCGCTGGGAAGAACACCTGAAAGGAATGGTCATGCCCAGTACGCTGTTTGAAGAACTGGGTTTTTACTACATCGGACCAATTGACGGTCATGACCTGAAGACAGTCATCGCAATGCTGAAGAATATGAAAGACCTGGAGGGCCCGAGGTTTCTGCATGTGATAACACAGAAGGGCAAGGGGTTCGAACCCGCCGAAGGTGATCCCTGTGTGTTTCATGGAGTCACCCCATTCAACCCGGATACGGGAAAGATGGAAGTCAAGAAAAAGGGCAGGTCCTATACCAATGTATTCAGCGACTGGCTGTGTGACATGGCAAGTGCGGATGAACGATTGATTGGAATTACACCCGCAATGCGCGAAGGATCCGGGCTGGTAAAGTTTTCCGAACAGTTTCCGGACCGCTATTTTGATGTTGGTATTGCCGAGCAGCATTCGCTGACATTCGCTGCGGGGATTGCATGTGAAGGACTGAAGCCCGTGGTTGCAATCTACTCGACCTTCCTGCAGCGTGCCTATGACCAGCTCATTCACGACATTTCAATCCAGAACCTTGATGTGCTGTTTGCCATTGATCGCGCAGGGCTTGTTGGAGCCGATGGGGCAACCCATGCAGGAGTTTATGATTATTCCTATCTTCGATGTATCCCCGGCATGGTGATTATGGCTCCCGCCGATGAAGCCGAATGCCGGGATATGCTGTACACCGGCTATACACATACCGGCCCGACCAGTGTTCGCTACCCCAGGGGTGGGGGGCCAGGTAAAAAAGAAAGAAAAGAGATGCAGCTGATTCCTGTTGGAAAGTCACAGCGCCTGAGAGATTCCGCAAGCAAGACTGTAGCTATGCTGGCTTTTGGTACCATGGTACAACCTTCAATGGCCGTTGCTGCGGATTTGGATGCTACTGTGATTAATATGAGGTTTATAAAACCTCTCGATGAGGACGCAGTGGTCGAGATGGCTGACAGTCATTCGTTGCTGGTAACCATCGAGGAAAATGTAATAATGGGTGGAGCCGGTTCTGCCATAAATGAATGCCTGGCCCGCCATGGCAAGCACGTTCCAGTGCTTAACATCGGCGTTCCAGACCGGCACCTGGAACATGGCAGCCAGCAGCAGCAATTAGCAGAAATTGGGCTCGACGTAGCGGGTATCAAGTCACAAATTCTCGAATCACTGTCCGCATTCGGACTTGTTAAGCGGAAAATTTCGAGTATAAAAGTAGTTAACTGACGCTGTTTTTTTGCCGTTTCCGTTTTCCGAACGACCGCGACATAACCGAAGTCAGGTCGTCGCCATTGACGAGGTCTATTACTGGTATTCCGGTTGCTTCGGACAGGGATAGAAGCTTATGGCTACGATTCTCGAATATGGATCGATAATGTTCCCGGGTTGACCTGAGGGCAGTATCAATAGTTGCAGTTCGTCCGGGCAGGTTGTACCCGGTAATAGCGTACCTGCCTTTCGGCGGCGGGTTCAATTCAATCGGGTCTATCAGGTTCCAGATTGCAACGTCGTTGTGTTGGCGTATGCTGAGCAACAGGCTTTCGGTATTACTGTCAATCTCATAAAAATCACTGAAAAGAAACACCAGGCTGCCCGGGTGTACTACCCTGTTCAGGTGTTGGAGCGCACGGTTGAGGGTGGAATTATCCGGCGTCATATTTTCTCCGGGAATGGTCGCCCTGGAAAGTGCGCTGATCATGGCCAGGGCACCCTTGCGTCCTGATTTGGGCTTAAGGTCGGTAATCCCGCCATGGGCCATGAGTACTCCGCCGAGCCTGTCTCCGCTGTGAATAGCAGTCCAGGCCAGCATCGATGCAGCGCGTGCAGCAAGCACCGACTTATATGTGCTGCGCGTTCCAAAAAACAGGGTTGGACTGAAATCTACAACAATATAGACTGGCCTTTCTCGCTCTTCGATAAATACCTTGGTATGCGGTTGTCCTGTTCTGGCGGTAACCCGCCAGTCGAAGTTGCGTACATCATCTCCGCTCTGGTAGTGGCGGGATTCAGAATATTCCATCCCCCGGCCGCGGAACCTTGATGAATTTTGCCCGGACAGAATGGACTTCGCGATCCGGGACAAATCCAGCTTGAGCAAACCTGCCTTAAGTCGCAGTTCAATTAACGACTGCGGATCCGCATAGATACCAGGCCGCAAGCTCGCGGACTCGGGTGCCGCAGCGTGTAAGTTGGAAACAATCACGTTCAGGGAACCGGGACAAGTTCAAGCAACCGTGAAATAACCTGGTCCGTCGTTACCCCCTCCGCCTCTGCCGAAAAGGTAAGAATAATTCGGTGTCTCAAGGTATCGTGGACCATTTCCTGGACATCGCCAGGAGTAACGAAATCCCGTTGCTGCAGCCATGCATAGGCCCTGCTTGTCCTTTCAAGCCCGATTGATCCCCTGGGGCTGGCTCCGTAGTCTATCCACCCTGCAACTTCGGCGCTGTAACCGGACGGATCCCGGGTTGCCAGGACCAGTTGTACGATGTATTCCCTGACCGGAGCAGCCAGGTGAATGTCCAGTGTTTGCAATCTCGCATCGGTGATTTGTGAACGATTAAGGACCTTAGTCCTGCTATGGTCGATGACCGGGTCTGCACCCATTCCTTCCCTGGCCTCCTGCCGGGCCAGCTCCATGATTTTGCTTTCAACATCGATTGACGGATAGTCGACATTGACATGTAACAGGAATCGGTCAAGCTGCGCCTCTGGAAGCGGATAGGTGCCTTCCTGTTCAATCGGGTTCTGGGTTGCCATTACCATGAACAATTCGGGCAGCGGGTGGGTTGTCTTGCCAATGGTGATCTGACGTTCTGCCATGGCTTCCAGCAACGCAGATTGTACTTTCGCCGGGGCACGGTTAATTTCATCGGCAAGAATAATATTGTGAAACAATGGCCCCTGCTGGAATCTGAAAGTCGCACTTTCCGGTTGGTAGATATCCGTGCCGGTAAGGTCCGAGGGGAGCAGGTCTGGTGTAAACTGGATACGGTGAAACTCCCCTTCAATCAACCCGGCCAGGGATTTTACTGCCCGGGTTTTGGCAAGCCCTGGCGCCCCTTCAACAAGCATATGGCCATCGCAGAGCAAGGCGATCAAAATTCTCTGCACCAGCTTCTCCTGGCCCAGGATCTGCTCTGAAAGCCCTGCCTGAATTTCCCTGAAGTGGCCAGACAAGGAGTCCGTTATGGGCCTGGTCGACCGGGCTTCACCCGAGTTTTTGTCACTGATTGTTTCTGTTACCATGTTGAGTAGTGATAATGATTTTGTACAGTATTACAGTATATTTTAACCCAGGGAGAGCACCGATACTCATACCCGGTTGCCCTGGCGCAAATATTCGAACCAGACTGCATTGGAGAGAAATCAATGAATAGCTTTTTATCTATAATTCTGTTAGGGGGCAGGGTGGTCCTGGCCTCGATAATTGCGCTGGCGATCCAGTTGGTATTGCTGGTAAAGAAGTCAGACTACCTGCTTGACGTACAGGAGGGTTTCAAAAATTTTGCTTCCAGCGCATTTGACAACCTCGATATAAATCCGCAGTACCATGTCGGCTATAACCTGATTGGCGGAGACAATATCGTTGTGCATACATTCTTCGTGCTTATTGCATACATCGCAATTTTACTTCTGATTCTACCATTCCGCTCCCGCAGGTCACGCAGGTCACGTCGCTAGAAGGTTTATCATCGCCACCCGGCAACCCCGTTGTGATACCCCTGGTTAACGCGGGTTTCCTGAAGTTTCCATGAACAACCGGTGCTGTACTGAAGCAGTAAATGGGCCTTACCGAACCTGCTTCTGTTAAAATTCGCACACCATCCCACGGAACCCTTAACAAGTCATGGCCGATCGATTTGAATCTCAACTGGATTTGCCCAGACTTGTTCACAGGTTCCCGAATCCGCTTCTGCACAGAACATGACCAGTACACAGCCTGATACGCGGCAACGCGCACCCATCGTCAACGCCAGTGAGCTTTTCTTTTCGTTTGGCGACAAAACGATATTTGGCGGCCTCAACCTGACCATCCCGCGTGGAAAAGTGACTGTTATTATGGGGCCGAGCGGCTGTGGAAAATCCACATTTCTCGCTCTTCTGGGCGGCCGGCTGGTGCCCTCGTCGGGCAGCCTGGTCTTTGATGGAGAACAGGTGCCGGTTTCGAAGAGTCCCGCATTGTTCGACATGCGCAGGAAAATGGGAATGCTGTTCCAGAACGCCGCATTGCTTACTGATCTCAATGTGTTTGACAACGTGGCATTTCCGTTCAGGGAGCAAACAGAACTGCCCGAAGAACTAATTCGCATTTTGGTTCTCACCCGGCTTGAGATGGTTGGGCTGCGAGGGGCTGCAGGATTGATGCCATCAGAATTATCTGGTGGCATGGCGCGTCGGGTGGCGCTGGCCAGGGCAATTGCGCTGGATCCGGCACTGATAATGTATGATGAACCATTTGTCGGCCTTGATCCAGTTTCCATGGGTATCATTATCCAGCTGATCCGGCAGCTTAATGATGCCATGGGTATCACCTCGGTCATTGTCACCCATGACGTATTGGAGGGATGCAGTATTGCCGATTACGTATATCTGCTCGATCAGGGTATTGTGGCGGGGCAGGGAACCCCTGAAGAAATGCTCGAAAGTGAAGATCCGGGAATTCGCCAGTTCATGCGTGGGCTGCCCGATGGTCCGGTCGGCTTCCACTATCCTGCCGGGGACTATCTGGCGGAAATAGGGGCGCCCAAATGATCAGTTTAATTGCCAATCTCGGCAGATGGGGAATCGGGTTGGTAACCCGTCTTGGTGCGGCTGCTTTATTTTTCATCAGGGCATGCAGGGGTGCGGTGACCAGCCTTTTCCGTTTTTCGCTGGTAGTGCAGCAGCTATATTCCATTGGTGTGCTGACGATGCTGATTATCCTGGTGTCGGGACTGTTCGTGGGCATGGTGCTCGGGCTGCAGGGCTACTACCAGTTGGTCAATTTTAGCGCTGAATCCAGTCTCGGCCTGGTCGTTGCATTGTTCCTGGTGCGGGAACTGGGCCCGGTTTTGGCCGCCCTGCTTTTTGCCGGGCGTGCAGGCTCTGCGTTGACCGCAGAGATTGGACTCATGAAAACCACGGAACAGCTGGCAGCAATGGAGATGATGGCGGTAGACCCTATGGATCGTATAATCGGTCCACGATTCCTGGCCGGAATTATTGCCATGCCGCTACTCGCAGCAATGTTCAGTGCGGTCGGGGTGCTGGGAGGTTATCTGGTGGCCTATGGCCAGTTTGGCGTAGACGCTGGAGTTTACTGGTTGTCCATGCAAAATGGCGTGGACCTGGTAGATGATATCCTCAATGGTATTATCAAAAGTTTCGTATTTGGCGTCATTGTTGTCTGGGTTGCTTTGTTTGAAGGGTATGAGGCAATACCGACCTCGGAAGGGGTCAGCAGGGCAACAACACGAACCGTTGTCACTTCCTCGCTGGCGATTCTGGGAGGGGATTATATTTTGACTGCTTTAATGTTTGGAGGCTTATAGTTTATGCAAAACAGAAGTTTGGAAATCTGGGTTGGTATTTTCATTATGACAGGACTCGCCGCACTGGTTTTGCTGGCGGTCCAGGTCAGCAGCGCCGGTACGGGTTCCGGGCAGACCTACCGGGTCGAAGCAAGATTCGATAACGTCGGCGGGCTGAACGTCAAAGCCCCGATAATGATAGGCGGTGTACGGGTTGGCCGGGTCGGTGCGATCTGGATCGACAGGGAAGACTATGTGCCGGTAGTAGGTCTGGATATCCAGTCCGAATACAATGCACTGCCCGATGATACCGGTGCCTCAATCCTGACTTCAGGACTTCTCGGTGCCCAGTTTATCGGCCTTTCCCCTGGGGCCTCAGACATTTTTCTCGAGTCGGGGGACACCATAGAATTCACCCAGTCGGCGATTCAACTGGAATCATTGATCAGTCAGTTTATGTTCAGCCAGGGCAAAAGCAACCCAGAGGGTGACAAGTGAAACATACCTGTAGCAACGCCATGAGATATTTTTTCTGCCTGTTGTTGCCGGCAACAATGATGGTGGTTTCAACAGCGCATTCTACAACCAGTGACCCGGCCGTGCTTATTGAGGAAACCGTTAATTCCCTGTTTGAGGAATTTACCCAGACCCGGACAGAACTGGAAAATGACAAGGCGAAGCTGTTCGATCTTGTTGAAAGGGTGGTAGGTCCTGTCTTTGATTTTGATTACATTTCAAAACTGGTTCTGGCTAAAAGCTGGAAAAGCGCGAGCGACAACCAGAAACAGGAATTCGCCGGGGAATTCCGCAGGTTGATGATAGTGACCTACGCAACGGCATTGTTTCGGTACACCGGAAATGAGTCAATGCAGTTCGACGAATCAACAATCAGGGAGAAAAAAGGTAGGAGGATCGCAACTGTCAACACGGCGGTCAGGATAAACGATGGTGAACCCATACCAGTGGTTTATTCAATGATTGAAAATGATGCCGGACAGTGGAAAATTTTTAATCTTTCAGTGGGTGACCTGAATATGGTTTTAAACTATCGCAGCGTGATCCAGGCATCGATTCATAGCGAGGGGCTCGATGGTACCATTGCCTCAATGAAGGAAAACAACGATCGGAACTCCAACTAGTGGGAGAAATTAAAATCCTGGATAGTGCTATTACCGTATCGGGGTCACTTACCGTTGACACTGTTCCAAAACTGTATCAAAAGCCACTGCATCTCCAGGGTGGTCACTACCAGGTGGACCTTAAGTCGGTAGAGGAAATCGACAGTGCCGGCATGGCACTGCTGCTTTACTGGTGGACCAGGTCAGGCGAACAGGGGTCGCGGCTGGAATTCCTGCACTGCCCGGAAAAACTGCTCCGGATCGCCGGGGTTTCGGGCCTTGATTCGGTATTTGGCACCCCGGCATCACTTGAATAACAGGGGATGTGCACCTATATATTTGAAACGATGAACTGTGGGAAAACACGATGGTGACACCCCGTGATATTCAGGGCTGGATATCCGCCGGTCTTGACAACAGCGACGTAAAGGTCGATGGCGATGGACAGCATTTTGAAGCGGTAATAGTATGCCCCCAGTTTGCCGGCAAATCGTTGGTACAGCGGCACCAGATGGTATACAGCGTACTGGGTGACAGGATGAAGTCTGATATTCACGCGTTGTCCATGAAAACATTGACCCCGGATGAACTATAATCCGGGGCCACAATCTTAAACTTATTCCAGAAGGTAATTATTATGTCTATCCAGGATCAACTAAAGGAAGTCATTGATAATAATGAAGTAGTCCTGTTCATGAAAGGGACTCCTGATTTTCCCCAATGCGGGTTTTCCGGGCGAACCACACAGATACTGCAGGCCCTTGATGTCCGCTTTGCCTCGGTCGATGTGCTGGCAGACGGCGCCGTTCGGGAAGGTATCAAGGCCTATTCAAACTGGCCCACAGTTCCCCAGCTTTATGTTCGTGGCGAATTTGTCGGCGGCTGCGATATTATGACTGAAATGTACGAAAGCGGTGAACTGCAGAAAATACTCAGTCAGGGTGACGACACGGATGAACCGGTAAATCCAGAGCAGGACAAGAACCTCCAGTGACAATAAAATCAGCGGCAGAACTGATTGCCGAGGCCCAGGTGCATCTTTCCTGCCTCGATGCCGAGGCAGCAAAGGAACTCTATGACAGTTCCCCGGATGCGGTAATCCTTGATGTGCGGGAAGCGCGTAGTGCGGCGCGGTCAAAACTCGCTGACTCCACCAATATTTCTCGCGGCCTGCTGGAAATGCAAGTGGCCAAACTCTGCCCGGATCCATCCACGGTTATTCTGACCCATTGCGGGGGTGGAGGCCGAGCCTCCCTGGCTGCCTATACCCTCGGGCAGATGGGGTACGAAAACGTACATGCCATTACCGCGCCTTACGAAAAAATACTGAAAACATTCGGTTAGGCCCGGGCGACCGCGTTGACGGTCGTCAGTATTTTGTCGTTGTTTGCACGTTGATTTATTCCTTTTGTGACGTTATTCTCGGCCGCCACATAACCGGCCTTGTCTGTATCTGCATGGGCCTCACCTTCGGAGTTGAACAATGACCGCGCCAAGCGTTTTCAGGATTGCTGATATACAGGACAGGATAGACAACCTGCCGACAAACGGGACTTTTATAAAACCTTTTGTGACCATGGAGCACAGTGAGTCCATGTGCGGCGGCATCAATGCATTAAATCAGATTTCCGTCCCCTGGGACCTGACCTGTGACGAACTGATCTATTGTTTGCAGGGAACCTTCCGGCTGGTGGTCGATGATATCGGTTACGAGCTGAACCCGGGAGACCTGATGTTTGTGCCCAAGGACAACCACGTCAAGTATGAATGTGATGAAAAATGCGTGATATTTTATTCGGCTTACCCGGTTGACTGGAAACAACGAGCCGGGCTTACCCACGTTCCGGGAATTGACCCGGAAGATATGCCGTCACCCGGCTGAGATGCATTGCAGTCCGCCTGGAATCAAGGGGCGGGTGGAGCTTTAGCTGTATTTTCAGGTTTTGAGTAACGAGTAAATAGATCAGGTCCCGGTTACTGCGCTTCAGTTCGCCTGGCTCACCCGCTGGTTGAATGAGTCGATCAATCGGTCGATTTCGTGATAACGGCCCTGCAATCCGGTCCAGTAGTCATGGTCGAACCATTGCGCCTGAATTTCATCGTGGGTTTTCCCCTGTTGTTCAACCCAGGTGTAGTACTTCAGGTTGTGTATTCTTTTGCGATCGTGGTAGCCCAGTTCCTGCATGTTGTCGGTACCAGCCCCGCAAATGTGCCGGGCATGGATTGATGCCGCATCCACTTCTGTGAGCTCTCCGTGTGCCTGCCGCAGCTCGGCAAGCCGGCTCTGGTACATTTCCATTGAGTCTGTGGCAACTGTCAGTATTACATCGTTGTGGTCCATCTCGAAGTATTTTGCCATTTTCACTGCCGACAGCATGTTGGCAATACCCGAGATTGCGACCAGGTCAAGATTTTGCACAAAATCTGCCGCAACACCCCTGGAAAGGAGAAACTGCCGGCCGGCCGGTTCATTGAATAACCGCATCACATCTATGGCGGCATTGTCGTCTACTGCCACTACCATATCGGTATTTTTTACGTTATGAATCCAGGGTATGTGCTTGTCTCCGATCCCTTCTATCCGGTGTGACCCGAATCCATTATTGAGCAGGGTAGGGCACTGCAGGGCTTCACTGGCAGCTATAAGACTGCCCGGGTACTGCTGCTTGAGGTAGTCGCCGCAGGCGATGGTTCCGGCAGAACCGGTTGTTACCACCATGCCCCTGAACCGGTTTTTCGGGCCCATCGCTGTATCGAGGGCTTCCTGCATGGCCCGGCCTGTCACTTCATAATGCCAGACATAGTTTCCAAATTCGTCGAACTGGTTAAAGATAACCAGGTCCTGCCCGGACTGCCGTAACTCTGCGCATCTATCGAAGATTTCCTTGACGTTGCTTTCTGAGCCGGGGGTTTTTATTGTTTCGCCGGCAATCTTGTCCAGCCACTCAAAACGCTCGCGGCTCATTCCCTCGGGCAAAATAGCGATAGATTCGCAGGACAACAGATAAGAGTCATAGGCGCCGCCCCGGCAATAGTTCCCGGTGGAAGGCCAGACCGCTTTTTGTGAGGCAGGGTCAAACTGTCCGGTCACAAGCTTCGGAACCAGGCATCCAAATGCAGCACCGACCTTGTGGGCTCCGGTCGGAAACCACTTTCCGGTTAGTGCAATTATCCTGGCTGGAACCCCGGTAATTTCAGTCGGAAACTCGATGAAATTGACCCGCCGAAACCGCCTCCCGATGACGTCGGTTCGTTGTGCCAGTTAATCCTGAAAAGGTTAAGCGGATTGAGATCCATAATCCCACCTGTTTCAGGCCGGTTCGGATGGAATCGCTAATTTGCCCGGGATCAATCATTTGTTCGAATGTGGGGATAATGATTCCCTGCTCCTGGCACAGGCTATGGCGCTGTCCAGCTTATTCTGGTCGGTAATTTCCAGGTTGATTTGCATAGGCATGTATTCTTGCTTAGATGAAATGGCAGGTAAGTCCACACTGCATTCGCGACTACCGCTCATGCAAATGAAGGATTATTTCGGTGTATTATATGACGACTTGGGTAATCCGCCTGATATTCCGGTAACAAGGTATAGGTGCCTGAATGCTGCTCTCGGGGGTGTCTTGGTGAGGCATTTAATTCAGGTTAGAATCCGCTCAGTTACTTATTCTTTGCAATTTCAATTCATTCATGGAAGAACATTTGTTCGCCTGTAAAATACCCGGCATGAGATCAGCGAGCAACCCAGCCCGAAAGTCAGATTCAGTACTCCCTGTTATAGAAATACAGGCGCGGTAGGTCAACGTAATATGCCCAGATTCTTCATTATCGCATTACTTCTGTGTGGAGTGTTTTTCTCCTGGGGGGCCGTGACGGTCAGGTACCATATATTTCCGTGGAACTGGATAGACCCGCTAGCCAGGGATGTGAGCGAGTTTGTGCGCGGAGATACCAGCGAAAAGACAGGACTTGTAGAAAAAATAGCCAACGATCTGTCACTGAAGCCGAGTCGGCAGTTGTATGACTATTCCGTGGATTCGCAAAGAGAGTACCAAAAGCTGGAAATACCCGGTTTGAATGATCGTCGCGAACTCCCCGAAATATACGTCGATGAACAGTCGCCGCCGCTGCAGGGGTTTCGCTTCGTTTTCGGGACATTCGACTTTGAATCCCATTTGCACGGTGCGATATTACTTGATCCGCAATTCAGGGTCGTCAATACCTGGGTGGTTGATGAAAATGCCATTCTCGAAGCGCTTGAGGAAGCTGCGAAAAAGGGCGGCAAGGCACTGAAGCACAAGCCCCCGGAAAGGCGGCTGCCCCAGGGGGTTGTCATTTTCCCTGATGGATCAATCATCTTCAATGATGGAGACAGGGGCAACGGTATGCACCGCATGGACTATTGCGGAAACACCCAATGGACCACCCTGGGTTATTTCCATCACTCCATATCTTATAACAGTGATGACCATTCAATCTGGTCATTTGGCCCCGGAGATATGCTGAAAATGTCGCCAGATACGGGCGAGTTGATCAGGTCGCTGACGTTAAACGAGATACACGCCGCTAATCCAGGCTCATCCATATTCACTGTGCGCAGGAACATGCCCACGGGCAGGTGGCAGTTTGACCCGATTCATAAAAATGATATCGAACCGCTGGGAAAAGAAATTGCTGACAATTTTTCAAAATTTGAGGCCGGAGATATGGTGGTAAGCCAACGGGCGACCAACCTGCTTTTTGTTTTCGACCCTGACACCCTGGAAATAAAGTGGTGGCGAACCGGACAGAGCCGCCGCCAGCATGATCCGGACTGGCAGCCAGACGGCAGCATTACTGTGTTCGACAACAACATGCGCGAAGAGTACAGTAAAAACTGGGATGGCTACCTGCCGGATGCCGAGGAACGCTTTAGCAGAATCTGGCGTCTGGACCCGGAAAACTATTCGGCGATAATTATCTACGATGGAAAAAAGGACAATATGTACAGTTCCGAGCGCGCCAAGCACCAGGTCCTGCCCAACGGCAATATCCTGATTTCTTCGGCGCATCAGGGGAGGGTCCTGGAAATTACGCCGGATGGTCAAACAGTTTTTGAATTTCTTAACACATACGATGAAAAGCAGAACCTGATCCTGTCTGAGGCAATCTGGCTGGCCCCGGACTTTTTCGATTTCGATGCCGCAGCGAGGAATTTGCGATGCGCCGAAAACTGATTGTTCACGCTAGTGCCCTTTCAAGGTGATAATGCTCTATTCAGCGCTCCCCTGATGTTTCGCAACAAGGCGCAACCCGCAAGCAATGGTCGTTCCCTTGCTAAGGGTTGCAACGCCGTGGCGGGACATCAGGGGAGCGCCCTTCGGGTGAGTTTGTCCGCGTCCATGGACTGCGTTGTGTCTCTTGCGAAGGGAACAACCATTCGTTACGAAACACGCCTTGCCATAAACGCGGACAAACTCACTGAATAGGGTATTATCACCTTGAAAGGGCACTAGTACTCCGTCATACCTAACTTGTTGGAGTACAAGACAGCGGGTGGTTGCCAGGTTCTCATCGCATTTAACAGAGAAATGATAAGAAAGGCTCTGATTCTTTACCTTTTACTGGTGATATTTTTTACCTGGGGTTTCGTTGCGGTTCAGTACCAGGTATTTCCCGGAAGAATAATTATGGCCATTGAGCACAGGGCCCGGGCATTGCTGGTGAATCCCGAAAGCGAATCATCAAAGCCTGCCTCTGCCCTGGAATCGCCCCAGGATTCCGTGCCTGAATCCAGCGACGATAGTGCGCAGATCAGCGAGGTAGCGGCAACCGTAGAGAAAAGTCCACTGGATATTCATATGGTCGCTGCGATAGCAAACAATCGGAAATACACACCCATTGATGCCGGCGGATTCGACCCTGCTGCGGCGGCAGTGTTGTTTTCGACGGAGCAGCAGCAGCGTGGTTACAGGATGATATACGGCACATTTGATCTCCCGAACCAGCCCCATGCCGCAATATTGCTGGATTCAGGCAACAGGGTAGTTCACAGCTGGAATATCACAGAAACTGCTCTTGACAGCCTATCGAATGAAATTGCAGCCACCATAAAATCATCGCCTGTATCTTTTATGGAATTGTGGCCCCAGGGCATCCTGGTTGAAAGAAATGGCACGGTGATTGTCAACAGTTATCATCCCGATCTCGGCCTTGCAGCGCTCGATGTCTGCGGAAAAATTTTATGGAACCGCACCGGCAGCTATCGCGAGGTGGTGCAGCCTGGGTTGGACAAGGACTCGATCTGGGTCGTCGATGACTACAACCTGGCCCGGATTGACCGTCGCAACGGCGAGATTCTTCAATCACTGACCCTTAACGATATCCACCTGGCAAACCCCGATGTCGCTGTTTTCACAGCGCGCCGTGGGCTACGGTTGAGCAGTTGGCACAATGACCCGGTCCACCTGATCGATGTGGAGCCGCTTGCGCAGTCCCTGAGTGAGAAATTTCCGGATTTTGAAACCGGAGACCTGCTTTTGAGCTACCGTACCCTGAACCTGATTATGGTGGTCGACCCTGCAACCGCCATAATAAAGTGGTGGAGGGCGGGGGCCAGTTTGCGGCAGTCAGATGCGGACTGGGGCGTTGACGGAACTATTTCCGTACTCAATAACAATTTTCGGGACAACCGGGAAACCGGGGACGGAAATTTGCCGGACATGGATACCCGCTATACCCAGGTGCTCGGGATCAATCCGAAGACCATGCAAGTACAAACTGAACTTGATGGTGGATCTGAACGGCTTTACTCAGGATTTCACGGCAAGATTCAGCGATTACCCAATGGCAACATTCTGCTTGCCTCTCCTGAACAGGGACGGGTAGTGGAAATCTCCAGCGATGGTGAGGTGGTGTTCGATTTTCTCAATCGCTACGATGAAAACCGGGTTCTCCACGTTTCAGAAGCGGTTTGGCTTCCCGAAAACTTTTTCGAGGTCGACTTTTCTGAACTGAACTGTTTGTAGCGACGGTAATTGAAAACGGGCCGGGGCAGGAATCCAGGTTCATTGATTTTTTTCATTGATTCCCGGATTCGCCAGATTTTGCCAGCCAGGGTGAGGCGTAAACCGTTCGCCGAATTCCTGCTGTAAACCTTGCAGTGTCTGCAACTTCTGTTCAACCCCCTGGCTCAACAGGTAGTTCACCGGGCCACCGCGGAATGGTGCGAATCCTGTAGCAAACACCAGGGCCGCGTCCAGATCATCCTGATTCCCGACAAGTTTTTCGTCCAGGCAGGCAACGCATTCATTGAGGTAGCGAAAAATCAGCCTTTGCTGCACCTTGTTGTCTTTGCTATCGTATTCTGTCTTTTGTCCGGGTTTTGCGGTAACCGGTTTGCCATTTTTCCAGCTATAAAAACCTTTGCCGCTTTTCTTCCCCAGATGCCCCTTTCTGACATGTTCCCTCAATAAGTCCGGTACTTCGAAATGGAATGTATCGGCAAGGTTTTCAGCCACATCGAGGCAGATATCCAGCCCAACCGTATCTGCCAGTGCCAGCGGTCCCATCGGCATACCAAACGATGTGGCAGCAAGATCGATATCCACCGCAGCTACGCCATCATTTAAAATAGCGACTGCTTCGAGGGTATAGGGCATCAGAACACGGTTGACAAGGAATCCCGGGCTGCTTTTCACGGCAACAGGCAATCTCCCGATCTGGCTGCAAAATGCAGCAGCGGACTGGCGATACTTTTTATATGTCTTATGCCCATAAACGACTTCTATCAGCTGCATTTTTGCCACTGGATTGAAAAAATGCAGCCCAACCAACCGGCCGGGTTTTTTCAACTTCCTGGCAATAGTCTCAAGGGAAATGCTCGATGTGTTGGTGGCCAGTATTGCATCCGGCCTGGCAATTTTTTCCAGTTCCCTGAACACGGCCTGTTTGATATCCGCGTCCTCAACAATCGCCTCAATTATGATATCCGCCTTGGCTGCGGCGCTACCTCGTGTATCCTGGATGAACCTGTCCATCGCTCGCTCCGCCAGTCGCTTCGATTTCAGCCTGGACCGGAACAGCTGATAGGCCCGTTGTGTGGCACGGGCAAGCGCATCGGGGTCGCGATCATGAATGGTGACCCGCAACCCTGCCATTGCACACCATGACGCGATATCACCCCCCATGGTTCCAGCGCCTATTACATGAACATGACTGAAAACAGGGCCGCCCCGTTTGCCGCGAGACTTCAACGCTTCCTGGAGGAAAAAAACCCGAACCAGGTTTCTCGAAGTATCGGTAGTAAATAGCCGGGATATAGACTCCTGTTCTGCCGCGAACATCGCATTGCGATTACCGCCATGTTCCTGCCAGAAATCAATGACTGAAAACGGGGCGGGATAGTGTGACCGGGAGATTTTCTTTTCCAGCCTGCGCCGAAGAACCAGGGATATGACTGTGCGGGCGGGTGAGTAGTTAAGAAGTCGTAGCATAATGCCGGCCTTGCGCCGGGGTGGCTTACGCTCCAGTACAAATCTTGCAGTAGATTCAAGTTGCCGCTGTGGAACACTGAAATCCACAATTCCCAGTTTATTTGCGGTAGCGGGTGAAATGGTGCGGCCGCTCAACACGAGGTCCATGGCGACGGGGGCGCCGCACAGTTCAATCAGTCGGATTGTGCCGCCAAATCCAGGATGGATTCCGAGTCTCACTTCGGGCAATCCAAGCCGCGCGCGCCGACTGTCCACAACTATGCGGTAGTCGCAGGCGAGGGCAAGTTCGAGACCGCCTCCGAGGCAATGGCCATTTATTTCAGCTACGGTGGGAATGGCCAGCGATTCGATACGATGGAGGACGGCGCCGGCAAACCGGGTCAGTTCCAGTACCCGCTGCGGTGAGTCAAAATTTTTAAACTCAGTTATATCTGCCCCGGCTATGAACCCCTTTTCCTTGCCAGATCGAATAACCAGGCCTCGGGAACTACTGTTTTCAACAAGATCGAGGGCCTTGTCAAGTTGTTCCATGATCCCAGTTGACAGAACATTCTGTTCACGATCCCTGGAATCGAGGGTTAGGAAACATATGCCGTCAAGCTCCTGAATCTTCCAGTTATCCTTGCGGGTCATGGCCTGTTATCGCCCAGAGACGCGTTTAACCAGCATCGCGCCTCCCTGTCCACCGCCAATACACAAGGTCGCCATCGCCTGGTCCCAGTTATTTTGCTCCAGAACCCGGAGGGCATGCAGTACAATTCTGGCGCCGCTTGCGCCAACCGGGTGACCGATGCTGATTCCGCCGCCATCCAGGTTAAGCCGGTTCTGGTTGAGCTGCCCCATGGCTGTTTCAAGGCCCAGTTCCAGATTGCAGTACTCATCACTTTGCCAGGCCGCAAGGCAGCCCAGAACCTGGCCTGCAAAAGCTTCGTTGATTTCCCAGTAGTCAACATCATTGAGGCCCAGGGAATGCCGCTGCAAAAGCGGGGTGCTGGCATGTACCGGGCCGAGCCCCATCTGGGTGGGGTCAACCCCGGCCCATTCGCTGTCCACGAGTATGCCCCGCGGTTGCAGGCCATGTTTTTCCATCGCAGATTCATTGGCCAGCAGCAGCCAGCAGCAGCCGTCGGTTATCTGCGCACTGTTGCCCGCAGTAACAATACCCGCAGGCCTGTCGAAAACCGGCCTTAGCCGGGCCAGCGCCTGTTCCGAAGAATCCCGGCGTAACCCGGTATCGTTGGTGTAGCTGTTGCCATCGTGGTCAAAAACAGTTTCGATTTCACCTTCGAGGCGGCCTTCATCGATTGCAGCGGCCAGCCTTTGATGGCTCCTGGTTGAAAAGGCATCCATTTCCTGGCGGGAAATACTGAATCGCCGGGCCATTTTTTCAGCGGTCTGCCCCATGGACAATCCGCATACAGGGTCAGTCAGTCCACGCAACAGCCCTATAACCGGTGCAAGGTGGTGCGGACGCAGAAATTTTAGCGTGGATAGTTTTGATGTTAGTGATTTTGCCCCCGACCATTTCGCCAGCCAGCGAACGAATTCCTCGGAGAACAGCACTGGGGTATGACTCATGGCTTCGGTACCTCCGGCCAGTACCAGGTCCGAACGGCCGATGGCAATGTTGGTAGCGGCACAATCGAGGGCCTGCATGCCGCTGGCACAGTTTCTGGCTACGGTCCAGGCGGGGGTGCCCTCGCCGCAGCCAAGCCGCAGGGATACAATTCTGCCGATGTTTGCTTCATCCGCAGTGGGTGCCACGCATCCGAGAATCACTTCGTCCAGTGCATCGGCTGCGAAGGGCTGTCGGGTCAGCAGGGACTGGCCGGCGGATACTGCAAGGTCTGCTGCATGCCATGGACCGGGACCGCCGGCGGCTTTCAGGAACGGCGTTCTGCAACCGTCAACAATGAATACATTTCTACCGCCATGCATGGCATTTCACCCGGGTTGTAACGAAACAGCGAGTTTCGTTGATTGAGATGCTGGAGTGATATCATCCATGATTATACCCCAGCCACTTTTTGTTACCCGGAATTTACCAGCACATGATCAGCAACAGCAGGCCCGCGAGACCGGTCAGAAGCTACATTTCCAGGGAAGGACGGCTGACCCGAGGCCAGCGCCAGGCTATTGAGACACTGTTTCCGGTCTATGGTCTGGATACATCTGGCTCTGAATTCGAAAAAATCGATTTTTCCAGGGAGTTTGGCAGGGAAGCTGACACAGTCCTGGAAATTGGATTCGGGGACGGCGAAGCGCTGTTGCAGATGGCCCGGGAGAATCCACAGAATGACTACCTCGGGATAGAAGTCCACAGGCCCGGGCTCGGGCACCTGCTTCTGCAGGTAAAATCCCTGGCACTGGAAAATGTCCGGGTTGCTCGTGAAGATGCCGTGGAATTCATCTCCCAATGCAGTAATGGATTCATCGCTTGACAGGATCTGTCTGTTTTTCCCGGATCCATGGCCGAAAAAAAAGCACCACAAACGTCGAATCCTGCAGCAGCCATTCATCGCGCTGTGCACTGCAAAGCTTAAACCTGGCGGGTTATTTCACTTCGCTACAGACTGGCAGGATTACGCACAACAGGCATTGCTGAGATTTGACGACGTTCCGGGCCTTGTAAACCTGGCTGGTGCAGGCTGTTATTCTCCAAGACCGCAGCAGCGACCACTGACCAAATTTGAAAAACGTGGCATCCGACTCGGGCATGGGGTGTGGGACATCATAATGCAGAAACCCCGGCAAGATCAGGCCGAGAAGTAAAGGAGCCTCTGAACACGTCATGACCGATCGATAGAGCCCAAATACATCAATTACCGGGTAGTGAAACGTCCCAGGAGAACACCTGTTACGTGCCCGAATTTGTAAACATGAGGCGCGGTGATCCAGGAGATCTGGAGTTTCAACTGGATTTACCCAGACTTGTCCAGAGGTTCCCAAAGTATCTGGAATGTGCGTTCTGACTACTCGGATCCGGTCTAAACTGGTGTGGCGAGTATTTTCTCTAACTCTTCCAGGGTATCAACTGGTGCTGAGCAGTGGGTCCCCTGGCATACGTAGGCCAGGGTGCTTTTTCCGGGTTTTCGCAGGGCCAGCTCTGGTGGCAACGAGTCCTGACTGCTGTCAATGGCGTATATGCTGGTGAGAGGCCTGTAAATTTTGTTGCAGTACTTCATCCAGTTTGCACTCTCCTGGGGCTCACCCCTTATTACCACCGTGGTATGGGTATTCCCCAGGTGTTGCAGTGCTATGGTCATGGAACCATTTACGGATGGATGACGCGCGATTTCATCTGCGAAAAGGGATATCGTTTTCGCTGCGCTTTCCAGGTACCTGGGCTCACCAATCAGGTTACCCAGTTTGATCAGCGCCATGATTGCCGCTGAGTTCCCGGATGGGATTGCATCATCAGCCCCGGATTTTGGCCGGTAAAGCAAAGACTCATGATCATGGGAGGTAAAATAGAATCCGCCATTCACACTGTCTTCGAACCGGTCCAGCATGGTGTTGCAGACTGCTATGGCAAACTCGAAATCGCTGCCCCTCCACCTTGTTTCCAGCAGCTCGAGGAGACCGCCCAATAAGAACGCATAATCATCAAGATACCCGTTAAGCCGGGCCTTTCCCTGGTTGCAGGTTGCCAGTAGGCGGTTTCCCTGCCACATATTGTTGCGGATAAAGTCAGCGGCGCCGATGGCGGAATCGATGTAGCCCGAGTTGTCGAGAATCCTGCCCGCTCTTGCCATACCCTTAATCATGAGCCCATTCCATGCGGTCAGGACTTTATCGTCAAGATTGGGACGGATTCGCTGGTTGCGCACCTGGAGCAAGGCATTTTTGGCTTCAAATATCGATTTTTCGATTTCCGGGTTCCGGGACAACAGGGAATGGTCAATTTCCGGATTGAGGTTGAAATGCCAGTTACCTTCAAAATTTGCCTCTCCATATAGTGCGAAGTAGTTTTCCAGACTGGAATACTGCTGCGGTGACAGTATCGCCCTTAAATCTGTTTCGCTCCATACATAATACCGGCCTTCCTCACCTTCGGAATCTGCGTCCAGGGTTGATGCATAACCGCCATCAGCCAGCTGCATTTCGGCAATTGTCCATTCGGCCGTTTCGGCAGTGATTCTCGAATAACGTTGGTGGTCCAATGCGGTGATGGCATCGCTGTAAAGGGAAAGCAACTGGGCATTGTCGTACAGCATTTTTTCGAAATGCGGAATCTGCCACTGGCGGTCTACCGAGTAGCGGAAAAACCCCCCGACAAGCTGGTCAAACAGCCCTCCGTCAGCCATGCACGACAGGGTAAGCCTGGCCATATCGGCGCATTTGCCTGCAGTGGCTGGTTTAAGCAGTCTGGAGCCAACCAGCAGCAGCTCAACCTGGGAGGGGTGGGGGAATTTCGGGGCATCACCAAATCCTCCAAAAGTGCTGTCAAATTGCTTTTCAAGCTCTTTTACCGCTGACTGCAGTGAACTGGCCGGCTTAGGCTGCTGCCGGGCACGGGCAACAGGGTTGAGCTTTTCCAGGGCCTGGTTAAATGACTGGTGATGGTCTGCCAGCTGGTCACGGTTTTCCTGGTAATGGCCGGCAATCTGCTTGAGTAACTGACCAAATCCCGGCATGTTGAAACGGGACTCGGGTGGGAAATAGGTGCCGGCGAAAAAGGGGGCATGTCCATCCGGGGTCAGCGCAATGGTCAGCGGCCAGCCCCCGGGCCTCTGGGTCAGTAACTGGTGGGAGAGCTGGTATATTTTATCAAGATCGGGACGCTCCTCGCGATCTACCTTGATACAGACGAAATTTTTGTTCATGATTTCTGCAATTTCCGGATCCTCGAAGCTTTCCTTTTCCATCACATGGCACCAGTGACAGGCAGAGTAACCAATGGACAGGAGAATCGGCCTGTCATTTGATCTTGCCAATTCCAGTGCCTGCTCTTCCCAGGGATACCAGTCCACCGGGTTGTTAGCATGCTGGAGCAGGTACGGGCTGGTCTGGTTGATAAGCTGATTGGGCATAGTGATGGAGAATTGGGGTTTGGATCGAAAATTCAGTTAAAATTGGTATTGTATCTAGCTCGCCCAAAATTCAGTTTTTCCAGACAACAGCCAAATAGTGAAACAAGTAGCATGATTGTACATCCGAACTTTGACCCGGTCGCGATATCTCTCGGCCCTCTCACAGTGCACTGGTATGGGCTGATGTACCTTGCAGGTTTTGCCTGCGGGCTTTTGCTGGGACGCAGGCGAGCGACACGGCCCGGCTCCGGATGGCAGGCCGACGAGATCATCGACCTGCTGTTTTATATCGCAGTTGGCGTAATTGCGGGCGGCAGGCTGGGATATGTGATTTTCTATAACCCTGGCTATTATTTTAGTCATCTCGGAGAAATTATTGCATTGTGGGATGGAGGCATGTCGTTTCATGGCGGATTGATAGGTGTCCTGGTTGCAATGGGTGTCTACGCTCGTAATACTGATCGCAGCTATTTAGCAGTATCCGATTTCCTCGCGCCCCTGATACCCACGGGCCTGTTTTTCGGCAGGATTGGCAACTTCATCAACCAGGAGCTCTGGGGCAGGGTTACCGATGTCTCCTGGGGTGTTATGTTTTATACCGCACCGTCGTCACTCCCCAGGCATCCCTCGCAGCTCTATGAAGCCGCGCTGGAGGGGGTACTGCTGTTTGCTGTATTGTGGTGGTTTTCGGATACCAGGCGCCAGCCAGGGCAGGTGTCCGGGCTATTCGTCCTGGGTTACGGGGTTTTTCGTTTTTTTGTGGAGTTTTACCGGGAACCGGACGGGCACATCGGTACTGTGGCCTTGGACTGGATGACAATGGGCCAGCTTCTCAGTGTTCCCATGATAGTACTTGGGCTTTACTTGCTGCTCAGAAGCGGGTTTAATGAACCGCAAACACTGAACAGATGATAGGGGTGTCAGTTTGTGTAAGACTAACTATTTCCAAAAACTTTCAATTGCCCTGCTGCTGGTGATGTCGATGCCGATCCAGGGGGCGGAGATAAAAAAATGCCAGGATGAAAATGGCCAGTGGCACTACGGGAATTTTACAGACGAAACCTGTGGCGCCACTGAAGTCATTAAGCTGAACCAGAAAGGCAGTGTGGTCGGAACGGAGGCGCCCCCACCTACCCAGGAAGAGCTGGACAAGAAAGCCAGGGCCAGGAAGGAAGCGGCGGCCCGCAAGGCGAAAGTCGAGAAGCAGCGCAAGAAGGATAAAAGCCTGGTAAAGATATATGTTTCCGAAGAGGTGATTGTTTCTACCCGGGAAAGGAAACTGGAATCTATCGACAACAATCTTGAAGTCATGGGGCAGTTAAAAGCGGGTATCGAATCTGATCTCGCGAAGCTAAAGGAGAGAAAGCAGAATGACAAGGTCAAGAAGCTGGTTGCCGAGAGGGAGAGAGCGATCAAATCCTATGAACTCGTCATCAATCAATCCCTCTCCGAGCGAGGGGACCTGGAGCAAAAGTACATTGAAATCCTGAGAAATTTCCAGGAGGCCTCCTCAAGGCTCAGCGCCGGATCCTGAGTATGGCGAGTTGGGAATTGAACTTCAGGGACCTGTGCCCTTTTACCACTCGGCGATATACCTGATTTATTGAGGCCTGTATCCAGTCTCTATCCCTGGTATCGCTATAACACCTCTAATAATTCCCTTTTTCCTTCGCCAGTCCATTGTCAAGATAGTATAATCGAAGCTCCGCGGGCGTGAAATGTTCGCTTAAATATCAATAAGTTAGTATAAATTTCATCGCTAACTCCTTGTTTAGAAAATAAAGTTAATAAAAACTGAATGCGATTAAAAAAGTTACTGATATCGGGCTTCAAGTCTTTCGTTGACATCACAGATGTCCGATTGCCATCTCACCTGGTGGGTGTCGTCGGACCCAATGGATGTGGTAAGTCCAATATCATAGATGCGGTTCGCTGGGTCATGGGTGAGTCATCAGCAAAAATGCTGCGTGGTGACAATATGGCGGATGTAATTTTCAACGGCTCATCGGTGAGGAAGCCAGTGGGCAAGGCATCTGTAGAATTGATATTCGACAACAGCGATGGACGGGCTCCGGGAAACTATGGCCAGTTTGCCGAGATTTCAGTGAAACGGACTTTGACTCGTGACGGACAGTCAACCTACCAGATTAACAATATCAAGACCCGAAGGCGCGATGTCCTGGACCTGTTCAGGGGCACCGGCCTGGGGCCCAGATCCTACTCGATTATCGAACAGGGAATGGTTAGCCGGATTGTCGAGGCAAGACCGGAGGATTTGCGGGTATTCGTAGAAGAAGCGGCTGGAACTTCAAAGTACAAGGACCGTAGAAGGGAGTCGGAATTACGAATCCAGCGTACCCGCGACAATCTTGACCGGGTTGCTGATATCAGGGATGAGCTGGCAAAGCAGCTTCGACGACTCAAGCGGCAGTCAGCATCGGCGCGCCGTTTCAAGGTGCTGAAGGAGGAAGAGCGGGCGGTTGCTGGCCAGCTGCATGTATTGCGGCTCAATTCCCTGATTCAGCAGCTGTCCGAACAGGACCGGAGTACCGCGGAGAAGGAAAATACTTTACAGGCCGCGTTGGCCGGCCAGAGAGAAGCTGAATCAGGTCTGGAATCACTGCGCAAGCAGCAATCTGAGGTGCAGGAGGCAAACAGTGAGATTCAGCAGGAGTTCTACCGCGTTGGAGCAGATATTTCCAATCTCGAGCAAAAGATCGAACACCAGCGCCAATCCGATATCAGGCAGGAACAGGAAATAGAGCAGCTTCATCATGAGAGGATTGAGCGTCAAGAGCAGATTGAACTTGACACCGGCGAGGTAAGCAGTCTCAGTGACAAGCTGGCAAAAATTCAGCCTCAGCTGGATGGCCTGGAAAAACAGGCTGGAGAGGCGGGGATGCGGCTTGCGGACTCGGAAAAAGTTCTTCAGGACTGGCTCTCCGAAGTCGAAAATTTCAATGAATTGTCCCGCAAGCCAGCTCAGCAGGTAGAGGTTCAGAAGTCCCGAATTGACTATTTGCTGAATGACCTGGAGAGAACCGAGGTTCAAAAAGAAGCGCTTGATCAGCAGCTTTCGGCCCTGACTATGCAATTGCAGGAAAGCGATGTTGCCGGGTTGCGGGAAGAGGTGCACAAGCATGATCTTGAGTACGACCAGGCGGAGTCAGAATTCCAGCAGATGGAAAACAGGCTTAAAGGCATACACAGCGATATTGAAGGCAAACGGGACCGGGCGGCAGGCTACCGCAACCAGCTTCACGAAACTACATCCAGAATGGACTCGCTACGCGAGATCCAGCAGGCCGCCCTGGGGGGGGACAATCAATCGCTGGAAAACTGGCTCGATTCGTTCGGACTGGACGGGTCTTGCAGATTAGCCAGTGAACTGAGTGTAGAACCCGGGTGGGAGCGGGCTGTTGATCGAATATTGAACGGGTTTCTGACCGCAATTCGGGTTGGCGAAGTTGGGCACCAGGCGCTGCAGGAGCGCCCCGATTTCAGTTTCACCCTGTTGTCTGCCAGTCAGTCTGCCCCGTGCAAGCTGGATTCGGGGCATCCCGGATTGATCGAGAAAATTCGCTCAGGGGCAGATATGGTGGGCTCCCTGCTATCCGGCATTTACATTTCCGAATCGCTGGAGACTGCCATGGAAGTGCGTGGTGGTTTGCAGGGTCGTGATGTACTGGTTACCCCCGATGGTACGGTAGTCGGCAATAACTGGATAAGCTTTGTCAGCCAGGGGCAACAGGAAACCGGGGTTCTGGTGAGGGAGGATGAAATCAACCAGCTACAGGAAAAATCCGGTGAGATAGCGACCCGGATCACCCTGGTCGAGGAACAGCTAACCCAGCTGGATCAGGGTAAACACGTGCTGCAGGAGAAGCTGGAAGATAAACGGCCAGCGCTGGCGGAAAAGCGATCCGCTATTTCGATGCTGCATAATAAATTTGGACGCGAAGAAGCCCATTTCCAGGAAGTGTCATCGCAATTCGACCAACTCAGGGCCCAGTTAGATGAAGCGGCTTCGCAAGTCAATACTGACCGCAGTGAAATCGAGAATGCACGGACATTGCTGGCAACAGCAACGGAGCAAAGCGGAGACCTTGAAAGGCAGAAAGAGAAACTCATCGAACGCAAGGAAGAACTCAATGCCCAGGTGTCCACAAAGCGAAATGAACTGAATGAGGCTACAGAGAGCTCCCACCGGGCAGCATTGCGAAAACAGGCAATTGAAGCCGAACTGGCGTCAACCATGGAGAATGTTAATCGCCTTAAACTGGATCTTGAACAATCGGGACTGCGCCTGGATTCACTGGGTAGCCGTGAGACAGAACCGGGTGAGAGCATTGATTCAAAACAATCCCAATTGCAGGCCCTGATTGACAGCAAGGTGTCAATTGATGCCAGGTTTTCCAGTTGCCGCGATGATTTGTCCGTTTACGATAAGAAAATTACCGAACTGGAGGGCGATCGGAAAAACCTGGCGGTACAGGTAAATGAGCGCCGGGAGGAACTTGACAGGCAAAGACTCGCGAAGCAGGAAATTATGGTGCGTCGTGACACCCATCTCGAATCAGTCAAGGAGCAGGGATTCGATATGGAGGAATGCGGCTCAGGTCTTCCTCAAGACGCCCGCCTGGAGCGCTGGCAGGAAATGCTGGAAGAGATTGAGCGAAAAGTAGCCAGAATTGGCCCGGTTAACCTTGTTGCAATTGAAGAGTTCGATGAAGAAAGCGAAAGAATGGAGTACCTTGACCGACAGCACACCGATTTAACAGAGGCGCTGGATACCCTTGAAAGCGTGATCCGTAAAATCGACAGGGAAACGCGAACCCGGTTCAGGGAGACATTCGACAAGATAAACCAGGGGTTCAATGAATATTTTCCGAAACTGTTCGGCGGCGGGCGCGCCGAGCTTCAGCTAACCAGCGACGATCTGTTGACTGCAGGGGTAAGTGTCATGGCAAGACCGCCCGGCAAGCGTAACACCCACATACATCTACTCTCGGGAGGAGAAAAAGCATTGACTGCGGTCGCCCTGCTGTTCTCACTTTTCGAATTACATCCGGCACCTTTCTGCATGCTTGATGAGGTCGATGCGCCGTTGGATGATGCTAATGTTGACAGGTATTGTGATACGCTGAAGCGGCTTGCCGCGAAGAGCCAGATGATAGTTATTACCCACAATAAAATTACCATGGAAGCCATGGATTTGCTGGTGGGTGTTACAATGGAAGAAGCCGGCGTATCACGAATAGTTTCGGTGGATGTTGGGCAGGCTGTTAAAATGGCAAGCCAGTAACACAACGAAATAAATTGTTGAAACAGAACTATGGGACCTGTCAGATGCATCCAGCAATATTCCTGCTACCGGGTTTGAAGGCCCTATGCAGTACTGGTGTTAGATATCCGGGGGAGGGGTCTGGATGAGCCTGCAACTGGCTTTGGTATCCCTGGGGATATTCCTGATCGTAGTTGTTTACACAATATCAAAGTACTACGAGAATCGAGATAAACGTTTGTCTACACCCCGCCGGGCAAGGCAGGATTCAGAACTACAATCCGGACTGAGTATTCCTGAATCGGAAAATCAGTTTGATATGCACGCCCCACAATTCGATAGCAGCCCCGGGAAAGATATTGACGCACCTTCAGAACCACTGCTGCGGTCCGCGGATGAGGAGATAGAGACGGAGGCCCGGCATGTTGCCAGGGAAACCCCAGACGCCCCCTTACAGGAAACAGATGGATTCCCTGGTATTGAAGACCAGGGCGGCCTGCCCGTGGAAGAAGGGCCTATGGAAGATGATAAATCTTTTTTGGATAGCATGCAGGATTCTGCCCCTGTTGACGAGCAAGGCGATCCTGGTGGCGAGTCAGAAATTCTTACCCTTGGCGAGCCGGTTGCACAGGGGGCAATCCTGTCTGGCGATGATGACGTAGATACAACCCTGGAATCGGATGTCGGACCAGGGGGCGAAAAAATCAATTCTGGAAAGCTCATTGATGATCAGGAATTCAAATCGGGAGAAACCGGAGAGTTGGAAACCCGGCCTGAAGCCCCAAACTTGCAGGTTGATGGCGATGAGGAACCTTCTCAAGGGGAATCCGTAGGATCAAAAATTGAAAGCGGGGTAAAAATTGAAAGCGGGGCAAAAATTGAAAGCATGGAAAAAACTGAAAACATGGATTACAACCCATTCAGTTTTGAAGGTGAGTCGGATGAAAATAGGCCAGACCTCGGGGATGATTTCGACGGCAATGAAGACAGTAGTGATGACGTACTCGACTGGGATGAAATCAGGGCGAGTGATGGAAATCTCGACAACAAAATGGAAGTAAGCGAAAAGGAAGAGACTGAAAAGGAAGAGAGTGAAGATGAAGTATTTTCAGAGGGCATTCCCGATTTGATGAGTTACATTGAGCCGCGTTCAGAAACAGAACCAGAACCAGAGTTGACCAGCGATGCTCCAATCACAGATTATAAACTTTCGAATGAATCGACTACAGGTGATAAAGCTAATTCCACCGGCCGGGAGGCTGCCAGTATAGGGACCGAAGCCCGGGGAGAAGCCGAGCCGGATACTTTGCAAAGCAGCAGGGCAGACGATCCCCAGCGGAGCAGAAACAGGCATGACGACCAGTCCACCACAGCGAAGGATGGAAGAATCGAGCCTACCTTACAATTATTCGATGAAGAGATACTATCGGTACGTGATGATACAGATGATACAGATGATGCCGGGGATTCCGGAGTGCCAGCTTCAGCTGGAGGTTTGACCGGGCAGGCTGTTGAACAGCCACAAGATACCGATATCCCGGATCAGGATTCTGTCGGTGAACAGAGCGGGCGGTCCCCCGGCTTTGATTACCCGGAAATTTCCGGTTTTGAAAATGTCAGCCAAATTGACTACTGGGCCAAAATCTCCGGAGACCGGGATGTCAGCAGGGAGTCTGTACTGGCGCAATATCGTGAATCAGCGTCAGCAATTCCCCGCAGTACCAGAATCTACGGCATGCGGATACCTGAAAAGGAATGGCGGGATATGGAACTGGAATCCGAGGATGCGCGATTTGCCGACATCATTATCACTATTCAGCTTGCTGACAACAACGGAGCGATAAACGAAAAAGAGTTACAGCAATTTGAACAGGTGGTAGCCAATCTATCAGAGGGCACCGGAAGGGGATTCTCATTTATGGCGCCAGCTGCGAGTGCGCTGCAACAGGCCCAGTGTATTCACGATTTTGTGCGCTTTTACGAATCAGTTTTTGTGGTCAATGTGAGGCCATCCCATTCTGAATATCTGGAAGGAGGATCGATTAATCGCTGTGCGACCCAACTCGGTCTCGAAGCCGGCCCCGGCAAGTTCTTTGTACGTAACAAAACCGTGGGCAAAAAGAAGGTTTGCCTTTACAGTCTTGCAAACATGAGCGATAGCGGGGAGTTTGATTTTGAAAACATACGCGACCTGCAAACTGCCGGGGTGACTTTTTTTACCAAGCCTGCAGTTAATCGTTCACCGGGCGCGGTTTTTTCCGAGATGGTGGACAGTGCGAAAGCATTTGCTGCGAGAATAAAAGGTGAAGCAAAAGCGCCAAACTCGGACGACCTCACCCAGGATGATATAGACAGGATAAGGCAATCAATAGAAAAAGTTGCAATGGAGATGGAGAATTGCGGTATGGCGCCTGGAAGTGAAGAGGCAATGCGGTTATTCTGAATTTTGTTCGGGATTATATTTGTCGGCAGTTTGGTGTTGCTGTAGTAGATTGCAGACAGTTTCTAGAAGCAGAAGGTGCCGGCATTTCTACCTAATGTGAAATTTATTTGATTGATGGAAGAAGGCCTAAAAAGTCAGATGCTCAAACTCAGGGAGGAGATTGAGTATCATAATTACCGGTACTTTGTACTCGATGACCCGGAAATTCCCGACAGCACATATGACCGCCTGATGTTGTCCCTTTCGGGGCTCGAAGGAAAAAACCCTGACCTGGTAATGCCCGACTCGCCTACCAGCAGGGTAGGTGGTTTTTCCGCAAAAACCTTCAGCGAAGTCACCCACGCAGTTCCCCTCAGATCATTGAGCAATGCATTTGAATTCGATGAAATAAC
>PVMK01120314.1_pt1 | contig 69611 bp, 69 predicted proteins | sample 1853481 | NCBI WGS metagenome assembly PVMK01 (sample SAMN08533507, study PRJNA380276) | Marine sediment metagenome, whole genome shotgun sequencing project.
TCATCTCAGTTAAAGGGAGAAAGTCTTCTTTATAATCTAGGGCTAATACCTCATCTTCTGCTGCTGATTTCTTAATATGTTCTCTTGCTTTCTCCAGGTATCCCATTTTTTTATTCTCTTATGAAGTACGAATTATACGAATTAACCAGTTCGTTAAATACTTAATTCGTCTTTTTCGTAGTTCGTATGGCTAATTATTGCTATTTTTACCCCTTAATTCGTAATTCGTACCCTCTAGGAGTTCAATTATTGTAATACCTCTTCCCTCTCCAGGCTCAAGATATTCTCTTATTTGGTTGTTGAATTTTAATATATCAAGTGCTGCTTCTATTTCTTCAGCTCTTTTGTTCCTATTGAAAGCTTTTTCACTTAGATCAGTTCTTGAAAGTCTTCCACCGTACTTCCTTAATGTACCTACTATCTTATCAGCATCATTACTACCGGTCTTATCATGGAAAATGTATCTCGCTGAATCATCTGCATATCTCCAGACAGCTAATGCCGCCATTAAATGCGCTATTTCAATTAGCTTGGAATGATCCAGAAGGGCATATATTAAAGACAGTCTAAGTACATAAGCCTCAGCTCTTCCTGTAATTGAACCTATTAAGCCTGGAATCTCCCTGGAAAGCTCAGGATATACACTTATCCAAAGCTCTTTTGCATCTTCGGAGAATCCTATTAACTCACAATCTCTTGCAAACCAAAGTGCATCTTTAACCTTATTTGCTAGTTTGATTAATTCAGATTCTTCGATATCCCCACCGAAGGGCAATAGCCTAGATCGTTTAACACATACCCACAGAAACCTATTTCCAAAACCATTAGCCTGCTCTGTAGATCTTAAGTACCTAAGTAGTTCCTGGTTAGTTATATGGCCTATAAACGATACATGGGCCTCTGTGGCTCTTGCTGGAGAGTTCTTAGTAAGTGTTCTTAAATTACCTGTGTCCCACGAATTACGAATTAAGGGTGAAAGTATATTCCCTTCTCGCTCGATAACCCTAAGAGCCTGTACAAATTCACCCTCATATATCAACAACCTTTTATCTTCAATTCCGGGTTCTTCGATTGATTCCTTAAAATCTACTGTTACCTTGTTTTCCTTTATTGCTACTTGTTTTATTACATCATCTCTTACTGCCCATATAACACCTTCACCAGAGGATAAACCTGAAACAATCTTTTCCTTAACCCACTCTTCTTCTACCAATCTAAATATCTTTTCTATGTAACCCCAACTAGTCCCTTTACGCCCTTTTGAGCTTTTGCCTACCAGGATTGTGAACAGGCGGGCCGGATGTTTTGAGGCCTCAATTGTGAAGTGTGGATCACTACCAACTATATTGCCGAAAGCAGTTAAGAAGCTAAATAATAAAGCTGCTGGGTCAGCTTCTGTATGAGGCTCTAATGTCTTTACTATTTCACCTGTAAGACCATAGTAAGCTTCTTCCTCTAAAGGTTTTACCCATTCAGGTTCTGATGGCCTTGTATTGTTATTTGAGAGTTGGGAGTTTAATGCTGCTATTCTTCCTTTTGCTTCTTCAGATGATGTTTTAGAATTTTGAATGTCATCAGCTAATTGTTGAGATTCCTGTAACATATCTCTTAGTTCTGATTCCTTTATACATTTTTTCAACCAGGCTTCTGAATGGTATTTTGCTTCTATGGCCTTACCCTCGATAACATCAATTACATAAGGTTCCAACCCAACTTCTTTACTTATTCCCAACTTCTCTGCAGCGTTATAGATAAGCTGGGAATCCATAGGAATATCAGACTTATTTTTCAATATAACTTCAAATAGCTTTTTATGTCTCTGGTCGTAGAAATATTTATATTTAACATCATCTAGTCTAATGCTACCGCATGCCACTCCAGCCAGTGTCACTTGTTCTGCTTCAATGTTGTTTGGTGTTTCCTTCATACAACCTCCCCTTGCTCTATCTCTCTTAGGTCATTCTTGAGGGACATAAGGATTGGCTCTTCTAAAAGCTGAAAATACTCAGGGTGTTTTAAATCCTTACATGAAGCTCTTTCTTTTACTTTCTTTAGATGTGAAAGTTTGACAATTATGGGTTGTGATTTTGGCTTTAACCTGCTATAATTACTACAGTATTTGAATTTAGTTATGCAATCTATTACTGCCCGGTTCGTACCCCCAAGTCGGGTTTTTTTGTCTTTCAATTTTGTTCCTCCTTTACTGCTTTTGTTTTATTTGTATTCTTCAATTTTTTTCCTATCTTTATGTTGAATTTCCATTTGTTTCTTTTATTCATTATTTGCTGGGGTAAATCTTCCTGCTGAATTTCTTTTTGTGTTTATGTTCCCGCCGCCAAGAACTGGTTCATCCTTTTCTAACCATTCAAGAAATGTCCGAGTTTTTACGTAAACCCTCCTACCCTTATGAATACTAGGGATTTTTTTTAACTGAACGTACTTTTTTATAGTCCACTTGCTCATTCCAGAAACCTTGGCTGCAGCTCTGATGGTCAATCTGACAGGCAATTTATTTAAATCGATTAATTCTTTTGTCGTTTGATGATTAACGTTATTCAAGATAATTTCTCCTTTCTTAAATTAGTACATGTTGAATATCCATAACTTAAATAAACATTCTAAAATAGAGATTACAAAAGATGCAAAAAAACAATTACAACATCCTTCAATTATTAAACAATTATTTATAGTTATTTTTTAAATAATGTGAGAATTTATTAATAGCAAGCTGAAATCTCATGTACCTAATAGCTAAATTCTATTCTTTTAATCTTGGAAATAAAAAACACAAGGTGGCAATACAGGTGGCAATAAAATAGGTTGAAGGGTACTAATGGGTAACAGATGGTATAAGAGAGGTATAGGTTACCCCTACCCTATTTAATACTAGCAATCTATTGGGTATTTGCATTGAACACACTAGGGTATTTAGCGGAGTGGTTAGGAGTACCACAATACCTTGCCAAGCAGAAGGTCGCGGGTTCGAATCCCGTTTCCCGCTCCAATTTCTCTGGTTTATCTTTTGCATGCACGGACAATGGTGCATTGAAACTATAGCTGATTGAAATTGTTGGAGAAAATATTAAATAAAATTCTTTGTGATTGAAATGATTTTTTAGAATTGCTTTTAATTATTCTAATATTGTTGTTATGATTTTAATTTCATTAGTCAATGTTTTATTCACGGGGCATTTGTCGGATATTTCTAATAGTCTTTGTATTTGCTCTTCAGTTAATTCACCAATAAATTTTAATTTTTTTTCAATGATGTGAACATACCCATCTTCTGATTCACAATCTTCACAGTCTTTAGCGTATACACGTGATTGTTCGAGGTGTACCTGAACCTCTTCCAAATCCCACCCTTTACGGTCAGCATACATCCTAAGGGTCATTGTTACGCAAGTACCCAATGCAGTTAAAAGAAAATCGTAAGGGTTGGGACCAAGGTCTTGACCAATAGGCAAAGGTTCATCAGCTATTAATTCATGATCCCCTGTTACAACGATAGTTTTGTATTTAGATCGGTTTATTTTTGCAATTACTTGAATCATATTTGTATATTCCAGCGAGAAACGACTTATTGTCATCTCTCGCTCCTTTTTATTAATTTAAAGTTATATCACTTTCCAACCGGAATGTTTTTGTCTAAAAAGCTGCGGATATGTGTAGATATCACATCCCCGTCTTCTTCCAGAGCAAAATGCCCCGTGTCCAACAAATAAAATTCTAAATTCTTCAAGTCATGCTTGTAAGGATGTGCGCCTTCCGCGGGAAAGATTTCGTCATTCTTACCCCATACGATCAGTGTTGGTGGCTGATATTTGCGAAAGTAAGCCTGCCACTGAGGATAAAGTGGAGGATTTGAGCCATAACTATAGAATAACTGGAGCTGGATCTCTTGGTTTCCCGGACGATCCAGGAGCCTTTGATCCTCGTTCCAAGTATCCGGGCTTATAGTTTCTGTGTTGCGAATACCATTAGTATACTGCCACTTGGTTGCACCAATCGTGAAGAGAAATCGTAGCGCATCCTCGTTGGACATGGCTGGCTTCTTGTAGGCAGCCTTGACGTTTTTCCAGAAATCGTTATCTAGCCCCTCGTTGTACGCGCTACGGCTTTTCCAGTAGGCCTTAATAGGCTCCCAGAAGTCGTTGTCGAGCCCTTCGTTGTAAGCATTCCCGTTCTGGATGATTAGAGTTTGGACTCTTTCCGGATGGTTTACTGCAATTCTGAAACCAATAGGTGCACCATAATCCATGAGATACAGGCTGTATTTTTTAAGACCTAGTTTCTGAATGAAGCCCTCCATCACCTTTGCCATATTGTCGAAAGTGTATTCGAACTCATCAACCGATGGCATCGGACTGTTTCCATAGCCTGGGTAGTCCGGAGCCACTAAATGGAATCGATCTGACAATGCCGGAATAAGATTACGGAACATGTGCGAAGATGTCGGAAAACCGTGTAATAGCAAAATAGTCGGAGCATCCTTTGGCCCGGCTTCGCGATAAAAGATGTCCAGTCCATTTACTTTCACAGTTTTATAATACGTGGGATTGCTTTTCACTTTAGTTTCTGCTCCTAAAGCTTTCTGTATCCCTGTTGTGCCAACTAAAATGATGGCAAAGAGTAGGATGATTTTTTTTAAATCAAATTGCATATTATCCATTGCACCCTCCTTATCATTAAACATTTTGAATTTTTTATTTTTCTTTCTAATAAAATTAAATTCTCTATTTTTTTATCCTGTTGTGGTTAACAATCAAATTTATTACTTAGTGCCCTTCTTATAGAAATTTACGATCAGATTCTTTGATTGGAAGGTCATTTATACTTGCATAACGTCTCTGCATAAGTCCGTTATCAGCAAATTCCCATTGCTCGTTACCGTAAGACCTGTACCATTGGCCTGAATCATCTTGCCACTCGTATTCAAAACGTACAGATATTCTATTATCCCTGAAACTCCAGAGCTCCTTTTTGAGCCGATAGTCTAATTCCTTAGTCCATTTACGTTTAAGCAGTGATTTTATTTCTTCCCTGCCAGTTACAAACTCTGCACGATTGCGCCATTCTGAATCCGGAGTATAAGCAAGTGATATCTTTTCCGGATCTCTAGTATTCCAGGCATCCTCAGCTGCTTGAACTTTCTGGGCTGCTGTTTCTAATGTAAATGGAGGTAGTGGTGGTTTTGTTTCCATATGAGTACCTTAAAAAAAGTTAGAAATAAGCTAGAAATTATTAAAAAAGGAAATTAATTTAGATTACTCACAATTTTTAACCCCTCTTCACTATATATAATTCAATTTAATGAACTGTTATATTAGAACAATATTTATTTCTTCATTCGTTTTACAGCTTCTTTAGTTGTAACAACGTCATTAGCAATAAAACCAAAATTGGTTAATGCTGCTTGATAACCATCTCCCAATTCTGGTGTGATGGCAGCAGCAGTTGCATCTTTAACCACAATAACTTCAAATCCCTGTTCAAGAAGTTCTCTCATATGACTTTCAGTGCAAAGATTTGCAGACATTCCACCAAGTATTATTGTATCTATACCACGTTTACGAAGTTGTAATACTAAGTCATTAGTTTCAGGACCATATACTTTATGTGGACTCACTACAATAGTTTCACCATCATTAATGTAAGGTTTATAAATCGCTAACCAGTCAGCCCCAGATCCTTCAAAATCTTCCAAGTTTAACGGACCTTTGCGGTCAAACATATTAATACTATGCATTGCTTTTTCGAGTGTGCCTTCAAATTGCCAACCATGGTCAGTGGGATAATAATAGTGAGGAGAAATAAATAAAAGATAGCCATTTTTTTTTGCTGTTTTCATTAATGTCTCGAGATTTTCAACAGTATTATTCTCGGTTACATTTTTACCCACCATTCCCCATGTGACACCCTTTGGACTTAAAAAATCATTCTGAGGATCAGTAATTACAACTGCTGTATTTTTTGGATTATACACATTGGCAGAGCCCGATGATTCTGAAAATACAGTGACTTGAGTAAAAACAGTTAGAAATAAACCTACAAGAAAGTAAATGAAAATATTTTGAAATTTATACATAAGAATTACCCCCTTACTTTAATATTTAATATAGATATTAAAAGTAACCACCTAACCCAATAATTTCTGATTATATGCCATTTTATGTATTAATACAATGAATATATTTTAACAGATTGAAAACTTTAAAATTGTACCCAAATCCCTTGCAATGAATTTATTGGGAAGTATTGTGTATAATCAATAGTTATCTTCTATCATCCTCCATATTTGGAATGTTTGAATGTGCATTCAAGACTAAATCAGTTTGAAACAACGCCTTTTCGCTAAATTTATGACCTGGCCATCTATAATAGGACCACAGTTATGGTTTTATACCAGTTTATCTGAATGGCACATTTCCAGTGAATTAAAGGGCTTAGTTCTTATCTGGGTTTATACTGGTTTATATTCGAATCCCCTTTCCCGCTCCATTTTTGTATTCAAATTTCATCAAAATAATTGTATAATAGTAAAAAGATTTGACGGAGGAGTAACATGATAAATAAAAATGTCCGATGGGCAACATTGATGTTTTCCGTATTAGTGTTATTTACATTGATTTTTGGAATCACAGCCTGTGATGTTGAGAATGAACTCCCAAAGCCTACGTTCAATGAAAAAGGTGAGCTTATAAGACCTGACGTCAGTTACCGCGAGTGGGTCTATGTCGGCACGCCGCTTACACCCAACTCATTGAATCCTCCTGAAGCCCCTTTTCCCGAGTTTCATAATGTTTACATACACCCAAGCGACTTTAAGCACTGGCAAAAGACCGGAACATTTGCTGACGGGACTGTAATGATAAAGGAATTGGTGCTAGTCGGTGCAACACAGGCCGTTAGTGGAAAAGGTTTTTTTATGAATGGTTTTACCGGATTGGAAGCTACGATTAAAGATTCTAAACGTTTCAAAGATGAACCCGGACATTGGGCTTACTTCAGTTTTGGGCATACATATCCTCTGGCTGATACTGCCCAGGCATTTCCAACGGCAGCATGTAACACTTGCCACGAAGTAAGCGCAGCGGACGACTTTGTGTTTACACAGTTTTATCCTGTGCTGATCGCCGCCAAAGGATCAACAGGCGAAATGGCCAAGAGCGGGAAGTCTATGGACAGTAGTTCACAAGAGTTCCAATCAATGGAGAGTACTATGTCGGGAGCCATAAACCCCGCATTTGAAGCAACCGCAGTGACACCGGCCGTGGACAGTGCAGTACCAGTAACACCGGAAAAATTGTTCAGCTACCTACAATCGGGCGCTTACAAGAATTTTCCAGCTAAAGAATCGGACGTCCACCCATCACGCGGCCCTCACACTAAGGTTGGATTACCTGTTAGAGTGTTTATGGATCCAAAAATTGATGCTTCATTAAAAGCTGGTAATCCCTCGCATCCAATTGGATCCTCCATCGTGAAGGAAATGTACGAGGAAAACGGAGAGCTTCAGGGATGGGCTGTAATGGTCAAAACTTCAGCCGATAGTGATAACGGTAAAGGCTGGTATTGGTACGAAATCACAAGTACAACCGACGGGTCCAGTCCGGTTGCATCAGGAAACGGCGTACCTTTATGTTTCGGCTGCCACTTCACCGGAAGAGATTTCGTACTAAGTGAACATCCGTTGAAGTAGGCTCGCATTTATGAATTAAGATTATAATAGCAAGGCCAAGTGGGAACAATGGTCAATATACATAACGAGACAATTGTTTACTAAACCCAGTGGCGTTCTGAATACACTTCTACTGAAAAATCATCCCTCAAACGAAATAATATGTAATAATTAATTCTTTTGGCTCTATTCTTGTATATTTAAATTTTAATTCTTAAAGAGGAATTATATATGAATCCGATTCAGCAATCAGTATTTGATGAAATTACAACTACTTTGAATTTGCAATTAAATTCAGATAATCAGTTAAAGGTAATCGATAGCCAACCAAATATTGTATCGCCTTTATCTGTCAACGATGTTGCTGTGGCTATTTATGCGGTGTTAGGAATGGCTGCTGCCAAACTTGCAAATGATAGAGGCATTAAATCTCAATCTATAACGATTGATCGGCGTCATGCCGGTAATGTTTTAAATGGAGTTGCATGGCACTTTCAAAACCATTGGCAGTTGGATATTCATGTTGTTCATACAGATATCAACGGTTTTTTTCAAACCGCGGATGGACGGCAGGTGACTTATAACGGTGCCTACCCGGCTTTGCGTAAAATCATCCTCGATCATCTCGGTTCTCCAAATAACAGAAAATATATCGCTGAAGCTACAAAAAAATTTCAAGCCGAAAAATTAGAAGAGGATTTGTCTAAAAAAGGCGCCTGTATTGCCATGGCACGTACGGCTGAAGAATGGTCAAGCCATCCTCAGGGTAAAGTTCTCGCCGATACACCGGTTATAGAACTTATAAAACTCTCGGAAAGTGAACCTATTTCTTTGGAATCCGCCGTAAGGCCTTTATCAAACATCAAAGTATTAGATTTAACGAAAGTTATAGCAGGTCCGACAGCCGGACGTATTTTGGCAGAACATGGCGCTGAGGTCCTTCATGTCCGCCATCCTTATCAGGATTTGATCTATCCATTTGATATTGAAACCAGTTATGGAAAAATCAATAGCTATCTCGATTATTCAAGGCCGGAACAGAAAGCACTATTACAAGAATTAGTGAAAGACGCTAATGTATTTTTACAGGGATATCGGTATGGTGCTTTAGCTGAAGCAGGTTTCGGCCCTAAAGAATTAGTCAAAATTAATCCGCATCTCATCTATACACAAATCAATGCGTATGGTTTTACAGGGCCTTGGGCGAAGAGGCATGGTTTTGAGCAACTGGCACAGGCATGTACAGGCGCAGCCGCAATACAAGGGGGTGGTTTAGATACACCCAGTTTGGTCCCCGCATATATGAATGATTATCTGACAGGCTACCTGGCAGCGATAGGTACAATTGCCGCTCTTCTACGCCAGGCACAAGAGGGAGGTGCATGGCTGGTTAATGTTTCTTTAGCGCGTACTTGTATGATGATAATGGACCAGGATCATCAGGATTTAACTGCCATCAAACCATCTTCATTAGCAGAACTTGAACCGTGGTTAATTGACCAGGACAGTTCGTTGGGTGTGCTCACAAGACTTAAACCTCCGATTGAATATAGCCAAACACCAATGTATGCCAATATCCCGGCAAGTGCGCCTGGAAGTTATTTACCACAATGGAATAACTATAAAGAGAAAAATATCATATTGCCTCACTACCCTACAAAATGTTTCAAATATCTTCAGCAGTTAGGTGATATGAGCTTGAGATAATCAATTTAAATCCTTTGCCCGTTTATTTATTCCGGGATAAAATAAGATATATTTAATTTATGTTAAAAATAATACTACTAATACTGTTCATAAATTTTAGTAGCATTTTTGCTATTGCTTATCAGGATCCACAACCACATAAAAACTTAGAAAAAATTATTGCAGAAGAAAACGATTTAAGAACAAGGCCCGGTTGCCTTACACAGGAAATTGAACTTGAACAGGGAAAGTTGTGCGGGACCCGGGTCAAAAATTCTAACGGGAAATTTTCAAATGCTTATCTAGGTATTCCTTTTGGTGAAACTACGGCAGGTAAAAACCGCTGGCGTGCACCAATTCCCAATTCGGGTTGGAAAGGGACTTTTAAGGCTACAGCTCACGGCCCTGCATGCCCCCAGACTAACAGGTTTAACCCTTCTCTATCATATAGTGAAGACTGCCTTGTAGTAAATGTCTGGACACCCGGGAAAAAATCCGAAAAGCCGAGAAGTGTAATGGTATTTATCTATGGGGGTGCATTTCTTTATGGATTTAACGGCGACCCGGTATATGACGGCGCATACACATCATCAAAGGGAGATGTAATAGTAGTTAGTATAAACTACAGGGTAGCATCACTCGGCTTCCTGGCAGGCATTAAGGACAAAGAAACTGGTGAAGAGATTAACGGCAACTTTGGTATTATGGACCAGGTCCTTGCAATGAAATGGGTAAAAAACAATATCAGCAAGTTTGGCGGAAACCCCGATCACGTTACACTTTATGGCCAGAGTGCAGGAGCTTCCAGTGTGGCCCTTCATTTAATTGGCCCTGCTGCTTCAAGAGAACTATTCAATAATGCCATTATGGAAAGCAATCCCCTCGGCATTCCTTATAAAACTATAAAAGATTCAAGGCCTATTGCAGGTGATTTTGCAAAGAACCTCGACTGTAATGATAATGACATCGAATGCATGCGCTCAAAGACCGCAGAAGAAGTTGTAAAAGCCGAGATAATAAGCGACAGGGTTATAGAAGCAGCCCTTCATGGAATAAAGGACTTTCTTATATGGGCGCCAGTAATAGATGGAGAAATAGTTCCGATGCATCCACTAAAGAAAATAGCCAGCACCAAAATAAATAAACCACTTATTATCGGCACTAATAAGAATGAAGGCCTTACATTTGTAGGCTTTGCAATGAATAAGTTCAAGATGAACAAACTGAGTGACATAGAGTATTCACTTGCTCTTGATGTTATATTCCGAAGCAATAGACTTAAAAACAGGGTATTGGAAAAATATCCCCATCAAAACGGCAACAATGAAGATATGCTGGGCGAGGTCCTTACCGATTACCTTTTTACATGCCCTTCTCTCTTTCTTGCCGATAACTCTTCAGAAAAAACATGGGTTTATTTATTTGACCAGGTGCCGTCGTTTAATCCTTTGAAGATTATAAATCTGACCGTCTGCGCAGATGCTGTCTGCCATGGCTTTGAACTTCCATTTGTTTTTCATTCTGCTGAGGAAATCGGATATAAATTTAACGAAGAGGAAAGATTACTCTCAAGGTTAATGGTTGACTTCTGGACCAATTTTGCCAAGTATGCTGATCCCAACGGCAAAACGCCCGAATGGCCGGAATACAAATCCCGAACTTCTAATGTGATACTGGTAACACCTGTGGATGAAATAGAAAGTAATAAAGACCTAAAAGCCAAATGTGAATTTTGGGATAAGATAGGTTACGACATACATACTTCTTTTTGGAATATTTTTTAAGAAAAAGAAAGGAGACCATCTATGGTGAAGGGTTTTCACCTACCATACCTAAAAGCTGATTAACTATAGATATAATTGGATAGTCTCCTGAGCGCGACCCGCTAGTGCTTAAGCGGGGCCTTCCGCTGTTTTTTCCATGTTCTTTCCCCTGCATATCTCAGGTAACTCCTTCCGGCAACAACTTGTGAATTTTTAACTTTCTTCCATTTCCTGTTACCAAGGTATTCAAGGAAGGCTTTCTTTGTAGACATAACTCTTTTCCCTTTTTTTATGTCTTTATAATTATAAGTATAAGGGAAATAGTTCCTAAAGATAGTCAGTATTTTGTCCAAACATTATGCTAATGTTATCAAAATAATATTTTTATCTATACTTTCTTTTACACAATCGAGGTGATTTTTTCCTGAATGGCCGTATTCCACGCATTGCTGGTGGATGCTAATCATGATTTCTTTAAATCTGGCATCAACTTCTTCCCTGATTTTTCAACTTCAGCTTTTGATTTTGCCGTTTCCATAGATACCCCTCAAAAAATTTAATTTGTCTACAAATCAATTTACGGGGAATAATAAAGTTTTAGATTTAACTATTTTTTAAAAGGGATTGAAATCTGGGTTAAAAAATTATAAATTATTACTTATCAAATACAGATTTAAATTTATTTTTTGTTTGAATATCAAGGTTCTTATTCAGATAATCATGAATAGATTTTCTTATTATTTCGGAAACATCCATTTCAAGTTTCCATTTTGCTTTGGCAATAACCTCGTAAAGATCATCGTCGATGAAAAAGGTCATTTTTCTGTTCATTGCTTTCTTACCAATCGGTTTCCTGGCCATCGCCAGAAATATAACATATTATATGAATAATACATAATATATATTTTATACATATAATATTTACATTACAGCTACAATAATTTATAATAATCTTTATCCAGAGAGAGGAGGTACAAAATGGGATTAGAATTAATAAAGAACCCGGAGAGTTGGAAAGAAGAGTGGGGGCTAAACAGTGGGCATTATACTGTAGAGGGCCTTATGTACAGGGCTATAGAGGAATGCATCGCTAATTTGGAAAACCAGAAGATGCATCCTATCATGGTTATTGCAGAATACATTGTGGAGATGAAGAAATACTATCCCGATGAATTTATAAGCGATAAATTATTAAAGGCTGCTGCCCAGCTTTTAACAGAAAACTACAACAAGGTAGAAGCTGATGAAATATACTATTTCATGCTTAAAACCGAAATTGACCACAACTTTGGTTTAGATACTATAAAAAACCTTGTTAAGGAATTTAGCTGATTAACTATTAAGTTTCCATGTGTAAGTGTTAAATTATTTACATTTAAATAATTTCACTATATCATATTAAATAATTGAATTAATATTTAATTATAATTTCATGCGCAATTTTCATTCAGATCGGGAGGTTTTATCTGAATTGACGAAGAAAAATCTTGAAAAAAAGATGAGTGCAATTGGTCTTAAGCGGAACAAGATAGAGAAACTCAAGGTTTTTATTGATCAAAAAAACTCTTCAAAAAACTTAAGATTTCATTTTGGTGCAAATACCGTTGATTTTAAAGATTCTGAATTTGATAACGGATTATTAAATGAAATCGCTGAGAAACTAATAGTTCAGTTAGAATCAGAAATTGAATCTATGGATTAATTTTTTTATTTATCCTGCTTACTTTAATTAATTAACAATTATTGTTTTATGGTAATGATGGTAGGTTTTGCCTCTACCAGCACACCTATTACCTTTATACCTATTAGCCTGCCGTTTTTTTCAGTTGCCAGGACCCTGTAACCCGTTGAAACGTCTTTTAGTTTGCTCTGTGCAGACTGAAGGTTGTATACCTGTCCTGAATTATCCAATATTCTTATTACATTATCACCTATAAGTGTAACTTCGCCTGTTATTTCCTGCATTGGTGATGCGTATAGGCCGGAACTAAACATTAAGGTAAAAAGAAATATAATTAAAATCACGGTAAATCGTTTCATAACAATACCTCCGGGTATTTATTTGATCTGATTCTCCCTCACCTCTAATTATAAGTATGTGGAAAGTGTAATAAACATCAAGGATTTTATTTATTAAAATTTCTAAGCATCAATATTTATATAACCGGCCTGGCTCTCTATTCTTTTACACCACTGTTCAACATTTGGAAAATCTGCAATATCAATCCCCCCTTCGTTTGCAAGCAGTATATATGGATAGCAGCACATATCGGCAACAGAATATTTTCCTGCAAGAAAATCGTTTTGGGATAGATGGTTGTCCATTATAGTAAGTGAATGTTTTCCTTGCTGCTGAAGTGAATCCAGTTGCGTTTTGTCAAAATTTCCCTCACCAAGAAATTTAAGTAAATATCTGGATACTGCCAGGTACGGGTCAATTGAAGTCTTTCCAAATATTGCCCACTGAATAATTAACCCAAACTCCTCGGGATTATCAGAGAAATAGTCATTGGGCAAGTATTTTTTAGCAATATACAACGCCACTGCATTGGATTCCCAGATGGTGTATCCACCGTCAGCAAGTACGGGAATTTTCTGGTTGGGGTTTAATTTGGTAAAACTTTCTGTCTTATTCTCACCCTCAAATAGTTCTACCCTTACCTTTTCATATGTTATACCCAGGTGTGACAAAAGAAGCCTGGCTTTATAGCAGTTTCCTGATATTGGATGGTCATATAATTTCATTTTTTTATCCTGCAAGTCTAAATTTAAAACTTAATCTTTATTCCATAATATAGCTTAGAAATTTATCATTAAAGTTTTCCTCGCCAAAAACCTTAAACAATGCTTTCCTGTTAGGAAGAAAATACAGGACGTTAGCCTTAGTCAGGACATTTTCCTGCCCGTCCTTTATGACAGTTTCAACTGCTACACTTCGTTTTTCCTGGTTAATTACCTTTCCGGAAACTACCAGCTCGGTATCCATTGGTACTGGTTTTAGATAAATCAGGTCAATTTTTGCGGTGAGCCCTATTTTCTTTATTCTGTCGAACATCGCCCAGTAAGCAACTTCATCTATAAGCGCACACTGAACACCACCGTGAAGAATGCCGGGAAAACCGTTGAAGTGGTGCTCGGGCTGGATCCTGGTAAACACTTCCTGCTTATCATCATCGGCATAAAATTTTAGTTTTAGGCCGTGATTATTATTTGGATGGCATGCAAAACAGTTATTCCCGGGAAAATCCAGGAATGAGTTTTCTACTTCTCTTATCATCCGGGGATTAATCTCTTTCGACTACTTTGGCCACAGCGGCAACCTTCTCATCTTTAGCGAGTACTATAAGTCTTAGTCCCTGGGCCCCTCTTCCGTATACACTTATTTCAGATACTTTCATCCTTATTACCTTTCCGCCGTGAGTTGTAATAATCATTATTTCCATATCGTTTGTTACCTGGAAAGCACAGACAACCTTGCCGTTTTTGCCGGTAGTCTTAATTGTCATAACACCCTTACCACCGCGGCCTGTAATTCTGTATTTATCAACAATTGTCCTTTTTCCATAGCCCATCTCAGTAACAGTAAGTACCTGGGCCTCTGATGTTTCAAGTACTTCAAGACTAACCACATGGTCACCTTTCCCGAGCCTTATACCTCTCACCCCGGTTGCACTCCTACCCATATCCCTTACATTATGTTCATCAAACCTTATTGCCTGGCCGTTTCTTGACGTAATAAGTACCTCGTTATTTCCGTTTGTAATTTTAGCTCCAATCAGTTCGTCTTCATCTTTAATATTAATAGCAATTATTCCACCTACCCTGGGTCTTGAATACGCCATTAATTTGGTCTTTTTAACTACACCTTTTTTGGTACCCATTATTATAAATTTATCTTCTTCAAACTTGGTTACCGGCAGTACGGCTGCAACAGTTTCTGCATCAGCAAGATCAAGCAGGTTGACCATAGCCTTACCCCTGGTGTTTACAGCTGACTCCGGTATCTCGTGTACTTTAAGCCAGTAACATTTCCCGTGGTTTGAGAAAAACAGTACGTAGTTATGCCTTGAGGCAATGAACAGGTCCTCAACAAAATCAGTATCCTTGGTATTTATACCTGTTCTTCCTTTTCCACCCCTTTTCTGACTTCTGTAAACACTGAGCGGGGTAGTCTTTATATAGCCTTCATGAGTGATTGTAACAACCATGTCCTCATCGGCTATAAGGTCTTCAATGGAAAGTTCTTCCGCACTATCCATAATCTCAGTTCTTCTTTTATTTGCAAACTGGTCTTTAATCTGTATCAGCTCTTCATTGGCTATGTTTAGTATTAACACTTCGCTTCCAAGAATTTCACTAAGATGTATTACCGTTTTAATAAGCTCTTTTCTTTCATCAAGTATTTTATCTGTTTCAAGTGCAGTAAGCCTTTGGAGCCTCATATCCAAAATAGCCTGTGCCTGGACATCGCTCAGAGAAAGTTTTGTAATAAGCCCTTCTTTTGCTATCTGCGGGCTTTGTGATTTCCTTATAAGTTTTATTACTTCATCAATGTTATCAAGCGCGATCTTTAGTCCTTCCAGTATATGCAACCTTGCTTCGGCCTTTGCAAGTTCAAACTGGATGCGCCTTGTGATAACTTCTTTCCTGTGGTCAATAAACTGTGCAATTGTTTCCTTAAGTGTAAGTACCTTGGGCTGGTTCCTTACAAGTGCCAGCATTATCACACCGAAAGAGGTGTCCATCGGAGTGTGTTTATAAAGCTGGTTCAGTATCACAGCTGCATGCTCACCGCGTTTAATCTCTATTACAAGCCTTATTCCATCCCGGTCAGATTCGTCACGAATATCTGAAATACCCTTTATTTTCTCTTCTCTGACAAGTTCTGCTATCCTTTCCGCAAGCTTTGCTTTATTTACCTGGTATGGAAGTTCTTCTACTATTATAATTTCCTTGTCACCCTTCTTCTGCTTTTCTATCCTGGCCTTTGCCCTTAATTTGAGAATGCCCCTTCCGGTCTCATAAGCAGATTTTATAGGTTCTCTGCCAAGTATAAATCCACCGGTTGGAAAATCCGGCCCTGGCATATGATTCATTAGTTCACTTATAGTTATTTCAGGATTTTCAATCTGGGCGGTGACAGCATCTACAAGCTCTCCAAGGTTATGAGGAGGTATGTTTGTAGCCATTCCGACAGCAATACCCGAAGTACCGTTTAACAGCAGATTAGGCACTTTAGTTGGCAGTACCACTGGCTCGGATTCACTGCCGTCATAGTTAGGAAGAAAGTCAACTGTCTCTTTATCAAGATCATCAAGCATCTGGGAGGCAACCCTCGCAAGCCTTACCTCTGTATACCTCATAGCAGCAGGCGAATCCCCGTCAACAGAACCAAAATTACCCTGCCCGTCTACCAGGGGGGTCCTCATTGAAAAGTCCTGGGCCATTCTTACCAGTGAGTCATATATGGCACTATCACCGTGTGGGTGATATTTACCCATTACGTCTCCCACAATCCTGGCTGACTTTTTATACGGCCTGTTCCAGGCGTTGCCAACTTCATGCATACCGTAGAGAATTCTCCTGTGTACAGGTTTAAGTCCGTCTCTTACATCGGGGAGAGCACGCCCTACAATAACGCTCATGGAATAACTTAGATAAGATTCCTTCATCTCATCTTCAATATTTACAGGAAGAATCATTGGGTCCGTGGACATTTAGTTTTAAGCCTCCGAAAAATTAGAAAAATAGAATTAATAGTACTGGTAAACTTTCTTGGTTATAAAGAATATTTTAACCGTTTTTTTTACTAGTTTTAATAGTAAAATCAATTAATTTCAACAAATACCAATACCTTCATAAGTGCCTCAGATTGCTATACATTTACTCTATGGTAGTATAAGCCTGATGCGGGTTTTAACCGGAAAGGCAAAAGGAAAAAAACTCAAGGTCCCCAGTTCTAAAAAAGTAAGGCCGACTACAAGCAGAGTTAAGAAATCCATATTCGATAAACTGGGGAATATCGATGGGCTAAAAGTACTTGATCTATTCGCTGGTTCAGGCAATCTTGGCATAGAAGCGCTAAGTAAAAATGCATTAAGTGTTACTTTTGTGGAAAAAGACAGGACAGCATCCAGGCTGATTAATGAAAACATTTTGAACTGCGGATTTGATGACTGCACCAGGGTTATTAACAGTGACTTTCAAAAAGCCCTTAAATTCCTGGAAAGAAAAGAAGAGAAATTTGACCTTATTTTTATTGATCCGCCCTATGAAATTTATGATAAAGTAAGTTTTATTGATATGCTACAATTATCAGTCACTGTTTTAAACAGTTTTGGAACGGTTGTGATGGAACATAATAAAGAACTTTTTTTAGAAAATTTTGATTTTGACCTTGAAACCAGGAAATATGGCGGTACTAATATTACTTTTTTTTGGAGCAAAAATTAATTGAGCAGAATAGTAATTTACCCGGGTTCATTTGACCCCTTTACATTCGGCCACCTGGATATTATTGAACGAGGTTCAAAAGTATTTGATAAGATGGTGGTTGCCGTTGCTCATAATGTCTCCAAAAAAACCACTTTTTCAATTGAAGAACGTGTTGAAATTATTGAAGAAGTTTTTAAGAATAACGATAAAGTCGAAGTTGATAGTTTTAAAGGACTACTCGTCGACTATTCAAAATCTAAGGGTACAAATATCGTATTAAGAGGTATGAGGTCCTTTTCGGACTTTGAATATGAAATGCAAATGGCACATGCAAACAAATCTCTTGACCCTGAACTTGAGACAGTATTTATGGTTACAAGTAGAAAATATTCCCATATTAGTTCTTCCCTAATTATGGAAATTGTCTCACTTGGAGGTTCAGCTGGGGATTTAGTACCGGAAATTGTTGAGAAAAAACTAAAACAGAAGCTCCAGAAGTAGGAGGAACGAATTGAAACTAGCAAACAGAGTGCAGAATCTGAAACCATCCGCTACGCTCGCAATTACGGCTAAGGCTAAAGCACTGAAGGCCGATGGCATCGATGTCATAGGGTTTGGTGCAGGTGAACCCGATTTTGACACACCCGACAATGTAAAAGATGAAGCTATAAACGCGATAAACGAAGGTTTTACCAAGTACACGGTAGTCGGAGGCACCGACGAACTGAAGGACGCTATCATTGCTACCCTCAAGCGTGACCATAACCTCAGTTATGAAAGAAACGAAATAATTGTGTCCTGCGGTGCCAAACACACTATATACAACATTACCCAGGCCCTTTTTGAGGCTGGCGATGAGATTATTATTCCAGCTCCTTACTGGGTCTCTTACCCGGCCCAGATCATGCTGACAGGTGCAACACCCGTTATATTGCAGACAGAAGAATCAAACAAATTCAAGATAGACCCTGATGAGCTCAAAATGTCTATTAATTCTAATACAAGTGCGATAATCCTTAACTATCCCTCAAACCCTACCGGGACAACTTACTCTGAGGATGAGCTGCGGGTTATTGTGGATATCTGTCTTGAAAACGGTATGACAATAATTTCAGATGAAATATATGAAAAAATACTCTACGGTGACAATGTACATGTGCCTGTAGCCACCCTGAGTAAAGAAGCCAGGGAATCAACTATGCTGGTTAACGGTGTTTCAAAGTCTTACTCGATGACCGGGTGGAGGATCGGCTATGCCGCGGGCAATAAAGAAGTAGTATCAGCTATGTCCAAACTCCAGGGGCAGTCTACTTCTAATCCTTCTTCCATTTCCCAGATGGCCACAATTGAAGCATTAAACGGCCCCCAGGGATTTATTAAGGAAAGGGCACAGGAATTCCACCGGAGAAAGAATTATATTGTCACGAGATTAAACAACATTGATGGATTCAGCTGTTTTGACCCTCTCGGGGCATTTTATGTATTTCCAAGCATATCTGGATTCGTGGGCAAAGAGTTTAACGGCAAAAAAATCAACGGCTCCATAGATTTTACTGAGTTTCTTCTCGAACAAGCCAAAGTTGCGGTAGTACCAGGCATAGCTTTCGGTAAGGAAAACTACTTGAGGATTTCATACGCAACTTCTATGAAAAACATAGAAGAAGGTATAGACCGCATTGAAATGGCCGTAGAAAAACTTACATAACAATGAATAAAATAAGGCTCGGATTATCTGCAACACTTTCAGGTATCTACAGCCTTCAGGGTATTGATTCACTCAATGGATTATTACTTTGGTCAGAGTATCAAAACAGTCTCGGCGGAATTTCTGTAAAGGACTTAGGTAAGAACCTTCCTGTTGAGCTGGTCTATTTTGATGATGAGAGCAATCCTGAAAAGACGGGCGTAATTACCCAGCGGTTAATTACAGAAGAAAAAGTAGATATTCTCCTCGGCCCTTATTCAAGCAGCCTTAGCCTTGCTTCCGCTGAAGTTGCAGACACCCATGAAAGAGTACTTTGGAACTACGGTGGTTCTACAGATGAAATATTTACAAATAAATATAAAAAGACTGTAAGTTCCATTACACCTGCAAGCCGGTATTTTTATCCTTACCTGGATTTTTTAATTGCAAACGGTTCCATAGGCCAGACAATTGCAGTTGTTTATGCGGAAAACAGCGGGTTTTCCACCCAGGTTGCAATGGGTGCGATTAATTATTCAAAACTGCTCGGATTTAATATTAAGGTATTAAAATATTTAAGTGGTTCCGATAATTTTGCACAGATTCTGGATCATATCCGTAAGGATAAAATTACAAATATTATGGGTGTCGGCAGGTTTGAAGATGACCTGAGATTCGCCACTTGCCTAAGTGGATTAAATTCCTGCCTGGTAGGAGCAGGTATTGACCAGTTTAAAAAAGAACTTTGCAAGGACTGTGAAGGTTTTTGTTCAATATCACAGTGGGAGCCCGGGGTTAACTTAGAACCGGATTTTGGCATTGATTCATCCAGTTTCACAGAACTATATTCATCAAGATTTGGTAAAGTTCCGGATTATACTTCTGCTCAGTCTTTTAATATTGGCAATATACTAAGTCGTTTTATCGAAAAACTTGGAACAATTGATGAAGACAAATTGAGAAAGGAAATAATAAATTCAAGATTCACAACTTTTTACGGTGAGTTTGCAATTGACTTAAATACTAATTTTCAGTCCGGCCATAAAACTGTAGTTACGCAGTGGCAAAACGGTAAAAAAGAAATTATTTTTCCGCCCGGTTTATCAACTTCCTGTTATAATCCGGCCTGAAAAAAACAAGGGCAAGTCAATGCATGCACTGACTCGCCCTATGGAGGATGGGGAATGAAAGCTTATATATACCTTCGTTAATATACTGAATATATTATTGGCAATAATCATGCCATCAGTTTATTTTATTTAAAAAGTCCCCACCTTTTAATAATTTTGATAATCATCCCAACCAGTTACTAACAATAGATTAAATTAATAATAAATATATTTTAATCTAACTATTTATAATTATCTAGGCATAATTTGTATTAATTCTAACAAATTTTGCGCATCCCAACCACACATTACTATTATATTCCCTTTTTTTGATATTTAATCATCTTTTTTTTAATCATTTGGCTAATTATTAAATAAAAATTCTATATTCCGGAAATGCCTTCCTGACCAAGATATTAATGGAATATGAGTTCTGAATAATAAATTTTCTTCTTTATATTTTAAAAATACTTATCTCCACGCAGGACAACTTTTCTGTTCATAAATTTTATTCTCTGTTAAGATTAAAAACATTATGAGCGACCAGGCAAGAATAGAAAATATAAGAAATTTAACACTTAATCGAGACTCCAAAGCAACTGCTATTAAGTTCAGAGACAAGGTAATTTCGTACGGAGATCTTGAGCTTCTTTCACAAAATATGTCCACATGGTTTACCGATATGGATCTCAATGGAGGACCAGTCGTATTTATGCTCCCAAACGGGCCTGATATAATTATTACGTACCTTGCATGCTTTAAATCCGGTGCAGTGGCCATGCCCCTTACATCCAGCGGAAAAATTGATCATAAAAAGTTGTATGATCTGCTGCCATAATATTTTTTAAGAAAATTAATCACATTTACTAATACATTTGTTATGCGCCGCTATTTGTTCTTTAATACAGGCCTTTACAATATATTGACGCTCATCATGATTAAGACCTTTACCGGAAGGATTATCAGTTTCACAAGCATTTAAACCCTCAACTCGTTGGTTACTGCAGCCTGTTTTACATTCTTTTACTTTTTTTTCATCATTTGCACCACAGGAATATAAAAACAATAGTGGAAGTAATAACATTATAAATACAACAAGTTTTAAATTTTTCATACCAATATTTCTCCTTTAAAGTTTCAATTATTATACAATTTTTCTGATGAAATAAAATAATTAACCTCAAAATTTACAACATATGTGAGAGGGGTAATTGGTGGAGCCGAAGTGGATCGAACCCTCGACCTCATGAATGCCATTCTAATTCCATGCTGATGTATTAAAATGTGTTGAGTTGAGTTATACGGTGTAATTACCATGATATGCTAGTTTTTTCTCTGTTTTCACTGGTCTAGTTTTCGGGGAGAAGGTCAAGAAAACCTATACAAGGGTTCATTCAAATAACTATGAAGCGTTACATACTTCATAATTCCAACTTAAACCGAGCTTGACAAAAGGGGAGCAGTACAAAACTAGGCCTATGTTTGTTTACTTGACATAAAATAATTAATATATTTTAATGATATAGGTTTATTTTGAATCTATTCTGTTATCAATGAGATAAGTAATGAATTTAATTGAAGAAATTGAAAGAAAGCAAAAAGAATTAGATAAGAAAATTTCTGAAGATTAAGAGGTTATTACATAAAAATAATTTAAAAAAATTTGGAGAAATTTTAAAAAAACATGGTTTTACAACCGTAATACTTCCTTGTCCTCTAACTATTGAACAAAAGTTAAATACAAAAGTTAATTCAAAATGAAATTCGATAATATAAAACTACCTTCAAATCGACGTTTTGGTCTTTTTTTTTCTCTCTTTTTTATTATTTTTAATGTCTATCTTTACCAAGGAATAATTGATTACAAAATTATTATACTAGGAATTATTACAACATTTACAATATTAGCAACTATTTTTAAACCAAATATTTTAGATCCTTTTAACAAAATTTGGATGTACTTTGGATTTATTTTAGGTAAAATCGTTAGCCCTATAGTTCTTGCTATAATTTTTTATATTCTAATATCACCAATTGCAATAATTATTAAATTAATGGGGCGTGATGAATTACTTCTTAAAGTAGTTCCTAAAGATTCTTATTGGAAATCAAGAAACCCAAAAACAATTGAACCAGAATCATTTAAAAATCAATATTAAAGGATATATGAATGAGTTTCTTAACAGAATTATGGACATTTCTACGTTTACGTAAAAAACTATGGCTTCTACCTATTATAATTGTGATGTTGATTATTGGTGGAATACTATTGCTAGCTCAAGGCTCAGTTGTTGCACCTTTCATATATACACTCTTTTAATTCGTAATAATGTATATCCTTGGAATATCTGCATATTATCATGACAGTGCTGCTTGCATAATAAATGAAGGTAAAATCATAGCTGCTGCACAAGAAGAACGTTTTACTAGAAAAAAACATGATGCATGCTTTCCCGCTAACTCTATTCAATATTGTTTGAGTGAAGCCAAAATTTCACCCCATCAAATTGAATATGTTGTTTATTATGAAAAACCTTTCCTTAAATTCGAACGTTTACTTGAAACTTATCTTGCTTTTGCACCGAGAGGTTTTAAAAGTTTTGCAACATCAATGCCAATGTGGATTAAGGATAAACTTTTTCAAAAATCGGTTATATCAAAAGAACTTAAAGCCACTCTTGGCAAAGATGTAAAATGGAACGATCGTCTACTATTTTCTGAACATCACTTAAGTCATGCAGCTAGTGCATTCTATCCTTCACCATTTGAGGAAGCCGCTGTACTAACAATGGATGGAGTTGGTGAATGGACGACAACATCGTTGGCCATTGGAAAAGATAATGTACTTACTGTTCAAAAAGAAATTCACTTTCCACATTCACTTGGATTACTTTACTCTGCTCTAACTTACTACACTGGATTTAAAGTAAATTCAGGTGAATATAAAATAATGGGACTTGCTCCTTATGGTGAACCAATTTATGTTGATCTTATAAAAGAAAACTTAATTAATATTAAAGAAGACGGTTCCTTCCATTTGGATATGTCATATTTTGATTACTGTACTGGGTTGAAAATGACAAATAAGAAGTTTAATGATTTATTTCGAGGGCCTCCGCGTAATCCAGAGAGTGAAATTACACAACGGGAAATGGATTTAGCTGCATCAATTCAAAAAATAACAGAAGAAGTTGTAGTTAAATTAGCAAAAAATATAGCTAATGACACTGGACAAAAAAATCTTTGCTTAGCTGGTGGAGTTGCACTTAATTGTGTAGCAAATGGTGTTCTTTTAAGTGAAAAAATATTTGATAATATATGGATACAACCAGCCTCAGGTGATGCTGGTGGAGCATTAGGGGCGGCATTAGGAGCTTACCATATTATGCTGGGCAAACCACGAGTCAAACCTATTAGTAATGATTCTATGTATGGTTCTTACCTAGGCCCTAGCTATTCAATGGCAGATATAAAGAAACGTCTAAATGCTTTGGGTGCCAAGTTTGAGGAACTTACTGAACAAGGTGTAATAAACGAAACTGCATATGCATTAGCTGAAGGAAAAGCAGTAGGTTGGATGAATGGGCGCATGGAATTTGGCCCCCGTGCCTTGGGTGCAAGAAGTATTCTAGCAGATCCTCGTTCGCCTGAAATGCAAAAACTTTTAAACCTTAAAGTAAAGTATAGAGAATCCTTTCGGCCATTTGCCCCTAGTATCCTACGAGAACACCTCAGTGAATGGTTTGAAATGGATATTGATAGCCCATACATGCTTCTTGTAACTGGGGTTGCTAACAATAAACGTCGTCAAATGTCAGAAAAAGAGAGTGCTCTTTTTGGCATCGACAAACTAAATATATCTCGGTCTGAAATACCAGCAATAACACATGTGGATTACAGTTCAAGAGTTCAAACTGTTCATAAAGAAACAAATCCTCAATTTCATTCACTAATTTCAAAGTTTTACGAATTAACTGGTTGTCCAGTTGTAGTAAATACTTCGTTTAATGTAAGAGGGGAACCCATAGTATGCACACCTGAAGATGCTTTTAGATGTTTTATGGGCACTGAATTAGACATCCTCGTTATAGAAAAATTTATACTTCTTAAGAAAGAACAGGATACTTTTTTAAAAGAAAAATACGAGGATAAATATGAATTGGATTAATTTTATCAAATACTTATTCCCTTTGGAAAACTTATATTTAGAAAGTTTACCTTAAGTGCTCCTTATTATAATAATATAGATAATATAAAAATTTGTCAGGAAAATGTGGTTATTGTTGTTACTACAGAAATACTTGAAGATTTACATGATAGTGCTTTAAAAACTGATAATTAAGCACGGTTAAAATACTCTCTTAGAAAATTCAATAACTTTGTTTTAATAAATTCTCATTAATATAATTAAATATTTCATCAGCTGCAATTATATGGCCTAAAGCATTTGGATGAATTGTATCTCTATTTTTTGTATACAGCTTATTTACATCATATTTGCTATAATATGGCAACAAATCTAGAACAGAAAAACCCATATTCTCAAATTCACTTTTAAAAAATTTATGCACATCTCGAAAAGGATATTTTTTAAAATCTAATAACATCGGAAAAATAACTATAAGAACTTCAAAATCTTTTTTTACCTGAATTTCTTTCAATAGATCAGCGGCATATTCAATTCTTGACCACCCTTGTATAGATTCCGTTCTATCAAGAGTCCACATTGAGTAATGATTTCCCCAATTCTGATCCAGTAGTTCTTCCTTGGTAATATCAAGATTTCTCAAAAGAGTTGTGTTATTGTTTTGCAGTTCAGCAAACTTTTTTTCATCCACTTCTTTCTTTCGATATTTTTCCTGATTTTCATTAGCTAAACTTAAAAATGCGTTTTGATAATTTTTACTTATCTTTTTCTTTTCTAAGCGTTTATAAACATATGAAAATAACTGAGATTTTTCTAGTAAGAATTTAAGAAGTCCCTCTGGACGCTCTACAAAAGGAACTTTCAACCCCTTCCCATATTTTTTCAGTTGATTATTAAGTTCGGCATTCAATTGAATTAGTTCGGAGGAATTTATGACAGCATCATTAAAACAAAATCCAATTATAATTAAATCTGGATCATAATTTACACCCCTAACCCGAAATAATTCGACTTCTTGAAGTGTATTATATCCACTCACACCAGAATTAATTACCTCTACGCTATTGCTGTGCAAACTACTATTTAAAAATTTTTTGTCCAAAACCGTTGTATAATTTTTTTTTGGAGATACCCCGTAACCAAATGTGATAGAATCTCCAAACACCATTATTCTATATGTACCATTTTCTTTCTTTCTTGATAGATTTTGATAACCGTATCTCCAGAATCCATCTTCATTCGTATGTCTTCCACCTTTAAATATGGTATTTGGTTTGGGTTCATAGAGCAGAATTGGGTTATCAGAAATTTGCCACCAATTACCCTTAGTTTGAAATTTATTTACTATTGCATCTTCATTAATATCAAAAATCCTAAAAAATAATTCGAGGGAAACGATACAAATCAAGAATATCGTTAAAAAGATAAATATTTCCCATAATTTTTCATTCTCCTGAAATCGATTTTTATTTTGTTTCGACACATTACGAGTTTTATCTTTTTTTCCATTTAAAAATCCCATGATATTGCTAGTTTAACTAAAATTCTAACCATATTATAGTTGGATATATTTATCTGTCAGTTATTAAAATTTAACAATTTCATCGAAATGAAAAGTTCGAAGTGTATCAACTAGCCCCAGCCATTCAGAACGAGTGGAGCAGTTTGCCATTAAATCGAATGGTTTTCTTAAAGAATATCGGAGGGTTACACCTTCTAACTCTAGGTTCGAAAACACATAGTTGATAAGTTTCCTTTTTTGCTCAATTTTCGAACTCTCAAAAAGTTCATAAGCCATACTTGCAATCGAAAAGACTGTATTTATAGTAATTTTGAATGTTTCATCGGCTTTTACCGGAGAATAATCAGAAAGAAAGGATATTGACCTCTGCCGAAGAAAAAAACTTGTTAAATGCTAGCCCTGGACCTCTTAGATCAATAATTATAACAGCTCTTTGTACCGGAATGAGAAAAAATGAAATCCTTTCACTCAAATGGGACAACGTGAAATTAAACAGCGATTTAATAACAGTAGATCACACTAACACTAAGAGTAAAAAAACCAGACGCATATCAATATGCGCAGAACTAAAACGACTATTAAGAGAGCTGAAATTAAAGAGTGCTGGCAATGAATATGTATTCTTAAGCACCACTGGAAAAAGATACAAACGACATGATTCTTTAAATAAGATTTTTAATAGATCTTGCAAAATAGCTAATATATCTGCATTCAGATTTCACGATTTGCGACATACCGCCGCAACAAAAATGATAGAGAACGGAGTTAATATAGTTGCTGTGAGCAAAATACTTGGACATGCTGACCTGAAAACAACCATGAGATACGCCCATCCAGATGATTCAATGAAAGAAGCTGTAGAAATACTCGGTAGAACTCTAAGCACTTAAAATAAAAATTTTTATCCCAAGTTGTAGCAAAAACTGTAGCAGTAGAAAAAGAAGCTTTACGCTAGTTGTCGTAAGTTACTGAAATCATTGGTGGAGCCGATCGGGATCGAACCGACGACCTCATGAATGCCATTCATGCGCTCTCCCAACTGAGCTACGGCCCCTTAAAGAAGTAATAATTTTAGAACCACTATTTTTACTGTCAAACTGGTTTTTTCAACCTGAAAAAGATATTTTTAATAAATAAATATAAGCCCGGGATAAATGACAAAACAAAAGTAATCGGCAAAAGGGACATAAGGCCGTAAATAAATTTTATGCCTCCACGGGGCATTCCTCCCATAGCTGAGAATTTAAGACATCTATTCTCAGTAACATTATAATCTGTACTATAATCAACCCATTTAATTCTCTGAAACCAGTCAAGTAATTTGCCGGGTAAAACAACCAAATTGTGTAAAAGGTTTTTGCTATCATAAAAAACGGTATTCTGCTTCGACTCGGGGTAGATAAAAACTATATAAAGTGCCATCATCTGGAATGAAAATGTTGCAACACCTATTGTAAGGTCAATTCCAGTATGCAGCATAAGACCAACCAGCATTGTAAATCTTCTTAGGCGCGGGAACCATAATCCAAAAGCCAGGAGCCCTTCTGCAAAAAGGGTAAACGGCCCAAGTGACCTCCAGAAATAATCCAGGAAAGGCATTCTCAAAGTTGAATTTATAAATTCGGGAAAGTCTCCCCTTATTGTATTTTCCGCGAGATAAAGAAGAATAATATCACCTGAAAGCCACGGATAATTGAGTTTTTGAATAAAGCTAAACGTATAAACAATTGTAATTAAAACTTGAAGGAGTCTTATAGGAAGGATTTTCCCTTTTTTATTTTCCCTTTTATATATTAGTGAATCGATACTGTAATGGTCATTGCATCTGCTGAAGCCTAGTATTAGGAGGACTACTACAAACAAGAATGTATGATGATGATATCCAAACTGGCTTAGAAGAAAAAGGTATGAGTAAACAACTGAAATAAATATTCCTGTATACCTTGTAAAAATACCCAGGATAAAGAATACAGATGCAACAAGTAAGAGTTCTTCGATAAACTGGTACTGATAAAAATCTGGTACAGGCAGCCAATCTAATCCGGGAAGAGGATTTCTAAACCCATCAAAATAAAAATTTCTTAATTTAGAAAAATTGTGTTTTGGAAATCTAAATCCCATCTCCCCAATTCTTTGGAGATTATGAAATCCTGTAAGTTTAAAGAAAAATATTGTCCAAAGATATTCTCAGCAGGCACAGAGGCTCTCGTGACCTCTCCTCAAACCAGAATTTATGCCAGCGATTTGATCAATGTAAATTTAGTCCTCTATATTTTCCGGGTATTCAATCACAATCACATCAGCTTTATGCATTTCTATCGTCCTCTATGTATACAGGGCTTACGGCGGCTTATATTTATAACGTATTCGACTTCGGCTCTGAAGGACCTTATGTCATCGCGGGGTTTGTTATTCATATACATAAACCGGGCATAGTTGTTAATCCACGATTTTAGAGCACCATCGGAATAACGTGTAGACCCGCTTTTTTTTAATTTTTTGCGGACTTTTCCACTTAACTCTTTTCCTGGTTTATATCTTGTTTCTTCCCCGTTTTCATTAATCCAGTAGTATTTGACCCTGAATGCAACCTGCTTTGAAAAAGTCCCCCAGCCGTACCTGTTGTCATCGGTGACAACAGACCTTACTCCCAGTGGAACTAAAATACCTATAAGTAGTATTATAGGGATATTCCACCACCATTTCATTTTTTGCTTTTCTTCCATTATCACTAAAAATTATAACCAGCGATTCAATCTAGCATTAAATTATGTATAATTTTCCTTTTCATAATTCACAAGGAGTTTTTAATGAAATCAATAAACGTCGGCCTTATTGGAGCCGGAACAGTTGGAACAGGGGTCTATAAATTATTAAAAGACAATATCAGCCTCATCAGGAAAAGAAGGCAGTTTAACATCAGGGTGAAAAAAATTGCTGATATTGCACCTGCCAGGAAAAGGGCCATAAAAATCCCCGCTTCATTATTCACAAGGGACGCATACGAACTAATTAATGATCCTGAAATAGATGTAATTATAGAGCTGGTGGGCGGTACTAAGATTGCTAAAAAATTTGTTATCGATGCCTTAAAAGCAGGCAAACATGTTGTTACCGCAAACAAGGCACTTCTGGCACACCACGGTAAAGAAATATTCTCCCTTGCTGCAAAAAAAGGCCTTGGTGTAGGTTTTGAAGCAAGTGTCGGCGGAGGTATACCTATAATAAAATCTGCCATGGAAGGTTATGTTGGCAACAATATCATCTCTATCCATGGAATAATGAACGGCACATCCAACTACATTCTTTACAAAATGACGGAAGAGGGACTTAATTTCAACACCGTATTAAAACAGGCCCAGGATGAAGGATATGCAGAGGCTGATCCGGGTTTTGATATAGACGGCATCGATGCGGCACATAAGCTTTCCATACTTGTTATGCTCAGCTGGGGGAAAATTTTATAAATTTTCAAGCTACCATGTAGAAGGCATCAGGAACATAAATCCGCTTGATATTTCCTTTGCCGATGAACTTGGATATAAAATAAAACTCCTGGCTATCGCAAAACAGTCACGGGCGGGAATCGAGGCAGGTGTTTATCCCGCACTGGTAAAGAAAGGAACTCAGCTTGCTGATGTAAAAGAAGCATTTAATGCCATCTACATTGTAGGTGATGCTGTCGGCCCAACAATGCTGTATGGCCAGGGGGCAGGCATGATGCCAACTGCAAGTGCGGTTGTGAGTGATATTGTTGGAATTTGCGGTAATCACTGCACCTCCAATTCTCCACTCGTTCCAAACCTCTATTCCGAAAAAGACAATTTAAAGCTAATTGACCTTAAAGATACTTCAAACAAGTACTACCTTAGATTCGAGGTGGCGGATAAACCCGGGGTACTGGGTTCAATAACCAGCATCCTTGGCAAAAACAATATTAGTATTGCTTCCATGATTCAAAAGGGAAAGAAAGGCAGATCGGTACCTATTGTACTTATGACACACGAGGCAAAGGAAAACGACCTTTTAAAAGCCATAAAAACAATTGAAAGCAAAAAGAATCTTACAAAAGCAAAAACACTTTTCATCAGGGTGGAAGAAATTTAATAATCGAATATGAGCGGCAACAATATGGATGTTAATATTCACAGGAAGATTTTCGAATCTTTTAAGGACGGCCTCATAATTACAGATGAAAATCTGAACATTATTGACATGAACGATGCATGCGAGATTCTTATAAATACTTCAAAAAAAAATATAATAGGCAGCAGTTGCTCCAAAATACTTCCAGAGAAAATGTTGCTCCAGGCTGAAAAATCCTTTTCTGAAGAGAGAGATATTACAGAAGACGAGGTTGAGCTAAGGGTTTATCCCCATGACCCGGTGCTTATCCAGATCACTTTTTCGCCGTATTATTCAAATACCGGCAGGACCGAGGGATTAATAATTCAGCTGAAGGACATTGAGGGTATAAAATTTCTAAGTGGTTATAACGCTCAACAGTCTATTACATCCAATTTTGAGAACCTGATACTCGGTATGGCCCACGAACTGAAAAACCCTCTAAGCGGGATTAAAGGCGCAGCTCAGCTTCTCAAAAACGAACCGTCTAGTGAAGAACTAAGTAAATGTTCTGAAATAATTACGAAGGAAGCAGACCGTTTGATTGACCATTTAGATAGATTGAAAAGGATTGATGATTTTGCAGAAGAGCAATTTGAAGAGTTTGATATACATGAAATTTTACTCGATATAATTTACCTTGAATCCATGACCAGCGATAAGGACATAAATTTTGAGAAGAACTTTGACGTGGCGCTACCCCTCATCATGGGCGATGAAAATTCAATAAAGCAGGTGTTTATTAATATAGTAAAAAATGCAGTCCAGGCTGTTCAGGCTAATGGAGAGATAAAGATTGTCTCCAGATGGGTAAATGACTATAAAATAAAATCCAACTCTGCAATCATGGTTTCCATCACGGACAATGGCCCCGGTATTCCCGGGAATGAACTTGAACACGTATTCACCCCTTTTTTCAGCACAAAGAGTGAAGGCACAGGGCTCGGGCTTTTTATCTCAAACCGCATAATATCAAAACATGGCGGAGCAATATTTGTGGAAAGTGAAGTCGGAATCGGAACGGAATTCAAAATTTACCTACCTGCCTAGTAAGATTATATAATTGTGTATAGTCTAATCAACTGAATCAGGACAAATAATGAAAAACAGAATTTTGGTAGTAGACGATGAAGAAAGTATAAGGTGGGTACTAAGTACATCACTCGAGAAACAGGGGTATGAAGTTGACCTTGGAGTTAACGGTACTGAAGCGCTCGAGAAAGCTTTTTCCAACAATTATTCACTCATAATTCTGGATATAAATATGCCGGACATTAGCGGTTTAACCGTGCTTAAGGAACTTAAGGATAAGGATTACAAACGTCCCGTTGTACTTATCACTGCCCAAAATACTGTCAATAATGCAATCACCGGTATTAAACTCGGGGCATATGACTACATTGCAAAACCATTTGACCTTGATGAAGTAAATAATCTTGTAGCAAAAATCATCACAAACTTTAAACAAAGCGAAAAAGCAAGGAAGAAAAAAACAACCGAAATTACAGAAAGCGGGCTCAATCTCGGCATAATTGTGGGCAAATCTCCGGAAATGCTGGACATCTATAAAACTGTGGGAAGAATAGCCGACAGGGACATTACAGTACTTATCACTGGTGAAAGCGGCACAGGGAAAGAACTGATAGCTCAGGCAATACATTCAAACAGCAGCAGGAATGAAGAAAAACTTGTCTCGGTAAATATATCTGCTATCCCAAAGGAGCTTATAGAAAGCGAACTTTTCGGTCATGAAAAAGGTGCATTTACAGGTGCACAAAATGCCAAGAAAGGAAGGTTCGAGGAAGCTGACAAGGGAACATTACATATTGATGAAATTGGGGAGATGTCTGCCGATCTTCAATCAAAGCTGCTTAGGGTTTTGGAAGAAAATAAATTTTACAGGCTTGGTAGTGAAACACCATTAGAAGTTGATGTAAGGATTGTGGCATCTACAAACTGTGACCTAAACACCGAGATTAAAAATGGAAATTTCAGGGAAGACCTTTTTTACAGGTTAAATGCAATAAGCATCAACCTGCCCCCGCTCAGAAACAGGAAAGACGATATACCAATTCTGCTCGAATTTTTTAGCAGCAAATATGCAGAAACATTTAAAATTGAAAAAAAGATTTTTTCAAAAGAAACAATACAGGCACTTATTGACTATACATGGCCCGGCAATGTAAGGGAACTGGAAAATACGATAAAGAGGGTTATTCTGCTCACTCCTGACAAGGTAATAAACCCTGAACATCTTTTGGAACAGGCCCCGCATATAATAAAAGGTGCAGCAGGCAGGAGTGGAACCAGCCAGGAAATAAGTGACATAGTAAATAATCTGGTCTCTAATCTCGATGAATCATCAGGCAATGTTTATGCGGATATAATTAATAAATTTGAGAAACAGCTTCTTGAAATTATTCTCGATAAAACTAAAGGCAACAAGAAAAAAGCCGCTGAGATACTGGGAATGAACAGGAACACTCTTGCAAAAAAACTTACAGAGTTTGATTTGAACTAGGTAACTTTTTTTTCAAAATTGATAAGGCTATTTTTGCTGCAGCCTGCTCTGCCTGTTTTTTATTTTTTTCTTTACCCTCACCCATTAACTTTGAATTTATTTCAACCTTAATCTCAAATCTTTTATTGTGCGGCGGCCCTTCTTCGTTAATTACAGAATACCTTGGTATCTGTCGAAATTTCTTTTGGGCAACCTCCTGGAGCTTGGTTTTGAAATCCAGGAAGATCTCTTCATTTGTTATGCAGTCCTTAATAATTTTTTTAATGATATTGAATGACTTCCTGTACCCACCATCAATATACACTGCACCAATAACTGCTTCGAATGTTCCGGCAATGTTTGAATCCCTTTCCCTGCCGCCTGTGTTTTCTTCGCCTTTTCCAAGAAGTACCTGCTTGTCTATTCTCAATCTAACCGCATATTTGGCAAAATTTGTCCGGCTGACTATAGAACTTCTGAGTTTGGAAAGTTCACCCTCTGAATGGTCGGGAAACATATCAAAAAGAACACGTGCAACAACACACCCCAGTATTGCATCACCAAGATATTCAAGCCTCTCGTTGCTTTCTACCGAGGTTTCATTAGCAAAAGAACTATGGGTTAAAGCGGTTTTTAGTATGGACCTGTTTTTGAATTTATAATTTAATTTCTTTTCAATCATTAGTAAAGAAAGCTAACATAACTCAAATCAAAATCAATCTGCAACAGTATATTCAATTCTACTATAATAAATAATAGAGTTTATTGTCTTGATTGACTAATAATTAACAACAATATGCCTAAAAAACAGGCACAATTATGGCAATTGTTAATAATATAAAATATAAGGAATTTGGTGTAATAAATTATTTATTTTTATTTAGTATTTTAAAAAAAGTAAAAATCCAATAATTAAAGACAATTATATTGTTTTCGGGGGATTTTTATAATAAGATATTATTAGAAATTTGGATTTATAGAATAATTTTTGCAAAAGTGGTATGTTGTTTGCAATTAACTGTATTCTATATCACTTTATTATGATATAACTATACCTTCAGGAGGAATTTAGCAGGATGAAAAAGATAGAAGCAATAATTAAACCCTTCAAATTGGAGGATGTTAAGGAAGCATTAAAAGATGTCGGAGTACAGGGTCTGACAGTAACGGAAGTCAAAGGTTTTGGCAGGCAGAAAGGCCATACCGAACTTTACAGGGGAGCCGAATATGTGATCGATTTCCTTCCGAAGATTAAACTGGAAATTGTCGTACCGGAAGACCAGGTTGTGAAGGTTGTCGAAGCAGTCACAGAAAGTGCAAAAACCGGTAAAATCGGTGACGGCAAAATATTTATTTTTCCTATGGATGAGGTCATTAGAATCAGGACCGGTGAAAGAGGCGAAGACGCAATTTAATAATTAAAGATGATACATCTGTATTAACTTAAAGGAGAAATTAGTAATGCCCACACAAAAAAAAGGAGGCAAAGCTGTGACTAAAACAAAAAACGGTAGCGACGTACTAAAAATGATAAAAAGTAACAATATCGAATTTGTTGATATTAGGTTCTTAGATTTTGTCGGTATGTGGCAGCACTTTACCATACCTTCAAAAGAAGTTGACAAGGACACATTTGATTCGGGATTAGGTTTCGACGGTTCAAGCATCAGGGGCTGGCAGTCAATCAATACAAGTGACATGCTTGTTGTACCCGATGCAACTACAGCCAGGATTGACCCCTTTATGACAAGGCCTACAATGGCAATTATATGTGATATTGAGGACCCGATAACAAGGGAAGCCTATTCACGTGACCCAAGAAATATATCCAAGAAAGCGTTGTCTTATTTAAAAAGAACAGGGATTGCAGATTCTGTTTTTTTTGGGCCTGAACTCGAATTTTTTATTTTCGACGATGTAAGGTATGACCAGACAGCAAACTCAGGTTACTACTTTGTAGATTCTACTGAGGGCATATGGAATTCAGGCAGGGAAGAATATCCTAACCTTGCTTATAAGCCTAGGCATAAGGAAGGATATTTCCCTACACCTCCGGCTGACAGTATGCATGATATTAGGTCCGAGATGGTTAGTGTTCTTGAGTCACTTGGAATATCATGTGAAGCACATCATCACGAAGTTGCTACCGGTGGGCAGCAGGAAATTGATATGCGTTTTGCCCCAATGCTTGATATGGGCGATAACATGATGTGGTATAAATATGTTGTAAAAAATGTCGCACGTAGGAATGGTAAGACAGCAACCTTTATGCCTAAACCACTATTTGAAGACAATGGTTCTGGTATGCATGTTCACCAGTCACTCTGGAAGAAAGGAAAACCGTTATTTGCAGGCAAAGGTTATGCAGGAATGAGTGATATGGCTATGCATTATATTGCCGGGATTTTAAAGCACGCAAGGGCCATATGTGCATTCAGCAACCCTACTACTAATTCATACAGAAGGCTTGTCCCCGGATTTGAAGCACCCGTTAACCTTGCATATTCCGCAAGAAACAGAAGTGCGGCTGTAAGAATACCTATGTATTCAAACAGCCCTAAAGCCAAAAGGCTTGAAGCAAGGTTCCCTGACCCATCATGTAACGGTTACCTGACATTTTCATCAATGCTTATGGCAGGGCTCGACGGTATTGAAAATAAACTAAACCCGGGAGACCCTCTTGATAAAGATATTTATTCATTAGGCCCTGAAGAGCTTGCCGAGATACCAAACGTCCCGGCTTCTCTTGAAGAAGCTCTTGTAGCACTAAAAGATGATCACGACTTCATGCTTAAAGGAGATGTATTTACAGAAGATGTGATCTCTACATGGATAGAGTATAAAATGGACGAGGAAGTTAACCCAATGAGGTCAAGGCCCGTACCGCATGAGTTCATGCTCTATTTTGATGTTTAATTAGAAAACAGAAAAAAGAATAAGAATTGAAACGGCAGGCTTTTAAACCTGTCGTTTTTTTATGCCTAAAGGAAGACTATCAAAATTATTATTACCGCTCCTACCGCCATGGCTGTAGCATAATTTCTTAATAGCCCGTTCTGAGTAGAAACAACCCTGCGGCCAATGCCAACTACCAATGAACTTACCCCGTTTACAAGTCCGTCTATTCCGTACCTGTCAAAGATGCCAAGCTGTGAAGAAAAATGATTAAAAGGGTTTATAATCAGCGTGTTGTAAAGTTCGTCGATATAAAACTTGGAATAAGACCAGCCGTAGAGAGTATTTAGAGCTGGACTCTTTGCCAGGCCCTTTAATACCGAAGGCCTTACCATATAAATATAGTATGCGGTTAATATCCCAAGCCCGGCAGCAACAATGGAAAATAATGCGAGCGTCCAGTGGCTGAAAAACCTGTGTTCAATAATTTTAAACTCGTGCTGGTAAATAGAAGACTGCAAAAATCTTTCGATGAGGTTACTATCGTCGATTCCTATTGTCTGGCCCATAAATTCAGGGAATCCAAGGTATCCGCCAAGCACGGAAAGGAATGCCAGAATAATCAGCGGTATTGTCATGGACCACGGGGATTCGTGAACATGGCTTTTTACTTTTTTATCCATCCTGCTCTCACCCTCGAATGTAAGAAAATAGAGCCTCATCATATAAAATGCCGTTAGCCCGGCGGTAATTAAACCGACCAGCCAGAAGACCGTATAACCTTCTTCATATAAAATCCCGAGAATACTGTCCTTACTGAAAAACCCGGACAGAAACGGCACGCCTGCAATAGCAAGTGTTCCTACCAGGAATGTTAAAGCGGTAAGAGGTATGTATTTCCTGAGCCCGCCCATATACCTAATATCCTGCTCCCCCGAAAGTGAATGAATAACGCTTCCCGAGCCGAGAAATAATAGGGCTTTGAAGAATGCATGGGTTACAAGATGAAATACTGCAACAGCATACGCTCCTACTCCTATTGCCATAAACATAAACCCAAGCTGGCTGACGGTGGAATAGGCTAAAACTTTTTTAATATCATTTTGAGTTATTGCTATAGATGCCGCGAAAAATGCAGTAAATGTTGCTACAACAAGGACTACAAACTGTGCGGTTGGCGCCATTGTAAATATGAGGTTGCACCTTGCAGCAAGATAAACACCCGCTGTTACCATTGTGGCGGCATGGATCAATGCACTGACCGCGGTAGGGCCTGCCATAGCGTCAGGCAGCCATACAAATAAGGGAAACTGTGCTGACTTTCCAATAGCACCAACAAAGAGTAAAAGTGCTATTGCCGTGATTGATGCAGTGGATACGGACTGCATAAACTGCCCGTCGGAAAGCTTTCCGAAAACTTCCTGGTAATTGACAGATCCGAAAACTACAAATATAAGGAATATTGCCAGTATAAAGCCAAAGTCGCCAATCCTGTTTACAACAAATGCCTTCCTCCCGGCATAGGCCTTTGCACTGTCCTCAAACCAGAATCCTATAAGAAGGTAAGATGCAAGTCCCACTCCTTCCCATCCGACAAACATCATGGTGAAGTTGTCGCCAAGTATGAGGATCATCATGAAAAATATGAACAAATTAAGGAATGTGAAGTAACGCGCGTAGGATTTGTCATGATTCATATAACCAACAGAATAGACATGTATCAGAAAACCAACCCATGTGATTACAAGTGACATAACAGCCGCAAGTGAATCGAAAAGAAATGAAAATTTAACGTTTAGGTCACCGGAAGGGATCCATGTATATACGTCCTGGATAATTAACCTTTCGGCTGGGGCTAGTCCAAGGAGCCTGAAAAAAAGAATTGTGGACACTATTGCCGATAACAATACGGCAAAACATCCAATAAACCCTACGGCCTTCTTTTCCCAACTTTCAGTATTATTTCCAAAAATAATCTTTTTCAGCGGGGTGGCAAAGAGAAGTCCGTTGATTATGGCGCCTATTAATGGAAAAAGTACAATGTATGAAATCATTTTTTTCTAAAGAACCTAACCCCTAAGAAGTTTTAATATATCAATATCAAGGCTGTTGTTGTGATTATAAATCAGCACTACAAATGCAAGGCCCACTGCAACTTCGGCAGCGGCTACTGTAATGGCCATTATCATAAATACCTGTCCTGTAAGATCACCCAGAAAGTATGAAAATGAGATAAAAGCGAGGTTACAGGAATTTAGCATAAGCTCAAGAGACATCAGGACCACAATGAGATTTCGTCTTGTAAGCACACCGTATGCACCTATCACAAGAAGTATGGCGCTAAGTATTATGTAATGGTTTAATGTAACTTCCATTATGAACTTTTACTCCTTCTGGCAATCGTCACTACACCTATTATTGCAACTATTATCAGTACTGATGTAAGCTCAAACGGAAGCAGGAATTCTGTAAACAGGTCCCTTCCTACGCTCTCAACTGAACCAAAATTTTCAATTACCGGAGGTTTCGGGCCGGAATTTAGAATCAGCTTGGAAGCAAAAAATCCGGTTACAGCAACAATCACAAACAAAAATGTTACCTTTTTTGCAATATTTTTGGCATCAAACTCCATTCCCTCTTCCTTAATATTCAAAAACATAACAGTGAATAGAAACAGTACTATTATTGCTCCGGCATATACAAGCACCTGGATCACAGCGACAAACTGCGCCCTTAGTAGTATGAAAAGCACCGCGGTGAAAAAGAAGGTTAGAACCATTGAGATTGCACATGCAACCGGGTTTTTATGAGTCACTACAATGATTGAACTAAATATACAAAGCACAGCAAATATATAAAAAACAACTGCTTCAGTCAAAACTCACTCCAATATTTTTATTTTAAATGTCATCCCCGGTTACGATCGGGGATCCAGAAAGATATACAATTGGGAACAAACCCTGAAAATTCAGTATAAAATCATCCCCAAGATTATCGAAATAGAAATAATATTTTTAATGTTTTATTCACTATCAGAAACCAATTCTGAAAATTATATTTATTATGAAAATATAGTCAAACTATTGCAATAAAATAAATTTTCACGACATTACAGAAATTTCGTAAAGAAAATTGATTGTTACGGCGTTAATAATCTTATGTTGAGTGAATTACTTAACACTTACAAGGATGACATAAACTTTCACAATTCATTTACTTTATCTTGATATAAAGAAAACGAAGCAAAAGAAAGATCTAGGCTGGCAATAGAACTAGTTTCGGGATCTCAAATTGTAAAAAAGATTCCGAAACAAGCCTGTACTGAGTTTATCGAAGTGTTCGAAATGACATCATATTATCATCTGTAACTTTGAAATTTACAGACTTGCTACCTACTTCTCTCCACTCCTATTTTCAAACAGTGTTTCTCAACCGGGCAGATGCTGCAAAACGGCGACACGGGGCGGCAAAGATGCTGTCCGAAAGATACAAGTATATAGTTGTAATCTATCCAGTATTTCCCCGGTAATTTTTCCCTCAGGGCCATTTCCGTCTGTTCAGGTGTTTTTGTTTTTATATAACCAAACCTGTTTGATATCCTGTGTACATGAATGTCTACACATATACCCGGCTTATTAAACCCTACTGTAATAACAAGGTTAGCAGTTTTCCGCCCTACTCCTTCAAATTTAAGAAGTTCATCAAGGTCATCTGGTACTTTTGAATCGTATTTTGATATAAGTAATTTGCAAATTTTTAAGATATTTTTGGCTTTTACGTTATAAAATCCTACCGGATATATAAGCTTTGCTACTTTTTTTTCACCCAGTTTGATAATTTCACCGGGAGTTGAGGCCTTGCTAAACAGCCTCTTTGAAGCATCTGTCGTAGTATCGTCCTTGGTCCTCAGGCTTAACACGGTTGAAATTAATACTTTGAAAGGGTCTCCTGTCGAAACAGCCATAAAGTTTATTACAGGCACGTCCCATTTTTTGACCTCTTTGCCCAGGATTTTTATTACCTTACCAATATCCTTATCTTCAAACTTCCGCATAAGGTAATAAATATATCCAGTTTAGAAAGAAGTAATAAAAATTTAATTGGATGAATTTTTTGAATAAAAAAAAGGGCCAGGCGCAGGGTCAGTGGCTGGCCCCCGTCCTTAATGATTTATCATTAAGAAGATTTTAACATTTCTAATTATATAGCTTCTTATATAATATTGCAATATATATTTATATATATAGTTTATTATATTCAATTTTATATATACGTTTAATTTGGCACGAATATTGCCCTGTAACAAAAAGCGTTGTATTGAACGCAAACTTTATACGGTATATATAATATATCTTTATTAGTTATTATATTTATTATGTATACATATAGCAACTTATATAGTATATTACATATATCTTTATATATGGCACAACACTTGCAACTATTATATTAAAATTTAATTTTATGGAGGTTTAAACAATGTTTAGACAAAATAAATATTGTAAGGGTGAAAAAGGTTTTACCCTGATCGAGCTTTTAGTTGTTGCTGCAATTATTGGAATTCTGCTTGCACTTGCAATTCCTAACCTGCTTAAGGCAAGGATCTCTGCAAACGAGGCCAATGCTGCAAAAATGATGCAGGTATTAAGAGATGCAGAAGGGGAGTATTTTGAGATGGATTTAAATAATGACGGTACCAGGAACTATACTGACATAATAGGTGCAGATGGTACCGGAGATTCACTAAGACAGCCTGGTACTGATTTTGCTGAAGAGAATGCACTCATTGATTTCACATTTGAAGGAATTGATGCAGGTGCAGCAGCTAATTGTGCTGGAGTAGGAAATAAGGCTGTATACTGCATCAGAAACGATAAAACCGGGGCTGGTGCTAAGGTTAGTGGTACTGGTTTTGATGATTTCGGATGGCAGGCTACTATGACAAATTTCAACAAAACAGGAAGAAGAGACTATTCCGTATACAGCGACGGCACTATCAGATGCCTTATTGCAGGGGCAAGCTACCCCACCAATTCCAGGCCTAACGGTAGGAGACCCTGGAACATTTGATGCTGAAAGAGACGCTCCAGGTTGTAACTAAATAGACAATTAACATTTTGAGGAAGCAGCACCTAAAAGCTGCTTCCTTCTTTTTAAATCATGGCTAACAAATTCTTTAATAATAGTTATTTAATAATTCTTTTAATTGTGGGTTTAATCTTTATTTCTATACCTTTCCAAAAAAATATTGATAATGAGAGAGACAATTTCAAAACAATCGAAGAAACTATACGTTTATCACCCAAATTTTTAAAAATTATAGCCCTTGGATTCGACGAAATAGTTGCTGATATTTACTGGTTAAGGGCATTACAGTACTTTGGCAATCCTGATGTTAAAAATAAAGATAAGGACCCTGACATAATGTATAAATATTTTGATATTATGACAGAGCTAGACCCGAAATTTGTAAATGCATACAGGTTCGGTGGTACTTTTCTGGCAGAACCTGAACCCTTTGGCTTAAACAAATTTCAGAAAGGTTCATTAATATTTGATAAGGGGAGAGAAAATAATCCCGAGAACTTCAGAATTCCACTTGAACAGGGATTTCTTTATTTTATGCATTCTGATGATAAAAATACAGCGTCCAAACTATTCATTGAGGCATCAGAAAAACCCGGCCTAAGTGAAAACAGAAAAGCTTCATTCAAAGGAATGGCTGCATCTGCACTTAGCAAGGGAGGAGACAGGGAACTCGCACGCCAAATCTGGCTGGATATTTTAGACAATTCACTCGATCAGGGCCGCAGGGACTTTGCGCTAATGAATTTAAATGAAATGATTGACCAGGACCTTGAAGATAAATTAACCCAATATGCTTTACTATATGAAAATGAATACGGATCGTTTCCAACATCTATTGATGACCTGCTGAAGTTAAAACAAGTGAAAAAAATTCCTGAAGACCATAAAGGAAATAAATTTGTAATAGATCCGGAAATGAAAAGGATTTTAAGCCCGGCATTAAATCAATCTTTGATATCATCAAAATAACATTAGAAATTTTTACATAATTGTTCTATACTAAATATTAACAATAAATCTTTGGAGGGAATTATGTTAACCAGAATTCTTACTATCATGATTGCATTAACATTTATGACTGCTTTTTACTCATTCGCACAGGATGAAGTCGTAGTCGAAGAAGAAGTTGCAGTTGAAGCTGTTGTTGAAGAAGGTGAAGTAGTAGCTGAGGAAGTTGTAGTTGAAGAAGAAGTAGAAGTTATGGAAGAAAAAGGAAGCTCCGGCTTGTTTGGAGGAGTAATCCTCGCCGGTTTTATCTAAGCTTTTATTTAATTTGAATATAATCAAACCCGGATTTATACACTTACCCGGGTTTGACCTTAAATATTTTCTGGCAGTATACTTGTTCGAAAAATAATCCAATTGTCTAAATGCTAGAAAGACTTTTCCACTTAAAAGAATCCGGAACTGATATAAAAACCGAATCAATTGCCGGAATTACTACTTTCCTTACACTTTCCTATATAATATTTGTACAGCCGGCAGTACTCGGGGCGGCCGGAATGGACCAGGGTGCGGTATTTGTTGCCACATGTGTTTCAGCGGCAGTAGGGACCCTGTTGATGGCATTCCTTGCCAATTACCCAATAGCCCTTGCCCCTGCAATGGGCCATAACTTTTATTTTTCCTATATAGTTGTACTTACTCTTGGATATACATGGCAGGTTGCACTCGGTGCAGTATTTGTTGCCGGTGTTTTATTTATCCTGCTTTCTGCTGTCGGACTCCGTGAAGCACTCGTTAATAATATTCCGGGTTGTTTAAAAAACGCCATCCCCGTTGGAATAGGGCTTCTTATAGCACTTGTAGGACTTGAATGGTCAGGGATAGTCGTGAGTCATCCTGTCACATATGTAACACTTGGTGATCTTACTTCCACGCCTACCGCACTTTCATTATTTGGACTGGTAGTTATTTCTTCGCTAATAGCACTCAGGTTCAAAGGCGCGATACTTGCCGGGTTTATCCTTACAACAGTAGTTGGGCTATTTATCGGGCTTGTTGAATACAAAGGGATTATAAACACCCCTCCTTCAATCGACCCTACCCTTTTTAAACTTGAGATTCCCAACATTATTGCTTATCCCAACCTTATAACCGTAATTATTATTTTCTTTTTCCTCGACTTATTTGATTCAATCGGGACTTTGATAGGAGTCACCCAACAGGCGGGGATTATGAAAGATGACAAGTTACCCAAAGCAAAGGAATGCCTCCTTTCAGACGCAGTTGCAACAAGTGCAGGAGCAGTCCTCGGGACTTCTTCGGTTACCGCATATATAGAAAGCGCTGCCGGAATATCAGTAGGCGGGAAAACAGGACTTACAAATGTCGTAACAGCACTTCTTATGATTTTAGCATTATTTTTCAGCCCATTGGTACAGATGGTTGGGTCGGGTTACCAGGTTAGCGAAAAGGTGACTCTATACCCTGTCATAGCCCCTGCCCTTATAATTGTAGGTGCATTTATGTTTAAAAATATTACAAGGATTAATTGGGACGACTACACCGAATCCATACCCGCATTCCTGACAATTATCATGATGCCACTTAGCTTCAGCATCACCGAAGGTATATCAATGGGCCTTATTTCTTATGCTTTATTAAAACTGGTAACGGGCAAAGGAAAAACAGTCCACTGGCTGATTTATACTTTTGCACTTCTATTCATCGCAAGATATATCTTTATTTCAAATTAAAATTAATAAAGCGTTGTTCATTTTGTCATTAACTCACACATCAAGACCTGACAACTTATTACATAACTAACTAGTATCTATTATCTAAGAATTTATGTGGTAAAACTCGGCTAAAGAAAAAGGGGCAGGCCCTTTTCGAGGCCTGCCCCTTAATTACTTCTGCAATATTAATTATTATAAGTGCATTAACTTTCTATTTATATTAACAAGCTTCCATAAGACTCTTTAAAGCTGGTGCATATTTGGACTTCCTAAGCCTTGTAAGGGCTTTCTTTTCAATCTGCCTTATCCTCTCACGGGTAAGCTGAAACTTCTTACCTATTTCATCAAGAGTAAAGCAGTCAACATATCCAATGCCAAACCTCATCTGAATAACTTCCCTCTCCCTGCTTTCAAGCTTACGAAGAGCCTGGAGCAAATTGTCGGGAAGTGAAAAACCTGCAATTATATCATCGGCTGAATTCTTATTATCAGCTATATAATCAAGGTGTGTTGCGCTTTCACCGTCCCATATAGGAGAATCAAGGGTAAGTGTCTTCTTTTCAGCTTCAAGTATTCTGCTTACACTTTTAGCAGAAATATTACCCAGCTTTGCAATATCTGCAGCATCGGGTTCGACACCTGTTTGTTCGTAGAGTTTTGTCCTGGCTTCTCTCACCTTACCGGCCTGCTCGAGGATATAGGCAGGGACCTTTACGGTCCTTGTCTGGTTAAAGATTCCCCTTGTCATAGCCTGGTTGATCCACCAGCATGCATATGTGGAAAACCTGAACCCTTTGGTATGGTCAAATTTTTCCACGGCTTTAATAAGACCAATGTTTCCTTCCTGGATCAGGTCCATAAAAGGAACACCCCGGCCAAGATACCTTTTGGCCATGCTTGCAACTAATCTCAGGTTTGATTTAACAAACCTGTTTCTCAGGGCCTGCTCCTTGTAGTAGTAGACCTCTAAGAGTTTTGTACAGTAAACCAGTTTCTTATGTTTGTTTTTTGGTAGGACTAAATCATTACTATCTAATAAATTATTAAGTGTTTTTATTAATATTGCATTGTTATGCCTTATACGTTTCTTTAAAATTATCTCTATAATTTCTTTAATATTCGCTATTTTCTTCTCACAGTTAAAGATCCCTGCCGAAACGGATAGCTCCTCTTTAGGTATTAACAATGTTTCATGAGCTACTTCCTTGAAGTAGTCATTGATAAGTCTTAAATCAGGATTTTCAAAACCTTTATCCTCTTTCTTGCTGTTACTGCTTGTGTTACCTCCTTTTGGTTTATTTGTTACTTCACTATGATTGTCATCCTGTACGGATTCATCATAAAACTCATCCATATCGAGATATTTAACCATGTAGTACTCCTTATAAAAAATAAATTAAACATAAACATAAGAAAAATATAATATTAAGTAATGCACTTAATTTATTAAACTAATAGAAAAAAAGAATGTTTCAAGCATTTTTTTTTATTTTGTTAAAATTTATAATTATTTTTGTTTACTGAATATACTCTTTTTCTGCCTCACCCTGGCAATTTTGTCTTATATCTTCCCATTTCTGGCCGAAGATTCTTATCGTTCTTTCAGCTTTTTCATACTCCTTTTCATTTACCAAATTTATAAACTCCTTTATTTCAACCACACTCTTTTCTTTGCTAAGTAAAAGTATATGAATAAAAGTGCAGATATCCCCATAATTGAGGATTATAAATCCACCGTTTTTAAATGAATCCAACCAAACACTAAGATTGTCCACCCCTTCACTAAGGTATTTCAGGTACCCGGAAACTACCGCAGCATTATCATCTTTAAGTGAATCAGAAATAATCTTATTTGCTTCAACAGCCCTTTGGACAGAATCTTCGAGTGCTGCATCATAACTTATTGCATTAAATCCCCAGTGCGTGTAGAAGTTTTTTCTTTCAGCTTCATCAAAAAGAATAAACCACTCCGGAGGTATGGAATTTTCAAAAGAAAAAACATTAGTTGAATCTCTCAGGGGTGCGACAAAATACTCTTCGCCATTTTTCAGGAAAAAGCAGTCCTGGATATCTTCATCATCCATTCCGAGGTGAGCAGAAAGAGCGGTACGGTAGTTTGCATATTCATTTCCGAACCATACTCCAAAGGGTGAAGTTGGCCCTCCCCAGTACTTTTCATAAAAAGCTGAATATTCTTTCCAGTAATCCCCGTTCTCACCAAAAGAAATCAAAGGCTCGTATACCACTAAAGTACTTGTAGCCATACTCTAATTATTAAAACAAATTGATAAAAAAATCAATTAATAAATTGAAATATTTTTTTAAGAAGCGTAATATCTCCTGTATATGGAAGACCTCACAATTGAAGAATTAATATTAGAAGCCAAGAAAAGAAAGATACATCTGGGTGAAGAACCGGCAAAAACCATAAAGACCTGCACCAGGCTTGGACTTATACCAAAGCCAAAGAGAAGAAAAGCTAAGTCCGGAAAAAAGGCAACTGCGCTTTATTATCCGCCAAGGACCCTGGACAAACTTGCATACGTAAAGGCACTTAAATCCGAAGGGCATAGCCGCCTGAGCGAGATCAAGGACAGCTTTGCCCTGATGTACGTTCAGAATGCACTTCAGGACCTTCTTGCAAACGCTGAGGATGATAAAATAAAACAGCTTGCCAAGATTCTCTCGGGCAGTGAAAAGGAACTCGAATCAATAGTTGAAGCCCCGCTCGTTTACCTGATTGAAGGGATGTCAAATAAGGAAGCAAAAAAACTCTTAACACTTTTCTGCGGAGTTGGATTTTATGCCATGCTTGATGCCCAGAAGGAACTTGAGAAATTTAATTTTAATGAAGCCCGCAAAGAACTTTTCAAAGCAATATTCTACAACTCTATAGCTGTCCTCAGGCTGGCAAGAACAAGCGGTGATAAAGAACTTGAAAAAACAGCACTGGATGTTTACGAGAACGTAGTTCTTAAACCTTTAAACAAAGCAAGTGCAATTGTAAGAAAACAGTTTATAAGTACACTTGAAAGCTACATTGAAGAAAAGAAACAGGGCTAAAACTTCGTTAATACATAGTTCGCTACTGAATTGATGTCCCGGAGAATATCCGGTGTTATTTCAGATTCATCAATCTCCACTGCAAATTCCTTTTCAAGAGCCACAACAAATTCGAGGCTGGATACCGAATCAACTCCAAGTCCAAAATCAATTAAAATGTCTGAATCCCCAATTTCATCGGTGATTTCAAACTTGTCTTTTATTAACAGTCTTGTTCTCTTTTTTATATCAGCAATATTCATATATTTAATTTAATTTTTCACGCAGTATCTTACCGGTCGGACTCTTGGGAATTTTATCAATAAATTTTATCGATGTAGGGATTTTAATATCTGAAATTTTATCCCGGCAGAATTTAACAATATCAGATGCCTTTAATTCTTTTTTTGAGACTATATATGCCGCCACATACTCAGCCCCACTGCTGTTTTTCCTGCCGACAACAGCAACATCTGAAACAAACTCGTTTAACAATATAACATTTTCAACTTCTCCCGGGTCCACCTTATGCCCGCTTATATTAATAAATAGTTTTTTTCTTCCTGTTATATATATATATCCATCCGGATCAATCTTTCCTATATCTCCCGTGTAATAATAGCCATCTTTAAATACCTTCCTTGATTCCTCCGGAAGATTTTCATACCTGTCGGTCATGGAAGGGCTTTTCACTATAATTTCACCAGGCTGATTTGTTTTAAGGCCGTTATTTTCTTCGTCAACAATCTTAACCTCTACATTTTTTACAGGCCTTCCAACCGAACCAAGCTTGTCTTGTATCTCCCGCGCTAGATTAATAGATATCACGCCTGTCTCGGAAGACCCGTAGAGCTGGCGTGGATATATGCCAAAGTAATTATAAAACTCTGTTGCAACAGATTCACTCAGCGGTGCACCGGCAGAAATAACGTGCTTCAGGCTTTCAAAACCACAAGCCTTTGCCGGGGAATATCTCGAAAGAATATCAAGCATAAAAGGCACTGCAGGGAATATGGAAATATTGTTTTCCAAAATAGTCTCAACTATACTTTTCCTGTTAAAATCTTCGAGCATATAAACTGCTGCACCTATCTTTAGGGCACTTATCAGGTTGCCAAAAGCATATGTATGGGAGACAGGGATCACAAACAGTATCTTGTCGTCAATGTCCCAGCCAACCGTAGCCGTATGGTTTTCCGCAAGTGCCAGCAGGTTTGCATGGCTCCTTGCCACGCATTTTGGTACTCCCGTTGATCCTGTGGAAAAAAGGTAAATTGCTTTATCCGTTTGTGAGGCATGTTCATTTAATTCAAATTTTACTTCTTTATCATTCCCAATATCCCAGTCAGCGTCCTTCCCTTTTACTACAATCGTCCGGATATCAGAATTTAATTCTTTTGTCGCATCCAGGAGATCGGCGGAAGTCAGTATTAATTTTGCACCGGAATATGAAATATAATGGCTTAATTCTCCGGTTTTATACTTGGCATTTACCGGGACGCAGATGGCCCCGATGTTTGTTACTGCAAAAAAACCTATAACAAATTCGGCAGAGTTAGGCAGGTAGAGGCAGACCCTGTCTCCTTTTTTTATTCCGGCATTTGACAAATAACACGACAAAGAGTTAACAAGCACGCAAAGTTCGGAATAAGTAGCGCTATAATTTCCTTCGACTATTGCTGTCCGACCCTCTTTTTTTTCAAAATTTTCATACAGTATGCTATTTATCATTTTAGGGGAAACCGGGGACTGTACATAGGCCCGTATCTTCTTTCAGATCAAACATAATATTCATGTTCTGCACTGCCTGTCCTGATGCACCTTTTACAGTATTGTCCAGTACCGTCTCAATTACCAGGCAATTGTCCTGAATATCAAAACAGATATCACAGTAATTAGAATTTAATATATTTTTCAGTTGTAATAATTCTTCTTTTTCCCTGACACGTACAAACTTTTCATCTCTGTAAAATTCTTCATAACAATCAAACATTTCATCATAGGAATGGTTTTCTTCCAGGTTGAAATAAATAGTAGTCAGTATTCCTCTTTTCACCGGTACGTGGTATGTTCTGAAAATAATTTTTTCTCTAAATCCGTATTTACGATTAAAATATTCTTCGGTTTCAAGTTTTTGGTAATGTGTTTCAAACCCGTCACTTGTAATATTCTGATTGGTTTCGGGAAAATGATATTCCTGCCTTGGAGCCCTGCCTGCACCCGAAATCGGGGCCTTAATATCAACAACAATGCTCCCGGTTTTGATACTGTTTTTTAACAAAGGGGCCAGTGACAATAGAACAGTTGTTGCAAAACAGCCGGGATTAGCAACAAGTCCGGAATTTTTTATAAGAGGGCGATTTAACTCGGGAATTCCATATACAGAAACCCCTGCCAGTTTGGGAGAAGGATGTTTCTTGTTAAAATACTGCTTAAACAGCTCAAGGTCTTTCAGCCTGAAATCAGAACTTAAATCAATAATTTTTGTACTTTTATTATAAAGCTTTTGAACAAAATGCATCGAAGTAATATTCGGAAGGCACGAAAAAACAAGGTCTACTTTTTCCTGTTCATCAAGTTTTGAAACAGATACGCAGTTTATATCAACCAGCCCGGTAAGGCCCGGAAAAACCTTCGAATATCGGGCCCCTTTAAATTTTTCAGAAGTTAACCACCTGATATCAACTGCCTCATGGTTTAAGAGAAGGCTTACAAGCTGGCATCCCGTATATCCTGTTGAACCCAGTATCCCTACTTTTATTGACATAAAATTTACCTGCAATTACTATACAACTTTAAAACTATAATCATCTCGAAATTATGAAAAGAATACAAATCATATTTCTGTTCTTAATAACCCTTACGATTATTTCAGTCGTATCAAACCGACAGGCTCGATGCATTGGTAGGGCTTAACTTTGTAAACCAGGCCGGCCCTAAATGGCTTAAAGGGCAAAGACTGGCATTTGAATTTGGAATCCCGGTATACCAGGACCTTGACGGCCCTCAGCTTGAAACCGACTGGATAATACTGTTTGGATGGCAATACACATTGATAGACAGGTAAATAATAATACAATAAAGGGGGGAAACTCCCTTTATTTATTAGCTGTCATTACCGTTCTTTTCAATAACGGCTTCTGAGATGGTTTTTGTTAACCACTTTTTGATCTTGCCCTGGGATGTACTTCCAATTGCTTTCCTTACTTTTGTGAGGGGAATTACAGCTTTTGCAGCAGACCTGTGCCCGCCGGCACTTCCTATTTCGTTAAAAAGGTCTCTTAAGAGTCTTCCTGCACTTTTAACATAACCTACATTTCTTATAGATATTACTAAATGGGTCTTACTCAATATTCCAAATGCCACTGACCATTCTATATCTTTTACCTGTATACCAAAATCGGCCATTTTAGGTATTAGATATTCTCTTTCCACCCTTCCTACATTTACAAAAAGTATGCTTTGTTCAATCCAGTGGTTCGCAAGGGCCTGCCCAAAGCATTTTATCTCGGTAGACGGAATTTCGGCTCTTTCTATTTTTCTCATGAGGCCAAGATTTGCATGCGGGTAAAGGAATGTAAATGCTTCAATATCCTCCGAATTTGCGTCCCTGTTTAGAACAACGGTATCAGTCCTTATACCGTAAAGGAGAGCAGTTGAAAGCCTCTCAGAGATCTCAACCTGGGCTGCCCTGAGGTAACTGGTCATGATAGTGGAAGTTGCACCTTCCACAGCACTTATATCCTGAAAATCTGCTTCGTACTTACTTACCTGGGGATGATGGTCAATTACTGAATCAACTTTTTCAATTAAATCACCAAAAAACGGCGGCTGTACATCAACCATGGAGATTGAATCATATTCCTTTAAATCTTCAGGCCCAATTTCCTCCAGGTCGATATCAAGGATCTCTATCATAGCAACATTTTCGGGCCTTGATATTTTATCCCCGAGGTATCCTATCACGGTTGTTTGTTTATTTCTTTTTAATATAGTTCTTAATGCCAAAGCACTTGCTATTGAATCCGGGTCCGGATGGTCATGAAGAAGAATAAGAAGTTTCTTGGATTTTTCATGGGTCTTTCGCAGCTCTTCGACTTTGAGCTCCGTCCGTGCAAGCTTTTCCTCTTTCATTATCTGTGAATCTATAATTTCTTCAAATTTTACAAACCTCACATATGGCGGTGGGTCTGTATGCTTATCACCATTGGAGACAAGAATCGGGGTCTGTGGGTAGTGGGTTCTTAAATTATTTGAGAGTTTTTTTTTGAAAATGTTTGAATCAACAATAATAAGCGTAAAATTTCCGGTCTGGTTCAGCGCTTCATCAAGAGAGCTTACCCAAATTACTTCGCCCCTCTTGGAGAAAAAACCGAGTAAAATAGAGTCAAATTCACCCAGGAACAAATATCTTTTTAAATTATCTTCCATTGACTTAGTTTTTAAAGCATGAACCACTTAAAGAATGTGTAAATTGTCCAATCTCTTTAAGTAGCGCATCCCTTTCTTTACCGTTTTTTTCTATAATTCTCACAAGAGCACTTCCCACTATTACGGCATCCGCGTACTGTGAAATATCCTTAGCCTGCTCGGGTGTGGAAACTCCAAAACCAATCCCTACAGGGATACCGGATTTTACCTTAATATCTTTTGTCAGCGACGACAGTGAGTACTCCATCCCGGGCCTTGAACCGGTCACACCTGTTACGGAAACAAGATAGATAAAACCTCCGGCATTGTCAGATACCAGGTCTATTCTTTTTTCTGTGCTTGTAGGAGCAAGCAGGAATATAAGGTTTAATTCATTTTTATCGAGGTGTTTTTTAAACTCTTCTGATTCTTCCGGTGGAAGGTCTACAACAAGTATCCCGTCAACACCGGCTTCTTTTGCATCCTTTGCAAATTTCTCAAGACCATAGGCAAAAAACGGGTTGTAGTAACCAAACAGGATAATCGGGATTTCGGAATGCTCTCTTAACTCTTTAGAAAGTTTTATTACATCATGAATAGTAGTGCCGTTTGCCAGTGCCCTCTCAGAGGCCAGCTGAATCGTAGGCCCGTCTGCCATGGGATCCGAGAAAGGAATACCGAGCTCTATTATATCGGCCCCGTTTTTTTCGAGTTCAAGTACAATATCCCTTGTAAGCTCAATCGAAGGGTCTCCGGCAGTAAGATAACAGACCAATGCGCTGCGTCCGCCTTCCCCCACAACACTGAATTTTTCTTCTATTCTGTTCATAAATATAATGGGTTAATTTTTGTTTGGTATCGTTTATATAGGATTTATAGTCAAATGACTATTTCTATTAACTCATTAGTAAAATAGACTGGCTATTATTCAAAAAATCACCCACCACCACTAATACATATGAAAAGCAAAGTATACGCCTTAATATAACTTGTCAAGTTGGGCAATCCCTGGTTCAGGAGCTGAATTATTAATATTTATTTAGGTGATTTACTCTACATCCCTGACTGTATGTATATCTTTGTCGCCTCTTCCGGACAGGCAGATTATAATAATTTCGTCCTTTGACATTCCAGGAGCTGTTTTTATCACCTGTGCAATGGCATGTGATGTCTCCAGCGCCGGTAAAATACCCTCGGTTTTGGAAAGAAATTTAAAACCCTCAAGTGCTTCCTTATCTGTAACGGCAGTGTAATCAACAGCACCAATGTCATTAAAATACGAGTGCTCAGGACCGACGCCCGGGTAATCAAGTCCGGCTGCAATTGAATGTGCACCTTTGATCTGGCCATTCTCATCCTGCAGGAGGTACGTCTTGCTTCCATGAAGAACCCCTACCGATCCGACACAGATTGTGGCTGAATGATGTTCGGTATCTATCCCAAGCCCTGCTGCTTCTACACCCAGTTTTTTTACTTCTTCGTTTTCAACAAATGGATAAAAAAGCCCCATCGCGTTTGAGCCGCCGCCTACACAGGCCACAAGCAGGTCAGGCAGCCTCCCTTCAATTTCGAGAATTTGCCTTTTTGCTTCCCTTCCTATTACAGACTGGAAATCCCTTACCATCATAGGATAAGGATGCGGTCCGGCAACACTGCCAATTATGTAAAAAGTATCCCTTACATTTGTAACCCAGTCCCTCATAGCTTCATTCATTGCATCTTTCAGGGTTTTGGTACCTGAAGTCACCGGGAATACCTTAGTGCCGAGAAGTTCCATTCTGATTACGTTTATTGCCTGCCGCCTGGTATCTTCCTCACCCATGTATACTGTGCAGTCTTTTTTAAAAAGTGCAGATACTGTTGCAGTTGCTACGCCGTGCTGGCCTGCACCGGTCTCTGCAATGATCCTGTTTTTGTTCATCCTTTCGGCAAGAAGAGCCTGGCCAACGGTGTTGTTTATCTTATGTGCACCGGTGTGGCATACATCTTCCCTTTTCAGGTATATCTTGGCCCCGCCAAGCTCTTTGGTCATACACTCGGCAAAATATAGAGGAGTCGGCCTGCCTACATAATTTTTCAGGTAGTAATCTATCTCTTTTTGAAAGTTGGGGTCTTTTTTAGCTTCTTCATATGAATTTTGAAGTTCGGTAAGGGCGGGTATTAATGTTTCAGAAACATACCTGCCGCCAAATTCACCAAAATGCCCTTTTTTATCGGGAAGATTTATATCAATTGCCATTTTTTACAGCCTCAATAAATTTATTTATCTTTTCAACATCTTTTTTGCCAGGATACTCCTCAACACCTGATGAGACATCCACAGCATAAGGGTTTAAAAGTGATACCGCCTCACCTACATTCCCGGGATTTAAACCCCCGGAAAGAATAACATATTTATTATCAAACGGCTTGTCTTTAAGTATGTTCCAGTCAAATGCATGGCCTGTCCCGCCGTATTCATCCTTTGAATAAGTATCAAAAAGTATGTAATCCGTACTGTATTCCTTTACTTCAGGAAGTGTAGTCTCATCTTTCAGCCTGAATGCTTTTATGTAGGGACTTTCAAGCCGGCCGCAGTATTCCGGGGTTTCATCACCGTGGATCTGTAGCAGATCAAGCTTAACTTCACCTGTAATATCTCTGATTACCCCATGGTCTTCGTTAGTAAATACTCCTATTTTTTTGACAAAAGGAGGCAGCAGTTTTGTAATTTCAGAGGCTTTGGCGGGTTTAATATAACGCTTACTTTTTTTATAGAAAATAAAGCCAAGTGCATCTGCGCCAAGTTTGACTGCAGCCATTGCATCTTCCATATTAGTAATTCCACAAATTTTTATTTTTGTCATAATTAAATATATAAACGAATAATATGTATAATATTAAAAACGATTTTTACTGCTGATATGAATATTTTCAACTCATTAAGTATCTCCCTAAATGCTTTAAAAGCAAACAAGATGAGGTCATTTTTGACCGCCCTTGGGATCATAATAGGGGTTGCCGCAGTTATCTCTCTCGTAACTATAACGGAGGGCGCAAAAAAAATGATTGAAAATCAGCTCACAGCCCTTGGAGGTAAATCTCTTATTGTTAACAGCGGGTTTCAGGCCACAACCGGCAGGTCCAACGACAATGCCCTCATAAAACCACTTACCAAAACAGATTCCGAAGAAATAAGAAAGATTAATTCGGTCCAGTACGTATCCGAAATACTGGATACCACTGCAACAGCCATAGCCGGGAATAAGAACTGGTTTACCAAGATTGTAGGAGTATCCCCTGAGTTTATTTATATTAATGACTGGTTTCCCTCGAGGGGCACTTTTTTTAACAACTATGATGTAGAAAATGCGGGCCCTGGTAGCAGTAATTGGCTCATCCATTCAGTCGACACTTTTCGGAAACGGCAACCCTGTTGGCCAGAAAATCCGTATCGGCAATTTTACGTACGTGGTAATCGGTGTTATGGGCTCCATAGGACAGACCCCGAGCGGAAAGGACCAGGACGACCTAATAATAGTACCATTTACCTCTGTACAGAAAAGGCTTTTAAACGACAACACTCTTGACAACATCTCCGTATCGGTTTACAGCAAGGACAACATCCAGCTTGCAAAGGACCAGATAACCGGCGTACTTCAGCGAACTCACAATATTTCACCCACACAGGAAAACGATTTTCATATAAGGACCCAGGAAAACCAGATTAATACTATTAACAATGTACTAAAGATCATGACCGTGCTCCTTGGAAGTATTGCGTCGATTTCGCTAGTAGTAGGAGGCATAGGTATTATGAACATCATGCTTGTATCAGTTAGCGAGAGAACCCGTGAGATCGGCATAAGGATGGCCGTTGGGGCCAGGGGTCACGATATTTTAAAGCAGTTCCTTGCCGAAGCCATCATTTTATCACTATTTGGCGGCATCGTAGGAATATTGATAGGCATTGTTGTGTCCCAGGTTGTCTCAATACTTACAAAATGGCCAGTATCTGTCTCAATCTTTGCCATACTGGTTTCTTTTTTCTTTGCTGCAGCGGTTGGAATAATATTTGGAATATACCCTGCAAGGAAAGCCTCAAAGCTGAACCCAATCGAAGCATTAAGATACGAGTAAGAGTTACCTTCCCTGTTTTACAACGTATTTATTAAAATTAACGATATTAAGCAGTGCAAGCACCAGTGCAAATGCCAGCAGTGAGAGCGCTGCCCCGATCTGTGCAAAGTATGGGACCAGCAGAAATAAAAAGGATATATAAACTATGAGTGCAATTGTCTCAATCTTGGTCCTTAGCCCCGGATTGCCGACGGCCAGAAATGCGGTACTTGTGAATGAAGCAAGGTCGGAAATAATGACTGCAAAGACAAGTATTCTTACAACGTCAGTGGCTAGTCCGAATTCACTGCCGTAAACCAGGCTTAATATCTGGTCAGCAAATATAAACACAACTATTCCTATTGGAACAATTATTTTTGCCATTCCACGAGTTGCCCTTTTTATCAGATTTACAAAATTATCAATGTTGTCACTTTCATAGACTTTTACGAGTTCGGGATATATTGCTTCATGAAGAGGATCAGCAACCTTGGAAATAATTTTCAAAAATGAACGGGCAAGTTTATAAAGACCGGCTGCTTCTTTCCCGGCAAAATATCCGAGTATCAAAATACCAAGGTATTTGTCCTTTAACGCTTTAAGGCTTCCGTAAAAACTTGTATGGAGAAGGAATTTAAAGATTTCCCTGTATTGAAAATTGGGAAAAAAGATTTTTCTTTTCCACCAGCCATTTAGTCCGTGTTCATTTAGTGTAATATTTACATAATAGAAGTTAATTAAAAATCCTATAAAACTGCCTGCAACAAAGGCTATCAGAATTCCGTATATTCCCTTATCCAAAAGTATTGCAATAATGACCAGGACGGCTTTCACACAGTTTTGAACGGACCCTATAAATGCTATTGCCTTAAATTTATCGAAGACCCTGAGTATTGCTTTTGAAGTGGTGTTTGGGGAGGCAATAAAAAGGCTGAACGCGTATACATATATAAAGATTTCTGATCCGGGGGTCTTTAATAAGTACTTTGTAGCAAGCTCAGCTGTAATTGTTGCAACAATGAACGCAAGGATGCCAGTTAGTATATCTATCAGGTAAAAGAACTTTATGAGTGAACAGGCTTTGTCCTTTTCTCCCTCTTTCCAGTAATCCCCTACATATTTGGTGGCCGCTTCCCAAACCCTCAGGTCCATAAAAATTTTCAGTACATCTACAAATGCTAAAACAATTGAAAAGAGTCCGAACTGAACAAGGCCCAGGTACCGGGCAATAAGTATTCCCTGGACACCGGAGAAGATATTCCCGACAGACATTCCGGCAAAAAGCCAGTAAGTGTTGTTAACAAGCTTTTTATAAATATCATCTATCTGAGACACTATATGTCCGCAACTTCTTCGATCTGGTTAATATAATTTTTTATCATCATATCTTCTCTGAAATTATTTCTGACAAATTCTTTGCCTTTTAGGCCGTATTCTTTTAGTTTGTGATTATCTGTGAGTATTTCAGTCATTGCATCGCCTATTTTTTCCGGGTCTGTTGAATCAACAAGCAGCCCTGTTTCTCCGTGAACAACTGCCTCCACAGATCCTGAATGGTTACCGTCAATCACTGCCTTCCCACGGGCGCTGGCTTCAATAATTGCATTAGGAAGCCCTTCCACCTTATTGTTCCATGCCCTGTTAGGCATGACAAAAAGGTCACTTAAATCAAGAAAATCCACAATACTGCTGTTCTCTACTCCGCCTGTAAAAATAACATGGCTGCTGACATTTAACTGAACTGCAAGTTTTTCGAATTCCTGCCTGTATTTGCCCTCACCAACAATCATGTATATCAGATTCGGCACTTTCTTAAGAACACCGGGCAAAGCCCTAATTACGTGGTCCTGCCCTTTACGGGGTAATACCCTTGCAATTGTTATTATAACTTTATCTTCTTTATTGATTTTATATTTCTTTTCTAGAAATTCTACTTTGTCCTTATTTACAGGGCTTTCCAGCATCGAACTCTTCACACCGTTATATATAACCCTGATTTTTTTATCATCTACACCTATGCCTTCAAGAAGTGATTTCGTATAATTGCTTACAGCTATAATCCTGTTTGATTTTTTATAGAGGGTACTCATGGGGTATTTTAAGATTCTTTTATTAAAACCCGAGCCATAAAAACATGTGACAATCCCTGAGCCCGCAACCCTTACTACAGATTTGAATTCAACAAAATTTGAGACCAGTCCGCCAACGGATTCGGCCTCTTCGGTAATAAACAAGACAACATCCGGTTTATTTACAACAAGGTGATAAAATAAGAAGAAAAAACCTAAAAACTGTTGAAAGAAAGGTATGGAACGGATATATCTGCTTCCAAGAAGAGGTACACGCTTTATCTCACAGTTAAGTTTATTATCTATTATTTCCTGGTTTGAACCATAACTTGGTACAATAGCAATCAGGCAGCTTACCTGGCTGGAAAGGCCTTCGACCAACTTCATACTGGTCGTTGCAAGCCCGCCCAAAAACGGTGGAAACTCATGGGAATACACAAGTACTTTCATCTTTTAATATTACTAGATTAATAATAATGTTGAAACAATCCAAAACAATATTTATTAATATGATATTGTTTAATTTGTTGTCAGTCTGTTAAATATTTTTCAAATTGTTGCTTATTATTGATAATTTATTCTAAACAATGTAGTATTTCCTAATCTAAGCTCTTATACTTTACATTATAAATTAAGAAATGGATTTAATTTTATTTGTTATTAAGGTATAATTTGCTGAAATAATATATTTTAAATTTTATACGGTTAAGGCTGAGGCTTAAGACACTTTTTGATTTTTTAAAAGGAAAACTAACACTAACAGGTTAACTTGAATTGATGAATATGGAGGATGATATTAAATGAGGACTGGTTTAGTCTCTATAACTTTATTTTTACTTTTTTTTACAGTTGTATCCTTTGCTGCAAACACAACATATACAATCCAACAGGGTGATACCCTTTACGACATAGCCAAAAAGCATAATACTTCAGTTTCAAAGATTAAACAGGCAAACAATACCCAGTCTAACAACCTAAAGATTGGGTCTTCAATATTAATCCCGTCAAACATAGTTACTTATAAGATTAAAAGCGGCGATACCCTTGGGTCTATAGCCCAAAAGTATGGACTTAGCTCTTCAAAGGAAATTATTGAATTCAATGGCCTCAAGTCCAGCTTTGTTAAAGTCGGACAGACCATACGAATTCCGTCAACACCAACAACTGCAAAACCAACCGCAAGCCCTACAAATGATATAGTTGTAAAAAAAGAAAAAAAGATTCTTAAATCTTCACACACGGTTAAGAAAGGCGATAGCCTCTATTCAATTGCTATCAAGAACGGGACAACAGTAGACAGCCTTAAAGAACTGAACAATCTTGAAAATAACAATCTGCAGATTGGTCAGGAACTCAGGCTGTCAAAACAGTCCGCAGCTCAAAAGACAATAGTTAAAGAGGCCGTAAAAGAGAAAGTTGTACTGGTAACAGGTCCCAACAATATTTATAAAGTAAAAAGCGGGGATACCATTAGCCAGATCGCTGAAAATCACGGCGTTTTGACCAAAGACCTGAAAGCACACAACAATTTAGATAATAATAATTTAAAGATTGGTCAGTTATTAACCATACCTTCCGCAACCCACTCAATTGTGATTGTGGAAAAACCCAAGAATTTTGAACCTGCCGTTAAACCAGTAATTGTTGCTAAAAGCAGCGGAATTAAATTGCCGGAAGTTGTACAACCCGGGCAGCCTAAGGAACAACTTTCATTTCCAACATATACAGAACCAGCAGCAGCCCCGAAAAATGAAAACAAATATCATGTTGTAGAAGCCGGGGAAACACTTGGGCACATAGCCGTTAAATACAACCTTGAATCCTCGAAAACTATAATAAAAGCAAATAATCTCCAAAAAACAAATCTTTATATTGGCCAGCAATTATTAATTCCGTCAAAAGATAATACGGCAGTTGCCAAAAGTGAAGCAGTAACACAAGTAAAATCAAACCAGAAAAACAAAAAAATACCTACACGGGCAGTAAAGAAACAGATACATACAGATACATACACAGGTTCTTACAGGGTTAGAAACGGGGACACAGTTAGCCAGATTGCTGAAAGATTTAACGTTCGAACAGCCGATATAAAAAAAGCAAACGGATTAACAAACAATAATATAAGGGTCGGCCAGAAACTGGCTGTACCAAGAACTACCTCAAACCTTGTAGTAAAATCATCGAAAAAAGACCGGGTCTACACCGTAAGAAAAGGCGATACACTGGTTGCAATTGCAAATAAGTTTAATATCAATGTCAGGACACTAAAACAGTACAACAACCTAAAATCAAGCAGATTAGATATTGGAGACAAGATCAGGGTCCCAGACAGCTCATTGACCGTAACAAAATCTGGTGATATTCAATACAAGGTAGCAAAAGGTGACAGTTTATTAAAGATAGCAAACAACTTTAATATTTCTGTACGTAGTTTAAAATCTGCTAATGGTTTAAACAGTAACAGTATTTATGTCGGTGACAAACTTATTATTCCACCGACAAGCACAATAAAAAGAAGTTCCAAATCCAGTACAAAAGTTGCAAAATCATCAAAGAAATCAAAAAACGCCACTATTATAAATTACAGGGTCAGGGGAGGAGACACACTTTCTTCCATAGCCAGGAAGCATAATTCATCAGTTACCAAGATCAAACAAGCTAATAACCTGATTGGCAATTCCATCTATTCAGGGCAAAAACTAAAAGTTCCATCACAGCTGTATACCTCTACTTCAAAAAAATCAAAAAAGACAAGGAAAACATTTACTAATGAAGCTGAGTTAAAAAACGAATTAATCAAGGTAGCAAAAAAATACCTTGGTGCACCCTATAAGTTTGGCGGCACCTCAACAAAAACCGGGATTGACTGCTCGGCGTATATAAACAAAGTCTTTAAATCTTTCGATGTAAATCTTCCAAGGACTGCAAGAGGAATTTATAAAAAAGGTAATTATGTAAGTAAAAGTAAGCTGCAGAAAGGTGACCTTGTGTTCTTCAGAACTTATGCCAAATTTCCTTCACATGTAGGTATATACATGGGTGACGGAAATTTTATCCATGCATCATCAGCAAAGAAAAAAGTTGTAATAACAAACTTCCAGGGCAAATATTATCAGAAAAGATACATTGGTGCTAAAAGAATTAAGCTCAAAGACAGCTACGCAAAAAACTTTAAAAAATAGTTTTCTTGTTAAATCCCTCTAAGTTAAATTAGAAAAATTAAATTTTTTCCTCTTGTTATATTCAAAACAATTACTATTGTAATTTAATATAACTCTGTACTACGTATATATAATTATTAATACTTACCTATGAACAGGCATATTATAGATTTTGAAAGGTTTATTAAATACGAAAGAAACTACTCTGTGCACACAATACGTGCCTATATGAACGACCTTACCGAATTTGAGCATTTCTTAATTGATGCCTCTACAGAAATTGAAAAAGTAAATTCAAAGATTATTAATCTCTATTCATTAAATTTATATACAAAGAACTCTAAATCCACAGTATCCAGAAAACTAACAACCCTGAGGTCCTTCTTTAATTTTATGGTAAGAAAAGGGAATCTAAAACAAAATCCCGCAAATCTAATTCCATTGCCTAAAAAGGAAAAAGAGCTTCCTGTATTCTTATCTGTCGATGAAGTATTCAAACTTATTGATTCAATAGACCAGGAAGGGCATACTGCCACTACGTGACCTGGCAATTATTGAACTGCTTTACTCAAGCGGCATACGGGTCAGCGAACTTACTAATATTAAAGTCCTTGATATCGACCACAGGGAAAATTTTGTTAAAGTCTCAGGTAAAGGAAACAAGGAAAGGGTAGTCCCATTTGGTTCTAATGCACGTGAAGTAATATTACAATACCTCAGGCGAAGAATTGAGCTTAAACCCAAAGACGATTTCTTGTTTTTAAACAATAGGGGCAGCGGCCTTACAACCAGAAGCATAGAACGTATAGTGAAGAAGTATGGTTTATTAAGCGGAATATCCAAGAAAATAAGTCCACATGCCCTGAGACATACATTTGCGACTCACTTGCTTGGAGGAGGCGCAGATCTGAGGTCTATCCAGGAGTTGCTTGGGCATTCCAGCCTTTCGACAACCCAAAGATACACCCACACTTCAATTGAGCAGATAATGAAAATTTACGATAAGACACACCCACGTGCTTAAAAAAGAGGAATATTATGAATAACTTTCATGGTACTACAATCGTTTGTGTAAAGAAAAACTCCAGTGTTGCTTTAGGTGGCGATGGACAGGTGACACTCGGGAATACCACAGTTAAACACACTGCAAAAAAAGTAAGAAAGATACACGAAGATAAGGTAGCAATCGGCTTTGCAGGTTCCACGGCTGATGCAATTACGCTATTCGATAAATTTGAAACCAAGCTCCAGGAATTCAGGGGTAATTTAAAAAGAGCCGCAGTAGAGTTAGGCAAAGACTGGAGAACTGACAAAATACTAAGAAGGCTCGAAGCACTTCTGATAGTTGCGGATAATGATGATATGTTTTTAATATCCGGGAGCGGTGATGTAATTGAACCGGACGATGATGTAATTGCTATTGGCTCTGGTGGCCCGTTTGCCCAGGCAGCCGCAAGGGCACTTATGCTTCATTCATCCCTTGAAGCCGAAGAAATAGTTAGAAATGCTCTACAGATTGCATCAGAAATCTGTATTTACACAAATAATAATATAACAGTAGAGGTTCTATGAAAATGTCTGGACAACCGTTTTTTACACCAAGAGAAATTGTTTCTGAACTGGATAAATACATTATTGGACAAAATGAAGCAAAGCGTGCAGTATCAATTGCCCTTAGAAACCGCTGGAGAAGACAGCGTGTATCGGGTGAATTGAAAGATGAAATATCTCCTAAAAACATCCTGATGATTGGGCCTACAGGGGTCGGTAAAACAGAGATCGCAAGAAGGCTTGCAAAGCTTTCACAAGCACCTTTTACAAAAGTCGAGGCCTCCAAATTCACTGAGGTTGGATATGTGGGGACGGGATGTTGAATCAATGATAAGGGACCTGATGGATATTGCCATAAAGATGATCACAGATGAAGAAATAGTAACAGTTAAGGCAAAAGCGGAAGAACTCGCAGAAGAGCGTATACTCGACCATTTACTTCCTCGCCCGTCAACAAGTGAAAATGAAAATGAAGCTACGGTAAATATTAATCCCTCAGCAAATTCAGAGACACGTGAAAAACTTAGAAAACTATTAAGGGAAGACAAGCTAAATAACAGGTTTGTTGATATAGAGGTTACATCCAAGAACTCTCCCATACAGGTCTTCAGTCCATCCGGAATGGAAGAAATGGATGTCAATTTTTCAGATATGCTGGGCAATCTGTTCCCAAAGAAAACTAAAAAAAGAAAAGTAAAAGTTCCCGAAGCACTTGAAATTTTTACCCAGGAAGAATCCCAGAAACTTGTGGACATGGAAAATATAGTAAAAATGGCCATCGAACGTGTAGAACAGACAGGCATAATTTTTATTGATGAAATTGATAAAGTAGCCGGCCGTGAAAACAGTGCCGGACCTGATGTATCAAGGGAAGGAGTGCAAAGAGACCTTCTGCCTATCATTGAAGGCTGCACCGTTAATACTAAACATGGCATGGTAAAGACAGATCATATTTTGTTTATCGGAGCAGGTGCATTTCATGTATCCAAACCATCTGACCTCATTCCGGAACTGCAGGGCCGTTTCCCGATCAGGGTAGAACTCCAAGCACTTAAAAAGGAAGATTTTATATCGATATTAACTGAACCAAAAAACGCTCTGACAAAGCAGTATATCGAACTTATGAACACCGAAGATATCGAACTGGTATTTCAGGAAGACGGTATTGCAGAAATTGCAGAAATTGCTACAGAGGTAAATGATTCAACAGAAAATATAGGTGCCAGGAGGCTGCATACCATACTCGAAAAACTTCTTGACGAAATTTCGTTTAATGCACCCGACATGAACAAAACCAAAATTGTTATTGATGCAGGCTATGTAAATGAAAAAATTGCAGATATTGTCAAGGACAGGGACCTTAGCAGGTACATCCTCTAATTTTAACTTCTAATAATTCAAAATTAATTTTCCTAGGCTTCAATCTTCTTACAAGATTGAAGCCTAATTATCATATTGTTGTTATTTTGTTTTCAAACCTCGCAACACCCTTCTTGTTTTGACGGGCAGGAAACAGAACCGTACGAACAAAATACACAGCAATCACCTTCTGTAGGTTTTAATACACAATTACAATTTTCACATTCATAGAAATACCGGCAGGAATTAACCGGCATTATTTCCACTTTTTCAAATCCGCACCCAGGGCATTTTATAACCGAATTAAGTTTCATTTTTTATTCCCGGTTTTAAAGTTTCTTTAACACTATTATTAATGAAGGTGCTTTTTACCATCATTATGAATATGCACATTCTGTTTTTTTTCCTTTCCTTGTTTATGATCATGTCCATTTTGCATTATTTTAGTTTCATTTCCCATCGCTTTATACTCTTTTTCAGACATTTCGTGTAAATGGTTCAAAAATGCAACTATTGCCCAGAGATCTTCGTCACTGTGAGTCGGGCCGTATGCCGGCATACCAGTCATTTTAATTCCGTTTTTAATGATCCAGAATATCTCTTTATCATTCCACTCTTCAATTATTTCCTTGTTATTCAGTTCAGGAGGTTTTGGATAAAGGCCATCGGCAATAACAGTAGCAGATTTTCCGGGAGCAGCATGACATGTTACACACATTTCATCATAGCCCTTATAACCGTTTAATATTAATTTTTTATCGTCCAGGTTTGGAACTTCTATATTTTTTGAATTTGCCTTAATGGATTTTTCCTTCATCATATGAATGGCAGACTCGGTTGCTTTCATATGCGGTATGGTTGCAGATAAATTATAAAATCCGGAATAGATAAAAACAAAAGAAACAATTGCTATAATAAGCAAAGTTAAAATTGAACCAATAAAAATATTTTTCATATTAAGCACCCTTAAAAAATTATCTTTTATTTAATGACCATCCTCTCCATAATGAATAAACTATGGGGATTATTAACAGTGTGAGCAATGTTGAGGTAATAAGTCCCCCAACCATTGGAGCAGCTATTCTCTTCATTACGTCAGCACCTGTACCAACGCTCCACATTAAAGGTAATAGTCCAAGCATTGTTGACATAACAGTCATCATCTTTGGCCTTACACGCTGTACCGCACCATCTATAATTGAATCGTGAAGATCAGCCTGGCTCTTTAGCAACCCATTTCTTTGCCACTTTTCATACGATTCATCAAGGTAAATTATCATTACAACCCCCGTTTGTGCTGCCAAGCCGGCAAGCGCAATCATCCCAACCCATACAGCTACACTAAGATTAAATCCAAGAAAGTATAAGAGCCAGATACTTCCAACCAATGCGAAAGGAACAGATAAAAGAACAATCAGTGTTTTAGCTATCGATTTAAAGTTTATAAATAAAAGAAGAAATACAATTACAATGGTAAGAGGTACAACAATTTTAAGTTTATTTTTTACTCTTTGCAGATATTCATACTGCCCGGCCCATTCAATAAAATATCCCGGTGGAAGGTTTACTTCGCGCTCTATCAACTCCCTGGCATTATTGACATAGCCTTCATAATCTTTTCCTTCAACATCAACAAATATGTAACCCACTTTTTGACCATTTTCGTTTCTAATCTGAGGCGGGCCGGTATTAAAATTCAGATCGGCCAGCAGTGACATTGGTACCTGTGCACCGGTTGGGGTTGGTATCAATATCCTTTCAAGATCACTTATATCTGCCCTGAATTCTCTTTTATATCTTACATTTATCGGGTACCGTTCCTGTCCCTCAACAGTATGTGAAATGTTTTTACCTCCAATTGATGTTTCTATAACATCTTCAACATCTCCAACTGTAAGGCCGTATTTTGCTACTTCTTTACGATCAATATCAAAATCAAGAAAATATCCACCAGTAACTCTTTCAGCAAACACGCTTCTTGTTCCGGAAAGACCTGATAAAACATTCTCAATTTTTATCCCAATTTCCTCAATCTTTTCAAGGTCAGGCCCAAAAACCTTAATACCCAGATTACTCCTGAATCCGGTAGAAAGCATTTCTGTCCTGGTTTGAATTGGCATCCAGAAGATATTGGCCATACCAGGAAACTTAACCTTCTGATTCATCTCCTTGACCAGCTTTTCCCAGGTCATACCTTTTCGCCATTGATCTTTAGGCTTAAGCGTAATAACTGTTTCAACCATACTTAGAGGTGCAGGGTCAGTGGCAGTCCTGGCACGTCCTATCTTTCCAAAAACTCTTTCAACCTCAGGAAATTCCATCAGCATTTTATCCTGGATATTTAGTATCCTTGAAGCTTCAGTTATGGACATCCCGGGCACTGCAGTAGGCATATATAAAATTGTCCCTTCATTTAAGGGGGGCATAAATTCCGAACCAAGTTTGAAAAAAGGGATTAAAGTAATTACAAAGATAACTAAAGCAGTTGTAATTACGGATTTTTTAAATTTTAGTACAAATTTTACAACGGGGTCATAAATACGGATTAGTACTCTGCTAATTGGATTTTTATCCTCTGATCTGACTCTTCCTTTAATCAGCATGATAATTAATGCAGGAGTTAAAGTTATTGCCAAAATCGCTGCAAAAAGGAGCGCTGAAGTAGTTGTATACGCTAATGGCTTAAAAAGCCTTCCTTCCTGGGCTTCAAGGGTAAAAACAGGTAAGAATGAAACAGTTATAACCAAAATAGCAAAGAAAATGGGTTTACCCACTTCTTTCATCGCATCAGTAATTATCTTAACCCTGTCTCCATGTTCACCTTCATCCTGCCACTTTTCTAACCTTTTATGGACATTTTCAACGAGAACAATTGATGCATCTACCATAACACCGATAGCTATGGCTAATCCTCCAAGAGACATAATATTTGAGGTAAGTTTTAAGTAATACAGTGGAATAAAAGCCATGAGCAATGCAATTGGTATTGTTAGAATTGGTGTTATGGCACTTCTGAAATGAAACAAAAATAGAATGATGACAATACTAACAATAATGCTTTCCTCTATGAGTTTTTCTTTCAGTGTACTTACAGCATTTAAAATTAAGTTAGACCTGTCATAAGTAGTAACAATTTCCACTCCTTCAGGTAGTGAGGATTGAATACTTTTAATTTTTTCTTTTACACCATTAATAACTTTTAATGCATTTCCACCGTAACGCATAATTACAATCCCACCCACTGTCTCACCTTCTCCATCAAGCTCTGCAAGGCCTCTTCTCATATCAGGGCCCAACTGAACAGTAGCTACATCTTTTATGTAAACAGGTGTGCCGGAAGAACTGGTTTTAATCGCAATGTCTTCTATGTCTTCTATTGATTTTATGTATCCTCTTCCCCTTACAAAATATTCAGTAGAGGTAAACTCTACTACCCTGCCCCCTACATCGTTATTACTTCTTCGTATAGAATTAATTATGCTTTCGAGAGATATATCGTAAGCAAATAACTTATTAGGATCTATTTCAACCTGGTACTGCTTCACATAGCCGCCCACGCTTGCCACTTCAGCAACACCGGGCACAGACTCAAGCCAGTACCTGAGGTACCAGTCCTGAAAAGTTCGGAGTTCAGCTAAATCATTATTTCCTGATTTATCGACTAGTGCATACTGATATACCCATCCTACACCTGTTGCATCAGGACCAAGTGTAGGGGTGACCCCCTCCGGAATCTTTCCTGATACTTCGTTCAAATACTCCAGTATCCTGCTTCTTGCCCAGTATATATCAGTACCGTCCTCAAAGATTATGTATACAAACGATAGTCCGAAGAAAGACTGGCCCCTTACAAATTTTACATTTGGTGCAGCAATCATTGTAGTTATAATAGGATAAGTTATTTGGTCTTCAACAAGGTCGGGGCTCCTGCCTTGCCATTCGGTAAAGACAATTACCTGTACATCCGAAAGATCAGGAATTGCATCAAGAGGAGTATTCTTCATTGCCCAAAAGCCCCAGGCTGTAATGAATAAAACAATCATAATTATTAAAAATCTGTTTTTTGAGCTGTATTCTATTATTTTTTCAATCATTTACTTTCTCCGAAAGTTACATTTTCTTTTCTTATATCCTGGTTTTAGTGCATGTGTTGATTATGATTCATTTCTTCATTCTCTTTAGGAATAGCTTCAGGATAAAGTTCAAGGTTTTGATCAGTATCATTGTTTACATTATTGTTTATCTTCATTTTTGAACCATTATTTTCTGTTGAATCATCTCCCCAAGTAGCAACAGCAGCCTGCACTTTGCTTTCTGAATCTATAAGAAAATTTGCCCGTGAAACTACTTCTTCCCCTTCATTTAATCCCTTTATTACTTCGTAGTAACCACCTGCTTTTTGACCGACCATTACATTCCTGATTTGCATTACTCCATCACCCTTGCTAACGAACACAATGTCCTGTTTGCCTGTCCTGAGTAATGCACTCTCTGGTATAGTCAGTTTTTCTCCCATTGGTTTTAGGAGATTTACATTCGCGTACATTTCGGGCAGGAGCTTTAAATCAGGATTGTCAAACTCAAGACGGACTTTAATAGTTCTTGTCTTTTGGTCTATATGAGGTGCAATAAAAGTAACCTCCCCTTTAAACTCTTCTCCCGGAAAAGAAGTAAGGGTCATTATTGCAGTATCTCCTAATTTTACTAATGGTATCTCATTTTCATATATATCAACCTGGACCCATACGGTGGAATGATCCGCTATTACATATAACATTTCCTCTGGTTTTACATATTGATTTTCATATACATTTTTTTTCATGACGTGCCCGGATATAGGCGAATAGATAACCAGGCTTTTTTTAACTTTTCCCGACTTTTCCAGTTCCCTGATTTGTTCATCTGTTATATCCCAGAGTTCCAGCCTCCTACGCGATGAATTAAGAAGTGATTTCCCGGCTTCTGATATCTCGGGAAACTCACTGTTTTCCAATAATTTCTCTGATTTAAGTGCCAGAAGGTATTCTTCCTGTGTTGAAACTAATTTAGGGCTGTATATAGTAAAAAGTGGATCACCTTTCATTACATGCTGCCATGTATAATCTACAAATACCCTGTCAATCCAGCCGTCTATCTTTGTATGAATATGTTCGATTTTAGTTTCGTCCATCTCGACAATACCTACGGTCCTGATCTCTTTATCGAGTTGCCTGTAAGCAACCGTCTGGGTCTTTACACCTATTAACTGCTGCCTTTCCGGGCTTACTGTAAATTTCGATTTAGACTCACTGCCATTTGCTTTGCCCGGGACTATCCCAATTCTGCTATCGTCATGTTTCTTAATCCCAGACATGTCTTCCCCGTCTTTATTTTTATCTGCTTCATCCGAAAATTTGTTTTCAGCCGTTTCTGGCTGAAAATTACCTTTTTTATAAACCGGTGTTGATTCCATACCGCATATAGGACATTGATCCGTCTTCTCCAGACGAATCGAAGGGTGCATCACGCAGGTCCAGTAATCAATTTGACCTTCTTCATCAAACACCGGCCTGTAATCATGTTCCGGGTCTTGAGAATTTTGAGTAATTTTATTAATGATAGGGATATTCGCTGCGAAATAATACAGACCACCCGCAATTACCATAAATAAAATTAATAAAATAATATTTTTTATTTTTTTGCTATTCATTTAGATCTTCTCCAATAGTATGATTAATCTCTTCAGATTCATCTGATGTTAATGTTGCTTTGCTTATAATTTCCATGCCGCTTAATTCTTCAATCTTGACCAATGCTTTCTGATATACGGTTAATTGGTCGTAATATTCAAGCTCAAAATTAAAAAGAGTTATCAGGTTGTTTAGTAGTGTTAAAAAATCGACATCTCCTACCTGGTAACCTGATATTGCGGATTCAAGTGAAAGCGAGGACTGTGGTATAATGCCGCCCCTGTATAGTTCCATAAGTTTTTCAGCTGTCTGTGCTGTTATAAAATTATCCTTAACCTGAAACAATAAGTTGTCTTCAACTGCATCATAATTTTCCTTTGCTTCAAGTAGGCTAAGATTGGCTTCTTCAACACCAAAACGTTCTTTTTTCCAGAAATATAATGGGACCCTGAGACCAAGGCTTAATTGCCAGATATCATCAAAGTTCCCACTTCCTCCGCTTCGGTTAAAGTAGGTCCCGCCTATAATAAAATCGGGAAGATACTGTTTTTTTGCAAGCTTTAAGGATTCTTCTCTGCTATCTACAATCTCGGAGCTTGAATGTATTAAAGGTGCTTGTTCCTGGGTTATTTTGGAAATATCATCTATATTTAAAACAAATTCTGCTTTAATAACTTTTTCCGGCTTACCTAAAGTGGAATCAAGCGGGCGGTTTAATAATTTTTTGATTTTGTATTCAATGGATTGATTCTTTTCGTTCAGAAGCTGTAATCTTTCAATAAATCGTGATACTTCAACTTGTGCTTTTAGTACATCCTGCTGCAAACCAATACCAACTTCGTATTTTACCTCCGCAACTTTGGCAAATGTTGAAAGCAACTCTTTATTTTTAGTAGTTATTTCAATTGATTTATTGATAAAAAACCAATCAAAAAA
>PVMK01155166.1_pt1 | contig 69503 bp, 54 predicted proteins | sample 1853481 | NCBI WGS metagenome assembly PVMK01 (sample SAMN08533507, study PRJNA380276) | Marine sediment metagenome, whole genome shotgun sequencing project.
TTTTTACATCTATATTCGAAGCTTTGTTTTTACTGCCCATTATGGTCTCTAATGAAGTTTCGTTATTGGGAAGCGATAGGTACGCATAGTCGCTTTTTATAAAGGTAAATATTTCTTCCGAGCTCGGTACAAAAGAAAAATTGGTGTTGATGCTAATATCGAAACCAAAGTTGCGATGAGTTCTCGCGGTGGAATACCAGCCACCGTTCGAGCTATACATTAATCCAATAACGGCCGGGTTAATATAATTTTGAGATAATATAGCGGCATCTTCAGAAGCTACTAATATACTTGCTACGTCCTGAGACTACAACACAAAAATGTTTACAATACACATGAATATCATGGTTATCCTTTTCATTTTACAAGCAGATTTGGTTATGTCAAAATTACAACAAAAATCTGCTAAATGTGCATTTTATCGATGATATGATACGTTTCATCGATTTTTTTGAAAAGAATAATACAAAAAATAATGACGCGAATTGTAAAAACAGCGTCACTACTCACAAAATCGGATTAATTTTACTTATGCATCAATATTTGCATAGATCGCATTTTTCTCGATAAACGCCCTACGAGGCGGAACATCATCGCCCATAAGCATAGAAAAGATCCTATCGGCTTCACTTCCATTCTCGATCATGACCTGTCGCAGGGTTCTAAAATCGGGATTCATTGTGGTTTCCCATAGCTGTGTGGCGTTCATTTCTCCAAGACCTTTATAGCGCTGGATCTTAGAGCCGTCTCCAAATTCCTTAACGATTTCATCACGCTCATTATCACTCCAGGCATATCTGCTTTTCGCTCCCTTTTTAACAAGATATAATGGTGGGGTTGCGATATAAATATGACCACCTTCAATAAGTTCTTTCATATACCTGAAGAAGAAGGTTAAGATCAAGGTTGCAATATGGCTACCGTCTATATCGGCATCACACATTATTACGACCTTATGATAGCGTAGTTTTGAAAGGTTTAATGCTTTACTGTCCTCCTCGGTACCGATCGTTACACCCAAGGCTGTAAAAATGTTCCTTATCTCCTCGTTTTCAAAGACCTTATGTACCATCGCTTTTTCTACATTTAATATTTTTCCTCTTAATGGCAGAATGGCCTGGAATGCCCTGTCGCGTCCTTGCTTTGCGGTTCCACCTGCCGAATCTCCCTCTACGAGAAACACTTCACATTTTGCAGGATCTTGTTCAGAGCAATCACTCAATTTTCCTGGAAGGCCTCCAATACTCATCACCGTTTTACGTTGTACCATTTCACGTGCCTTTTGGGCAGCGTGCCTGGCCTGTGCGGCAAGTATAACTTTTTGAACAATGATTTTGGCATCCTCAGGATGCTCTTCCAGGTAATCCGTTAGCATTTCGGAAACTGCCTGACTTACAGAAGCCGAAACTTCTCTGTTACCTAATTTTGTTTTTGTCTGGCCTTCAAACTGAGGTTCCTGAACCTTTACCGAAATTATGGCGGTAAGACCTTCGCGAAAATCATCTCCGGCAATATCAAACTTAAGCTTATCAAGCATCCCGGAACTGTCGGCATACTTTTTTAAGGTATGGGTCAATCCCCGCCTAAATCCGGAGAGGTGGGTTCCTCCTTCATGGGTATTAATATTATTTACATAGGAGTGCAAATTTTCGGCATAGGAAGTATTATAGATCATGGCCACTTCTACGGGTGTTCCATTTTTTTCTCCTTCAAATGCGATAACATCTTTCAATAAAGGATCTCTGTTGCCATCCAGGAACTTAATGAACTCCTTTAATCCTTCTTCCGAATAAAAGGTTTCGCCCTCGTATTCGCCTTTATCATTTTTATGCCTTTTGTCCAGCAAAGTCATGGTTATTCCTTTATTGAGATAAGCCAATTCCCGTAAACGGCTTGCCAGCGTATCATAATTATATTCAAGGGTGATTAAAAAAATCGTTGAGTCCGGTCTAAAGGTCACTACGGTTCCGGTCTTATCCGAGTCTCCTACGGCTTTAACCGGATACATCACCTGACCCTTCTCATATTCCTGCTCCCAAACCTTGCCTTCCCGGTATACCGTTGCTTTTAAATGTTCGGACAGTGCATTAACACAACTCACACCAACGCCGTGCAAGCCTCCGGATACCTTATAAGAATCTTTATCAAATTTACCTCCGGCCCCTATTTTGGTCATCACGACCTCCAATGCCGAAACGCCTTCTTTCTTATGCAAACCAACAGGGATACCCCTTCCGTTGTCTATGGTTGTAACAGAATTGTCCTCATTGATAATGACGTCTATACGGTCGCAATACCCGACAAGCGCTTCGTCTATTGAGTTATCTATGACTTCATATACCAAATGATGTAATCCTCTTGTTCCAACATCGCCTATATACATCGATGGCCGCATTCTTACATGCTCCATCCCTTCCAAGGCCTGAATACTATCTTCCGAATAACTATCTTTTATAGGGTTCTCACTCATATTTTATTGTTTGCTTTCTTTATTTTAATTTTAATTATGTCCATTTTATTTTTAAAGGAACGCATCTAATGATCTCATTAAATCCCGTCTATTATGGTTCACAAAACGGGGCTTATTAATATAAAAAAATGACGCTGAATGCATCATTTCTCATGACTAACAAATATACGAAAATATCGAGCCAATTAAAAGTTTTTAAGGCAGGGAATTGTATAATTATCAACATTTGTTAATTACCTAAAAGTCTCTTAGAACGTCTCTCAAGTGCCTTAAAATTGATTTTACCGAATTTACCTCAATTTTATGAACGCTTAATATTTAAAGTCTCATAAATCGAATATTACAGCCTGATTAATCATTGCGCAAACGCCAAGTGAAGACCTTTTCTTGAAAACCGAATTCCGAAAAATTTATGGATTGGATCTTTAGGGAATCAGCTGGGTTGAGCCTTATCGAACTTCATTAAAGAATTGATCTTTTTTATATAGTTCTTAAAGTATTTACCCAATAATCGAATTTAATTCCTATCTTGAATCCTTATAACTAAAACTAATATTATGAAGCAAAAATTAACCCTAATTATGGCGTTTCTATTTGTCGCCACTTCGTTCGGTCAGGTATCATTCCTGCAATATCGAAATGTTCCGGCAGAGCACGATGCCAAATTTGTAGAAAGAGAAACCAAACATTGGTCCAAAGTTGCCAAAGCAGCCATTGAAAAAGGGCAGATGTCCGGATGGACCTTATGGAGAAAAGTTGGAATTACTAATGAAGATGCCCCCAATTACGTATTTGTTAACTCCTATGATAATTTAGAACAACTCGACGCTAATGTCTGGGGTACTAATTTGGAGGCGTTAGGTGATGTTAAACCAGAGGATATTGAAACCAACTCATTTACTACGGTTACCTTTAGTTATTTCATCCAAATAGAGGATTCTATTGAGGGTGAATACAAGTATGCTATTGTTAATTATGCAAAACCGGATAATAGAGGAGACTTTATACAGGAGAATAAAACGCTTTGGAAACCTTTTCATGAAACCAATATTAAAAATGGAGGTGGGATGACCGCATGGGGATTAGCTTCTGTAATATACCCCAGTGGAAATCTGGATCGCTTTAATGTATTCACCTGGGATGGATTCAACAATTTATCTGACGCATTGGAATATCTAAGGTACCAGGCGCCTCCTGCTGCCGACGATGCCTCCGCCGAGCCTAATCCGTTTGCCGAGATCATCTCAAAATCTAAAATGGATGAAATTCTGCCTGATGGATTTCAATACAGTATAATTTACGAACGGGTTATGACAGTTACCAAAGACCAATAACCTCCTGAAAATAAAAAAAGCCTGATCCCATCAGGCTTTTTTTTATCTAACTTATTACAAACCGCTTATTTAATAAGCCTCTTCATGAACATTGGCCACGGCCCGCCCGGAAGGGTCGTTCATATTTTTAAAAGCCTCATCCCATTCCAATGCTATTTTGGTACTACAGGCCACAGAAGGCTCTTGCGGTACACAAAGGGCTGCCGCATCACTTGGAAAATGTTCGGCAAATATAGACCGGTAATAAAATTCCTCTTTTGCTGTTGGCGTTTGCAGCGGAAACCTATACTTTGCATTGGCGAGTTGCTCATCGCTAACTGCCTCTTCAACTATATCTTTTAAGGTATCGATCCAACTGTAACCTACGCCATCGCTAAACTGTTCCTTTTGTCTCCACGTCACACTTTCGGGCAACATATCTTCAAAGGCCTTCCTAACTACCCATTTTTCCATGCGCTCCCCATTTATCATCTTATCCTGCGGGTTAATACGCATGGCCACATCCATAAATTCTTTATCTAAGAACGGAACCCGCCCTTCAATACCCCAGGCGGCCAAACTTTTATTGGCTCGCAGGCAATCGTACATATGAAGTTTATTCAATTTTCGAACGGTTTCTTCATGAAATTCGCGGGCATTAGGCGCCTTATGAAAATACAGATAACCACCAAAAAGTTCGTCGGCACCTTCGCCCGAGAGGACCATTTTAATACCCATGGACTTGATCACTCTTGCCATTAAATACATGGGTGTACTGGCCCTGATGGTTGTTATATCGTAGGTTTCGAGGTTATATATAACATCTCTTATAGCATCTAAACCTTCCTGTATGGTAAACTTGATTTCGTGGTGTATTGTACCGATATGGTCCGCGACCACCTGAGCCGCTGCAAGATCGGGAGATCCCTCCAATCCAATCGAAAATGAGTGTAATTGAGGCCACCAGGCATCTTTGGTGTCATCGGATTCGATACGTTTTTGTGCATATTTTTTCGCGATGGCCGAAGTTATCGAAGAGTCTAATCCGCCGGATAATAAAACGCCATAAGGCACATCACTCATCAGTTGCCGGTGCACCGCTGCTTCAAGGGCTTCCTTGATGTCCTGAATATTGGTTTGGTTATCTTTTACAGCCTCAAATTCCGTCCATTCGCGATTATACCATTTTACAAATTCGCCGTCTTTGCTTGACATATAATGCCCGGGAGGGAATAATTTTATTTTTGTGCATACACCTTCCAATGCTTTTAATTCGGAGGCGACATAAAATGTCCCGTGCTTATCCCAACCCATGTACAATGGAATAATGCCCATATGGTCCCTTGCTACAAAGTATTCATCCTGTTCCACATCATAAATGGCGAAGCCAAAAATACCGTTCATCTCATCAATAAAATCTACACCCTTCTCTTTATATAGGGCGAGAATGATCTCGCAGTCCGATTCGGTTTGAAAATTGTATCGCCCCTCAAATTGTTTACGCAGTTCCCTATGGTTATATATTTCGCCATTGGCTGCCAAAATTAATTTTCTATCTTCAGTAAATAGAGGTTGTTTCCCCGAGGCCGGATCTACAATAGCCAATCGTTCATGGGCCAAAATGGCTTTATCATCATTATATATCCCACTCCAATCCGGGCCACGATGTCGAATGATTTTAGACATCTCTAATATTTGAGGCCTCAGGGTTTCAGCTTTTTGTTTCAGATCGAAGGCACATACTATTCCACACATAATTTTTTCTTTAGTTTTGACCTTGCAAATATGAACATTATGTTTCATATTATAAACATAAAACCAGTTATTAATTACACATCATAATTATATGTTATATATTAATTATTATTTGTAACTATTATGGTTAATTTACATAAGGAATTGTATAATCTGTAAAGTTTAACAAGAATTTTCGACTTTTAAATAATCTATATTTTAATTTTAACACTTTAAACAAAATAAATTAAACATGAAAAGATCAACAATTATTACAACTTTTGCATTTGCATTTATTATGCTATTATCGACCAATATAAACGCCCAGAAATTTAGCGGATTGGATAAAAGCCCTATGGATGCTGCTATTTACAGAACAAGTCGTAACGCTCCTCCAACTGTAAAGGTCATTTATAGCCGCCCTCAACTTAATGGAAGACGTTTAAGCTCTCTTGCCCCCAAGGGTAAAGTGTGGCGAACCGGTGCGAACGAATCTACCGAGATCAATTTATATAATGATGTTACCATTGGTGGTCAAAGCGTAAAGGCCGGGACTTATACATTATTTACGATACCGGGTGATAGTGAGTGGACCATAATAATAAATTCGAGTGTTAATACCTGGGGTGCCTTTTCTTATAATGAGGCTAATGATGTCGCCAGGGTTAAAGGTACCGTAACCGCCAGTGATGAATCTTTAGAAGCATTTTCCATTGCTTTTTCTGACGATGGAACTATGCATTTGGGTTGGGGAACTGTCCGTGTAGCTGTTCCAATGAACTAACTAAAAAATTTAGTGAATACGAAAAATAAAAAAGCGTCTTGAAACATCAAGACGCTTTTTTATTATGGAATATTCAAATACTTATGGGTTTGTAATGAGACTTTCCATTTTGGGTGTTTCATAACATAATCCACAATATCAGGAATGACCTTTTCGCACCTGCTCCATTCGGGTTGTAGATATAATATACAATTTGGATTCACCAGTGCGGCCTGCTCTTCAGCAAAACGAAAGTCATCTTTATTATAAACTATAACCTTTAACTCATCGGCTTTATGATATATCTCATTGGTAGGAAGCTTCAGTTTTTTAGGCGACAGGCATATCCAGTCCCAGACTCCAGTAAGTTTATATGCCCCCGAAGTTTCAATATGCACTTGCATACCCTTGGCTTTAAGTTGAGAAGTGAGCGTTGTCATGTCCCAGGTTAAGGGTTCCCCACCGGTAACAACAATTGTATTGCTGTATTTGATAGCGTCCTCTACAATTGTTGATATTTTTGTAGGCGGATGTAAATCGGCATTCCAACTCTCCTTGACATCACACCAATGGCAACCTACATCGCAACCACCAATCCGAACAAAGTATGCTGCTGTTCCTTTGTGATACCCTTCACCCTGGATGGTATAAAACGCTTCCATTAACGGCAGCATTTCACCTTTCCCCACCAACTCTAATATCTCTTTTTCCATAATTGGCAAAGATAGTTATAAAGTCTGAAGAAGGAAATTAGAAGTGCGAAGTTTTATATGCAATCTGGGTATTTCTAGTTAAGAAAATTAAAAGGGGGCATATCCATTTTAATCTTAAAAAAATTACGTTATTTTTATCAAAAATTTAAATAATACACTTTTGAAAAACAACTTACTGATATTAATCATAATAATTTTTACTTGTAGCTCTTGTGAGAAAGAAATTGATCCATTTTTAATTTCAAAGCAAAATATTGGTCACCTCAATGATTCAACACAGATAATGGACTTAAAATCAATATTTATTAACGATTCCGTCCATAAATTTGTTAGTGGAGATGAGTTTACGGGAAATATAAATGAGATAGAAATTTACGAAAAAGGAGGTGCCCCCTTAATGGTATTATCACCAACGCAATCTTTAGATTCAACTTCTACAGTACGGACTATAAGAGTTATTGATCCCCGTTATGCAACGGCTTCAGGACTAACCGTGAATAGTTCTTTTAAAGATATAAAAGATCATTATAAAATTTCGAGCATTCAAAATACTTTACGTAATGTCATTGTTTCGGTTAATGAAATTAACGCCTACTTCACAATTGATAAAAATGAGCTCCCGGCGAATATGCGCTATGATATGAATTTAAAAATTGAAGCCATTCAAATTCCGGAAACGGCCAAAATAAAGCACTTTTATTTATATTGGACAGATAAATAACCCTTATGAATCCATTTATAACCAGATTATTAATCGTCCTTGCCCGTAAAAGACTGGAGGCCAGGCAGCATACTGTACCTATAAGCAAAAAACAAGTCGTGCCCCTTGTACGAAATTTTCAAGTGGAATTAAATCATGCGGTGAAGGAGTATTTTTTTATTCTGATTGGAGTATTCTCTGCAGGGTTTGGCCTGAAAGGATTTTTGTTGCCTAACAAATTTATTGATGGCGGAGCCACCGGTATGTCCTTATTATTAGAGAATATAACGAGTATTCCCTTAGGGATCTTGCTCATTATTGTGAATTTGCCCTTTATAATTCTAAGTGCCAAAACCTTCAGTTTAAAATTCGCCATAAAAAGTATAGTAGCCATAACAATCCTGTCGTTTGTGGTACATTATATTGACTATCCTATTATCACGGAAGATAAGTTACTTATTGCGGTATTTGGAGGATTCTTTTTAGGCCTGGGGATCGGTATGGCCATGCGAGGTGGAAGTGTAATCGACGGCACCGAAGTAGTGGCCATTTTTTTAAGTCGAAAGTTGTCCATAACGGTGGGGGATATTCTGTTGCTTATCAACATTGTAATATTTTCCTTTGGGGCCTACATCCTTTCGATCGAGACCGCATTATATGCGATCTTAACCTATATGGCAGCTGCTAAAACTGTAGATTTTGTGGTCGACGGAGTTGAAGAATATGTGGGGGTAACCATAATATCGGAAGATCATCAGGCCATTAAAGACATGTTGACAGAAAAGCTGAGACGTGCCTGTACTATTTATGCCGGTAAAGGCGGATATGGCAAACGGGGTACAAGTTATGACAGGGACATTATATTTACAGTAGTAACCCGGCTTGAATTGGCAAAATTACATACCGAGATAGACAAAATAGATAAAGACGCCTTTATTATCATGGGAATAGTCAAAGACCTCCGGGGCGGAATGATCAAAAAAAAACCGCTCCATTAACAAATGAAAAAATACACAATACAATCGTCACCTTTCATTGTCCCTACCACGGACGGAAAGCTCATAGAAGAGCATTTTGGCCTGTCAACCGACAAAAACCCACAGGTGAGTATCGCACATATGGTGGCCCCATCGGGATGGAGCGAACCTTTTCAAACTCCCAAATTTGACGAGTACACCTATATTATAAAAGGGAAAAAGCAATTCATAATCGATGACGATACGGTTGTCCTCGAAGCCGGACAATCTATAAAAATAGAGAAGCACACCCGAGTACAATATTCAAATCCCTTTGTTGAACCTTGCGAATATTTAGCGGTTTGTCTACCTGCTTTTTCGATAGATGCGGTTAATAGAGAAGACAGGTGAAAAATGTATTGATCTTACTCGTTGGAACTTATTTAAACGTTTCGAGTTATTTTTCAAAATCGTATGCCGCGCATAAGGCATTATACCTCTTTGCTAAACCTCGAAAAGGCAAAATTTCCGAAATTCAAGGCGACTTTCTAAATACAGCCTTTAAAGAAACACTTGCCTACCAGGATAACGACATCATGACATATCGCTGGTTGGGAACCAAACAAACCATTATGTTGGTTCATGGTTGGGAAAGTAATGCTGCCCGATGGAAGCCGATAATTATTAACTTAAGAGTGAAAGGGTTCGTGGTTGTGGCGCTCGATGCCCCGGCCCATGGTAATTCCGGAAGTAACAATTTTAATGCCTTGTTATTTTCAGAATTTATTCATGTCGTAGCCAAGCGATTTAAACCCGAAATCATTATCGGCCATTCGGTTGGAGGCATGGCGGCAGTATTCTGTCAAGAAAAATATCAACTCGGACATTTAAAGAAACTCGTGTTATTGGGTGCGCCTTCCGAATTTGCCGATATCCTTAAACGCTATACGAATATGCTGGGATATAATCGTCGTATAAAAGTTGAATTAAATGCCATTATCCTGAAACGTTATGGCAAACCTCCGGAAGCTTTTTCTACGGCTAAATATCTCAAAAATATTTATACGGAAGGACTCATCATTCATGATGAACACGATCCTGTAATTCCATACAATGATGCCCGATTAATTAAAAATAGCTATAAGAACAGTACACTTATTTCTACAAATGGGTTAGGGCATTCTCTTAATAATGAAATCATAGCTTCTCATATTTATGCGTTTATAGATGGCTGAACTTGTACTATCTTTGCAATATGACTGATAATTTAACACGGCTGAATAAATACCTGAGCGAAGTCGGATACTGCTCACGACGGGCTGCCGATAAACTCATAGAAGCCGGTCGTGTAACGATTAACAGAAAAGTTCCGGAGCTTGGAACCAAAGTGGGCCCGAATGATGAGGTGCATGTTGACGGTAAATTAATTACCGATACCAAAACCGGGCCTACCTATTTGGCATTTAACAAGCCCATTGGTATTGTATGTACAACCGATACACGTGTGGAAAAAGATAATATCATTGATTATATCAATTATCCCAAGCGCATATTTCCTGTTGGACGTCTCGATAAACCCAGCGAAGGACTTATCCTTCTTACAGACGATGGAGATATCGTTAACAAAATACTTCGCGCCAGTAATAATCATGAAAAGGAATATCATGTTACGGTCGATAAGCCTATTTCGCAAACCTTTGTGGAACGTATGGCTAAAGGGATTCCTATTTTGGATACAGTAACCAAAACCTGTAAAGTTGAAAAGTTAAGTTCATACGTATTTAAAATAATTTTAACGCAAGGCTTGAACAGACAAATCCGGAGAATGTGTGAGTATTTAAATTATAATGTCGCAGCACTTAAGCGCGTTCGAATCATGAATATAAAATTGGATGTTCCCATTGGAGCATATCGTGAATTAACCAAAGAAGAGCTTAAAGTTCTGAATCAATTAATTCAGGTCGCTGAAAAAAATTAGAATCCAATAACCAATAATAAAATCAAAAACAATTAAATAATGACAACTCTTTCACCTTTTCACCTGGCTATTCCCGTTGACAATGTTGAATTAAACAGAAAATTCTACAGGGATATTTTAGGCTGCGAAGAAGGCAGAAGCAGCGATCAGTGGGTTGATTTTAACTTTTTTGGCCACCAATTGGTCATTCACTACAAACCCAAATTAGAAGAGGACACTCATACGAATCCTGTCGATGGAAAACATGTGCCTGTCCCTCATTTTGGAATTGTTTTACCCTGGGAAGCATTTAATGGATTTGCCGAGCGGCTTAAACAGAATAACATTCAATTTATTATAGAACCCTATATTCGTTTTGAAGGTGAAACTGGTGAACAGGCTACGATGTTCTTTAATGATCCTGCAGGTAATGCTTTGGAATTTAAGGCCTTTAAAGATATGGGTCAGTTATTTGCCCATTAAGTTTTATTATGATTTCTTTCGCAGGCCAGCAAGGTATTCTTTAGCAACATGGCTATTGTCATGGGTCCTACTCCGCCCGGTACGGGTGTAATATATGCGGCTTTTTTACTTACGCTTTCAAAATGAACATCTCCCGCAAGTCTATAGCCTCGTGATTTACCGGCATCGGGAACACGGGTGATCCCGACATCAATAACGGTAACCCCTTCTTGGACCATTTCCCCGGTTAAAAATTCTGGAATGCCAAGCGCCGCTATTATTATATCGGCCTTTTGCGTGATCCCGGACAAGTTCTTTGTACGGCTATGCGCAACCGTTACCGTAGCATTACCGGCTTTTCGTTTCTGGCTCATCAATATGCTCATTGGACGGCCAACGATGTGGCTTCTTCCAATCACGACAACATTCTTTCCGGAAGTTTCTACATTGTAGCGTTCTAACAACTCCATAATTCCATAAGGTGTCGCCGATAAAAAACAAGGTAGGTCAAGCGCCATTCTACCTACATTTGTGGGATGAAAACCATCGACATCTTTATCCGGATCGATGACCATCAAAATCTTTTGTTCATTAATATGTTTCGGTAATGGTAGCTGAACGATAAATCCGTCAATATCCCTGTCGGCATTAAGCCTATGAATGTTATCCAGTAATTCCTGTTCCGATGTATCTTCGGGTAAATCGATGAGGGTCGAGTTAAAGCCAACACGTTCACAAGCCTTTACTTTGCCATTGACATAGGTCATACTGGCCCCGTCGGTACCAACAAGAATTGCGGCAAGATGCGGCGTTTTTTTATTTTCGGATTTTAGTTGTTTAACCGCTTCAGCAATCTCATCTTTAATGTCACTACTCGTTTTTCGGCCATCTAAAATCGTCATAGGATTGGTATTTCGTATTTGGTATTTGGTATTTCGTATTTGGTATTTGGTATTTGGTATTTGGTATTTGGTATTTGGAAAAATTATTCTTTTAACTTTTAACAAAATTACTGCGTAATATTCATCATTTGCATCATTTTCTTACTGCCGCCACCTTGCATCATCTTCATCATTTTACTCATTTGATTGAATTGCTTTAATAGCTGGTTTACTTCCTGCACCGAGGTTCCCGATCCCTTTCCAATACGTTTCTTCCTGCTTGCATTCAATACCGATGGGTTAGAACGCTCTTTGGGGGTCATGGAATGAATGATCGCTTCAATACTTTTAAAAGCATCGTCATCGACATCAATATCTTTCATCATTTTACCCGCACCGGGAATCATTCCCATAAGGTCTTTCATGTTCCCCATTTTCTTTACCTGCTGGATCTGTTTTAGAAAATCGTCGAAACCAAACTGATTTTTGGCAATTTTCTTTTGAAGCTTACGCGCTTCCTCTTCATCATATTGTTCCTGTGCGCGTTCCACTAAAGAAACCACATCTCCCATACCCAGGATACGATCTGCCATACGTGAAGGGTAGAACACATCGATGGCTTCCATCTTCTCTCCTGTACCGATAAACTTAATGGGTTTATTAACTACAGATTTAATGGATATTGCCGCTCCTCCACGGGTATCTCCATCGAGTTTTGTTAAGATTACACCTTCAAAATTAAGTATATCGTTAAATGCTTTCGCCGTATTAACAGCATCCTGACCGGTCATTGAATCCACAACAAACAAGGTTTCCTGCGGTTGGGTGGCTTTATGAATATTGGATATCTCCTTCATCATCACTTCATCAACTGCCAAACGACCTGCAGTATCTATAATAACAACATTATATCCATTGGCCTTGGCATGTGCTACTCCGGCCTTGGCTATTGCCACCGGGTCTGAATTATCTTTATCACTATAGACCTCAACATTAATTTGCTCTCCTACAATATGCAATTGGTCGATCGCTGCGGGACGATAAACATCACAGGCCACTAACAGTGGATTCCTGGATTTTTTCGTTTTTAAATAGTTTGCGAGTTTTCCCGAAAACGTGGTTTTACCCGAACCTTGCAACCCGGACATTAAAATAATGCTTGGAGTACCTGACAGGTTAATTCCTTCGGCATCTCCACCCATAAGTTGGGTAAGCTCGTCTTTAACGATCTTAACCATGAGTTGTCCCGGCTGTAAGTTGGTAAGCACATTTGCACCCAAGGCTTTTGCTTTTACCGTATTGGTAAATTCTTTGGCAATTTTAAAGTTAACATCGGCATCCAGAAGGGCACGCCGTACTTCCTTCAAGGTTTCAGCTACATTGACTTCGGTAATACTTCCATGACCTTTAAGGACGTGTAGGGCCTTATCTAACTTTTCGCTTAAATTATTAAACATATTCTACTTCAAATTTAAAGAAATGCAAAGTTAATGATTTGAAGTTTATTACGATAGTTATATGAATTAAAAAACAAAAAAGAAGGGACGCTTTTCGCATCCCTTCTCAACTTAACCAATAACTAAATAACAACTATAGTTCATGAGGTAGTTGTTTACTTTAAGTTCAACTAATAATCAATTTTTTTCAAAGGTTAAAAAGTCTGTTCCTCCGTTACCTCCGCTAACATGTGTCAGCTGAATCAAATTCTCATTGATTTGAATTATATCCCAATCTTCACTTAACTCTTCAAAATCGGGAGGTGATGAGAAAAAGATATTGAAATCTATATCGTCTTCACTTGGACTGTCGTCCGATCCACTGCTATCAGTTATAGACCAGGTCCCATTATAGATACTTGTTCCATCAGTCCCTGTTAATGAGCCATCCGCCCCGAAGGTAAATTCAAAACCCGCATAATTACTGGTCTCCTCATGATCCGTATCAAAAAAATACGTAATTATCCAGGATCCCTGCTCAGCCAAATTTTCCATCGCTTGAATAGCGGCCTCATTATTTGAATTGTTGTTTTCACTATCTGAAGTGCAAGCACTTGATAAAAACGCTAACGAAAAAACAATTATTAAACTTTTTAAACTTGAATTTCTCATAATATATTATACTAATTACAGTCTCTCTCTATAACGACAGATACTTCATTATTATTTCGTAATTCCAATCGATCTTCACGACAATCGGTTACCAGCCAGTAGCCATTCAAGACTCCAATATTCGGGCCATTAATATTTGCCAATTCAATTTTAACACCATCTTCCGTTTGCGTAGTGGCCCAATATCCCGAATAATCTTCATTTGTAGCTGTATCCAGGATTAAAATATCTCCATTCTCCTTGAAATCGAATTCGTAACCGGAAAAATCATCGCTTCCGTTAACATTAACGGCCACCCAGACACATTCCAATAGATAAGCGTCCACTTGTGTTTCGGTACAATCTGTATTACAATATTCTACAATTAATCCTATTTCGAACACCTCAAAGTTACCATTGTTCAATTCAACCCTGGCGTAAACAGTTTGCGGGTTCGATATATTTGTATATTCAGTTGGGAACTCTATTTCGCCGTCGGCATTATCAGCAGCCGTAATACTTTCATAATACGTTATTGTATATATTTCGGCCTCTATACACTCCCGGAAAGCTTCTGTTAGATCAAATACCGCACGATCATCATCTGTTTCTCCATCACATTCTGTCAGGATATTATGTCCTTCAATAGTAGTGTTTACGAAACAGTCGAATGGGTTATTATTCTCACAATCTCTTTCAAAGACGATATAGTATTCTTCGCTTATCAATTTTACTCTGTGTTCACCACATTCATAAAGTTTCCATCGTCTTGACAGCATAGCATAAGGCTCGGGCAATTCTATCGAAATAATAATACCAATATCTGTCAGTTCAATATCCCATGTTCCAACATATTCGTGACTCCAGTTTGCTGTAACAACAATAAGTACACCGTTCTCTTCAAAATAGAACCTTCCCGGAGCCACACCATCCAATAAGTTAGATCCTGCAAACCAATGACATTCGTTAAGGAACATTCTAACCTCTTGTGCAGTACATCCTAAATCGTCGTCACATTCTCTTTTCAGTACGATATGTGTATTAGAAGCTCCCGTATTTTCCCTTACCAGTTCAAACCTGTTGTCATCGCACTCAGTGATAAACCAGTCTCCACCCAGATCTTCGTCAAATTCTGTCAATTCGGAAATATTTAGAATCACTCCGTTACTTAACTGTATGGTAGTCCAGATTCCGGTGATTACAGCGGTAGGATTATTCTCATGAACAACATGCAATGTTCCGTCTTCGCCAAAGTACAGGTCTAAGTCTCTAAAATGATCATCGCTGTTATATCTGTGAATTTCCCAGTGACATCTCTTTAAGTACATATCGACAACCTCCTTACGACAGGCTTCTTCTTCTTCACAATCCTCGCGAGCATCGTTAAGTACTCTTTCCAGTTCATAGTTGTTATGCACTTCTACGATCTCACCATTGGCATAGACCAATTCTACAGGAAAGTTCAAACTTGCGAGAATAACGGAATCGCTATTACGTAATCTTTCTAAGAATTCATGCAATTCTCTGTCGTTCTCAATTATTACGGTGTCTATAATCTGGAAAGCGGTATTATAAATAGCAAAGGAAATGGGGTAAACAAAATCGATACAATCAATATCGTCATCCGTATCATCAACACAATCTGCAACAAAGGCATCTAATTCCTCCTGATTGTTAATAACGATCTCTTCGTGATCATTAAGAACAATGGTAATTGGAAAAAGCAGTTCCAATACATCTTCATCATTTTCAAACTCATCAAAAATATCCTCGATCAACTCCAAATCCTCTAAGGTGTTAATCGTAATGGTAATGTCATTTACAATTACGGTTACAGGCAGGTTAACAGACAGACAATTGGCATGATCCAATATATTGTCCTGGCTACCATGCCTGGCAGCCGCAGCTTCCATAAGGTTAACCATTTGAGATTCGGCAACAATAAGTTCATCTTCATTTACGGGGCTTTCCTCAACAACTTCGGTTTGACAGGACGTAAAACATAAAAGGGCAAAAAAGGCAATCGCCAATAATTTGGGTAGAAGTTTCATAATGTAGGTTTTAAATTAACATTTCAATTTTTTTAGATAAAACAGTATATCTTCAAAAACTCCTACCTTCGAACTCCTTTTTTTTTATATTTATGGCTCAAAGCCAAAGGATGAATAAAGATATAAGTGACAATGTATGTAATGAAACTATATTCACATCGGTGTTTAATAAGTACTCTGGAGATCTCCATGATTTTTTATATTATAAATTTGGTGAATCCTTTAATCCCGGGGATAAAGTGCAGGAAGCTTTTATCAAGTTGTGGGAAAATTGCGGCAAGGTAAGCCCGGCAAAGGCAAAATCCTACCTATTTACCATTGGGAATAATTTAATGTTAAATGAAGCTGCCCATCAAAAAGTTGTTCTTAAGTATCTCAAAGAAAAGCCTAAACATTACACCAATGAAACTCCTGAGTTTATCATGCAGGAAAATGAATATATGCAAAAATTACAGAAGGCCCTGTCCAATTTAACCGAAGCCCAGCGCGTTGCATTTTTATTAAACAGGATTGAAGGCAAAAAACATAAGGAAATAGCGGAAATTTTAGGTATTTCTAGAAAGGCAGTAGAAAAACGAATTTATGGAGCTCTTAAAAAATTGAAAGAAGATATTGAGGAATTATGAATGTATCCCTGAGATCGCCACATTTGTCAGTTTTGGTGTTAATCTAATTTAGTTATTGAGGATATGGTTTTTGTTTTTTGAAATTAATTCTTTAATACGGTAGGAGTTTTTTTAACTTAAATGTTATATAGGTGTAAAAAGAAATATGAAACGTGAAGATTTAATATTAAAATGGTTGGATAACGATCTTAATCCTGAGGAGCTTGAAGCTTTTAAACAGCTTGAAGATTATGAGGATTTAATTAAATTATCCAATGGTGTTATGGGCTTTAAGGCTCCCGAGTTCAATACTCAGGAAGAACTTGATATCCTGTTAAACACTATAGAAACCGCAAGGCCGGTGGCCAACAAATGGTTAAAACCCATGTTGCGCATTGCCGCTGTTTTCGCTATTTCTTTTAGTGTATATTACTATACCACCACTTTAGACACTACCGAAAAAGCCCTTGCCGCTCATAAAACCACAGTAGAGTTGCCAGATGCTTCAAGTGTTACGCTTAATGCATTATCTACGTTAACCTACAATAAGAAACGATGGGCCAATGTTCGTGATGTCGAACTTGATGGTGAGGCCTTCTTTAAGGTAGCCAAAGGGTCAAAATTTAGTGTGAATACAGCCACAGGAACGGTGACGGTCCTGGGCACACAATTTAATATAAAGCATCGAAAAGATCTATTCGAAGTGGTATGTTATGAAGGAGCCGTAGGCGTTACACACAATACAAATACCGTAGTACTAAAACCAGGAGACAGCTTTTTAATTATAGATGGGAAAATTATTGCTAAAGAAAAAGAAACCACTAAAGGTCCATCGTGGATCGACAACAAAAGCTATTTTAAAAGTATGCCATATGCTCGTGTATTACATGAGTTCGAAAGGCAATACAACGTCTCAATCAATTCGCAACATATAGATATTGACCAATTATTTACCGGAAGTTTTGTTCATAATAATAAGGAATTGGCTTTAAAATCTATAACTTTACCATTGAACCTAAATTATAGTATGGAAAAAAACCGTTCTATAATATTGTCCCGTGAATAGAACTTTTGTAGTTTTTCTATATGTTGCTTTTTTTTTCTTTATTGTTTTACCATGTAGGGGGCAGACAGATGAAGAAGAAAAGCGACCGCTTATCTCTGTATTAAAACAACTTGAAATTCGGTATGGTATAAGCTTTTCCTACGCCGATGAAAATTTAGCAGATAAAACGATTAAAATTCCACCCGTAGATCTTTCACTGGAAGCCCTTCTAAATTACCTTGAAACACATACCGATTTAACTTTTAATAGGCTCAACGATTTTAGTGTCGTTATTAGAAAATTGCCTTTGCGTAAAACTTATAGAACACAGTTCCTAGAAGAGGTTACAGTTACCAACTATCTTACCAAAGGAATTTCTGCCAAGAATGATGGCACCGTTAATGTAAAGCCACGGCAGTTTAGTATTTTACCGGGATTAATAGAACCCGATGTATTGCAAACCATTCTGGCCCTGCCGGGGGTTCAAAGTGTCGATGAACGCGTTTCCAATCTAAATATAAGAGGAGGAACCCACGATCAAAACCTTATCCTTTGGGATGGTATAAAAATGTACCAGTCGGGACATTTTTTCGGGTTGATCTCGGCATTCAATCCCTATTTGACCGAAAATGTCGTGGTATCTAAAAACGGTACAAGTGCAAAGTATGGCGATGGTGTTTCCAGTATTATCGATATGCAAACCTCCAATACCATAGACGAGGAATTTTCGGGTGGTGCAGGTTTCAATTTAATTAATGCCGATGTGTTCTCAAAGATCCCGTTGAACAAAAAGACCGAATTATTACTTTCGGCAAGGCGTTCGGTTACAGACCTTATTATTACTCCAACCTACGATCAATATTTTAAACGTATTTTTCAGGATACGGACCTGACCAATAACCAGGGTGAAAATGGAAATTCCATTTCCAAAAATGAACGCTTTTACTTTTACGATGTCACGGCCAAATTCCTGTACGACATTTCAAAAAAAGACAAGCTCCGTCTTAATTTTTTAAATATTTACAATACCATCGATTACGAAGAACAATCGCGGATCAATGATGTAAATGAGTCCTTAAACAGCAAACTCACACAACGCAACCTCGCCACCGGGATAGAATATTTAAGGGAATGGAATACTGCCCTATCGGCCTCGGCACAAATATATTTATCGAATTACGACCTGGACGCCACAAATTTTGATGTACTTAATGACCAGCGCCTCATTCAGGAAAACGAGGTTTACGATGCCGGTATCAAGCTTCATTTTAATTATAATGTGGATGGTAATTTATCCTGGTTCGGGGGGTACCAGTTTACCGAGGTAGGCATAAGTAACCTGGAAGATGTTAATAACCCTGAGTTCAGACGCTATATTAAGGAAGTCATCCGGACCCATGCCTTGTTCAACGAGATAAAGTTCCGGTCCAATTCAAATAACACCAGCGCCAGGATCGGGCTGCGGGCGAATTATATTGAGAAATTCTCCGAATTGTTTATGGAACCCCGATTAAGTTTTAGCCAGCGATTTGCCGGTGATTTCCGATTGGAAATTTTAGGCGAAATAAAAAGCCAGACCACTTCACAGATCATAGACCTTCAAAATGATTTTTTAGGGGTCGAAAAACGACGGTGGATCCTTTCGAATAATGTTGATATTCCCATTTTAGAAAGCAAACAGATCTCTGCGGGTATCCATTATAATAAAAATAAATTTTTGGTTAGTTTAGAAGCCTATTTCAAAGAGGTGGACGGGATTACCACCCGAAGCCAGGGGTTCCAGAACCAGTATCAATTTGTTGATGCCGTTGGCAGCTATCGCATAAAGGGCATTGATTTTTTAGTTAATAAACAGTTTAGCAATATAAGTACCTGGTTTAGTTATTCCTATAGTAATAACGATTATACTTTTGCCGATCTTAATTCGGGATTGTCCTTTCCCAATAATGCCGATGTGACCCATGCTCTTACATTTGCCGGGATTTACACCTATAATAACTTCAAGATTGCGCTGGGCGTTAATTGGCGCAGCGGTAAACCCTTTACCGAACCCAATGCCCAAACACCTTTAATTGATAACGAGATAAATTACAACATCCCCAACGGCAGCAACCTGGAAGATTATGTGCGTGCCGATCTCTCTATGACCTATACTTTTAAAACAGGGTTTAATTCTAATGCCATTATTGGCCTGTCACTTTGGAATGTCCTAAACAAATCCAATATCATAAACACCTATTACACCATCGATGACAGCGATATGGTCAGTAAGATCGAAAATCAATCACTGGGAATTACCCCAAATATAAGTTTCAGGCTAAGCTTTTAACTTAAAGCAAATTTTTAGTATCTTTAAGATTCTCCCTATGCTTTTTCATTTAGCAGCTATATTCTTATTAGGCGACAATTACATCTATTAATTTTAAATGAAAAACCATGAAAGCAACAAGCATCCGAAACCACGAAAAAAGATTTTTTGATACCGGGTTAGATTCCTTTGGAAAAAAATTCAATCTTACTAACATGACCATTCCTGTTAAAGGCACAGGCGAAATAATGGAATATGTTAAATGCAGGCGAGAGAATAATGACAATTCGTTCTGTTTTGAAGAACAGGTAAACAAAACACAGATCGTAATACATTTTACAGCCGGATATCTTAAGGGAGATGTGGCGACCTTAACAACCCCGTCCAGTCATGTATCCGTCCCTTTCATAATTGCAAGAAATGGAACCATATTAAACATGTGGTCCTCAGGTTTTTGGTCCTTTCATCTCGGACCCGGTGCCGTTGGAGGCAACACTTCAGGAAGCAAAAAGACGATCGCTATAGAAGTTTCAAATATAGGATGGCTTAATAATCAAAATGGTAATCTCATAACGGCTTATAGAAACGATGCCGTGTATTGTAATATCAATGAAAAGAGTTTCTATGACAAACTGGATATTCCATATCGCGGGCACCAGTATTTTGCAACCTTTACCAAAAGTCAGTATGACAGCCTTGTTGTACTATTGCGGTATTTAACTGCGCAATATAATATCCCCAGGGATTTTCTTCCCGAAGGCAAACGCTATATTACGGGTACCACTAACGACCTACCAAATTTTAAGGGCATCGTTTCACATGTTAATTACAGAATTTCCGGAAAATGGGACTTTGGCCCGGCCTTTGACTGGGACAGGGTCATTACCGGGGTCACAGCTTAAGGAATACAGATACTTGTAATACCTGCGTTTGTATTATATTTATGATGTTCAAAATAATACTTTTGATCCACCTGATGGATAAACCCTGTTAATCTGTAAAAAATGGAAGCAAAAAGACATTATTGTGAAATAGATATTTGCAACAGGAAGCTGACCCTAAAATATAAGGATACGACCATAGCCGAAACGACACGCGCTTTAATTTTGAAAGAAGTCGGGAGTAGTGTTTATGACCCGGTATTTTATCTGCTAAAGGACGATCTTAAGATCAAACTGGAATTAGAGCCCGAACGCAGAAGTCGTTGTCCTCTTAAAGGAGATGCCACGTATTGGAATGTTGCCGGGAATCTTACCGATAACTATTTTGCCTGGAGTTATGAAGACCCTTTACCAGATGCCGAAAAGATTAGAGGTTACATCGCCTTCAACATGGAATATATTACCCTTATTTCCGAACCCATTTAATATGTAGTTTATAACTATTCCAATATGGATGGATAATAAACAGGTTTAAGAAGAAATGAAATTGCTAAAATTATGAAGACTTCTAAAAATGAAAAGGTAGAGAACTTTCTCGATAAGATCCAAATGATCGATGGTGAGGCATTCCACACCTTAACAGCATTACGTAAAATCATTTTTAAATATTATCCAAAGACCGAAGAACAGTTTATGTACGGCGGCATTATGTTCTCGCTCGAAACTGAATATTTTGCAGGGGTATTTGTAAGGAAGAATCATATTTCTTTGGAATTCAGTAAAGGCTTTCTCATGATAGACCCCGATCATTTTCTGGAAGGTAGAGGAAAATACCGGAGGCATTTAAAGATCCGATCGGGGGCCGAGGTCTTAAGTAAGCACGTGGACCTTTTTGTGAAACAGGCCCTGTAGGTTCCCTTCCCGATGTAAATTAATGAAGATGTCTAATAAGGGACATTGCCCCATAATTAGTATCTTTGCCCTATGCGGTCTTTAAAAGCATTACATAAATTGTTTGCCGGTGTTGCCCTTTTAGCAATAATTATGTCCTTTTCGGGAGTTCCCGGGACAGCCATAAATTTTACTAAAGCTCAAACGGAATTGGTTGTTGATTCCGGTGGTATTGATGCGGCTTCGATGGTATATTCCGGCAAGGTATTACAGTCAACACCGGGCCAGAATATTACCCGCTATACTGTTTTTAATTTCAAATGTTTTTTGATCGGATATGAGTTCGACCTCAGTGTCACCTTTAAAACTCAAAAAGAAGCCGTGGTCCGGTTCAAAGACCTCAATGACATACCGCAGCAAAATCTTATTGCCAGGGTACATTCACTATTTCCCCACGATGTTTTATAGAATAAGCGGTTAATTCTGTTTGCCGGCTCGCGGCAACATTACATTTTACATTTTATAAATCTGCTATATCGTACCGATATAGTTCACCAGCGTTATTCGTAATGAAAACATTTAAAAGATTTTTAAGGCTTCTGGCCTTAGCGCTAATGATCGCCCTGGCATCGGTATTGCCCGTACCGATAACATTTTACAAGAAGGACGATCTGCCCAAATTTCTTATAGAACAACTGGATCACAAAGAAGATGAAGATGGAAAAGAGGATATAAAGGAGATTTTTTAGGACATGTTGAGGAACACACTTTTTTCCAGTATATTTATCTCTTCTTAAAACTAATAACAGTTTGGATGTTCTGTATTCATCACATCTATGGTAAGGCCTAATTATAATACCGTATGATCGTAGTAATGGGAGTAAGTGGCTGTGGGAAATCAACGGTAGGTAAGCTTTTGTCTGAGCGGACCGGACTGGACTATTACGATGCCGATGATTTTCATCCGCCATCCAATATCGAAAAGATGACACATAATATGCCTTTGACCGATACCGACCGTCTGCCCTGGCTACAAATCCTGGCCGAGAACATAGAAACCTGGGAAGCACAGGGTGGGGCTATACTGGCCTGCTCTGCGCTTAAAGAAAAATACAGGGAAATGCTTGAGTCGAAGGTCGATCGTATATCATGGGTATTTCTGTCGGGGAGTTTCGATCTTATACGTTCGAGGATGGAACACAGGGGCGGGCATTATATGAAAGCTTCCCTATTGCGATCGCAGTTCGAAGCACTTGAAGTCCCGGATTACGGATGGCATATTGGTATAGATAAAGCGCCTCAGGAGATCGTCGATCAAATAATTTCAAAATTAAAGCAGCATGGGTAACTCGGTCTTCGGCCTTATCGGCCTTGGTGTTATGGGCAATAGCCTCAGTTTAAATATCGCCGAAAAGGGGCACAGCCTTTCCGTTTATAACCGCTCGGAATCCGGTGAAGAACATGTCGTTAGTTCATTTCTGGAAGACAATCCTTCATTCAACACTATTTCCGGCTATACCGATCTTTCAACATTCGTACAGTCGCTGGAACGGCCGCGGAAAATAATGGTAATGATCAAAGCCGGGCCTGCCATCGATGAGGTCATTGAAGCTTTGCTCCCCTTATTGTCGGAGGGCGATATTATTATCGACGGCGGCAATTCGCATTACGAGGATACGAACAGGCGATGTGAATCCTTAAACCAAAAGGGCCTGCATTTTATAGGCTGTGGTATTTCCGGTGGTGAGGCAGGCGCCCGTCACGGGCCCTCGATCATGCCGGGAGGTTCAAAGGATGCCTACGCCATGGTGGCGCCTGTCCTGGAATCCATAGCGGCCAGGGATACACAACAGCAGCCCTGCTGCACATTAATCGGTCCCGGTGGTGCCGGGCACTTTATTAAAATGGTGCATAATGGGATCGAATATGTCGAGATGCAATTGCTGGCAGAACTATACGCCATACTGTCGAAGCAGATGGATTATGAGGCGATCGCCGATATCTTCTCGACATGGAATACCGGCGGCCTGTCCGGTTATCTGTTGGAGATCACTGTAAATATCCTTGGGAAAAAGGAAGGCGACCGTTACGTTCTGGATCTCATCCTGGATACCGCGGGCAATAAGGGCACAGGGTCCTGGTCGAGTATCTCGGCATTTAACCTGGGATACCCTAATACTATGATGTCAGCTGCTGTATTTTCGCGTTATATATCAGCCTTCAAAGACGGGCGAACGCAACTGTCACAATATGCAAATAAAAATGACGATAATAAAATCGATCTCAAAGCACTTGAAAATGCCTATCGGTTTGCCCGTATCATTAATCATCAGCAAGGCTTTGCCTTAATGCGGCAGGCTTCATTAGCGTATCACTGGGAGCTCAACCTATCTGAAATCGCGCGGATATGGACAAATGGCTGTATCATCAAGTCTGATCTTATGACGAATTTGGTCGAGGTGTTTAAAACCCATGAAGATATTTTCGACCATACCCCGACACTCGATTCTTTAAAGTCCTATGAAGCCGATATATCTGAAACCCTTCGGCTCGGCCTGTCGAGCCGCATCTCCCTTGACGCTTTTAGTTCGGCCTATAACTATTGGGTAGCCATGACCACCAAAACCCTTCCGGCGAATTTGATCCAGGCGCAGCGGGATTATTTTGGAGCCCATACCTATCAGCGCACCGATGCCCCATTAACTCAATTTTTTCATACTAACTGGTCCGAAACATGATAGATTATACGCTCATCACTGCAGTAGTTGTGGGGATCGCCCTTCTGCTCATCTTAATATTAAAATTCAGGATCCAGGCCTTTATCGCGCTCCTGATCGCAAGTATCGCTGTCGGTATTATCGCGGGAATGGCGCCTTTGGACATTATAACTACCATGCAGCAAGGTATGGGAGATACGTTGGGCTTTGTCGCAGTTGTAGTCGGCCTTGGTGCCATGTTCGGGGCCATCCTCGAACATTCGGGAGGTGCCGAAGCACTGGCCAGTTACCTGCTTAAAAAGTTTGGGGAGAAGAACGCATCCTGGGCCATGATGATCACAGGGTTCTTTGTGGCCATCCCTGTCTTTTTTGATGTCGCATTTATTATTTTGGTACCTCTCATTTATTCGCTGCAACGCAAAACCAAAAAATCATTACTGCTTTACGGTATGCCTTTACTGGCAGGACTGGCCATTACCCATGCCTTTATCCCGCCCACTCCCGGGCCGGTTGCGGTAGCCGATATCTTAAAGGCCGACCTGGGTTGGGTCATCCTTTTCGGATTCCTTGTGGGGATTCCCACCGCTATTATCAGCGGCCCCTTATTTGCGAAATTCATAGCGAAACGCATTCATATCGAGGCCCCGGTACTTGAGGCGGAAACGGCCATGCCGGGAAATTATCCGGCAGTGGGGCTCATATTGTCCATTATCGGGATACCCATTATTCTTATTGTTTGTAATACAGTGTTGAACAGCCCGATGGTTGAGGGCTATGCTATTCCCGGGCCAATTAAAGAATGGCTCCAAATGATCGGGCACCCATTTTCGGCCCTGATCATTGCCAATCTCATCGCCTGGTATGTGCTGGGCATACGGCGACAACTCGATAAGGAAAAGCTGCTTACCATTACCACCAAATCGATGGCTCCGGCAGGAATCATAATTTTATTAACCGGAGCGGGAGGCGTGTTCAAGCAGATGCTCGTCAATACCGGGACGGGGGAAATGCTGGCCAATTATTTTGCAAGCGAAGGGGTGAGTATCCTGCTTTTCGCCTTTATTTCGGCGGCATTGGTACGTATCCTACAGGGATCGGCCACGGTGGCCATGATCACCGCGGCTGGTATCACTGCACCACTACTGGCTGCGGACATTGGTGAAATCGACAAGGCCCTGTTGGTTATTGCGATTGCCTCGGGCGCCTCGATCCTGTCGCATGTCAATGACAGCGGCTTCTGGCTGGTAAGTAAATACCTGGGGCTTAGTGAAAAGCAGACCTTTAAAAGCTGGACGGTAATGACCACGATACTGGCACTGGTGGGATTTGCCACTGTAAGCGTATTTTCACTAATTTTTTAAAAAGCTTGCGGCTTTGTATTGGGGATTGTCGAAACCGTTCTATATAATGTATGCGCAAGATGGTTTGGTGGCATTAAAATAGACATTACGAATTGAACCTAGAGGTTTCATTACATACGCTCCGGAACGGTAATTCCCAATAGGCTTAATGCATTTTTAATGGTAGCTGCAACGGCTTTGGACAATTGTACCCTGAATATCTTTTCATTGGTCTTTTGTGCCCCCAAAATGGACACATTCTGGTAGAACGAATTGAATTCTTTGACGAGGTCGTAAGTGTAATTGGCGATCAAGGCCGGGCTGTGATTGTCGGCTGCATTTTGAATGACCTCGGGAAACAACTGTAATTGTTTAAGGAGTTCCTTTTCCTTTTCATGCAGGGCCACTTCGTCCGGGCTTAGTGCGACATCGTGTTCGAAATCGGCTTTACGTAAAATGGCTTGTATCCTTGCGTATGTATATTGAATGAATGGTCCCGTATTCCCCTGGAAATCGACCGATGCCGCCGGATCGAATAAGATGCGTTTCCTGGGATCCACTTTTAAAATGAAATATTTTAATGCCCCCAGTCCAATGGTCTTGTATATGTGTTGCGTTCAGCTTCGTCATAACCGTCCAATTTTCCCAGGTCCCGGGAGATGGTCTCTGCTGTAGCCGTCATCTCTTCGATGAGGTCGTCGGCATCCACAACGGTGCCCTCCCTACTCTTCATTTTACCACCGGGAAGGTCCACCATACCATAACTTAAATGATGCAGGTGCCTGGCCCAGTCGAATCCTAATTTCTTTAAGATAAGGAACAAGACCTTGAAATGGTAATCCTGCTCGTTTCCTACGGTATAGACCATGCCGCTAGCGTCGGGATGGTCCTTGACACGTTGTATGGCCGTACCAATATCCTGGGTCATGTAAACCGCAGTACCATCGGCTCGTAATACAATTTTCTCATCCAGGCCGTCATCGGTAAGATCGCACCAGACAGAACCGTCGTCCTTTTTAAAAAATACGCCACGCCTTAGGCCTTCGGCCACAAATTCCTTTCCCAGCAAATATGTTTGACTTTCATAATACAGGTTATCAAAATCGACCCCCAGATTCTTATAGGTCGTATCAAAACCCTTATAAACCCATTGGTTCATCATCTTCCATAACGCCACCGTTTGGGCATCTCCGGCTTCCCATTTTAAAAGCATGTCCTGGGCCTCAAGTAAAATGGGTACTGTCTTTTTGGCTTCCGCCTCGGGAACCCCATTGGCCACCAAAGCGCTAATTTCATTCTTATATTCCCGGTCAAATCTTACATAATAATTTCCAACCAGTTTATCGCCTTTTATTCCGGTACTTTCAGGGGTTTCGTTATTTCCATAACGCTTCCATGCGAGCATACTTTTACAGATATGAATGCCTCTGTCGTTTATAATCTGGGTCTTATATACTTTCTTTCCCGAAGCTTTTAATATCTCTGAAACACTATATCCTAACAAGTTGTTCCTAATATGGCCCAAATGCAAGGGTTTATTGGTGTTGGGTGAAGAATATTCCACAATGACCGCTTCGCCGTCAGATTGAGGTGCTTCAAATCCAAAGCTGGAATTCTCCTTTATATCATTAAAAAAGTTTAGGTACCATGCATCGGAAATAATGATATTCAGGAAACCCTTTACTACATTAAAATCTTTGACTTCGGTAACATGTTCCACCAAATAATTCCCCAGGTCTTCACCCAATTGGGCGGGATTCATTTTAATATGCTTTAGCATGGGAAAAGTAACTACTGTAATATCTCCTTTAAAATCTTTACGTGTAGCCTGGAACTCTACAGTTTCCAATGCTGTATTGTACAAAGATTCAAATGCGTTTTTTATATGTTGAGATAAGGCCTTCTGAATACCCATTTAGACTAAAATTTTAAGCTGCAAAGATAGAACTTTTCTAAGTTTATACGGTGAGGATTTGCTGCGATTTGTTCCCCGTTATCCGACATTAATATCTACATCCTTTAAATTCACCGATAAAACAAGTTTAAGGCCAAGGTTAATTTTATTAACACTTTAACTGTCAGTACGTTAATAAAAATGTGCATTTCATCGACAAAAGTGCATTTTTTCTATTATTTTTACCGTTGGTCGATGGGCTTTTTTTTCAAAAGAAAATAAGCTTCCTTTCACCTGATTTTTTGGTATTAAAACGCCAAAATTGGGGATTTAAGATGCTTTTAATATTTTTGTATATCTGAATGCTATTGATCGAATCCCAAATTTGATAACACTTGCCTCTTGTTACGGTGCAATAATATTGCTCAATAATGTGTGCTTAATTTTCCTCTCCCTCAAGGCAAGTTTAGGTAGTAATTTTAATGTTGTACCTAGAATCTCTTGATGTTCATGAAACAGTTAATTACTTTAACTACTTTTTTATTATTGTTTTACTCTGGTTTGTCACAAACCAAGGAGCAAGACAGTCTTACCATTCAATTGGTATATCAAAAGCAGGATTCTGTAAAGGTCGATACCTCGATCGAACTCATCAGATCGTTCTATACTACCAATGATTTTAAAAAGGCGCTCCTGCATATTGATCAAAGTGAAAAACTGGCGTCCGGCCTTAATTATCACAAAGGCATTGCGGAAATAAAATATTATAAGGGGCTAATCTACACCAAGAAAAATGACTATTATAACGCTCTGGACAATTACAACAAGTCACTTGCCATATTTGGTCAACTAAGCGATTCTTTGGGAATTGCCAAGGTGAACAATAGTATTGGTCTTATCGAAATTAAGCGTGGCAATTACACCCAGGGGCTTCGGTATTCTTTATCTGCAATCGATATTTTTGAAAGGTCCAACATGAACTTCGAACTGGGCCTGGCTTATAATAACCTGGCCGAGGCTTACTTTAATACCAACCAATATGATAAGGCACTGGACTTTAATCTTAAGGCGCTTCAGGTACAGGAGCGGCTGAAAGACAGTGCCGGTATTGTATCTTCTACACGGAATATTGCCGGGTTATATTCCATAAATAAGGAACACCGAAAAGCTATTGAATATTACGAAAAAACACTTCAATATATCGATGAGGGCACGGATGAAGATATAAGGGGTGAGGTACTTCCTAAAATTGGAGATGAATATTTGCGGTTTAACGATATTACCAATGCCACTACCTATTTGCTGCAGGGGCTCAATTACAATAGACGTATAAAAAACAATAATGGAATTCTTAAAACCTATAACAGTTTAGCGAATTTGAATCTTAAACTGAAGAAAGTGAGGCTTGCGGAATCTCAACTGGATAAGGCATTTGCCCTTACAAGACAGGTGGATAACGAGGAAGAATTATTGGAGAATTACAGATTGAGAATTACCCTGGATTCCTTAAACAGGAATTACAGGAGGGCCTTTAACTGGCAAAACAGATACCATGATCTTAAAGATAAGATAGCGAAAAAGAACGCGGTACTCCTTGTAATAGAAGACCCTGAAGACCTGGTTATTTCTCCTCAAAGTGTAGTGATCCCGGAGTTGAGTTCGGAAAATGGAGGTGCTGCGGAAAGAAAATCAAAGTTTACTATTTATAGCCTTATCGTACTACTCATTATTGTTGGAGCGCTTTTTATAGGCTTTCTGCTGAACAGAAAGAACAAAAGTTCAGAATTAATAGAACTGGAAGGCAAAGTCAAGGCATTTGAAATCACTCATAAATCCCTTATGGATAAGAACAAGGAGTTGGAGGAAAACAATCAGGCTAAGGACCGGTTATTTTCTATTGTATCTCACGATCTTAAAGATTCCATTACTTCCATTAAGGCCTTTTTAGACCTCATTAAGGAAGACAGTGTCTCTAAAGCCGAGTTCGATGCGCTCATCCCCGAGCTTAGCGAAAGCGCGAATAACGCTTCAGCGCTATTAATAAATCTGCTCAACTGGTCCAAATCTCAAATGGAAAATTTAGATCCAAAACCCGAGTCTTTCAATATTCAGGACGTCTTTAGTGAAAAAATAAATCTTATTGAGAAAAAAGTGAACGAAAAACGTATCGTGGTGTTAAACGAATCTCATAAGGACTTTGCATTTGCCGACAAGGGAATGATAGAGATCGTAATTCAAAATCTTCTGGCCAATGCTGTGAAATTCTCTAAAGTGGGTGGCGTGATAACGGTATCCAACAGGGAACGCAATGGCAAACTGCTCTTTTGTATTGAAGACACCGGTGTTGGAATTTCGAAAGAAAATCAAAGAAAATTGTTCAAGGCCAGTGGATACACGACCAGGGGGACCAACGAAGAAAAAGGAACGGGCTTAGGGCTTTCTATTTGTAAGGAACTTGTAGAATTAAATAACGGTCGCATTTGGGTTGAAAGCGAGCCTAATCTTGGCAGTAAATTCTTTGTGGAACTGCCAAAATCCAATTCGGACACTTAATATTAATTTACTTTTGGCAAGAAGACCTCTGCCATCATGCAGCGGGCACTGCCTCCACCACAGGCTTCAATAGTATCCAGGGAGCTGGACAAAATATCGCCATGCTCTTTTAAGGTTTTTATCTGATCCTTAGTGAGAACATCGTAAGCCGCCTGACTCATCACTGCATATAATTTTTCGTTTTGCCCTTTGACCTGCAACATATTACCGGCAAAACTATTGACCTGATCCTCGGTAATATCAATGATCTCCTTTCCATCTTCCTTTAAATGCCGGATGACATTTTTGCGCTCGGTTGAGTCATCTATACTTGACAAACAAATCACGGCAAAGGATTCTCCAAGGCACATCATGACATTGGTATGGTAAATGGCCATACGTTCTCCATCGACGGATTGATAGGCGGTAAATAATACAGGTGTGAATTCAAAATCTTCACAAAATTCAATAACCAGGCTTTCTTCCGCCCTTGGGGACAAGGCACAATAGGCTTTTTTGTTCACCCTATCCATCAATATACTCCCTGTAGCCTCCAGAAAAACATCTTCTTCTTCGGCACCGGTATAATCTACTATATTCTTAATTTTAAAGCCTTCTGCTTCCAACTGTTCTATTACAGCTTCACGGCGTTCTAAACGCCTGTTTTTTGCAAACATTGGATATAAACCAATGGTAGAATTTTCGTGAAACGAGATCCAGTTGTTTGGAAAATGCGCATCGGGAGTATCCAATCCGTCCCGTACATTATGGACAATAACCTTAACACCCACGCCACGTAATTTAGCTACAAAATCATCAAATTCCTGCTCCGCCTTAAGTTGCAACTCTTCCTGTGAAATATTGGAAATTTCCTTCTGGTAATAATTATTTACAGCTGTTTGTTCATTCATCCTGAAATTAACCGGACGAATCATTAAAATGGTATTGGTGGTTTGTTGCATAGCAATTTTTAATAGCGCAAAATTAATCTTTTAAAATTATAACTTTTAAATATTAAACCCAATTGCTTTAAAAATAAAATCCTAATAATAGGTAAGTAACTTTTATAGTTCATTATATCCGATTGTTGGCTAATTATCCCACTTATTACCTCAAATTTTTGAAGCCCATTACCTTAATCTATCTTTGATCAACGAAATTATATCCAGCACCTATAAACAAACATTGAAAGGCTATATTTTATCGTTATATCAAAATTGGAATTAAACAAAAATCTTATGAAAGCAAAGGATTTTTTAGTAATGTCCTTGATCGTTTCGTCATTAATTATATCTTGCTCGAGTAATGAGGGGATAGCCCCTCCTGAAAATGATTTACCCCCAGAAGAAATTAATGAGGGCAGAGCGCCTTCTTTATATCTTAATTATCAAGACACGGGTCAGGGAGATATCATCATCAATACCTTGAGGGTACAAGCCCCCTCTCCCCTGTATACCTACTATTGTGGTTTGTTATGGAATGGCGGACAGGATGCGGGAGGTTATTGTGGTATGCAAGAGCATCCCGATGGAAGGAATTTCATCTACTCCCTTTGGGATCCCATCAACTCAACAGAACCCATAACGGCCGAATATACACATCCAAATACGGAGACCGCAAGCTTTGGAGGCGAAGGAACAGGGCTCAGGTCGCTCAACTTTGGCATTGGATGGGAGACCGATCAATGGTATTCCCTGGTTTCACGAGCATGGAGCACGGATGGCGACACCACCCTGTTCGGCTATTGGGTTTACGACCAAAGTAATGGTATTTGGTATCACCTGGTAACCATGAATTACCCTGTTCCATATCTAAAATTCAACACAAAAACGAGGTCCTTTATAGAAGACTGGTGGGGAAACGGCTATGAAGCCAGAACCATACATCACCAAAACGGTTGGAAACGGAAAACAGCCGACCATAGTTGGACTTCGTTCGGAGAAACTTACTTTGACAGGGTATTCCCCGACCCCGCTGCTGAGAATTACATTGAGAATTATGACGGTGGTGTCATTGATGACGCCTACTTTTTCATGACGAGTGGTGGCGATACTTCGCCTGTAATCAATGAGGACGATGTCATGCTCTACCTCACCTATAATAGCTCCAACCCTGATTTTGAACCTGGATTTTTCAATAATTTATCCGCCGTTGTAGATAATTCCAATGTATTAATCGATTGGGATATTGTTAGCTCCAAAGCTCCCCAATTTTCATATCATCTAAAAATATATGATAATGCAGCGCTTATTGGCGACCCGCTTATTTCAAAAGACAGTATTAAACCGCATTTAAGAAGCGATAGCATAGATATAAGTGCTTTACCTGGCAATCAGGAGTATTTTGTACAATTCTACATCACGGATATATTCGACGATACATCCGGCGCAGAGGTCGTGCCTTTCTTCAAGTGAACCGGCTTGATTTTTAATAAAAAAGTAAAACCCACATCCGAAAGATAATCCCTATTCGTAAGGTATTCTTTTAAGGCGTAGAACTCGAAACCTGTAACAGTTTCCCGTTATAATGGTTATGACCGGTAAGAGCGAATTCACAAATATATGCTGCCATTTCCAAAGCAGTTGTCGGGGCTTTAAAACCGGGGAAGGCTTGTTCCAGCATTTCGGTTTGTACGGCTCCAAGTGCCAGTACATTAAATGCAGGCCCGGTTTCTTTGTACTCTTCGGCCAATAGTTCGGTCAATGTAATTACAGCACCTTTACTGGAACTGTATGCAGCCAGTCCGGGGAATTTTAAACTGCCTTGTACGCCTCCCATAGAACTAATATTGACTACATGCCCTTCCCTAACCATAAAGGGAAGTACAGTCCGTGTCATCTCTGCCAATCCAAAAACATTGGTCCTGTAAATGGTTTCAAAGTCATGAATATCGGTTTCGGCAAATTGCTTATTTACCAGTGCTCCGGCGTTATTTATTAAAATATCGACCTGTTCCCATTGTGAAGAAATAAAGTCGGCTACCTTGTTAAAGTCTTTCTCCACGGAAAGATCAAATGGCAAGGCGGTTACATTATCCAGGTTAAGGCCGGTAACAGGTCCGTTATTTCTTGATAAGGCCAGAACTTTATGTCCTTGCCCTGAAAAAAGACTAACCAACTCAAAGCCTATACCTTGACTGGTTCCGGTAATAATGATATTCTTACTGCTCATACATTTTAATTTCCTTGGTAGGCGTATTGCTCATGGCCTCAATGGCCGGGATTATATTATTTATGAAACTCGCCATATGCTCATAATTCATTTTTTCCATTTCATCTTCGGTATGATGATAATACTCAAAGTTTTCCATATCGCATGTTGAGACGGATTGGCAGGGCAGCTTAAATTGTTCATAAAACGAGTAGTTATCCGAACGTTTGAAAAGCTGGTATTTCTTTGAGATCTCTGAAGCGCCTACGAGATTCATCTTCGCGGCCTCGTTGATCTTTTCGGCCATATTAGACAGTTCGTATCCCGTTAAAAAAGCCACGTAATCCTTATCTATCAATGGTACACCGATCATTTCAAAATTTAATAAGGTATAAAGGTTGGCGTTTTCGGCTTTTAACTTTTCGGCTAAATGTTTAGACCCCAATAAGCCAAATTCTTCAGCAGAAAATAAGGCAAACATAATACTGCGCTTATTATTCTTTTTAGCGGCAAAATAATTTGACAAAGCAATTACTGCACTTGTTCCTGTGGCATTATCGTTAGCCCCGTTGGCAATGGAGTCATTTTCGGTCAATCTGCCTCCGTGCTTGGTAATACCCTGTCCCTGTCCAATATGGTCATAATGTGCCCCAAGAATAACGATCTCTTTCTTTAGTTCGGGGTCATTGCCTTCCAAAAATCCAACAACATTAAAGGCCTCCATGTCGTTTGCTTTAAAGTTATCGCGATAGGTTTCAAAATAAGGTTTTATTCCGAAGGATTTAAACTGGTTCTCTATAAAAGTAGCAGACTTATCAATCCCTTCGCTCCCGGTAATTCTCCCCAAAATTTCATCCGAAGCCAAAAACGAAACTGTTTCCTTAACTTGGTCACTCGTTATAATTATAGTTTTAGAACTATTATTAATGTTTTGGATATTTTTACAGCTAAAAACAATAAGTATAACCAAAAGAAAGATTCCTCTATTCATATCAATATAAATTAGGCCTAAAGATAAAAAAATACTGGGCATTTATTTTTTGTCTGTTAACTTTTAATAATTAAATTTTCAGCTTATATAATTCCTTAAAAATCACTAAATTGTAGGAAAATAGTTCGTTATGCCAATTTATATGGATCGTCACGATGTTCCCGATGCTGCTTCAGCTGAATCGTTGGCGCAAATACATCAGGAAGATTTAAAAATTGAACACAAGTTTGGCTGTAGGGGATTTACTTATTGGTATGATGACGACCAAAAAACAGCATTTTGTTTAATTGAAGCTCCAAATAAGGAGGCCATTGTAGAAATGCATCTTGAAGCTCATGGTGATATTCCAAATAGCATCATTGAAGTTGAACCTAAAATTGTTCAATCTTTTCTGGGAAGAATTTCAGATCCCAAAAAGGCTCAAAACACAGAATTAAACATTATAAATGATACTGCCTTTAGAGTACTAATGGTTGTTGAAACCAGTAACTATTTAAACAGGGTTGAATCCAATCAATTCAGCATATTTACTCAAAAGTTTCATAATAGTATTTCTAAAACATTGAAGCAATTTGAAGGAAGGGTTGTAAAAAAGGACAATAACAGCTATTTAGTATCTTTTAAGTCGGTTACAAATGCAATTGTTTGCGCTCTAAAAATTCAATCTAATTTTAAATATATCACACCCAAATTCGATGTTAAAAACAGACGCCTTAAAATTGGCATTGGATCTGGTACGCCGGTAACAAAAAAAGATGATTTATTTGAAGAGGCGATTACTTTGGCAACGCGCATGTGTGAAGTGGTGAAGGACCAGGTTGTTATTACTTCTAAAGTAAAGAGCCTTTATGAAAGTGAAAACAGAAATGCATTTATTAATAAAGAACACATAAGAACTTTAAAACCTTCTGAAAAAGAGTTCTTAACTCAATTGATGGATTTTGTCGAAAGGATTTGGCATGACTCTTCATTTAATGTTGATTCATTTAGTAAAGAGTTAGGCTATAGTAAATCTCAATTATATAGAAAATTGGTGTCCATAACCGGTAAGTCCGCCAATAACTTTATGAGAGAGTTTAGATTGCACAGAGCACTTAATTTATTGCATGAACAAAAAGGGAACATTTCTGAAATTGCTTTTGAAACAGGATTTAATAGTGCTGCATACTTCTCGAAATGTTTTTATAATAAATATAGGATCCTTCCTTCAAAATATATACAGCAACATATAAATTGATCTCATTTATACTATTTTTTATACAATGGTTCAAAATTGCTATTTTTTGAATTAATTGTATAAGTACTTCATATTTTTAACTAATACATTTACAATATTAAAATCGGAAATTAATTCATTAACTAACAACTAAACATTATGAAAACATTGAAGACAGTATTTGTATTAGCAATTGCCCTATCGACCGTTAATTGTGCAAACAAGGAAACATCGGTAGCAGATATGTTAAGAGCTGATGCGGCAGAAGCAAACAAGAACATGTATGTTATTGAACGTGAAATCCCTGGAGCCGGGGATCTGACCGCTGAAGAATTAAAAGGCATTTCACAGGTTTCTTGTGGAGTATTGGACAAATTGGGATCGGATATCGAATGGTTACACAGTTATGTAACGGGAGATAAAATCTATTGTGTTTATATGGCGACTAACGAAGAATTGGTGAGAGCGCATGCCAAGCAAGGTGGTTTCCCTGCAAATTCCGTCGCGGCTGTTGGAACAATTATAGATCCTACCACGGCAGGAGACAAATAATCTATAACCACTAATAAAAAAGTCCATCTCACGAGATGGACTTTTTTATTTAAATATCTTTTATTAAACCAACATGGTCACTGGATTTTCGATATAACCCTGTAAGGTTTGAAGGAACAAGGATCCTGTTGCACCATCTACTGTTCTATGATCGCAGGCCAATGTTAATTTCATCGTATTACCAACTACCATCTGTCCGTTCTTGACTACCGGTTTTTGTACAATGGCTCCAACAGAAAGAATTGCCGAATTGGGTTGATTTATAATAGATGTAAAACTTTCTATACCAAACATTCCGAGATTGGAAATAGTAAAGGTACTGCCTTCCATTTCCTGTGGGGTTAGTTTTTTATTTCTGGCTCTTACGGCATAATCTTTAACGGCAGCACCTATTTGAGGTAAACTTTGTTCATTAGCGAAACGCACAACCGGAACGACCAAACCGTCTTCAACGGCTACGGCAACACCAATATGCACATGGTTATTTAATCGCATCCTATCGTCATACCACTGCGAATTTACTTGCGGGTGTAGACGCAATGCCAAAGCACAGGCCTTAACGATAATGTCGTTATACGATATTTTGGTATCGGGAATTGAATTGAATTGTTGGCGGAATGCAATTGCATTTTCCATATCGAACTCCACATTCAAATAATAATGAGGTGCCGAGAATTTGGATTCTCCTAATCGTTTGGCAATCACCTTACGCATTTGAGAATGATTGACCTCATCGAAATTCTCTTCACCGGAAGCCACAAATTTGGCAACGGGGGCCGATGATGTCGTTGCAGCAGATGGCGTAAAGTTCTCGATATCACGTTTTATGATTCGTCCATTTTCGCCGGAGCCTTGCACCTGTGAAAGGTTTATTCCTTTCTCTTCTGCCATTTTCTTAGCTAATGGCGATACAAATAATCTTCCGTTCGTAGAAACTGTTGCGATGGGTTTTGCTTCTGTCTCAACTTTAGCTTCCGCTTTTGGTGTTTCTGCTTTTGGTGTTTCTTCAATGCTTCCTGAAGGGGAAGCCGTTTTAAAATTTTTAGCAACATCGGTTACATCGGTACCGGCAGGGCCTATAATAGCCAGTAAGGCATCTACTTTAGCCGACTCCCCTTCCTTTATACCTATATGAAGCAATGTCCCTTCGTTAAAGGACTCAAACTCCATGGTTGCTTTATCAGTTTCTATCTCGGCAAGGATATCGCCTTCACTCACAGGGTCTCCGATTTTTTTTAGCCAGGTAGCCACAGTACCTTCTTCCATAGTATCGCTTAAGCGAGGCATAGAAACTACAATAACGCCTTCCGGTATTTCTGCAACTCCAGATGTGGTTACTTCATTAGGAACTGTTTGTTCTACAGGTTTTTCAGACTTTTCCTCCACAGATTCGGAAGAATCATTTAAAATCGTAGAAATATCTTCACCCTTATTTCCAATAACAGCCAAAAGGGCATCGACCTTGGTCGTCTCACCTTCCTGTACACCTATGTGAAGCAGAGTTCCTTCATGAAATGATTCAAACTCCATTGTGGCTTTATCGGTTTCAATTTCGGCAAGGATATCGCCTTCTACAATTTTATCGCCGACCTTTTTTAACCAGGCTGCCACAGTACCTTCTTCCATTGTATCACTCAAACGTGGCATTGTAATTATTTCTGCCATAGCTTATAATTTATGTTGCAAAAACGGATAATCTTCTTGTTCGTAAACAGCGTCGTACATTAATTGCTTTTCCGGAAAGGGTGATTCTTCTGCAAATTTCTCACATTCCAAAACCCGTTCTTTTATACCCTTATCGATTTTAATTAAATCGTCTGCTTTCGCATATTTCTTTTCTAAGATAATATCCTTTACCTGGGTAATTGGGTCTATTTTCTTGTACTCTGCAACTTCGTCCTTAGTTCTGTATTGTTGGGCATCACTCATAGAATGTCCCCTGTACCTGTAGGTCTTCATTTCTAAAAATGAGGGGCCACCACCTTTTCGTGCACGTTCTATGGCTTCGTTAACCGCTTCGGCAACTTTAACAGGATTCATTCCATCTACAGGGCCACTTGGCATTTCATAACCTAATCCAAGTTTCCATATTTCGGTATGACTTGCGGTTCGCTCCACAGAGGTTCCCATCGCATAACCGTTATTTTCACAAATAAAAACAACGGGGAGATTCCAGAGCATAGCCAGATTAAAGGTCTCGTGTAATGATCCCTGGCGTGCAGCACCATCCCCAAAACAACATAGTGTTACAGCATTACTTCCATGATATTTATCACCAAATGCGATTCCTGCTCCTAAAGGAATTTGTCCTCCCACGATTCCATGGCCGCCATAAAATCGATGTTCTTTGGAAAAAATATGCATGGACCCTCCCAGACCTTGAGAAGTTCCTGTGGCCTTACCATAGAGCTCTGCCATGACACGTCTGGGATCGACACCCATTCCTATAGGCTGAACATGATTACGATAGCCCGTGATCATTTTATCCTTGGATAAGTCCATCGCATATAATGCGCCTGCCAAAACAGCTTCCTGTCCATTATACAAGTGAAGAAAACCTCTTACTTTTTGCTGAATATAAAGTGCCGCAAGTTTATCTTCGAATTTTCGCCAAAACAGCATGTCCTCATACCATTTGATAAATGTTTGTTTAGTGATTTTTTGCATCTACTAATTTGTTTTTTATTTAAGCGAATTACAAAAGTAACACTTTGATTGTTATTGCAAAAACAGTTGCTGATTAAATTTGTACGAAAACGTTATAGAACTATTTTACTAAATGCAAACGGCATTAAATTTGCCAACGAATTAGATTTTACAACTTTACCCGTTTCTCCCATAAAATAGATCTCAATGGGTGTGTCTTGTTTTACTTCGTATTCTGAAATGGCTTGTCTACAAGCACCACAAGGAGGAATCGGGGTACTTGTAGGATTGTTTTGAGAGCTCGCGGTAATAGCCATTCTAATCATTTTAGATTCAGGATATTGCGCGCCTGCATAATAAATGGCAGTGCGTTCGGCACATAGTCCTGAAGGATAAGATGCATTTTCCTGATTACTTCCGGAGACAATTTCGTCATTATCAAGAAGTATCGCAGCACCAACATTAAATTTTGAATATGGTGCATATGCCTTTATTCTTGCTTTTATTGCCTCATCCATTAACTTCTTTACATCTTCAGGAACTTCATTTAAATTGTTGAAAACATAAAGGGTCGATTCTATTTTAACTTCTTTCATGCGTCTATATTCATAGTTTTTTATGGGCACATGTAACATCTGAAATATGCTATTAGCTTGGCTACAAAATTCCTATAGATGTTTTATAGCTTTAAAATTACAATAAAATTTCGTTTTAATTTATGAAACTCCTTTAAACAAAAAAACTATTGCCATAAAACAATAGTTCTTTTCAGTCTTAATTTGTGTGTTAATTTTAATATTCGCTATAGGTCTTATCTCCAAAATTAAATGTTAAGGAAAAACGCAAAGTATTCTCTAAAGGGCTTTGGACTTTCGAAGCCGAAAACAAATAAGACAGATCTATATTAATGGTTGTGTATTTAAACCCGGCACCCAGTGAGAAGAATTTCCTTGCACCTTTTTCATCGCTTTCATTAAAATATCCTGCCCTCAGTGCAAAAGAATCTTCATATAAATATTCGGTTCCTAAAGCCCAGGTAAACTCCTTTATTTCTTCACTAAACCCTCCGGGAGCATCTCCAAATGACTGAAATACACCCTTAAGAAAATTGACATCAGGGTCTTTACCCTTAATGATCACATCTTCGGTTTCAGAAATTAAGACATCATCATCTGGCATTGGATTGTTAATGTCAGGTTCATCAAAAGCACCATTCCCATTATTATCTTCAAATTCACGAATTGTGCCTAAAATAGGAGGTGTAGGAACTAAAAGTTTAGCCACTTCTAAGGTAACAGCTAACTTATTAAACTCGTCAAAAATAAAGTCGAATCCTCCTCCCAGTCTTAATGTTGTAGGCAAGAAATTCTCTCTGCCCGCATCGTCATATTTAATTTTTGGGCCAAGGTTTTGAATGGCAAAACCAGCCCTCCAACGTCCATTGAAACTGTCATAGGCATTTTCTTCGCTCTGATAGAATCCAGCTATATCCACACCTATAGAGCTTGCGGCATTTGCATTATCATCAACAGCCTGAATTTTAAGGTCCGATCTTAAATAACGTAAGCCCACGGCCATAGAAAATTGATCGGCCAACCTTAATGAATACGAAGCATCTATAGTTAATTCATTAGGCTTTTCTATTAAAGCTTCCGAAAATTCGTCCTGAACAATTTCTATTTCTCCAAGGCTAAAATATTTAAGACTTAAAGCGAAAGCGCTTCTTTCATCAATTCTGTTAAAGTAAGTTACATTAGCAAGAAAAATATCATTGACCAACTTGCTCAAATAGGGTGTATAACTAATCCCTAATCCCGATTTAGATTCGGAAAAGGCGTACTTTGAAGGATTCCAGTGTTGGGAATAAGCATCTACTGATGTTGCCACTCCCATATCACCCAATCCAGCCGCCCTGGCATCGGATGCTATCAATAAAAAAGGCACGCCGGTTGTAATAACTCTGCTGTCGTTCGGATTGGGTATAACTTCTGTTAAGGTTTGAGCATTTACATTTATAAAAAAACTGAGGGTTATAAAAGCGAAAATGTAATGTTTCATAGGTTAATATAAATTTAATTTATTGCTATACGATTCAACAATAAATTACGCAAATATAATTTATTATTATAGTATGACAAGTTTTTGTATTTTTTCTACTTGTTTATTGAGTTCGCTGGAACGGACTGTTAATTTATAAACGTAAACCCCTTTTCCAATTTTATCTCCAAAATCATCTTTCCCATCCCAAACCAGGTCTTTAGATACGGAGCTTGTTATTTTACTGCCTCCGGAAGTCTGTCCGTTTATCGTTTTAACTAATTTTCCAGAAACGGTGAATATCTGTACTGAAACGTCTAAAACCTGAGAACTATTGTGGTTGAACCAAAATTCTGTGTAATTTATAAACGGATTGGGATAATTAAGCACATTATCAATAACCAGTTCTTCGTCCTTATCGAAGACCACGAATTGAATTTCGGAGGTTGATGAGTTATTATAGACATCCCAGGCTTTTAAGGTTAGAGTGTGCAATCCCGGTTCCAGGTCCCTAAAAGGGTAGGTCACAGTCCCTCTTTGGTAATCGTCGACTTCGGCGATATAATAATCGTTCAACTTTACAGGGTTGGTTTCGTCCCCGTCTAAAATTGCCGATATATCATGGCCTATTCCACTGGAGGTATTAATACCGTTTTCATCCTGTAACTTAGCCAAAAGCGTAGGGCCTTCATTGGTTATGCCTCCCGAAACAAAATTTTCGTCGTTCATGAACAGAGTAATATCAGGGCCTTCATTATCTTCGGCAGCATTAGCATTTAACCCCCCGATCCGTATGTCATAGCTCGCTCCTGCCTCATCCTGTAAAATGCCATCAGCCTTAGCATAGAAACTTATTTTACCATTGCCCACAGGAGCGACAATATCCCGGGGAACAACAAAATTAAAACTGAACAGGCCATTGCTCACGGTGGCCTGTCCCCTGAAAATAATTTCACCCAAAGTATCGAAATCTAAAATGATAAGATCCCCATTGGTATCCCTGGTGTTATCATTGGCTAAAGTCGACCTGTCTATGTTCTTGTCGTAAATGGTTGCGGTTAATATCCCGTTGTAATCGCTCATAATAGTGCCGGAAGCATCCGTAACCTCACCTTCAATCTTGACCTGGCTCAGGGCTTCAAGGACATCGGGAGTTCCTGTAACAGGGACATCGTTTATTTTTGTTAATCTTATATCCGGTTTTGGAAATGCCAATTTCATTGCGGGATCACCAATAAAGAAAACCAGTCTTTTTTGTCCTATTCCCGAAACAAGCGGATCGATTTTAGTAAGTCTTAAGGCTTCGGCCATCGAGGGGTAATCATTAGAACCAAATGCGAATAAATGATTTTCCAGGGCCACGTTAATGGCGACGCCTACACTAACAAAAATCTCACGGGTCGTAGTAATTAAACCAATAGCCCCGCCTTCCTTATTTCTATACATAAACTCCCCTGCCGTAGTCCTAAGGGGATTATCAAATTTGGTATATTCACAAGTTACAGTGACAAAACAGGTAAGTTTGCATACGTTCCTGACCTCCTGGGCATTTATTTTATCGAAAATTCTTTCTTGAGCAATACCCTCTTCACCGCCATGCCCAAAATAATTAACAACAAGCGCACCAACTTCCATAGCATCCAAGATGGCCTTATTTACGGCAGGATAACGTTCGCCTCCGGAGGTTGCACTTTGTTGAAATGCATCGGAATGTATCTTTGTGACATTTATAAAGGGTTTATTTTGAGAAACAATATTCCCAATATTATCCGTAGTGCTTTGTAATACCCCCTCCCAATCCTCATCTACATCGTCCGAGATCACAACAAAACTGTTTCTCCAGCTCCCATAGGCTTCGCTCACATAATAGGATTTTATTTTATCCACGAGCTCCCCGGCACTTTGCGGGGTATCGGCCAAAATCCTGCCAACGGCAATATCCAACTTATCCGATGTTTGCATGCCGCCTTCATTTTCATCCATCATCCCAAAAAAGTCGTCCGATACAAACGAATTGGTCAAACTGAAACTGCTCAGGGCATGCCAGGAAGGCACAATATTGGTGTTTCCAGGAAGCCTCTCTTTATAATCAAACGAGGCATCCCCAAACAGGCATAAATATTGTAACCTGTTTTCCGGAGTACCGGCATTGTCATAAACATATTTTACAAAATTTCGTATAGCGGCGATGTCCTGGTTCCCGGAACTAAATTCATTATAAATATGGTTTAAAGTAACAACTTTTATATTTAGGTTGTATTGGTCCTTGTTTATTTGTGCCAGTCTTTCTGCCTGTGTGAGCATATCTTCGGGAGCAATTATAATATAGTCAATGTCTTCAAATTGCCCCTGGCCGTTCAGGAAAATGGTCCCTTTCAGGTTCTGGTTGGCAACCGTCGATTGCGAATCCCTTTGTGGCTCAAAATAATTGGAGGGATCCACAGCCAGATATGTCCTTTGTTCTCCTAATTGCGCCTTAAAACTAAATGAAGATTCGGCATTATCGTTAATTTTGGAAGCGACATTATATCTATCTGTAATATCCCAAACTTCGGTTATATTAGCGGCGCTGGAAATAGTGTATTGGCCTATTCCACTCCCCATAGCGACGTCCTTATTTTTAAATATAAACTGATTCCCTGTATGAATTAAGCCCCTTGTCGCTTCAATAGAGATGTAATCCAGATATCCGACAGAAGAAGGGGTGCCGTTGTTATCGTAGGAGAGGCTTACCGAGATATTGGCAGATGTCACAGAAACATTACCGATATAAAAATCTCCGGTAGCAAAAATGGGGTCTTGAATGGGAGCATAGGTGAAATTAGTTATAGGATTTTCATTGACCTTCAATTGCATAGATGTTGACACCTCTCCTACGGCTGCCGTATAAACCCTAAGAGCAATGGGCTCGGTGCTGACCAAATTTAAAAACTCAAACTCAAAAACCTTGTCAGATTCAAAATCGAACCTGTCGCCAAACCATCGCCTTCCGACGCTCGCCAAATTGTAATCATCAATTTCATGAAATTGATAGTCATGAAAGGTGTCTATTACCGTTGAAGGGGACCCCAAAGGTTCTGTTAAAGTTTGGATACGTTTCCCGTTTCCGGAACTCACATTAACAAAATAATAGGCCCTATCTGTATATATGTTGTTATTGGTATTGCTTTCCGCATTAAATGCTTTAGGGCCTTCACCATAAAATAATATATGGTCTTCATTATTAAACGTTCCATCTTCCTCGCCTACAAATTTTATGGCATTTTCTTCTATGTCCAAGGGAAAATTTGCAGAATTCTCAAGCGGCAACATCTGCCCGCCATGTCCGAAAACCTTTATATTCCTCGGGTCAACATTATTGGTGTTTATCCCCAAATCGTTCAAAAAGCTCTTTGTAAGTCTAAATACCCCGGTTGTATCTATATAAAATTTATACCATTCGCCCTGACTTAATACCGAATTTGATATTTCATGGGTTCTGGAAGTCAATCTTCCGGCCCCTGTGTTATTATATGAAATGGTAAAAGCAGTGATTTTTCTATAAACCCCTTGTTCATGTATAATAGGTGAGATCTCTAAAAATGCCGTATGCTTTCCCCTGGCGATGGAATTCCTAAATTTGAATTTTACCTCCTTTGGGATTGTTTTGAGGTTCATATCCTTTAATTCACTCCTGGATATCGGGGCATAGGACACATTAGACATTACCAATGAATTTTCATTGATGAGCCCGTTAATTTTCCATTGAGCGACAAAGGTCAAACCATCCTCAAAGGAATAATTTAAATTAGAGCTGCTAAATGAAGGAATCTCTATTCTGGAAGCCGAGGTGGATAAGGTCTTTATACCGTTCCATTCTATGTTGAAACTTTTTTGTTGAGAATAACTAAAAATAAAGCATAAAAAAGTAAGCAGGAAAATAATCTTTTTCATAAAACAATAAACGTGGAAAATAATTTGATATTATAGAAATGTAAATTTTAACCAAAATTACAATAATAAATCATGAATTTATACGTTTTAGATAAGTAAAATTTCGAACAAATTGATCAATATATCCGTTGTAATGTACGATAAATAGGGTGAAATGCACATTTTTTTGTTCATTTTTGCAAAAAAACCTTGCTTTATTATCTTTAATTAGTATATTGCAACACCAAAAAATTTAATCTACGTACCTAAAAAGTATTAAAATGAAAAACTTTGCATCATTAGGGATAATGTTAGTTATGGCACTTTCTGTATCCACATTTAGTTGTAAAAAATCTTCAGGCTCAAAGAACACTTCAAGAGCTACGGGATGGCAAATTAACGCCAGAGAAGGCGGATTCCAGTACAACACAGGATTTAAAGAACAAGAAACAGCCCCCGGATTGGTATTCATTGAAGGTGGTACTTTTACGATGGGGAAAGTACAAGATGACCCTATGCGTGATTGGAATAACACTCCAAACCAGCAGCACGTTCAGTCGTTTTATATGGATGAGACCGAAGTCACCAACGTTATGTACCTGGAATATTTAGATTGGATAGAACGTGTTTATCCGCGAGATGATCCAAATTTTAAAGCTATTTATAACGGTGCCGTACCAGATACTTTAGTATGGAGAAACAGATTAGGGTATAGCGAAATGATGGTAGAAAATTATTTGCGTCATCCTGCCTATGCTGAATATCCTGTTGTAGGAGTGAGCTGGATCCAGGCCGTAGAGTTTGCCAACTGGAGAACAGACAGAGTTAATGAACTTGGTTTACAAAAAGCCGGGTATTTAACAAGAGGAACAGAATATATGGCTACACCAGATGCTAATTTTAGTACAGACACTTATATTGCTGCACCAACATTAACATATGGAGGTAATGACAGTATAATTAACCCTCAATCCGGTCGTGGTAGAAGACCAATGGTTACAGCCACCGGGGATACCATTAATGTATATGCCTCCAGAGAAACCGGAGCCATACAACTAAAATACCGACTTCCTTCGGAAGCCGAATGGGAGTATGCTGCTTTGGGAATGTCGGAATTAAGAAGTTATAATGTTTACAGAGGACGAAAAAAATATCCCTGGGATGGTCAATACACACGTTCGGGAAAACGAAAAGTTCGCGGTGATCAATTGGCTAACTTTAAACAAGGCAAAGGAGATTATGGCGGTATAGCCGGATGGTCGGACGATGGTGCCGATATTACCGGTCCTGTAAAATATTATGAGCCGAATGATTATGGTTTGTACGATATGGCGGGAAATGTCGCAGAATGGGTTCAGGATGTATATCGACCCATTGTGGATGATGAATATAATGACTTTAATTACTTTCGTGGTAATGTTTATACAAAAAATGTCATTAATAATGATGGCTCGGTAAAAATTGTAACCCCGGAAGAGATTGTATACGACACCCTAAGTAATGGTAAAATTGTAGCCCGGAATTTGGCTGGTGAAATCGCTCAAACTGCAGTTGATGACAACGAGACCTATTTAAGGACGAATTTCGATGTTAGCGACCATATAAACTTTAGAGATGGCGATAAAAAATCATCGCGTTATTTTGAAGATTTCAATGAAGCCGAAGATGAAACGGGAGAAACTTCCTATACTAGTAAAATGTATAATGCTCCAATGCATAATATAGAACGAGACTCCGTCGGTGCTTTGATCAAAGAATATGACAGATCTAATGAAAGAACCTCTTTAATTAGCGACGAGGTTCGTGTATATAAAGGTGGATCCTGGAAAGACAGAGATTATTGGTTGGATCCGGCGCAACGTAGATATTATCCACAGGATATGGCTACCGATTATATTGGATTCAGATGTGCGATGTCGCGGGTAGGATCTAAAACCAAATCAAAAAATAAAACCAAGAATTAAATTGTATTTATTGTAAAATAAATAAGTCCTAACTCAACCGTTAGGACTTTTTTATTACATTTATATTTTATGACTATAGAGAATCTCCACCAGCATTACTTAAAGTATAATTCTATTTGTACGGACACAAGGGCCATAGAAAAAGGTGACATTTTTTTTGCCTTGAAAGGAGATTCTTTTAATGGAAACCAATTCGCCAGTGAGGCCATAGATAAAGGTGCCAAATACGCTATAATTGATGAAGAGGCGTATGCCGTTAATTCCAGTTTTATTCTGGTAAATGATGTTTTAAGTACACTGCAGGAATTGGCCAATTATCATAGAAAACACCTCAACTTAAAAATTATCGCCCTCACAGGGAGTAATGGCAAAACCACAACAAAAGAACTTATAAATATTGTACTTCAAAATAAACACAAAACCCTGGCAACTCCCGGGAATTTAAATAATCATATAGGAGTACCTCTCACTCTACTTTCTATGGATGAAACTACCGAAATTGGTATCGTTGAAATGGGTGCCAATCATTTAAAGGAGATAGAATTTCTTTGCAATATTGCGCAACCGGATTATGGATATATTACCAATTTTGGAAAAGCACATCTCGAGGGTTTCGGAAATATCGAAGGTGTTATTAAAGGAAAAACCGAACTCTATGATCATTTAAAAGAAAAAGGCAAGCTTATTTTTATTAATACAAATGATCATCTTCAAATAGATCAACTTGAGGATTACACGAATAATTATAAATTTGGATCTTCTCTAAATGAACAAGCCCGGATAGAATTTATCGAAGCAAATCCTTTTGTCTGTGTAAGATTTAATGATCATCTCATAAAGACCAAGCTCATTGGCAATTATAATTATAGTAACATATCTGCAGCAATCGCCATTGGCACATATTTTAAGATCCCCGATATCGATATTAAAAACGCAATTGAGGCTTATACTCCTGATAACAATCGATCTCAAGTCATTCGTAAAGGCTCCAATACCATTGTGATGGATGCTTACAATGCAAATCCTACGAGCATGGTGGCTGCTTTAGATAGTTTTTCCAATTTAATGGGTGAAAATAAATTGGTCATTCTGGGAGATATGTTCGAGTTAGGACAGGATGCTCTAAGGGAACATCAGGAGATCGCTGACTATGCCGAATCCTTAGATCTTAAAGCCATCTTTCTGGTCGGAGAAAACTTTTATAAGATCTCTAAAAAATCAAACAAAACTAAACTTTTTAAGACCCTCGAAGAATTAAAAAATAGTTTAGACCCAAGTTTATTTAAGAACTGTACATTGCTTATTAAGGGTTCCCGTGGTATGGCTTTGGAGCGGGTTTTAGAATTGTTTTAATGTTGACTTCGAGGATAAGAATAGTAATACCTTTTATCAATAAAGGGAATAAGCTTTAATATCTTTCCCTCTAAATTGTTGTAATTTATGAAAAAAACGGTCCTTTTTAGATTCAGTGCAGTGTGCTGCATTTTAAGTGGTTTGTTTTTAATTATTGGATGGACGATCAATATCCATCGCAATTCATTGGCGGGCGCGTCTCTTTTACTCGCTGCCTATGTTCTGGGAATATTTGCTTATATGGGTATTTATGGAATTCAATATAAAAAACTAAGAACCATCGGATTTATTGGGTTTATTTTTGTTATAGTGGCAAATGCATTATTTGTGCCATGGGTATTTCTGGATATTGCAAGAATTTCGGGAGTGGCCTCGGGAGTGAGTTGACAAGATGTACAGGAGAATGGTCCGACACAAATTATAGGAATTATTGGTGGTGTCACTTTTGTATTTAGTTTCTTTCTTTTAGGGATAGATACAATTCGAGCAGGTGTTTTTATGAAATGGCCGCCCATTTTGCTTATTGTGGCAGGAACTACAGCATTAATTTATACCTGGGTTCCAATTGGAAAGCTCTTACCCAGAATAGCTGGTGTCGCCATGCTTGGATTTGGGTGGCATTTATGGATTCTGGCAAAAAACAGGCATACTTAATCATACAAATGCTATGGTCTTTTTATTCTATAAAAGTAGAGGTAAACTTTATCTACTGGATTGCTCCGCCATCCAGATTTACCCGCTGATGCAAACCTGCCTGCATACCAAAGGCATGTAAACCAGCGGGCAGGTACAATCCCTTCAGAGCTACGCTCTGAACTATATCATTGAAACGAAATAGATAAATTTTTAGAAGGGATTAACTGCGTTGATCCAGATTTACCCGCTGCTGCAAATACAATCCCTGCACAGCTTAGCTGTGCATTATTTTTGTTTTATCAAAACCTAAATCCCGATGCAAAACTGCATCGGGTTTGTGCTTGATGTGGGTCATACTGGATTCGAACCAGTGACTTCTACCCTGTCAAGGTAACACTCTAAACCAACTGAGTTAATGACCCGAAAATTACAATGCAATATTACGAACTTTAATTATAATAGATATAATATTGTTTAAGGATTAACTGCGTTGATCCCGTGACGCCCTCTACTGCAAACACAATCCCTGCAGAGCCATGCTCTGAGTTATTTTTGTTTCGTCAAATCACTGGCTCCTTAAGATATTAATCACGGGATTAACTGCGTTGATCCCGTGACGCCCTCTACTGCAAACACAATCCCTGCAGAGCCATGCTCTGAGTTATTTTTAATTAGTAAAACCCATAAGCGAGCTTTGGGTTTTGCTAATTAAAAATCCCGATGCAAAACTGCATCGGGATTGTGCTTGATGTGGGCGCAGAGGGATTCGAACCCCCGACCCCTTGGGTGTAAACCAAGTGCTCTGAACCAACTGAGCTATGCGCCCCAATTATCGGAGTGCAAATATAAGTCAGATTTTTTATCTACCAAACAAATTAAAGCGAATTTCTAAATTATTTCGGCCACAACAAATGTACTTCCCCCAACATAAATCAAATCGCTATCCTTGGCGTTTTCTTTAGCGGCATCAAGCGCGCTTTGTGCACTTAAATAGGTGTTGCCGATCAAGCCGTTATCTTCAAAATAAGACTTCAAAATATTGGCATCCATCCCTCTCAATACATTGGGTTTACAAAAGTAATACAAGGCCTTTTTTGGAAATAAATTGATGATACTATTTACGTCTTTATCGGTTACCATACCCAGGACCATATGCAGATTTCCGTAAGATTCATTTTTAAGCTGGTCCATCGCTAAAACCAAACCCGGATAGTTATGAGCCGCATCACAGATTATTTTGGGTGTTTCCTGTAGCACCTGCCAGCGACCCATCAAATTTGTATGCTTTACAACACTTAACAATCCCTTCTTAATATTGTCATCCAATATTTCAAAGCCCTTTTTTCTAATTTCCATTACAGCCTGAATTGCTGTCTTAATATTATATCTCTGGTAACCTCCTTTTAAGTCCGAAGGATATTCCTTCTTTACAAGTTGATCTGCAAAATAGATCGGAGCTTCATTTTTACGGGCCAGTGCTTCAAAAACAGACTTGGTTTCCTGTTGGGTTTCTCCGATAACAACAGGGACATTAGGTTTTATTATTCCTCCCTTTTCCCAGGCTATTTCTTCTAAAGTGTTTCCAAGAAATTGTGTATGGTCCAATCCTATATTTGTAATTACCGTAACTTCGGGATTAATAATATTTGTAGAGTCTAATCTTCCACCCATACCAACTTCAACTACTGCAATATCGACCTCCTCCTTTGCAAAATAATCAAAGGCCATTCCTACGGTCATTTCAAAGAAAGATAAATCATTACTTTCGATAAAGAATCTATTATTTTCTATGAACTCAATTACAAATTGAGTGCTTACACAGGCTCCATTGATCTTTATTCTTTCTCTAAAATCCTTTAAATGCGGCGAGGTATACAGGCCCACTTTATAGCCTGCTTCCTGAAGAATTGATGCGATTAAATGGCTTGTTGATCCTTTACCATTGGTTCCGGCAACATGTATGGATCTGAATTTAGTTTCAGGGAAATGTAAATGCTTTGAAAGTTCCAGGGTATTGGACAGATCTTCTTTATAAGCCGATATCCCCTGATTTTGATACATGGGTAATTGGCTAAACATCCAATCAATAGTATCTTGATAGTTCATTTATTGAGTAACACTAAAGTTGATAACCACAAATCCGGTTTGTCTAGAAGGAGCTTTAGAATCGGAGGGCCACTTATATGTTAAGGCCGTTTTTTTAGCGGCATCGTAAAGACATATATTTCCTGTGGTTCCTCTTTTTCCTGGGACGGCATCTATCACTCTTCCCTGTCGGTCCACCTGAATTTCTACGACTACACTTCCTTCTTCATCACATTCAGGGATGACTTTGGATTTGGTAGGTCTTCCACGGCCTTTTAATCCATATCCTGAACCTCCACCACCAGAACCGGGCTCCCCGAAATAACTGGGCGCATAGGGATTTCCATCGAGTTGGCCTTTATCTCCGGGCCTGTCATCATTGCCTTCACTGCCCTTGTCGGTCCCGTCAGTTTTTCCGATACCTCCAATCAATGCATCCAACTTCTTTTTTTGTTCTTCCTGTGCTCTTTTTTCCCGTTCTATACGTTCTGCTTCCGCTTTGGCCTTGGCCTCTGCCTTTGCTTCGGCTTCTTTTTGTTTTTTTATGGCGATGCTTTCTTCTGTTTCCTGTGTAATTACCTCTTCATTGGTTTCTTGTGGCGCGGAAGATTCGGGTTGAGATTCTGTGATCGCCGGCTCCTTGATAACTTCTTTAATTTCAGATTTTATGGGTTTTTTAGGTTGGATATTACCACTACCATAATCGGTGGTGCCAAAATTTACGGCAACCCCATATTCCAAAGGGGGATCAAGAAATGTGGGGCCAACAATAAAAATAAGCAGGAGTAAAATAACTCCGATTAAAGTCGTTATTCGCGCCGAGTCCTTTTCATATTTGGTCTCAAAATATTTCATTTTAATTAGGCTTAACTGCCAATATCACCTTAAATTTATTCCTGTTGGCTATGTCCATAACTTTCACGACATTGTCGATTGGAACTGATTTTTCTGCTCTTAATACGATGGTTGGTGAAGATTCTGACGATAAGACAGCCAGTAATTCGCTTTCAAGAACACTTTCTCCCACTCGTCTTTGATCAATATAATAGGTGAGATCCTTTTTTATGGTTACCGCTACAGACTTTTTGTTTTCTGTTTTACCACTGGCTTTTGGCAATAAAATATCGATTGCATTTACTGAGACCAATGTGGAAGCGAGCATAAAAAATATGAGTAGCAGAAATACAATATCTGTCATGGAAGACATACTGAATTCTGGTGTAATTTTATTTCTTCCTTTAAAATCCATATTAAATAGGTTCGTTAAGAAGGTCTAAAAATTCTACTGAATTGGCTTCCATAAGATGTATTACTTTATTGGTTCTTACTACCAAATGGTTATACGCTATATACCCGATAATCCCAACTATTAATCCGGCAACAGTAGTTGTCATAGCAGTATATAAACCATTGGATAACAATTCAATATCGATTTGACCTCCTGCGTTCGCCAGTTCAAATATTGCTAATATCATACCTATAACTGTACCTAGAAAACCTATCATTGGCGCCGCTCCAGCGATAGTTGCTAGTACACTAACATTTTTTTCCAATCCATATACTTCTAATTTACCGGCATTTTCAATGGCAGTATTAATATCTTCTAAAGGTTTTCCTATTCTGGTGATTCCTTTACTTATTAATCGAGATACAGGCAAATTTACTTGAGCACATAATACTTGAGCGGAATCAACCTTTCCATTAGAAATATAATCCTTGATCTGGTTCATAAAGTTTGTATCTATTTTGGATGCGGCTTTAATAGCGAATAATCGTTCAAAATAAATATACGTTGCAATCATTAACAAGGCAAACAACAATAAAATAATAATTTGGCCGGCCCATCCACCACTTCGTATTAATTCAATAATCGAAAGCGTTTTTTTTACAGATTCACCATCAGTTAATAGTTCCGTTCCGTCTTGAACAGCATTTATAAGCATTAATTTAAACATGTTTTTGTTTTAAGTTGATTTTGAATAATAACGACTGAATTAAGATTAAAGTATTTAAAACAAGGTTCTTGTAAAGAAGAAAACCAATGCTCCCGCCAAAAACCCAATAAGTGCCAACCAGGAGATCTTCCTAAGATACCAGAAAAAATCTATCCGCTCCATTCCCATGGCAACCACTCCTGCAGCAGAGCCTATGATCAACATGCTTCCGCCGGTACCTGCAGAATAGGCAATAAAATGCCAAAGCTGATCATCAATAGGTTCAGAGAACATCCCTAAACTTGCAGCCACAAGCGGTACATTATCTATCACGGCAGATCCTACACCCAATAAAAGAATGACGATATCCGATACTTCGGTTCCAATCATTTCGGTACCCAACATAGGCATGGTTTCCTTTAGATTTGTTGCAAATCCAAATAATAATCCAAGTGATTCCAATGCGGCCACCGCCATTAATATTCCTAAGAAAAACAATATACTCGGCAGTTCAATTTTAGAAAGTGAATGGTGCACCGGGCTATGGTGAGCATGGGCATCATGTTCTCCACCATCGAATTCCGTTAAACTAAACTTGGCATTACTATAAATTTCAGCAAAAATAGCCACAATACCCAGGGCCAACATCATACCCACATACGGTGGTAAATGAGTGATGGTCTTAAATATAGGAACAGAAACAATCGCTCCAAGACCTAAATACAACATGGTGCCGCTAAATTTAGTTTTTGGTTGATCGTTCTGCTCTTCGCTGATCGTTCTGCTCTTCGGTCACCTCAAGATTTCCTTTAAAAGCAGGTAAGAAAGAGGCTATTAAAGCCGGAACTGCCATACATACCAAAGAAGGTAAAATTAAATACCCTATTAAATAACCGGTACTTACTTTATTACCAATCCAAAGCATCGTCGTGGTAACATCACCAATGGGAGACCAGGCACCCCCTGCATTAGCAGCTATGATAATAAGCCCGGCAAACCAAAGCCGGTCCTTTCTAGTCCTGACTATTTTCTGTAATATTGAAATTAGAACGATCGTTGCGGTAAGGTTATCGATAATAGCAGAAAGAATAAAGGCCAAAATGCTAAAAATCCAAAGTATTTTAGATTTCTTTTTGGTTTTAATAAAGTCTTTTATAGTTGAAAAACCATCAAAATAATCTATAATTTCCACAATGGTCATCGCACCTAACAGGAAAATCAGAATTTCGGCAGTCTTGCCTAAATGATGCAATAATGTTTCTTCCATTAAATGCATTTTTTTCTCATGCGAGTAGCTGGCAAATCCATCTACCAATCCGTGTTTTGATGAATCGAACCATTCCGGAAAACTATCAATGCCTAACGAAATTAAAGCCCAACTAATGGCCATCATAACAAGCGCTGGGATGAGCTTGTCAATTTTAATACTATGCTCAATAGTAATTGCTAAATATCCAACTACAAATACAATAATAATCACTGCTTCCATATGTATGTTTATTTAATTAGTTGAGTTTATGCTTTTTTGAAGTGCCTGATTCATTAAAATTTCTCGAACTGTGTTTAACAAATATAAAAAACTATAAATGCATTGTAATATAATAATTAAGTTTTTAAGGATGAAATATTTTTCCGCTACTGTGATCCTTTTGAGCACCTGTAACACTTTGTAAACAATTTACCTCATTTCTAAGCCTCAATACCCCCAAAAACCCAAAGATCAAAGCTTCTTTGAACTCAATGATCTCATTAGATGGAATTACAATTTTGTTCTTGGTATAATTCTGAATGGTCCGGATTAAAAATAAATTAAAAACACCCCCTCCGGTAACGAATACAGTTCCATGCTCTTTGGAATTAAGTGCTTTAGAAATCTGAAATCCAATATGCTCCGCAAAAGTCCTCAAAACATCTCTATCAGAAAGTTCGAAGGAATCTATCGAAGGAATAATGACATTCCTTACCCATTCGAAACCCAAGGATTTGGGGTAGGACTGCTTATAATATGGAATTGTATTTAGTGCATTTAGTGATTCTTCATTTATATTTCCGGTAGCTGCTATTTTACCTTCAGCATCATAATCCAATCCTAGCTGGCTTGCATAATGATTCATTACTATATTCACCGGACAAATGTCATAGGCAATTCTGTTATTATCTGTTTCTGTAGAAAGGTTTGCGAAACCGCCAAGATTGAGGCAATATGTATATTGAGGAAATAACAATTGGTCACCTATAGGTACTAATGGAGCCCCCTGACCACCCAATTCCACATCCTGAACACGAAAATCGCAAATAACGGTCTGATTGATCAAACTGGCAAGGATCGGTAAATTTCCTATTTGATAGGTCAGCCCTTTTTCCGGTTGATGCAATGCCGTATGGCCATGAGAACAGACTGCATCAATGTCAGTGATATTGTTCTTATCGATAAAATCATTAATAACAGTAGACAGGTAATAGGTATAATCTTTATCTATATTTTGTATCTCATCAAGAGAATAAGTGGTCAGTTTCTTTAGAATTTCGAACCAATTCTTCGGGTATTTAATCGTTTCGGTACAGTGTATTTTATAATGCCATTTCCCATCAAAATTTAAAGATGCTGAAATAATGTCTATTCCATCCAGAGATGTTCCTGACATTACACCGATAACTTTATAATCCGATTTTATCATATGAGTAAAAATAGCAATCCTTTATTGAAAAATCGACATTTATGGCTTATCTTTGACGACAATTTTTATCAATTCAATAATCAATTGAAATAATGGATTTTAATCTTACAGAAGAACAAATCATGATTCGCGATGCAGCACGTGATTTTGCGCAAAACGAATTACTTCCAGGCGTCATAGAGAGAGATGAAAAGCAGGAATTTCCATACGATCAGGTCAAACAAATGGGGGAACTTGGTTTTATGGGAATGATGATCGATCCTAAATATGGCGGTAGTGGTTTAGATACAGTATCGTATGTTATTGCAATGGAGGAAATTTCAAAAATTGATGCCTCTGCATCTGTTGTGATGTCTGTAAATAATTCATTGGTTTGCTGGGGATTACAAGAATATGGAACCGAAGCACAAAAACAAAAATACTTGACAAAGCTGGCCACGGGTGAATCTTTAGGCGCTTTTTGTTTAAGCGAACCGGAAGCCGGAAGTGATGCGACATCCCAACAAACAACAGCTATAGATAAGGGTGATCACTATCTTTTGAACGGTACCAAGAACTGGATCACCAATGGAGGGACGGCAGATTATTATTTGGTCATTGCACAAACAAACCCCGAAAAAAAACACCACGGCATTAACGCCTTAATCGTGGAAAAAGGCTGGGAGGGTTTTGATATTGGCCCCAAGGAGAATAAATTAGGGATCCGTGGGAGCGATACGCACTCCTTACAATTTAATGATGTGAAAGTTCCAAAAGAGAACAGAATTGGTGAAGACGGTTTTGGATTTAAATTCGCCATGTCCACACTTGCCGGAGGGCGCATTGGAATTGCTTCACAAGCCTTAGGAATTGCATCGGGAGCTTACGAGCTGGCACTTAAATATTCTAAAGAACGCAAAGCTTTTGGCACCGAAATAAGTAAGCATCAAGCGATTGCATTTAAATTGGCCGATATGGCAACCCAGATCGAAGCGGCCCGCCACATGTGCATGAAAGCAGCCTGGGAAAAGGACAATGGTAAAAATTACGACCTTTCCGGTGCTATGGCAAAGTTATATGCATCGCAGGTCGCCATGGATACCACTATCGAGGCGGTACAAATTCATGGCGGAAACGGTTTTGTTAAAGACTATCATGTAGAACGCATGATGCGTGATGCTAAGATCACTCAGATCTATGAAGGCACAAGTGAAATTCAAAAAATTGTGATCTCAAGAGCTATTTTAAGAGATTAAAAATATCTAATAACTAATCCTATTCCAGATACACACCGGCTCCAATAAAATAATTGGTGTCAGGTATCTGTATGACATAGGAGGTTTTAGGTTCTTCATTTCCTGTAGAAGGATTTTCCCAATAATATTCATAGTATCCACCTTCGGCATTATTTTGTGCTACATCGGCCAATCCTCTTATGACATAATTTCCCTGAGTATCCTGAATATTCCATAAATTTTGTCCTTGCAATTCCTCCTGTGCCCCATGCGCTATTGATAAACCATCAAAATCCAGAATGAAAAAATAACCAGACTGATCTTCGAAAAAACGCATGTGATCAATAAAATTCCTGGAAAACTCTACCCGGTCCGACTCTTCAGGGTAAAAGTTTTCGAATACCCCCGCTATTCCCCTGGCCATAGTTCGTGATATTTCTTTTACAAGTAACTTATTAGCTTCATTATCTTCATAATAATGCTCCTGGCCACTATTGTATAATCCTGCTCCGATAAACCATTCGGCGGGAGACATTCCGGTAACAAAGCTTAATTTATCTTCGGCCTCACCACTGGCGGGGTTAATAAAAAAGTATTCCACGAATCCATACCCGATGTTCTCGACCGTGCTTACCAGTTCCTGCACATGGTATTTTCCGTTCAGATCCTGGGCATTAATTCGGGATGTTCCAATCCATTCCTGGTTTATATGTGCGACCACCCAGGCTTCATCCAGTGTTTCAATAAAAAAGTATCCCGAATTATCATTAAAAAAACGGGCATCATTTACAAAGGCCTGGCATAGATGGGCACGGCTCGTACTATCGCTTAGCATCGTATTGAAAACAGTTCGTAAGCCCGTTGCAGTATTGGTTACATTGACCTGAATAATGTCTTTGTTGAGGTCGTATAATGAAACTCCTCCGTTTTGTATAATGATGTCACTGTCGTCGCTGTCGTCACATGATACTATACACCGTGTAAGTGTTAATAACGATGCTAGTAAGATAAAATAATAGGGGCTAAATTTTTTCATAGTTTTTAATTTAATTGATTTAGATGCTGAAATAAAGTAATTGGCCAGAGTAGTGCAAAATCCAATGTATAATCGGTAATTATTAGAGATAAGTGGTCAGTTAATTGATTAATTGGGGTTATTAATATTGACCCGCCATCACGCAAAGCGTGAGAGCCAGGCGTGGCTCGGCGACAAACCTCCATTAAACAAAAAATCCCCAACAAATTAATGTTGAGGATCAAAAAAGGCGGTGACCTACTCTCCCACGAGTGCAGTACCATCGGCGCTAATGGGCTTAACTTCTCTGTTCGGAATGGTAAGAGGTGAGCCCCATTGCTATAACCACCTTAAACTTTAAGTTAAAAGTCAGAAGTCAAAAGTCAAAAAGTTCTTTATCTCTTGACTTATGCCTTGTGGCTCTTAACTGCGCTTTGCGCTAATAAGTTAACATATTGAAAAAAAATACAATTGAATTCACTCTTAAAAAAACAGCCGTACAATAAGCCTATGGGTTATTAGTACTACTCGGCTATGACATTACTGCCTTTACACCTGTAGCCTATCAACGTGGTAATCTTCCACGACCCTTTAAAGAAATCTCATCTTGTGGTGGGTTTCGCGCTTATATGCTTTCAGCGCTTATCCCTTCCAAACGTAGCTACCCAGCAGTGCTCCTGGCGGAACAACTGGTACACCAGAGGTTTGTCCAACTCGGTCCTCTCGTACTAGAGTCAGATCCACTCAAATTTCTAACGCCCACAGTAGATAGAGACCGAACTGTCTCACGACGTTCTGAACCCAGCTCGCGTGCCACTTTAATGGGCGAACAGCCCAACCCTTGGGACCTTCTCCAGCCCCAGGATGTGACGAGCCGACATCGAGGTGCCAAACCCCCCCGTCGATGTGAGCTCTTGGGGGAGATCAGCCTGTTATCCCCGGAGTACCTTTTATCCTTTGAGCGATGGCCCTTCCATGCGGAACCACCGGATCACTATGCTCTACTTTCGTACCTGATCGACCTGTATGTCTCTCAGTCAAGCTCCCTTATGCCATTGCACTCTACGCACGATTACCAACCGTACTGAGGGAACCTTTAGAAGCCTCCGTTACTCTTTTGGAGGCGACCACCCCAGTCAAACTACCCACCAAGCACTGTCTCCCACGGTTGCGGGATTAGACTCCAGATAAGCAAAGGGTGGTATTTCAACAATGACTCCACAACGCCTGGCGACGCCACTTCATAGTCTCCCACCTATCCTACACATTACTTATCCGAAGCCAATACTAAGCTATAGTAAAGGTTCACGGGGTCTTTTCGTCCCACTGCGGGTAATCGGCATCTTCACCGATACTACAATTTCACCGAGCTCATGGCTGAGACAGTGTCCAGATCGTTGCACCATTCGTGCAGGTCGGAACTTACCCGACAAGGAATTTCGCTACCTTAGGACCGTTATAGTTACGGCCGCCGTTTACTGGGGCTTCATTTCAGACCTTTGTCACACTAAAAGCGTGACTAAGCCCTCCACTTAACCTTCCAGCACCGGGCAGGTGTCAGGCCATATACATCATCTTTCGATTTAGCATAGCCCTGTGTTTTTGATAAACAGTCGCCTGGACCTCTTCACTGCGGCCACGCCGAAGCGTGGCGACGCTTCTCCCGAAGTTACGCGTCGATTTTGCCTAGTTCCTTAGCCATGAATCTCTCGAGCACCTTAGAATTCTCATCCCAACTACCTGTGTCGGTTTGGGGTACGGGCTGCTTCACTTGCTTTTCTTGGAAGTCGATCCTCTGGATTATCACCTTGACCGTAGTCGCAGTGTACTATCGCGGTATTACTACTCGCTTCAACGTACTATTCCGTCAGTACGCACCAAATTTTCGCCTCCGTCACTTTTAACGTGAGCAGGTACAGGAATATTAACCTGTTGTCCATCCACTACCCCTTTCGGGTTCGCGTTAGGTCCCGACTAACCCTCAGCTGATTAGCATAGCTGAGGAAACCTTAGTCTTTCGGTGTGCGGGTTTCTCGCCCGCATTATCGTTACTTATGCCTACATTTTCTTTTGTAGCTTCTCCAGTAAAGCTCACGCTCAACCTTCGACGACACTACAATGCTCCCCTACCACTCGTAATTTACATTACAAATCCATAGCTTCGGTAGTATGTTTATGCCCGATTATTATCCATGCCGGATCGCTCGACTAGTGAGCTGTTACGCACTCTTTAAATGAATGGCTGCTTCCAAGCCAACATCCTAGCTGTCTGGGCAATCCAACCTCGTTTATTCAACTTAACATACATTTTGGGACCTTAGCTGATGGTCCGGGTTCTTTCCCTTTCGGACATGGACCTTAGCACCCATGCCCTCACTGCTGATTATCATTTTATAGCATTCGGAGTTTGTCAGGAATTGGTAGGCGGTGAAGCCCCCGCATCCAATCAGTAGCTCTACCTCTATAAAACTATAAATCAACGCTGCACCTAAATGCATTTCGGGGAGTACGAGCTATTTCCGAGTTTGATTGGCCTTTCACCCCTACCCACAGGTCATCCCAAGACTTTTCAACGTCTACGGGTTCGGTCCTCCACGGTGTGTTACCACAGCTTCAACCTGCCCATGGGTAGATCACTCGGTTTCGCGTCTACCGCCACTAACTTAAGCGCCCTATTCAGACTCGCTTTCGCTTCGGATCCGCACCTGAAGTGCTTAACCTTGCTAGAAACGGTAACTCGTAGGCTCATTATGCAAAAGGCACGCCGTCACAGCTTGCGCCGCTCCGACCGCTTGTAAGCGTATGGTTTCAGGTTCTATTTCACTCCCTTATTCAGGGTTCTTTTCACCTTTCCCTCACGGTACTAGTTCACTATCGGTCTCTCAGGAGTATTTAGCCTTAACGGATGGTCCCGCCAAATTCATACAGGATTTCTCGTGTCCCGCACTACTCAGGATACCACTATGATTTATGTCTCTTACTTTTACGGGGCTATCACCCTCTATGGCTGCTCTTTCCAAAGCATTCTAATTCAATTCAAAATCAATATCGTGGTCCTACAACCCCAAAATTGCCGTAACAACTCTGGTTTGGGCTAATCCGCGTTCGCTCGCCGCTACTTACGGAATCACTATTGTTTTCTTCTCCTCCGGGTACTTAGATGTTTCAGTTCTCCGGGTTCGCCTCCTTATAGGATAACATGTCTTCAACATGCTGGGTTGCCCCATTCGGACATCTGCGGATCATTTCGTATGTGCCAATCCCCGCAGCTTTTCGCAGCTTATCACGTCCTTCTTCGCCTCTGAGAGCCTAGGCATTCCCCATACGCTCTTCTCTAGCTTATTGTACTTTTTGTCTTTTTAATGAGTTACTTTGATCAATTATATATCGCTCGCGTGATTATAACCAATCTTTAATTGCTATTAAATATTGCTACCCAATAGCTTCCCAATTTCTTGGGAATTCATGTATCTTTTTTCAATATGTCAATGAACCTTGATTAAAATGATGATCCTATCGGAGTACCCTGCGGGTGATCCTCAAAATCCCATCTTGAAAAACTTTTGAAAATACCCTTGTCGCTGCAAACAATCAAACAAGTTTGTTGTTCTTCGCTCCTGCGGATATTCCCTTTTAAAAGTTTTATCTGTGGAGAATATCGGAGTCGAACCGATGACCTCTACGGTGCAAGCGTAGCGCTCTAGCCAGCTGAGCTAATCCCCCATATTTTAGTTATGAGTTATTAGTTATGAGTTATTAAGTTTAACAACCCTTTTACTCAACTTCTAAAATTTCCTGTTTCAATATATATAATGAACTTAAGCCAAAAATTTATAACTCTTAACTTATTTGCCTTTCGACTGATGCTGAAATAAATTCAGCATACTTCGTACTTCGGCCTTTTGACCTCGTACTTCAGTAGTCTCAGGCAGACTCGAACTGCCGACCTCTACATTATCAGTGTAGCGCTCTAACCAGCTGAGCTATGAGACTATGACAGTCTTCAGTTTGCAGCTTACAGCTCACAGTGTTGCTCTGTAAACCGAGCACTGTATACTGGTGACTCTATTTTATAATTAACAGCGACAGAGAATAAACGATCTCTTTCCTTATTTTTCTACCTCGTATTGTCGTTCTCTAGAAAGGAGGTGTTCCAGCCGCACCTTCCGGTACGGCTACCTTGTTACGACTTAGCCCTAGTTACCAATTTTACCCTAGGCCGCTCCTTACGGTGACGGACTTCAGGCACTCCCAGCTTCCATGGCTTGACGGGCGGTGTGTACAAGGCCCGGGAACGTATTCACCGGATCATGGCTGATATCCGATTACTAGCGATTCCAGCTTCACGGAGTCGAGTTGCAGACTCCGATCCGAACTGTGATAGGTTTTATAGATTCGCTCCTTCTCGCGAAGTGGCTGCTCTCTGTACCTACCATTGTAGCACGTGTGTAGCCCAGGACGTAAGGGCCGTGATGATTTGACGTCATCCCCACCTTCCTCACGGTTTGCACCGGCAGTCTTGTTAGAGTTCCCGACTTGACTCGCTGGCAACTAACAACAGGGGTTGCGCTCGTTATAGGACTTAACCTGACACCTCACGGCACGAGCTGACGACAACCATGCAGCACCTTGTAAGTAGTCCGAAGAAAAGAATATCTCTACTCTATGCAACTTACATTTAAGCCCTGGTAAGGTTCCTCGCGTATCATCGAATTAAACCACATGCTCCACCGCTTGTGCGGGCCCCCGTCAATTCCTTTGAGTTTCATTCTTGCGAACGTACTCCCCAGGTGGGTCACTTATCACTTTCGCTTAGCCACTCAGACCGAAGTCCAAACAGCTAGTGACCATCGTTTACGGCGTGGACTACCAGGGTATCTAATCCTGTTCGCTACCCACGCTTTCGTCCATCAGTGTCAGTACATTATTAGTGATCTGCCTTCGCAATCGGTATTCTGTGTAATATCTATGCATTTCACCGCTACACTACACATTCTAATCACTTCATAATGACTCAAGATAACCAGTTTCAAAGGCAATTCTACAGTTGAGCTGCAGGATTTCACCTCTGACTTAATTATCCACCTACGGACCCTTTAAACCCAATGATTCCGGATAACGCTTGGATCCTCCGTATTACCGCGGCTGCTGGCACGGAGTTAGCCGATCCTTATTCTTACAGTACCGTCAAGGCTCTTTCGCGAAGAGCTGTTTCTTCCTGTATAAAAGCAGTTTACAACCCATAGGGCAGTCTTCCTGCACGCGGCATGGCTGGGTCAGAGTTGCCTCCATTGCCCAATATTCCTCACTGCTGCCTCCCGTAGGAGTCTGGTCCGTGTCTCAGTACCAGTGTGGGGGGTCCCCCTCTCAGGGCCCCTATCTATCGTTGCCATGGTGTGCCGTTACCACACCATCTAGCTAATAGAACGCATACTCATCTCTTGCCGTAACCTTTAATTATTAAACGATGCCATTTAATAATACTATGAGGGATTAATCCAAATTTCTCTGGGCTATACCTCAGCAAAAGGTAGATTGTATACGCGTTACGCACCCGTGCGCCGGTCGTCAGCAAGTAGCAAGCTACTCCTGTTACCCCTCGACTTGCATGTGTTAAGCCTGCCGCTAGCGTTCATCCTGAGCCAGGATCAAACTCTTCATCGTTGTTTCTTATTGTTCCACCCGTTTAACCGAGTAAAACATATAAGGTGTCTCTCAATGCTAAATGCATTGAAAAGCATTTCTTAAATTAAACAATATAAAATAGTCGTTTTCGTACTCAAAATGGCTTATTCTCTTTGTTGAATTATATCGTTTCCAATACAATTCTTACGCTGTCAATCAATATGTTTAATGAACTTTTTTCCTTTTCCAAAAGGGGATTACCCCTTAAGCGGGTGCAAATATAAAACACATTTTCTTGCCCCACAACCCTTTTCACGGTTTTTATTTGGTATTTTTTACAATCCACAATACATCACATCCAATCCTTTACCTAATGCCCTTGAAATTAATATTTTATATCCCTTCGCCTCTTGAAAATATTTTTATAATCATCCCTTAATTTAAACCATAATAAAAATACAAGCCCAAACAACTCAACAAGACTACTCCATATATATTATAAAAAGAAATTCCAGACGAGACCAAAACGGATTGCAAAATCTCTGTACGGATAATTAGGGGCCGAATAAAAATTGTAACCTGTGAATGCAGAATTAAAATGTTCGGCCTTTAAAAATATCCTGGTCTGACGAATTTTTGCATTGATAAAAAAGTCGAACCTTGGAAATCCGCCTAACTTATTTTGGTCCTGGCTATAAAATTCGGCAAGTACAGGATCATAGCCATCCATATTATATTTGGTAAAGTAACTAAATGTGATCCCAGTTTGAAGATACAATGCCCTTTTAAACAGGTGATTTGCATAGTACAATGTATTACGGGTTACAATTTCCGGCACACTCACGATGCTTTCACCATCAATTACAGTTTGGTATCGAATGGTATTGTTTAACGCGAAATTGCCATACTTGATTTCTTTGCTCAATTTTACCCTGAAGTAATTAATGGTTTCATTGGCCTGATTTGGCTTAACCAAACTATCAACTTCCGACCTTTTAAAATAGGTAAAGTTATCTATAGAAGTATAATCGAGTTCCAAATTACCCCACTTCTTGGAATTGATCGCAAAAGCCAGCTGTCTGGTTTCAATATTGGTATAATCGTTTTCCCAGTTATAATTTAAATAATCACTTTGATACAGTAGGAAATTATAGTTTGGTGCCCTGGAATTAATATTTATACGTCCTTCAACCGCAGAATCCTCATTTATATTGTATAGCGCCTTGGCACTTAAAAAATTACCATCAAAGTCACCGGCGACATTAATACCTATTTTTCCGTCAATTAAGAATCCTCCAATCTTATTATTATAGGCGCCTCCAACAGAAATGACATCGCCCTTTAAACGATTGGTTATCTGGTTTCCATCTAAAGACACCAACGCGTCGTAACCATAATTAAAATTATGATAGCCGACATTAAATTTTAATCGGCCTAACTTCTCATTATAATATGTTGCATTGGCCGAAGCATTAAAATTCTCTAATGTAACTTTATCCTTTAAGCTTGAATTTACAAATGCGTCACCAAAAAAATCGTTTTGTGAGGATTGGTCGTATTGAAAAAATTTATCTTCGAAGGACAGTACATTACCAATACTTAAGGTATTGGTGGATACCGAATCCTGCTGTTGGATGAGATTATAAGAATGTTCCAAATGAAATCGTGATCCTTTTAATATACTTTCGGCATTTTCGAACCTTGGGTCGAACACTGCCCGGTCCAAAAATTCGGGATTCCCGGATTCAAATTCTATTAAACTTTCATCGTCAAGGCCCCCGTTTTCTTCATTGAGAAGATCCTGGGTCACAATATGGGCCCTGGCATTATATCTTTTGTTTTTAGTCTTATAGTTAAAGGTAAATCTAAAATTACCGGTACTGGTTAAAATATTTTGATATTTACCCAGGGAACGCAGGCCTTTATAGGCAATGGAAAAATTAAATTGAGGTGAAGTATTTACCGTAAAGAATGAATCCAGCAATTGCCCTTGCTCAAAAGCTGTTTTAAACATAAGTTCGGTAAACGGAGTGGGCATGTAATAATAGTTTATATCCTCTATTTCCATATAATTAAAATGCCTTGCCCTTGCCCCAAATCTCGGCATTAGATAATTACTGCTAAGATCATAACTTAAAGAATTGTAGGTTTGACCGAGGTTGGAAAACGGCAATATATCAAAATCGTCTTTACGCAAATAATTATATTTGTAGTCCTTATAAATGGTAAGTGTAGTATCTACATAGGTCGTATCGTTTTCGTGGGAAATAATTTTATAATCTTCAATTTTAGTTTCTATATTTTTAGCCCCCCGATTGTATTTTCTTTCCATTCGCTCACTCAAGCTGTCATTAAATCTTGGGTTTATAGACTTCTGTTTTTCGCGGTCGATTGTAAAAGGTCTGTCCTGGGCATAGGACAAACTCATCGTAAAAAAAGAAAATAGTACTAAAATTATTCTGTTCATAAATTTTTTTTGATCTTGTAACAATCTAAAGCTGATGAATCATATTTTGCCAAAAGTAGCAAATATCTACATGGATATTGATTTTCTGTTAAAAAAGACATAAACACAATTTATATAACGTCCCGATATTAAAATATTATTTAAATGCTGTCCTTAAAATATTCAGATTACACATACGAGTGTGGTACGGATGAAGCTGGAAGGGGATGCCTGGCAGGGCCGGTTACGGCAGCTGCGGTTATGCTTCCTTTACATTTTAATAATACCCTGCTGAATGATTCGAAAAAACTTTCGGAAAATAAGCGGGCTTTACTCAAACCTGTTATCGAGGCAGAAGCTATATCCTTTGGTGTAGCTCATATATTAGAAAACGAGATTGACAGCATCAATATCTTAAATGCGTCGATCCTGGCGATGCACAATGCCATAGATAAATTAGTAAGGCGTCCTGAATTTATAATTGTGGATGGTAACAAATTTAAGCCCTATAAAAATATTCCCTTCGAAACGATCATTAAAGGTGATGGTAAATATATGAGCATTGCAGCGGCTTCAGTGCTTGCCAAAACCTTTAGGGACAATTATATGATCCAGATCCATGAGGAATTCCCGATGTATAACTGGAAACAGAATAAGGGGTATCCTACCAGGGAACACCGGGAAGCTATAAGAACATACGGGCCTACAAAATATCACCGCAAATCGTTTAAGCTTTTACCGCAACAGTTTTCATTGGAGTTGTAACCCGATTTATGTATTAAAAAATTTATTACAGCCTGAAATCAATGCAAAACAGTTCTCTACGCTACTTTATTAAGTTTAACCATAACAATGCTATGCTAAAACTTTGAAAATGTTCTGTTTTATTGTGTTTTAAACCTTCATTACAAAGTTCTAACACATAATTTTGGATTAAGTTTTTATATTTGTACAGGTTATTTTTGTTAATCCGTCCTAAATGAAGAAACTCGTATTCGTACTTCTAATTTTCCTCACAATATATAGTTGTAATAATAATCAAAGTAACCCGACAGAACCCTCGCATCTAATTCCTGAACATACAGGTGTTGTATTAAAAATCGAATCCCTGGAAGCCTTTAAAAGCGATCTGAAGAACAACACATTTATTAAGGAACTGTCTTCAACCGATTTACATAATGACTTGTTTAAACCATTTGAAATTCTTGATGCTTTAAACACAGACTCCCCGATCTTGGTTTGTTTTGAATCCAATGAAGATCAACTCAACTATTCCATTATCACTAAATACCACGATAGCCTTTTTAATACTATTGCGATGGACTCCCTCCCAATTTATAGCAAAATAATAGATAGTATTTATGTGGGTTCCACGTCTAAGGCCCTTTTAGAGCCTGTTGCATTGAATACAAATTCGAAATTCGACACTTTTTTTCAAACTGCTATCCGTACGGCCTCGTTCTCAATGTTCATGAATAACGAGACTTCCGATCGTTTGGGAAAGGCCATTATTTCTGAAGACCTTAAGGCCTTTGCAAATTTAATGTCTATGGACGCCGAGATCACTCCCGATCAAATTGCTTTTAGTGGTATTAGCATCGCAAATGATACCCTTCCACAGCTCATTGAAGTTTTTAAACATACGATCCCACAGGAAAATACCATTCAAAATATTGCGCCTGCAGATAGTGAAGGCTTTTTAAGCATGAGTTATAATGACTTCGAAATTCTGAATCAAAATCTGGCCGATTACAGGCAAATACCACTGGATTCGATAACCAATTACGAATTGTTTCAAACCATAAACGAAGTTGGGGAAATCTATTACAATAATAGCTCCGCTGTGGTACTCAAATCTATCGATGCCATTGCCACCAGGGAAGCGTTACAGGAAGAACAGAACCCTGTTTCAGAGTATAGAAATACGGTTATTTATGAATTTACACAACCTTCTTTTTTCAGATCTGTTTTTTATCCGCTAATCAACGCAGAAAACATTTCAAATTATATCGTTTTGGACGACTATTTTATTTTTGCGGCTTCCGAAGAAGCATTGCAGGATATTATTTCAAATTACAGGAATGGCACTACCATTGCCAATCAAAAGGCTTTCATAATCAATAGGGATTCGTTAAGCGATGAATCCTCGCTCCTGGTGGTTGCAAATTCATCCAAATTGGAGCAAATTCTGGCTTTGGTATTCAACGATAAGGATCTCAATCTAAAATTGGATGCCTACAAAAGTTCGGCGATACAATTTGTCCAGGATGATGATTTAGTACATGTTAATGGAGTTATAAGGAGAAACAGGTCCAGTGCACAACAAAACGCGATTACCGAAGAATTTAATGTTGCGCTCGAAGCCGATATTATGCTGCCTCCTCAATTTGTGACGAATCATCGTACACGACAAAAGGACGTCGTGGTACAGGATGTCTATAACAATTTGTATTTGATCTCCAATACCGGGAAGATCTTGTGGAAAAAAAGGCTCCATGGGCCGGTACTGGGTCGCATTGAACAAATAGACATCTACAAGAACGGAAGGCTGCAATTGGCATTTGCCACGCCCCACCGTGTTTATGTCATCGACAGATTGGGCCGGGATGTCTCCCCTTTTCCGGCGAGATTCAATGATGAAATTACACAGCCGCTTTCGGTTTTCGATTACGACAACAATAAAAATTACAGGCTCCTTGTTACACAGGGCAGAGAGGTATTGATGTATAATGTCAATGCCAGGACGGTAAGAGGATTTACGTTTAGATCGGCATCCAAAGTGATCAATCATCAACCCCAGCATTTCAGGATCGGACGAAAGGACTATATCCTGATAAAGACCGAAAACAAATTGCATATACTGGATCGTACAGGCAGGAACAGGATCACGCCTAAAACTTCTGTCAGCTATTCCGGTGAAGCCGTTTACCTTTACAACAATAAGTTTACGACAACATCCCAATCCGGTGACCTCGTCACCATCGACATGAATGGAAATACCGGAATACAGAATCTGAACCTGTCCGATTCCCACCATATCGCGGCCACCAGTAAAACCCTCGTCACTTTGTCGGACAACAATTTAAATATCAGGCAAAAGCATTATGAATTGGATTTTGGCAATTACCTGGCGCCAAAGATCTACTATCTCAACGATAAGATCTATATTACCCTAACCGATCTGCAAACTCAAAAAGTATATCTGTTCGACAGCCAGTCCAGGCTGCTCAATAACTTTCCCGTATATGGAAATTCTACCATGGACCTGGCAAATATCGACAGTGATAACCGATTGGAATTTGTGGTAAAAGGAGAGTCCAACTCCATCATCGTTTATAAAAAGAATTAAGGTATCATACTGAGTTTTAATTAATTAATTCGTATTTTTATTTTATTCTTTAAAATCAAATGCAAAAAAAAGCACTTGATTTTGTTCTAAATCATGCTTTAATTTTATCTGCATATATGTAAGCTTCAGTCTATAGAATATTCCTGCTCATGTCAATTAGTTAATTTAAAAACATAGGCATGAAAAATATTAGGTTTACAATTTACATTGGAATTATAACTCTATTGTTATTACCACAAATTACAAAGGCACAACCCGAATATCAGTTGGATTCAATACAACAATTTACTTGGGATCATGAATTATTACCAAATGATTGGTTGATGCAAACCAGAGTGCACCATACCTATGGAAATGGAGGAGTAAACTACACTGAATTATTATTTCTCCAAAAAGACAA
>PVMK01117217.1_pt1 | contig 69422 bp, 59 predicted proteins | sample 1853481 | NCBI WGS metagenome assembly PVMK01 (sample SAMN08533507, study PRJNA380276) | Marine sediment metagenome, whole genome shotgun sequencing project.
TCGCCGTTCAGCCGACTCCTATCGAACGGAGTCTCGTCTTCGCATTCAGCGAGACCACCATCGTGGACGCAGTTTCGCCGAGCGGCGCAGCCGGCTCCACAATCCTAGCTATCTCCGCCGCGAGGACCGTCGGCGCGCCCTCACGGAGCGTAATGCTGAGCGCCGTTCCCGGCTGACCGATTTACCATCTGCGCTGGGGACTACGTCCTGTAGGACGATGACGTCCGTCGACACGATAGACGGTCGCCGGGCGCTCATCAGCCAGCGCGAATGCTTCGATGCTTCGGGCATCACCCATGTTTCTCCGGGCACCCGCCGGGTGGTCAGATTCTACGATGAGTGATTGTGCCTCTTAAACCAAAGGTCCTTGATATCGACCCAGCGCCAGGTCCGCCTGAGATTCCGCGGCTCGATCGTACCGCGCAAAAATCAACCGACAAAATTGGTAACCAAGTATTGGAAGCGCTTGAAGTGCGTGCTCAGGCGGCCGGTCGCACCATCAGTTCCAATCCGCCGCGGTGCAACCCGAAACAAGGCACGCCCGCATGGCAGACTTGGTTGCGGGACCATAACGGCCGTCAATGGGGCCCCGGTAATATCCGTCGCGTGACATGGCTTGCTGGTATTTCTTGATCCAATCGGCATTTGCGATGGCCATGGCCTGCTCCAGGGTCGCGAACGCGCCCTCGCTACGGCCGAGCGCGGCTAGAATCAGCGAATGGGTGGCGAGGTAGGTAGGCGTGTCCGGCGCGACGGAAATGGCAAGTTCGGAATCGCGGAGTGCCTCTCTCAGATGCCCAAGGCTGTAAAAGGCTCTCGCTCGATCATTGTAGGCGGGCGCATAACTGGGCTTCAGGCGAACAGTGTGAGTGAAATCCAGGATAGCCTCTTCGATCTCCCCTGTTCTCTCATTGGCGACGCCACGGCTATAGTAGGCGAAGGTGTAGTTCGGTGCGAGGCCGATGGTCCGTGTGAAATCCCGGATAGCTTGCTGGTAGTCGCCTCGTTGGAAATAAATCTCACCTCGATTGTAGTGCGCAGAGGCCAATCCGGGATTGAGACGAATGGCCTCATTGAATTCCTGGATTGCCTTCTCGTAATCGCCGTTCTTCGAATGGGCTTCTCCGTTTTGGCTATGCGCCAATGCCAGCTGGTAGAGATGGGCGTTGATTTCGCCGGCGCGATTCGGTGCCGGTACGGCCCTCGCTAGATTTGTGCCCTCCGTTTCGACGAACGCCGTTTGCGGTGGGGCCACGATCTCTCTGGCAGTTCTCGACGCCAAGCAATCGACACCCCGCCCAATCAAGATACGGCACAAGGACCGGGACGCCTCGGCATCGGCCATAGGGCCAGCCCGCAGGAGGTACAGGCTGTCCTGTTCGCCCTGTTTGATCTTTGTGATCTGGTAACTCAGGTCTCCCAACAGGTCAGTTTGACTGCGTCGCAGCCGGCCCCACATGATCGGGGCGCTCTCCGGTCGCCGGAACACACCAAGGCGGATCCAATGGGTGTAGGACGCGGTGGCCGGTGAAGCTGGGATGGCAGCCGTTTGTACCGGCTCTTCCTCCTGCGTGGTGGCCGGTGCTTTCTCTAACCGATCAGCGACGCCGGTTTGCTGGTCCTGGTCCGTCAGGCGCGCCAATTCCAGGCGCTTATCGTCCAGTTCGCGGAGTCCATCCAGCGCCGGCTGATAACCGGGTTTAAGGGGCGAGGATCTCCTGGTAGGTTTGGTAGGCGTCATCGCTGCCGGTGGGTAAACGCGCGTCCTCTGCGGCTTGCTCCTGCGCCAACTCGAGTAGGGCTTGCCACGCGCTGATCAGCCTCACTCGGCGCCTCCAGTGCAATCGTGACGGCCGCTTCGGAATTCTCAGTCGGCTGCTCGGGCACATCTGTGGCCATGTCGACTTCGACGTTTTCCAATACCGGAGGTTCCGACCAGACGTCGAGCCCTCGCAGCAGGACGATGGTCGCCACCAAAACCACGACCGTAGCCGCGGCGGCGTCGAACAAGAGCCGCAGTTTCTTTCTCTTGGCTGCCGTTTGTTCTTCGGGTTCGGCATGCCACTGATCCTGGGTGCTCTCCTTGACCAATGGGCGGTATCCCCGCGGGGACATCCCTTACCGCACCCCGATGCAGGACCCAAGTCCCGAGGACCGTCGATGGGAATCTGAACTGGCCTGCCGCCCGACCGCGTTATCTTCGGAAACCGCCAGGTCCGGTCCTGTCGGCCCAGCCTTGGCCGTTTCCAGACTTTGGAGGTCTTCCTCCGAAGGTTCAACCTCAACGTAGGTCTCCGCGAGCGCCGTAATTTCCTCTATGAATTGGTCGCGGTTGAAGCCGTTCTCAAGCGATTGCAACGCCTTCAATCCACTGCGTTGAACATCCTCCACGACCTGCAGAATTGTATCGAGGCCGATGGTTTCCCGCTCTTCACCAAAGCCGTAAACCAACGCGGCATCGCAAAGAATGTTGATCGGTCGCGGTAGCCCCCGGGTGAAGTAGTAGACCGCGGCACAGGCCAAATTGTCGAAGATGGCGCGCCGGCCGCCGGCGACCACCAAACGGTGGTAGATGTAGTCACGGGTTTCGTCCAGCGTGAGCGGGGACAGATGAAAATTGGCAGAAATGCGCTGGGCAAGCTGGCGCAACTCGGGCCGGTTGATCTTGTCGAGGATTTCGGGTTGCCCGGCTAGGACGATCTGGAACATGAGCTCTTTGTCGACGTTGATGTTGGAGAGCATGCGCAGCTCTTCCAACATTTCGAGCTCCATGTTCTGAGCTTCGTCGATAATCAGCACAGTGCGGCGGCCGTGCGCACGCTGATCCTTAAGGAAATTCGTCAAGATCTCGAAGAGCTCGACCTTCTGCTTGCCACGGTAATCCAGGTTGAAGGCCAGCAGGATCCAGTCGAGAAGATGTCCAAGCGACGCGTGGGTGTTGGTGATCAGGCCTACCGTCGTATGCTGATCCACCATGCGCAAAAAGCGGCGAATGAGGATTGTTTTGCCCGAACCGACTTCGCCGCTAATCAGCGCGAAGCTGGCTTCGCCCCTCAGCCCGTACTCGAGAATGTTCAGAGCCGCCCGGTGATGCCTGCCCAGGTAAAGAAAGTCGGGGTCGGGTACCAGAGAAAAGGGTTTCTCACGAAATCCGTAATAAGTTTCATACATTCTACAACACGCCGTTACTTGGAATGTCTCAGTTTATGCCCCAATAGCACCCCACCATACAGTGTACCCTATAGGTGCGGAGAATGCACCGCCCAGAACAAATCAAGTATAGCTTACTATTCAAATCGATTGAACGCCATATTTGGGGGCATGTCTGCCCTGAACCCGCTATGGGTGGTAGGTTGCCAACCGTGCATACCGGACACTTGCTTCCGCCAAGCGTGCGGCGGTTTCAAGAATTGCATTAATTCACAATCGTGCCAGTACTCGTTCTTCCCTTGTTCATGAAATATGGGCCCTCAATAGTCGGATCCTGCCCTATTGTCCAGGCGCATCCAGGCCAAACCAGCGGTCCCGTACGGCCAGGTAGTCTTCATCGGGGTTGTAAGCCTCCACGGCCAGCTCAAGTTCGCGTGCCGTCAACCGGCCCATGGCTGCAAAAACGCCATAGCTGGCGACGGTCTCGTCGCGCCGCGCTCGGACTAAACTGACCTGAGAGTCGAGAAATTCCTGCTCTGCGTCCAGGATGTCCAAGATGGTCCGCGCGCCAACCGCATTTTCCTGGCGCACGCCTTCGAGAGCGATCTCGTTGGACCGCACCTCGGCGCGAAACGATTCAGATTGAGCCCGAGCGGTCTGCAGGCTCGCCCAGGCATCGATCGCAAAGCGTTCGGCACTGCGGGTGGCCTCATCCACCTGGCGCTTGCGTTGAACGGTGATCTGTTTGCTCTCGCGCACCTGGCTGGAGACCAGGCCCTGCTGATAGACCGGCACCGTCACCTCGAAGAGCCCGCGCGCCACGTCGGTATCGTTGCGCGAGGAGCCAAAGTTCCGGCTGTGACGGGCCTCGCCGGTCAAGAACGCCTCCGGCAGAAGCTGGCCCCGCGAAACCTCGATCTGGCGTTCGGCCGCGGTCTCGTCGAAACGCGCAGAGATCACGTCCGGGTTATTGCCAACGGCCGCGCGCACCACTTCGTCCCGCACGCCCGGCAGGCCGGCCAACGCGTCCGGAGGTTCCAGGCTGGCCAGCTCCGGCGGCCGGCCGATCACCTCCTGATAGACCGCCTCGCTCGCCGTCAAATCTCCCTCGGCCCCAATGCGTTCCGCCGTCGCGCGCGACAGGCGAGCTTCCGACTGCGCCACATCCGTGCGAGTCAACTCGCCCACATCGAAACGGTCCTGCGTCGCCTCGAGCTGACGCGCTAGAACCTTCTCGTTGTTGATGTTGAGCTGCAGGACCGCCTCGTCACGCCACACGTTCATGTAGGCCGCGACCGCCCGAAGCAGGGTATCCTGCTCGACCGACCGCAGCCGCGCCCGCTGTGCCTGAACCTCGGCCTCCGCACGCGCCACGCCGGCTACCGTGCGGCCGCCCCGGTAGAGCGGCTGCTCGACATCCAGCAGGACCTCATGAGGTTCATTGTTTTTCGTCCCGGAATTCTCGGTGTCGATTCGCTCGACCCCGACCCGACCGTCTACAAATGCGCTCGGGCGATAATTCGACAATTCCTGGGGCACCCGCTCGTTGACGCCACGCAACTCGGCGCGTGCCGCCAGCAAGGTCGGATTTTCCATGTAGGCCGATGCCAAAGCTTCGTCCAAACTCTCCGCCCAAGTGACGTTGATGGCGCCAAAACCAACAAGCACCATGGCCGTCATGGGCACCAGCACGGCCGTCGGAGCGAATTGAACCGGGAGTTTCTTCATGCGTTCAGTTCCTTCACTAACCGTCGGCTACTCGCCGGGGGCAGTCAACCCGAACCAGCGGTTCCGCACCGCCTGGTAATAGGCATTTGGATCATAGACTTCGACAGGCAGCGCGAGATCGGCGGCGGTCAAACGGCCCAAGCACTGCAAGACCACGAAACTCGCCACGGTTTCGTCGCGCTGTGCCCGCGTCAATCTGATCTGGGCGTCCAAGAACTCCTGCTCGGCGTTCAGGACGTCGAGAATGGTTCGCTGTCCGACCGAATTCTCTTCTTGGACCCCTTCCAGCGCAATCTGCGTCGCCCGCGTTTCGTCGATAAATGAGCGGATTTGGGCGCGGGCCGTGAGCAGTTGCTCCCATGCATCCGTGCATTCCTGACGTATACGCCGGCGTGTTTCTACGATTTCGATCCGCCGCTGGTTAGCCGTCTGCTTGTCCTCGCGAACCAGGCTGGACACAAAGCCCTGCTGGTAAAGCGGGATGCTGACGATGGCCAGGACGCGTGCGGCATCCGTCTCCGAATCGCTGCTGAACTGGTTCTCGGAGTGCAGCAACTCGGCAGTTAGCGAAATCTCCGGATAGAGCTCCCCCATAGAGCTGCGCACTCTGTCTTGGGCGGCCTGTTCGGCGTAAACGGCGGCCGAGATATCCGGATTATCCTCCAGAGCGGCCGAAATGACGTCGGCCTCGTTATCCGGCAGGCCTTGAATTAACCCGGGCGGGGCGATCGAGACGGGTGGAACGCCGATGATTTCCGCGAACACCGCCTGGCTGCCGGTCAGGTCGCCTTCGGCGCCGATGCGCTCCGCCGTTGCGCGCGAGAGTCGGGCTTCCGACTGAGCCACATCGGTGCGGGTTAGTTCACCCACGTCGAAGCGATCGTTCGTCGCCTCGAGCTGCCGCGCCAGAACCTTCTCGTTGTTGATGTTCAGCCGCAGCACGTCGCCATCGCGCCAGACGTCCATATAGGCAATGACCGCGTCGAGCAGCACACCCTGCTCGACCGAGTGCAAGCTCGCCCGCTGGGATTGGACCTCGGCTTCTGCCCGGGCTACGTCCGCCGTGGTTCGCCCGCCGCGATAGAGCGGCTGAGAGACGCCGACGCTTGCCTCGAAGGGATAGGTCGTTTCCGAACCATCGCTTTCGTTCCGGTCGATCTCCTGCACCCCGGCCTCGCCATCGAGGCTCACGAACGGCCGGTAGTTCGAAAGCTCTTGTGGCACACCTTCGTTGACCGCCCTCAATTCCGCGCGGGCGGCAAGGAGTGTCGGATTGGATTGATAGGTCGAGGCCAGCGCTTCGTAAAAGTCCTGTGCCGCCGCCGTGGAGCCGACGATCAGCCAAGCCAATGGTAAATAAAGCAAATTACGAACGCGGAACACGCTTTCCCCCCAAGCCGCCCGCGCGAAGTTTGGTCGACTAGCAGGCGGAACTCAACGTTTTTCTGCGAAACTGCATATAAGCAACAGATATCAAGCCATAAAACTGCCGGCGGCAGTTTCGGTGGCAGTTCTGGCGTTGAACTAACGCAAAAGGCCTGGTCTTGCAAAACGTCTCGGCGGGACGGGCCTCGACACCCTCTAACATCAGGACAATCTAATCTCCTCGGTCGCGCCTATTAGGCCGCCAGACCAGGACACGTCGGTTCCGGTTCCGCGTGGACGTCGAATGATGAAAGATGGCGGGCGATGCACTCGAGCTGCTCGATACTCGCGAAAGAGATCTGCACGGCGCCCTGCCTACCCTCGGTCGTCATCTCGACCTCGAGCCCGAGCGCACCGGAGAGATGGCGTTCGAGCGCGGCCAATTCCGTGTTCAGCGAAGGCCTCTCGGGATCTCCCGCGCTGCCGGCGGGGGCCTTGACGTCCGAGCTCGGAGCATCAGCGGCACCTGCCGAGGGCCGAACAAGGTCAGGCTTGACCTCCCGTCCGCCCGGCGCTTTCCGTGCCGCCCCCGGTGAATCAAGGGGTGAATCAAGGGACGAATCAAGAGACGAATCAAGCAGGAGAAGGTTGCGCACCACCTGCCGCTCGCTCTTGCCGACCAATTCGGCCAGCTCGGCGAGACTGTATTTGAAGGTTCTGATCAGCTGCCCGTAGCCCACGGCGACCTCGAACGGTGTTAGGTCGGGCCGCCGCACGTCTTCCAACAGCACGCACGCGAGCGCCCGAATGTCCGACAGGCTGCAAACAACGACCGTCAGATGTTCGAGCCCGGCGAATCTGGCAGCCTGGAATGGCAGTTCACCCACCACGATCTCATAGTTTCGCGCGATTACTGGATGGGGGCGAACCAGGATCGGATGTTGCCAGCCAGAGGTTCGAACCGAGGCCGCGAGGGTCCGGATAGCCCGCTCGTCGTAAGGCTTGCGCGGCCGAAGCCAGCTCGAATGCAGCCGGTCCGTGGGAACCGTTTTCGAGACAAGGGCGCTTTGAGGGGTTTGCCGCGGCCGGGTGCCGTAAGACTGCACGTCCAAATCTGGCTTGTCGCCTGACCGCGCGGGTCGCATAAGACGTGCTGGCGATTTGCCGGTCCGCGCGGGCCTTGGTTCCGCCGGCGGGCCCGGTTTTTTCGTTTTCCCGGCAATCCTGACGCGAGCCGGTTCCGCGAGGATCAAGTGGATTTTTGGCACCCTCTTGGCCTGCGCCCTAACCTCGCGGCTACACCTCTTCGGATCCGCTGCATCCGCGATTCTACCCGCCCCGCCAGGGACTAGGCCTTCGGGCCTTGTGATTGCGAGTCGGGCCGCATCAGGCCCAGAACCGGAATTCGCTCTATCTTCTCTGTCAGAGGTTGCCATCACAAAATCACAAGATCCATGTCAAGAGGTGGGCCAGCCACCATCCGAAATCTTGCAGTTTGTAGTTAAATCAAGATTAACGGCCCCGCGGCCGGCCCGAGAGAACAGGGATCTTCGCGGTCACCTGCGTTAACGGTGCCAAGGCTTGGGCTTGAGATGGATTTCAAGGATCTGGCAAGAGGGATCGGCGGCTAATCTAGGCAATAAACCCTGCGGCAAGATTATTGTTTATTGCTTGTCGCAGGGAATGATATGATTCCGCCAATCCAAAAAGAAATATAGCAATAATAATAACCTGATTTTCGGTTCGTTGTTCTGGGTTCCGTGGCTCCGCGAGGTGACCGATGGCGAAAGAACCTGCAGTGACAGGATTGGGAAACGCCGTATATTTCCTGAATAATCCGGCTGTTCTTAGGCCTGAGGATGTCCTGTCCGACCCGGCGGGCGAGACCGTATTTCTGCCGCCGGCCGGGGAACTCTCCAGTCTGTTTCAACCGACATCGTCAAAGACCGCGAATTGGGTGTTTTGGCCCGACTTCTCGCCGTAGTGCTGAACGGCGGGGCGGCATCCACAGTCGCCGTCGCGCGTTGATCCGGCCGAACCATCGCTTGGCCGTGCGTGAACGAACCAAGGATTGGTGCGGGTGGAGAGACTTGAACCCCTCCTGATCCCCTGAGGCCTTGCGGCCACCACTTTTTGAGTCACGCGCGTCTACTGGTCTGCCGTGATCTGTTCGAGCTCCCGTCACTGAAAAGCCGCTGGTGCCTATGAAAGTGTGAGCGATCTCGGCTGCCGGTCGATCAGTCACCGCAGATTCGCGGCAGAATGTCCGAAAATGGGAGCATTATCACCCTTTGGTATAAGCAGCACGCCAGCGGCCTCGAAGAGGTATGTCCTGACCAGGCCATCGCCGTATTTGGAGATCCGGCCGGTCCAATCGACCTCGCCCGCTTGTATCCCATGGCATGGCGGCGGAAAACATTACCTCCCACTTTGCCGATGACGAGACCGAGGTTCTTCAGCACGCCGCGGATCTGGTTCTCCAGATCGCGCTTGACCTTGACCACCCAGATCGACGTCTCTTTGAGCAACACGTGCCATTCCAACATAGAGTTCCATAGCTGCTCTCCTGATCCTTGATCACATTGAAGCTGGCCCAGGCCAGGCGTCGCTAGATTACGGAGAGCAGCGCCTCGTATCGACTGGGCGCCTCCCAATCCCCGAGCTACGCCATGTGTAAAAACGCTGCTGCTGTTATGATTTTCCCGGATTCGTCGGGAGGTTCTCGAGGCCGTGCAGCGCCGCCTCGACGAGCACCCGGAGAAGATGCGCCAGCGCCGCGAGGCCGCCGAACATCCCTTCGGCGCCATCAAGGCGCGGATGGGCGCGACGCAACTTCCTGATGAAGTGGCTGAAGAACGTGCGCACCGAGATGGCGCTCAGCGTGCTCGCCTACAATCTGACCCGGGTCATGAACATCATGGGCATAGAGCCGCTGACCGAGCGATGAGGGCCCTCGTTCCTGCTCGGCCGACGACCTCGCTCACGACCCTCTCGGAACGCTCTGCCGTGCTCACAGGGCCGATCGCAAGCCGAATACCGGCAATCGTCCAAATCACCGACCCAGCCCGCCAAACCACGGCCCAGGACCTGCCTCGGCAAACGTTTCCACACAGCCAAGACCCACAAGGGACAATCGACATCGATGGACTTGCCCCCTGCCCAGACGTAATATCTCCGTCCTCCATGCACAGCCGGAAGAAAACCGGAACGATGACGGAAGAGCAAGTTCAGCGAAGGCTTGCGGCTATCCTTGCCGCCGACGTGGTCGGCTACAGCCGGCTCATGGACCTGGACGAGGAAACGACGCTCCGCACGCTCAGGGCCTATCGCAAGATCATTGATGGGCTGGTCATCAGCCACAGCGGCCGTGTGTTCGGCACTGCCGGCGACAGCGTGATCGCCGAATTTGCAAGCCCGGTTGAGGCCGTGCGCTGCGCCGTCGAAATCCAACAGAACCTCGAAAGGAGCAACGCTGATCTACCGAAAGATAGCCTCATGTGCTTTCGTATCGGCGTCAACTTGGGCGACGTTATGGTCGACGGTGATGATCTCCTCGGCGACGGCGTAAACGTGGCGTCCCGGCTAGAGGGCTTGGCCGACACCGGCGGCATTTGCATCAGCGGCACGGTCTACGATCAGGTCGCGGGCAAAATCTCACAAGCGTTCGAGTTCATGGGCGAGCAAACGCTCAAGAACATCGAGGGGCCGGTTCGCGCCTACCGCGTCTTGACCGACCAAGGGGTGTCGGAGACGCCTACGAGTGCGCGCGCTTCATCCTCGCTCGAATTCGCACCCCCAGATCGGCCGTCCGTCGCGATCCTCCCTTTCAAGAGTTTAGGGTCCGATCCCGATAAAGATTATATTGCCGATGGAATCAGGTTCGGCATTTCGGCGACGCTGGTTCAGCTTTCCGGATTATTCCTGGTCCATGCTCCCGTCCTCAATACTTACCGTGAGAGAGACGTGTCCGCCACCTCGGTGGGCGCCGAATTGGACGTTCGCTACATCCTGGAGGGCTCGGTTCAGCAAGCCGGGAATCGCATCCGGGCAACGGTGCAACTCACCGATGCCGATGCCAAGCAGATCATATGGGCTGAACGCTACGATCGCGTTCTCGATGACGTCTTCCAATTGCAGGATGAAATCACCAGGGCGGTCATCTCATCGCTGAATATCAAACTTCTGGCTAACGAAACCAACAGAGTTTGGTTTGGGAAACTCACCAGCCCTGAAGCGGAGGAATATTACTATCGTGGCGCTAGCCACTTCTACGAACTCAACAAAGACGACAATGTGACTGCACGACACATGTTCGAGGAGCTTTACCGTGTTCAGCCGGACTCGGTGGTGGGTCCGAGCTATATTTCAGTGACACATTGGTTAGATGCCTTCTTTGGTTGGACGGACCCTTCGGCCGGATCAATCGAACAGGCTGCTACCTGGGCAAAGAAGGCCATGCAATACGAGGACAACAACGGTATCGGTCATGCCGTCTTCGGACACCTGCAGCTTCTCGAGGGCAAATATGATGAAGCGCTTGCCACCTGTTCAAAGGGGGCCGAGCTTCGTTCGAGCTGCCCACTGGCACACGGCCTGTTGGGACTTGTGCTCAATTATTGCGGCGATGCAGAGGCGGCAGTTAAAAGCGTCAAGGAGGCCCTTCAACTGGAGAAGGTCTATCCAGCCTGGTTAATCGATATTCTTGCCGCCGCCTACCGGGATTGCGGAGAAGTTGAGCTCTCGATTCCAGCCGCGAAAGAGTCGATGCGGCTTAACCCGCAGAACAATGATGCGCGGTTAATTCTCTGTAGCGATTACAACCTTACGGCTGACCATGACCAAGCGCGGCGCGTCGCAGATGAAATCATCGCCAGCGACCCCGCGTTTCGCCTTTCCGTCTATGCCAAGAGCCAGCCGTATAGGAACCCGGCGGCGCTGGAGCGCCTGATCGCAGGCCTTCGTGAAGCCGGTCTCCCTGATTAGCCACCGCCTGTATTTCGCGGCGACCGTCACGTTGTTTTACGATCACTGAAGAGACCGAAACGAACCCGATTCCGTTCCTTCCAGGAATAACTGCTGATACGTGGCATACCCAAACCAATTTGGACGGTTTCAAGGGAGAATTTTGTCGAGTTCATGTCCGTTCCCGATGCAGTGGACGGCTCCCACCACCGGCATCTAGGCGCCAAAGTGCGGTTACTGAATGAACCGCGAGGAAGGAGCCGTCCCATGAACGAAGTCGCCACGATCGGTTTGGATCTTGCGAAGAGCGTTTTCAGGTCCACGGGGTTGATGCGCCGGGTAAGCCCATTATCCGCCGCCACTTGCGCCGCCGCCGGGTTCTCGCCTTCTTCAAGAAGCTGCCGCCTTGTCTGGAGGTGATCGACGACGATGAGCGCGTGCTGCCTGAGGCACGAGACTGCCTGCTGGACTTGGTGGCGATCCGCCGGCGGACGCTATGGACGATACGGCAAGCCGGCGCTTGGTTCCATCCTGGTGCTCAAGCGGACCAGCCGCCTACGTTATGGCCATATCGCCGTTGTCTCCCGCGTCCTCAATAGCCGCGAAATCCTAGCGGATCATGCCAACTGGCTGAACCGCGGGCAAATTCACCAAAGCACACTGGTTAGGGACGTTTCGCCCAATAACAACTGGTCGGCGGTGCGGGTTTGGTACACGCCGGGAAACACGCTCGGTAAGCGGACCTATGCGGCCTACGGGTTCATTCACCCACTGCGGGATCGAGTCTTGCGGCTCGGAGAGCCGACAATGCAAGGACCTGACGTGCGGGTCTTGCAGAAGAGGCTCACTGTTGAGGGATTTGACGTCGTCGCCGATGGTGTGTTTGGCGCTAAAACTCGCGATGCCTTGGCCGTATACCAAGGGAGAAACGGACTCATCCAAGACGGAATTGCAGGCCCCAGCACGCGCGCCAGCTTAGGCATGTAACGCAGTCTCGAGTGAACCGCCGGCGCGCCGTTTTCCCCGCGTGCTTCTTTTCAGCCGCTCGGCGCACTGGGTCCGAATGCTCCACATGCATGTAACGCCGGACACGAGCCGGTGAGCTTTTGCGAGTTGAGTTGTGCCGGGACTTCCGATAGGGAAGGACGATCCCCGCACCTCCCCGCACACCTCACAACGCCGGGGCGCGCTCGGGACTCCGGTTCGCGCGCGCAAGACCAGGGAAGATCGAGCCATGTTCCACGGCCATCCCGCATCTGAGCAGGGTCCGCTCACGACCGGGGAGCGGCTGTGCGATCTCGCCTTCCTCAATTACGACGGCAAGCCCTTCTCGCTTTACGCCAATCACGTCTTCGGCTGGCCGAAAGCCGTTTTCTTGATCGGGTCCTCAGAAGAGGAGGCGGAGGAACTCGCGCGCTTTGCCGCTTCTGTCCGGGATTTCGGGCAGGCCGAGACCCACGTGCTGGCGGTCGCCCGCGGCGCTCCCGAAGTGAACGCCCGGCTCGTCGAACGGCTCGGCCTGCCGTTTCCCCTGTTGAGCGACCCCGAGGGGGCTTTGCGTGAGGCCGTGGGCCTGGAGGGCCCCGCCTGCACCCTCATGTTCGCTCCCGTGCTGCGGCGCGAGCGGCGGATCGACGGCGCCGGCCAGGCAGCGGCGGCGCTGGCCCACGTCCGCGCCCGCGCGTCGGCGCTTCGGCCCATCATCGTCGGGGCGCAGGCCCCGGCCCTGGTGGTCCCCAACGTGCTGGACCGCGGGCTGTGCCGGCGCCTGATGGACGCTTGGGAGCAAGGCGAGAGGCAGGACGACATGGTCGCCGCCCGCGGCGATGGGTCTCAACAGGCCAACCCGAAGTCGAAGATCCGCTCGGACGTGGTCTTGCCGGACGACGCGCCACTCTCCGGCGAGCTCGGCGGCGCCATCGCCCGGCGCCTGTTGCCCGAGGTGCTGAAGGCCTTCAACTTCCAAGTCACCCGCATGGAGCGCTTTCGCATCGGCTGCTACGACGCCGAGACCAGCGGGTTTTTCGCGGCGCACCGCGACAACACCACGCCGATGACTGAGCACCGGCGCTATGCACTGACGCTCAATCTCAACGCCGGCGAATACGAGGGGGGATTCTTGCGCCTGCCGGAATACGGCCCCCAGCTCTACGCGCCGCCGTCCGGCGGCGCCGTCGTCTTTTCCTGCTCGCTCTTGCATCTCGTCGCCCCGGTCACCAAAGGCCGGCGCTTCGTCGTCGTGGGGTTCTTCTGGGGCGAGGCGGAGCAGACGGTGTATGAGCAACACCACGCCGACAAGGCGCTCCTTGGTATTACCGTGTAGGATTCGGCCGGCCAGGCAAATCCGTGGTTGCTCTCATCACCAGCCTGACCGAAAGTCGTACTTTCCTCCGCGATCGGGCCATGGCTGCAAAAGACGTCATCCGCACCACCTGTCCGCGCGATTGCTACGATTCCTGCGGGATCGTGGTGGTCAGGCGCGACGGCAAGGTGGCCAAGGTTTTGGGCGATCCGGAGCATCCGGTGAGCCGGGGCGGGCTCTGCGGCAAATGCGCGATTGCCTATAACGGCGCCTGGCGCGATCCCGCGGCCCGGCTGAGCCGGCCCTTGCGCCGCAGCGGCGCCAAGGGAAGCGGTAAATTCGAGGCCATTTCCTGGGATGAGGCGCTGGCCGAGATCGCCGAACGGCTCACCGCAGCGATCGACGCCGCGGGGCCGGAGAGCGTGCTGCACGCCCACTACACCGGCACCTGTTCGCTGATCGCCGGGCGCTTCCCTTTGCGTTTCTTCAACCGGCTAGGCGCGAGCGAGGTCGAGCCCGACACGATCTGCAATAACGCGGGCCATGTGGCGCTCGATTACCTCTACGGCAGCTCGGTCACCCCGTTCGATCCGAAGACGGCAAAAGACGGCCGCTGCATTCTCGTGTGGGGCGCCAACCCCTCGAACTCCGCCCCCCATGCCCACAAGCACTGGCTGGGCGAGTTTGGCGGCAAGGTCATCGTCGTCGATCCCGTGCGCCACGCGACGGCCGAAGCGGCGGACCTTCACCTTCAGCCCTTCCCCGGCACCGACGCGGCGCTGGCGTTCGCCATGCTGCATGTGCTGGCGCGCGAGGACCGCCTGGACCGGGACTTCATCGCGGCCCATACGCTGGGTTGGGACGAGGTGGCGCCCCGGATCGACGCCTGTCCGCCGGACTGGGGCGCCGAGATAACCGGCGTTCCCGCCGCTGAGATCGAAGCGGCGGCCCGGATCTACGGCGAAGGCCCGTCGATCCTCTGGCTCGGCCAGGGTCTGCAGCGCCAGCGGCTGGGCGGCAATATCTTCCGGGCCTGCGGACTGCTGCCGGCGGCGAGCGGCAACCTCGGCAAGCCCGGCACCGGCCTCTACTATCTCAACGGCAGTGGGCCGCGCGGTATCGACGGGGACTATGTGGCGGCACCCCATCTGCGCGACGGACCCCTTTCGTCGATCAGCCACATGGATCTGGTCGAGGCCCTGGCGGATGGCGCACGCACCAGGGTCTTCTTCAATTGGAACATGAACGTGGCCGCTTCCGGCCCGCGCCAGGGCGAATTGCGCGCGGCGCTGGCTCGCGAGTCCCTCTTCACGGTGGTCGTCGACCTCTTCATGACGGATACCGCGACGCTCGCCGACATCGTGCTGCCGGCCGCCAGTTTTCTGGAGTTCGACGACCTGGTGGTGCCCTATTTCCACCTGACTCTGTCGGCCCAGGCCGAGGCCATGACGCCGCCGGGCACGGCCCTGCCCAACCAGGAGATCTTCCGCCGCCTGGCGCGCGCCATGGGCTATGAGCAGCCGGAGCTCTACGAGAGCGACCGCTCCATCCTCGATGCGGTGTTGGAGCGAAGCGGCCTGGGGATCACCTTCGATCAACTGAAGCAACAGGGCACCATCGACCCCTTCGCGGACGCCCTCGTCCAGTTCGAGACGCTCCGGTTCGCCACGCCCTCCGGGCGCATCGAGATCGCGTCCGAACGCGCCGAATCCGACGGCCATCCGCGCGTTCCCCAGCCGAGCCACGATCCCCGGCCGCCGGCGGGCCGCTGGCGCCTGCTTTCGCCGGCCAGCCGGTGGCAGATGAACGACAGCTACGGCAACGACCCGACGATTTTCGAGAAGCTGGGGCCCGCCGCGGTCACCCTGCACCCGGACGACGCGCGCCAGATGGGCCTGGCGGCAAGGGATCAGGTCCGGCTCAGCAACGAAACGGGCGAAATGACCCTTCAGACCGTGATATCGGATGAAGTGCCGCGGGGCGCGGCCTTGTCGCACAAGGGCCGTTGGCCCGGCCTGGAGACGCAGGGCTGCAACGTCAATCGGCTGAATTCAGGTGAAAAGAGCGATATGGGCGTGAGCTCCAGCGTCCACGGTACCTTGGTCGAGATCCACCGCGTGAACGCGCGAGCCGACCCCAATGAATGATCTAGTGGCGAATGATCAGTGACGAATGATCAGTGGCGAATGATCAGTGGCGAATGGTCGTTTCTCCTTGGCTCAGCCTCGCCGCGCGGATTGGGCGGCCGGGTCAAACGGTCCAAAGAGCGATGAGGCCGTCGAAGCCGAGGAGATAAGCCAAGGCAGAGCCGGCTACAACCAGGGCGCTGGAAACGGTCCAGCCATACCAGACCATTTCATGCCATTGCAGTCGCGCGCATCGTGTCGGTCCCATGATCTTCGCCTCCATCGGCCCCCGGCTTGTCCTCTGGTGCTGAAGGTAGCGGGACGCCGGCCGGGGTGCAGTGACGCGCGTCACAGATCACGGGGACTTGAACGGACATCACGGGACCGGACGCACGACGAATCGACCACCTGGAACGACGAGCTCAAATCCGCGGACGAAGGCCGCGTCCGGCCGCGGTGCGCCGACCGCGAATTGATTCGCGGTGGAGGACATAGAGACCGCTGCCGACGATCAGCATAACGCCCAAGACGGCCGTCCCGTCGGGAACCTCGCCCCAGAACAAATAGCCCCAGAGGGCGGCAAGCGGCAGGCCCACGTACTCGAAGGGGGCAACGCTGGTCGCCTGGGCGAGGCGGTAGGCCTGGGACAGGAAATAGAAGCCGAAGGCCGCGATCACGCCGCAGACGGCCATCAGCCCGAAGTCTCTCCAAGTCGGCACGACCCAGGCGCGCAGCAGGAATTCCAGGCTTGGATGGCCCCCTTGCGCCAATGAACCGTCGCCGAGCCAAAGGCCAAGCAACCCGTTCGCGCCGACATAGAACAAGGTCGCGGAGAAAGCGAGTGAAGCGCCGGACTCCGTCGCACCCATACGGCGTGTCGCCATCACCGAGAGGGCATAGAACAGTGCCGCACACACGGCGAACAACGACGCCGGTTCGATGGTGCCGCCGTCGGGCTGGGTCATGATGAGGACCCCGATAAAGCCCGTGGCAACGGCAAGCCAGCGTCGCAATTGCGCCTTCTCGCCGAGCACAAAATGCGACAGCGCGGTGATCAGCAGCGGCGCCACGAAAAACAGCGCGACCGCGGACGCCAGCGGCAAGGCCACAATGGCGAGATAAAATGTCGTGTAGGAGACCAGCATGGCGCAGCCGCGCAACAGATGGGCCCAAGGCCGCCGGGTGCGCAACCTCGCCAGTCCGCCGTCGAAATGGGCGATCAGCAAAAGCGGGGCCAGGGCAACCACACTGCGCACGAAAACGATCTCGTGCACCGGGTAGCTTCCGCTGATCGATTTTATGATGACGTCCTGGATCGAGAAAATGGAAATGCCCGCGATGACGAAAAGCACGCCCTTCACCGGTGCGTCGACGCGGCCGAGCGCGACGGCCGAGTGATCCATTTCGCCTCCCTCTCCGCGCCGCCCGACCTAACCTGCCGTTAGCCCGGCCGCCCCATCGGTCCTGCTCGAAGGCAGGCGATCCAGGCGGGGTCGCCAAGGGAAACCCTAGCCTGTGGATTTCGCCGCGGGTGCGCGTTTTGCGCATGGCAGCGCTGCAAATTTGATCTAGGTCGATCTCTGCAATCGAACCGGTCGGCGCCCGCTCAGTAGCCGCGCTCGAAATCGACGACATAGAGCGGGACTTCGCCGGCCTCCATGCGGCGGAGGTTGGCGACCACGGATTCGACCGCTGTCGCCGGCACGGAGAAGGCCGCGATGTGAGGCGTCACCACGACGCGCGGATGGCCCCAGTAGGGGTGGTCGGAGGGCAGCGGCTCCTCGTTGAAGACATCGAGGGCGGCGCTCGAGATCTGGCCCTCGTCGAGGGCGCCGAGCAGCTCGTCGTCCACCAGGTGGCCGCCGCGGGCGCAGTTCACCAGCGCCGCACCCCTTGGCAGCCGGGCGAAGAGCGAGCTGTTCAGCATGCCCTGGGTCGCCTTGGTCATCGGCAATAGGCACACTAGGATCTCGGTCCGCGCCAGGAATTCCGTCAGGCCGTCCTCGCCGTGATAGCAGGTGATTCCGTCAAATTCCTTGGGCGAGCGAGACCAGCCGGCAACGTCGAACCGCAGCGCGACCAACTTTTCAGCGGCGTCGCGCCCCAGAGAGCCAAGCCCCAGGATCCCAACCGGCCGTTCCCAGGGCGCCTTCAAGTCAAGCTGTTCCCAGTACCGCGCGGCCTGCTGAGCCCGGTAGTCGAGCGCCTGGGTGTGCAGGTCGAGCACCTGCTGCACAACGTGGGCGGTCATGCTGGCCGTCATGCTGCGCTCGACCATGCGGATGACCGGGACCTGCGGCAGCTCGGGATCGCTCGACAGATGGTCGACTCCGGCCCACAGCGAAAAAATCGCCTTCAGGTTCGGCAGGCCTGCCAGCAGGCCCGGGGGCGGTTCGTGAACCAGGGCATACTCGATCTCTTCGCGGGCGCCGACCTCCGGAAAGACGCGGACCGCGCGCTCGGGCATCTGCGCCGCCAGCGCCGCCAGCCAGAGCGCCGGATCCGTGTGATCGCACTTGAACAGCAGCGTCATAATCAGTCCCCCCCAATATCGAAGGCCGCGAGCATGCCGGACGCCAACGCACCCGGGCTCCCTCAACCCTTCTAGCGATTGCACAGGCCCGCGCCGGCCGGGTCAAGAGGCCCGCCGGCAACACCGGCGACCGACCCCTGGAACGGACGTCCGGGCCTCGGGTCAGAGGCTTAGGCCTTCAGAAGATCTCGAATCCCTTGCCCACGAGGAAGAGGCCGAGCGCCGCCCACAAAACGCCGCCGACGGTGAACCAGGCGGGCCGGTTGAACCAACGCACCAGCCGCGCCGTCACCTCAAGGGGCGGAAGAAGGTAGGCGAGCGCCTTGATGAACACCACCCAGGCGAGGACGGTAATAACAAGCGGCCAGCCGGCGATCCAAACGTTGTGGCTGACGACGAGGACAAGCCCGAGGATCAAGACCACGACGCCAACGAGGAAGACGAGCGGCCGATTATCGGCGAGAGCCTCGATCATCGCGCCCAACTCCTTGCGGCGCAGCGGCGTGAGCAGCCCCATCACCAGGAGATAGAGGCCGAAGACCTTGGCGAGAAAAAGCGTTGTTTCCATGACCTGGTCTTTCCCGAGGCCCGCACCAATGCAAGTGATCAAGTGATACGGACGGCGTCGCCCGGTTATCCCGTCCGCCGAGCGTTACGGGACCGGTCCCAAATTGGCCGGTCCCCAATCGGCCGGTCCCCAATCGGCCGGTCCCATGGCCAAAGGGGTGCAGCACCGGACGAAGACCATTACAATCCCGCCATGGCGATCGAAACGAAAATCTGCGGCGTAAACTCGCTTGCGGCGGTCGAGGCGGCGGCCAAGGGCGGCGCCGACCTGATCGGCCTGAATTTCTATCCGCCCTCGCCGCGCGCCGTGACGCCCGAGGAGGCCGCGCAATTAGCCGGCCGGGCGCCGCCGGGCGTGACCTGGGTCGGCCTCTTCGTCGACCCGGACGACGATCAACTCGCCGCCACCTTGGCCAAGGTGCCGCTCGATCTCTTGCAGCTGCACGGCGGCGAATCGCCGCGTCGGGTGGCGGAGATCCGGGCCCGTTTCGACCGCCCGGTGATGAAGGTCATCAAACTGGCCAAGGAAGAGGACCTGGCGGCGGTCGCGGCCTATGCCAGTCTGGTCGATCGGCTGATGTTCGACGCCAAGCCGCCCAAGACCGGGAAGAACGTACTGCCGGGCGGCAACGCCTTGGCCTTTGACTGGCAGCTCCTGGCCGGCAAGCGCTGGCCCAAGCCCTGGCTACTGGCCGGCGGCCTCCATGCGGACAACCTGGCCGAGGCGGTACGTACGTCGGGCGCGCGAGGCGTCGATGTCTCCTCCGGGGTCGAGGACGCGCCCGGCCGCAAGAGCCCGACCAAGATCGCCGCCTTCCTGGCAGCCGCCAAAGCGCTGTAATCGCGCGCCATTGCGAGCGACCGTCAAATCCGGCAGAGTGCGCGCACTTCAGGCGTACAGATCGAGCTTCGATGGAACCGCTCAACACCTATCGGTCCGGCCCGGACGAAACCGGGCATTTCGGTATGTTCGGCGGCCGCTTTGTGGCCGAGACCCTGATGCCGCTCATCCTCGCGTTGGAGCAGGCCTACGAGCAAGCCAAGGCGGACCCCTCGTTCCAGGCCGAGATCGACAATTACGCCAAGCACTATGTGGGCCGCCCCAGCCCGCTCTATTTCGCCGAGCGGCTCACCCAGCGCTTCGGCGGCGCCAAGGTCTACTTCAAGCGCGACGAGCTGAACCACACCGGCGCCCACAAGATCAACAACTGCATGGGCCAGATCCTGCTCGCCCGGCGCATGGGCAAGACCCGGATCATCGCCGAGACCGGCGCCGGCCAGCATGGCGTAGCCACCGCCACGGTCTGCGCGCTGTTCGACCTGCCGTGCGTCGTCTATATGGGCGAGACCGACATCGAGCGCCAGTCGCCCAACGTCTTCCGCATGAAGCTCCTGGGCGCCGAAGTGGTGCCGGTGAAAAGCGGCTCGCGCACCCTAAAGGACGCCATGAACGAGGCGCTCAGGGACTGGGTGGCGAACGTCGAGAACACCTTCTACATCATCGGCACGGTGGCGGGCCCGCACCCCTATCCCACCATGGTGCGCGACTTCCAGTCGGTCATCGGCAACGAAGTGCGCGAGCAGCTGCAAGAACTCGAGGGCCGCCTGCCGGATACCCTGGTCGCCTGCATCGGCGGGGGCTCCAACGCCATGGGGCTGTTTTATCCCTTCCTGGACGACAAGTCCGTGCGCATCGTCGGCGTCGAAGCCGCCGGCCACGGCATCGAGACCGGCGAACACGCGGCCTCGCTCACCGGCGGCCGGCCGGGCGTGCTGCACGGCAACCGCACCTATCTGCTGCAGGACGACGACGGACAGATCCTGGAGGCCCATTCGATTTCCGCCGGCCTCGATTATCCGGGCATCGGGCCGGAGCATTCCTGGCTGCACGAGTCGGGCCGGGTGGAGTACGCCTCCGCCACCGACCGGGAGGCGCTCGACGCGTTCCAGCTTTGCTCGCGCATGGAAGGCATCATCCCGGCGCTCGAGCCGTCCCACGCCCTCGCCCAGGTCGCCAGGATCGCCCCGGATCTGCCGCGCGACCACCTGCTGGTCATGAACCTCTGCGGGCGCGGCGACAAGGACGTCTTCACCGTCGCCGATGCTCTCGGGGTGACGCTATGAGCGGGGCCGGGGCCGCCAGCGAGTCGGCCACGGCGGAGGTCCGGCGCGGCCCGGATTCCGGGCGCATCGCGGCGCGTTTCCAGGCGCTCGCCCAGGCGGGACGCGGCGGGCTGGTCACCTACCTCATGGCCGGAGACCCGGATCACGAGACCTGGGCCGGCATCCTCGACGGCCTGCCCGCGGCCGGCGCCGATCTGATCGAGATCGGCATGCCGTTCACCGACCCCATGGCCGACGGACCGGCGATCCAAGAGGCCGGCCAACGGGCCCTGAAGCACGGCATCAAGCTGCGCGAAATCCTCGCCTCGGTGGCGGCCTTCCGGGCCAAGGACGCGCTGACGCCGGTCGTGCTCATGGGCTACTACAACTTGATCTACTCCTTCGGCGTCGAGGCCTTCCTCGCCGAGGCCAAGCGCGTCGGCGTCGACGGGCTGATCGTCGTCGACCTGCCGCCCGAGGAGGACGAGGAACTCTGCCTGCCGGCCTTGGCGGCGGGCGTGAACTTCATCCGCCTGGCCACGCCCACCACCGACCAAGCGCGCGCGCCAAAGGTGCTCGCCAACACCAGCGGGTTCCTTTATTACGTCTCCATCACCGGCATCACCGGCACCCGCTCCGCGGCCGTCGTTGAAGTCCGCCAACAGGTCGACTTCCTGCGCGGCTACACCGATTTGCCGATCGCCGTGGGTTTCGGCATCAAGACGCCGGAGCAGGTCGCCGAGATCGCCGCCGTCGCCGACGCCGCCGTAGTCGGCTCGGCCCTGGTGGACCGGGTCAAGGCTAACCTGGACCCTGATGGCCGGCCTGCGGCGGGGCTCGTTGACGACGTCCTGGGATTCGTCGGGCAACTCGCCGAAGGCGTGCGTTCGGCCCGCCGCTAGAGCGGTCTTTGGTCATATTGAACCACGCTGACGGAGCGATTTTGGCCGGACGTTAGGAGCGAGGACGAAGGACATGCTGAAGCATATTCCCAGTGGATTTCCGGGACGAGCGACGCGGCGTCCGGCCAAAATCGCCCGTCCCGCCAGGGTTGCTCCATGGGTAGCTGCGGGGCTGGCCCGCCGCGTCGTTGCGGGCCTCGCCCGATGCGCCCGGAATCCATGGGGCATCGCGCTTCGGCCCGCGCCTAGCGGCCGGACTCAGCCCAGAGGCAACAGCGTTGCTTCAATATGACCAAAAACCGCTCTGAGCGCCTCTGGCTCGGCCTGCGAGGCAAAGGATCGCGTAAGGCATGAACTGGATCTCCAACTTCGTTCGCCCCAAGATCCGCGCCCTGGTCCAAAAAACCGAGGTCCCCGAAAACCTCTGGCAGAAGTGCGACGCCTGCGGCGCGATGATCTTCCACCGCGAGTTGGAGGCGAGCCACCGGGTCTGCCCGCACTGCAGCCACCACATGCGGATCGGCCCGAAGGAACGCCTGGCGCTGCTTTTCGACGAGGGCGAGTTCAACCGCATCGAGCTGCCCGAGGTGCCGAGCGACCCGCTCAAGTTTCGTGATCGCCGGCGCTATTCGGAGCGTCTCAAAGAGGCGCAAAACAGGACCGGCGACAAGGACGCGATCGTGGTGGCCCACGGCGCCCTGGGCGGCAAGCCCCTGGTGGCCGCCGTCTTCAACTTCGCTTTCATGGGCGGCTCCATGGGCGTTGCCGTGGGCGAGGCGCTGATCGCCGCCGCCCGCCTGGCGGTCTTGCAGGAGTCGGCACTCCTGATCGTGACCTCTTCCGGCGGCGCGCGCATGCAGGAGGGCATCCTGTCGCTGATGCAGATGCCGCGCACGATAATCGCCGTCGACATGGTCAAGGACGCCGGCCTGCCCTATCTGGTGCTGCTGACGGATCCGACCACCGGCGGCGTGTCGGCCTCCTTCGCCATGCTGGGCGACATCACCATCGCCGAGCCCGGCGCCGTAATCGGCTTCGCCGGCGCGCGGGTGATCGAGGAAACCATTCGCGAGACCCTGCCCGAGGGCTTCCAACGCTCGGAATATCTGCTCGCGCACGGCATGATCGACATGGTCGCCCAGCGGCGCGAGCTGCGCGGCATACTGGCGCGCATCCTCACCCTCTTGAGCGACAAGACTCCGGCCGTGGAATTGGACCCGCTGCCAGCCGACGAAAATCCAGCTAGCGAGGCTTCAACGAGCAAGCAAGAGCGTGCAGAAGAGCCCCAGGACAAAGCCGCCGAGTGACGCAATCCTCGAGCGGATGAACCGCCTTCATCCGAAAATCATCGATCTCTCGCTCGGCCGGATCGAGCGCCTGCTGGCACGCCTCGGCCATCCGGAAAGAGCCCTGCCGCCGGTCGTCCACGTCGCCGGCACCAACGGCAAGGGGTCGGTGATCGCCTATCTGGCGGCCATGTTGCAGGCGGCCGGACGTACAGTCCATGCGTACACTTCGCCCCATTTGGTGCGGTTCCACGAGCGCATTGTCCTCAACGGCCGGGCGATCGCCGAGGACCGGCTGAGCGCCCTCTTGCAGGACTGCGAAGACGCCAACGAAGGCGAGGCCATCACCTTCTTCGAGATCACGACGGCCGCCGCCATGCTGGCCTTCAGCCGCACGCCGGCTGACGGATTACTGCTGGAAACCGGGCTTGGCGGCCGGCTTGACGCGACCAATGTCATCGACGCACCGCGGCTTAGCGTGATCACGCCGGTCTCGATCGACCACGTCCACTATCTCGGCGACGACCTGGCCGGCATTGCCGCCGAAAAGGCCGGCATCCTGAAAAGCGGTGTCCCCGCGGTGATCGCCCCGCAACCACCAATCGCGCTCGAGGCCATTCGCGCGCGAGCGAGGAGCGTTGGATGTCCTCTGTACGCTTTCGGCGAGAGCTGGTCGTTCGAGGCTCGGGACTCGGGCCTGCACTACCGGGACGACGGGGGGCCCTTGAGGTTACCCAAGCCGCGGCTATTGGGCGCTCATCAGGTGGAAAACGCCGCCATCGCGGTCGCCGCGGCCCACCGCCTCGGCGATCTCAGGCCGGACGTGGCGGCAATTCGCCGCGGCTTGCTGGAGGCCCGCTGGCCTGGCCGCCTGCAGCAACTGGCCCGGGGACCGCTCGCCGAAATGGCGGCCCAGGGCGGCGGGCACGGGTGGGAGCTCTGGCTCGACGGCGGCCACAATGAAGCGGCGGGGCACGCCCTGGCGGCGGTGGCTGACCAGTGGCGAGACCGGCCGTTGCACCTGATCTACGGCATGCTCAACACCAAGGCGGCACGGGATTTCCTGCGCCCCCTGGGCCCGCGGGCGGCGTCGCTTCACGCCGTCGCCATCCCCGGCGTCGAGGCCTCGCTCAGCGCTGAAGAGGCGGCGGCCGAGGCCGAGGCGGCCGGCTTCACCGCCGAGACGGCTGAGAGCGTGGAGACCGCTCTTGGCGATATCCTCAAGGCCGCAGCCGGACCCGGCCGGGTCCTCATTTGCGGATCGCTCTACCTCTCGGGCCGTGTCCTGGCGGACAACGCCTAATCCAGGAGCACAGCTCGGGCAGCCGCGAGATCCGGCTGCCGCGTTCTAAGATTCTGCAATTTCGAGCGAATTTGTCTTCAAATCACGGACTCGACCCAGTCGGCCAACTGGCTCTTGGGCAGGGCGCCGACCTTGGTTGCGGCCACCTCGCCGCCCTTGAAGACCATCAAGGTCGGGATGCCGCGCACGCCGTATTTCTGCGGCGTCAGCGGGTTCTCGTCGATATTGATCTTGGCGACCGTCAACCGGCCGCCCAGCTCCTGGGCGATCTCTTCCAGCGCCGGTGCGATCATCTTGCACGGTCCACACCACTCGGCCCAGAAATCCACCAACACGGGCACGTTGGCGCCGAGAACATCCGCATCGAAACTGTCGTCGGTAACGGGAGTCGGTGTCATATCGTTCCCCTGTTTGGCCTCAAATTTTTGCCGGTTCCACTTTCACCAGACCGGCCATCGTTTACGGAATGTAGGGAGCCTGTACCCGGAACGTCAAGGCGCGTGAGCCGCGAGCCGCGCAGGGCTGATTTGCATCAAACGCGGGCCGTCGGTCCACAGCAGGAAGCAGTCGATGCGGTTCTGGGGGTAGATTTCCGCCAGAAGCGCGCGGTATTCAGCCATCTGCCTGAGATAAAGCGCCGGGACGTCGGCTTCGCACTCCGGCGGCGGACGATTGGTCTTGTAGTCCACGATCAGCACCCGATCGCCCTCCACTGCCAGCCGGTCGACCTTGCCGGAGATCGCCACCGAACCCCTGGCGCCCTCGATGGTGCCCGCCACGGGAACCTCGGCCCGGCTTCCCGGGGCGAACAATGGCGCAAACTCTGGCGCGTTCATGACCGCCAGGGTCTCGTCCAAGATAGCGTGTTGTTGGGCTTCGGAGAGGCCCAGGACCGCGCGGGCGAGGAAGCGCCGGCCGGCCTGAGCGCGCGCCTCCGGCGGCAGATCAGGCAGGCTTTGCAGCAGCCTGTGGGTGATCAGCCCGCGGCGGAACCGCTTTCCCCGGTCGTTGCCCAGCGGCGAGATGAGGCCCGGCTCCGCCTCGGACGGGCGCGAGGGCGCCAGAGTCCGGGGCGCGGTCGGTTCGGGCGGTGGCGGGGCGCTGGCCCAGGCAGGCAGGGGTTTTGCCGCCGCCGCCGGGTCGGCCGAAGCGGCAACCTCTTTCGGCTTGTGAAGCTGCGGCGAGACCAGCCGCAGGCCGGGCCCGGACCAGCCGCCGGCGATCTCTCCGCTGAAGTCGAAGCTCACCGGCTCGGCGATTTTCGCGAGCGCCTGCTCGATCAAGCGGTACCAGCAGCCCCGCGGCGCGGTCTGCAGGGTGTTCCAGCCGCAAACGTATAGCCGGTCCTCGGCCCGGGTCATGGCGACGTAGAGCAGGCGCCGGTACTCATCGCTCCGGGACTCGGCATAACTGGCCCGCGCGGTGGCGGCCAGATCGCCGTCATAGCCATTGCGTATCGGCCAAAGCGCGAAGGGCACGCCTGTCCCGGCGCCAAGCCAGTAGAGTTCGGAGCTACCGCGTGGGGTTTGCAGCGTGTCGGGCAGGAAGACCACGGGCGCCTGCAGTCCCTTGGCGCCATGGACCGTCATCACCCGCACCGCGCCGACGCCCTGCTCCAGGTCGCGCTTGACCACTTGGGCGCCCATCTCCAGCCAGTGCAGGAAACCCTCGAGCGAGGGAACGGACTCCCGCCCGTAGAGGATCGCCAGCGACAGGAACTCCTCGATCGGGTCGATGGCATCGCGGCCCAGACGGGCCACCAGGCGACGGCGTCCGCCGCGCGGCCCCAACACCTGGGCGAACAGCTCGAAGGGGCGTAGGTAGTCGGCCAGCCCGCGTAGCTCGTGCAGCTCGCCGTAAGCCGCACGGTAGACGCCACCTTCGCCCGCGCGCACGGCGAGCGCGCTCCAGAGCGTGCCCGGCCGCCCGTGGGCGAGCGTGAAGAGCTGCTCTTCGGTTAGCCCGAGAAGCGGCCCCTTCAGCACCGTCGCCAGGTTCAAATCGTCCTCCGGCAACAGCAAGACCCGGCCCAGGGCCACCAAGTCCATCACCGCCATTTGATCGGTCAGGACCATGCGGTCGACGCCGGAAACCGGGACGTCCCGCTGCTTCAAGGCGCGCACCAGGTCGTCGACGAAAGCGTTGCGCCGGCGCACCAGCACCATGAAGTCGCCCGGCTGAAGCCGCCGGTTTTTCGAGTCGAGCCGGGCGTGCGGGTCCTCGGCCCCCACGGGATCGAGGGTCCAATAGTGGATCTTACGGGCGATTAGATCGGCCAGCCGGCTGGACGCCGGCAGGTGTGTCTCCGACGCCGTCGGCGGTTCCCAGGGCTCCGTCGTTTCGGCCTCCTCCGGATCAACCGGCGGCCACAGCTCGACCAGACCGGCCTCGCCTTCGCGCACCGGCTCGTGGTGCATCGGCGCGCCATCGCCCAGCATGCCGCCCTGCACGCCGCCCTGGACGCCGCCCTGTGCGTCCGGCTCGGCAAAGACGGCATCGACCGCCTGCAGCACCGCCGGCACGGAGCGAAACGAAACGTCGAGGCTGACGTCGGCCCAGTCCTGCCCCACCTGACCGGCCCGCTCCGCGAAGTGATCGCGCATCTCGGCGAAGGTCTCGGGACGCGCGCGCTGAAAGCTGAAAATCGATTGCTTCGCATCGCCGACCGCGAAAACGGTCCGGTTTTGCTCGCGCGCGCCCTCGCCGGCGAAGAATTCCTCGCTCAGCGCCCGGATCACCTGCCACTGCTCCGGATTGGTGTCCTGCGCCTCGTCGACCAGCAGGTGATCAATGCCGCCATCCAGCTTGAATTGCACCCAGGCCACCGAGCCCGGACCGGCCAGCAGGTCGCGCGCATGGTAGATGAGATCGTCATAGTCCAAGAGCGCGCGAGCGTGCTTGTGGCGGCTATAGGCCTCGAGAATAGCCTGTCCCAGGCGCAAGACCGCGGCCGTGCCTCGCGCGACAGTCTGGGCGCCCGCGGCCGAGGTCAAATGGACCAGACGCTCGGCCTCCTCGGCCATGATTTCCAGGGCGCCCGGCACCCCGGCTTGCGCCGCCGCGGTCAGCAGGGTTTTGCGCGGCTGCCCCTCGGCCGTCAGGTAGAGCTGGCGGTAGGCCCCGAACCCGGCGGCGGCCCGTTCCTCGGGATCGGCCGCCAGCCAGTCGCGAAGCACGCCGGCCTTGGCCCGTTCGGCCGCGCTTCCGCCCTCGAGCGCCTCGACCACCAATTCCAGGCCCATGCGGTCCAGCGCCTCGTCGGAACAACCTTCCAGGACTAGGCCGTCGGCGGTCGCTTCGGGGTCCGCGCCCAGGCGCGCGAAAACCTCCGCGACGACGGCCTCCATGCCGCCATGGCCGACGATCAGCCGGTTGAGCCGTCCGCGTTCGCCGATCAGCTCGTTGATCAGCTCCGAGAAGCCCTGTTCATGGCGATGGGCCGAGACCTCGCGCACCGCCAGGGCCAGCACGGTGTCCTCGGCCTCGAGACCCGAGGACAAGACCTCGATCCGGGCCGAATCGAGCATTTCCGCCGCCGTTCGCTCGTCGAGCACCTGGAAGTGTGGCGCCACGCCGGCCTCCAGGGGAAAGCGGCCGAGCAACGACTGGCAGAACGCGTGGATGGTCTGGATCTTCATGCCGCCGGGCGCATCCAGGACCCGCGCGAACAACTCCCGCGCCCGCGGGTTTAGGCTTAGGTCGACCGGGCGGCCGAGCAGCTCGGAGATGTCCCGCGCTACGTCTTCGTCCGTCCCGCTGGCCCACTGCGCGAGGCGCTTCGCCAGACGGTTGGCCATCTCCGCCGCCGCGGCCTTGGTGAAAGTGAGGCAAAGGATCTTGGCCGGTTCCGTGCCGTCGAGCAGCAGGCCCAACACGCGGTCGGTCAGCACCTTCGTCTTGCCGGTGCCCGCCGACGCGGAAACCCACGCCGAAGCTTGTGGCCGCGCGGCGCGGCGCTGGCCCTCCGTGGCTTTCATGTTCTTGCCGGGCGCGCCGGTCATGATAGCGGGTCCGTGGCGAAACCGCCCAGCGACCACTCCTTGATTCGCGCCAGGTGGGCGTAGTCGTTGAAACGTGGCGCTCTAAAGGGCCGCGGCACCGAGGGATAGCCGGTCGCGGGATCGTCGAAACAGGCGATCAGTTGCTCCAGGCCGGCGCGGGCGGTCTCGGCCAGCAGTTCCGGATCGGCCTTGGCCGGCACGATCAGGCCCGGCGGTTGACCGCCGCTCAGGCGCCAGTATTGGAGCCCCGCCACCTCGCCTCCGGGCACGCCATCGAAACCGCCCGCCTGGGCGATGACGGCTTCCAACGGCAATTGCGGGGCGAAGCCCTGCTCGACGTCCTTCGGCTTGGGCGGCTGGCCGGTCTTGTAGTCGACGATAACCAGGCGGCCGTCCGCCAGCAGGTCGATGCGGTCAGCCTTGGCCGTCAAGGTGAAGGGGCCGGCGGGACCCTCGAGCGTCAATTCGCCGTGGGCCTCGGGCCAAGCCGTCTGGCCGGCGCGGCGGAGTTCCCGATCGACCGCGGCGAACCACTCCGCGACCCTGAGGAAACGCGGCCACCAGAAGGCCCAAAGGCCGGGCCGGGCGCGCAAGGGTTCGAAGACCTTGCGGCCCGCGCCGACCAGCGCCGCGAGCGGATCGTCGGGCGGCGCCTTGGGATGGGCCCTGAGATAGGCCTCGAGCGCCTGGTGAACCAGGGTGCCGCGCTCGGCCGCGCCCGGGTCGGCGTCGAGCGGATCGAGCGGCCTGAGACCCAGGACGTGACGGGCATAGAGGGCGTAAGGATCGCGCATCCAGGTTTCGATCTGGGTCACCGATAGGCGGCGCGGGCGGGCCTCCAGTGGCGGCCGTGGGGCCGGCGGCGGCGCGGGCGACACCCGGTCGGGCCGGTCGAGGGCGGCGGCCCAGGCCCGGCTGCGGCCCCGGTCGCTCTCGAGGGCCCCGGGACAGCCCAGGGCGGCCAACAGCGCGTCGATCCGCAACATCCAGCGCGACGGCACCGTCGGCGTGCCCTCGACCCGGCCGGCGCGGGTCAGCACCACCCGCGGCGCGGCGAAGGCCTGGGCGAAGTCATGGGCGGAGAGGCCGATCCGCCGTTCCGGCAGGCTCAGGCCGAAGTCGGCCTGCATCGGCCGGCTCAGCCAGGGCCCCGGATCCACCCGGGCCGGCCAGGTTCCCTCGTTGAGGCCACCCAGGATCACCAGGTCGAAATGCTGCAGCCGCGCTTCCAGCGGTCCGAGGATGGCGAGCCGCGGGTGGCGGCCGTAGCGCGGCCGCACGACCTGGGACGCCATCAAGGCCGAGAGCAAGGCCGGATAGCGATCGCCGCCGAGGGCCGGCCCATGGGCGGCGGAGTCGCGTAGCTCCGACATGAAGGCCGCCGCCGCCTCGCCGGACTCCCGGACCCACAGACGGTCGCCGCCCGCGACCTCGTCGCTGGCCGCCAGCGCCTCGGCAAACCGCAGGTGTTCGTCGACGACGCGCGCCGGGTTGGGCCGCCCGGCCTTGAGCGCCTTGGCGAAGGGCGCCGCCAGCTTGGCCAAGCCGGCGACCCAGGGGGCGAGCTCCTTGCGCGCTTTGGAAATCTTCACCGCCTGCTTGAGGCCGTCGAAGCCGGGGGCCGGGCGCGGCCCGCGAAGCACCTCCCTCTCGAGCAATCGCGCCCGGCGGCGGAACTCCGGCGCGGCCAGGCCGCCGGCGGCGAGCGGATGCTTGAGGGCGGCGAGCAGGTCAACCGGCGTCAGCGCGCCGGCCGCCATCTGCGCCGTCAGCCGCAAAAAACTGCCGCTCGGCGTCTCGGCCAGCGGCACCCCGGCCGAATCGTCGACCTCGACCCGCCAGCGCCCCAGTTCGGCCGCCACCCGCCGGGCCAGGGCCCGGTCGGGGGTGATCAGCGCCACGGTCTCATGCGGGGTTTCCAGGGCCTCGCGCATTAGCACGGCAATCACGCCCGCCTCTTCGGTCGGCGTGGCGCAATCGATGCGGCGCACCTCTCCCAGCGCTCTCGTCACCTTGTCCGGCGTAAGAGCCTTGCCGGCGTGGCGCCAGTCGGCCGTCGTTCCGGCTGGCCTCAACGCCCAGCTGATGAAGGCGCTGCGAGTCGAATCGGCGGGCATGGCCATCGATTCGGGTGGCCAGGGCCAGTCCGCGACCTCCTCACGAGTGAGTCCGAGACCGGCAAGCAGGCGGGCCAGGCCATGCTGGGCGTGACCCGGATCCTCGCCGATCGCCGCCCAACTGGCCTCGTCCGAAGCGTGGTCGAGGCCGGGCAGAACCACCTCGCCCGACGGCAGCCGGGCGACCGTGGCGATCAGCTCGGCCACCGCCGGCACGCTGCCGGTCGAACCGGCGACGATCACCGGACCGGCGGGCGGCGCCGAGGTCCAGGCCTTGGCCTGCGCCAGGAGCAGCCGGCGCCGCCGTTCGGCCGGCCCGATAACGCCTTGATGCGCCTGAACCCGCGGCCATCCATCGGTGAGGATGCGCAGGAAATTGAGAGTTTTCTGCCAGTGCTCGGCATGCTCGCCGCCGACCAGGCCGGCCAGTCCGTCGAAATCGAGGCCCTCGGTTTCCACCTGGTCGAGAAACCGCGCCAGCTCCGCCGCGAGGCGGGCGGCCTGATCCTCGCGCGGCCGCGTGGCGACCGCCCCGCCGAAAGTCGCCTGGCTCCAACTGAGGATCAGCCGGGCCAGCAGCAATTGCCGCCGCAGCGGAGAGATGGCCGGCGGCAACTCCTCGATCAGATCTTCGCCGAACGCCGTTTCATCGCCCGCGAGCAGCAGTTCCTCTTCGTCCAGGTCGCCCAGCGGCAGCATGCGGGGCAGCAGCAGAGGGCGCCCGTCCGACGCGCGCAGGAAGGCGTCCATGAGTCCGCGACAGGCGCGCCGGGTCGGCAGGAAGACCAGGACTTGCGGTAGGTCGACCGGCGACGCCCCCCAGCGGGCCAGCAGGCCGGCGGCGAGAGCGTCGAGGAAGGAGACCTCCGGTGCGATGGTGTAAACGCAGGCTGGCGGTTCCGTCATTTCCGGACGGCGGTGTCGCTCAGGCGATGCAAGGCGGTTTCCACGTCCTGGAGCGCCTCCGGCGTTCCGACATGGAACCAGCGGCCGTCGTGTCTCAGGCCCCAGAGTCGACCGCTATCGATGGCTCGGTCGTACAGCAGATTGAGCGAAAAAGCGCCTTCGGGGGCTTGAGCGAACAGCCTGGGATGGAGGACCTGGACGCCCGCGAAGACGAAGGGCGCGACCTCGCGTTCGCGCCGCCGGCGCAGCCGCCCGGCGGGGTCCATCACGAAATCGCCGGGGCCGTCATAGCCATGGGCCTCGGTGAGCGGCTGCAGCAGCAGCAGCGCATCCATCTCCGCCTCGTCCCAGGCCTGGGCGAGGCGGAGCGGGGCTGGTTGCAGGCTGTCCAGCCAGACAACGTCGCCGTTGAGCACATAGAAGGCCTCCGGTCCGAGCCAGGAGAGCGCCGCCGCCACGCCGCCCCCGGTATCCAGCAGCTCCGCCTCGCGCGAGAAGGTCACGCGGGGCCGCTCGCGGCGGCTCGCGTGCGCTTCGATCTGCGCGCCCAGATGATAGAGATTGACCACCGCCTCAGCGATGCCGGCCGCGGCCAGGTGGTCCAGCGCCCAATCCAGCATGGCCTTGCCGCGGACTTCGATCAGCGGCTTCGGCAGACGCTCGGTCAGGGGCCGCATGCGCTCGCCGCGCCCCGCCGCCAGCACCATGGCGCGCGCCAGGCGCTGATCGCGCACCGCCTTGTCCGATGCCTTGTCCGATGCCTTGTCCGGTGTCTTGTCCGATGTCGCGCTCATGCCGCCTCCGCCGACGGCCCCCGCCGCTCGTCCGGCGGCAGGACTTCATCGAACCAGGCCTTGACCGGCGCCAGCTCGGGCGCCGCCAGACCACCCTCCAGCAGACGCCAAACCCGGGGTATGTGGCGCAGGTATTGGTCCTTGCCGTCGCGCCGGCAAAGGCGGGTGAAGATGCCGATGATCTTGGCGCTGCGCTGGGCGCCGAGGATCGCGAAACTGGCCCGGAAGGCCGCCGGTTCGAGGTCGGGAAAGGCCGCGAGATAGCGCGCCAGCATGGCGGCGATCAGTTCCCCGGGAATGTCGCGCCGCGCATCCTCGAGCAGCGACACCAGGTCATAGCTGCGCGGCCCGACGACCGCGTCCTGAAAGTCGAGCAGGCCGCAGCCGGCAACGCCGGAGCGTTCCTCCAGCACCATCAGGTTGTCCACATGATAGTCGCGAAGCACCAGCGTCGGCGGGACGCGCCGGGCCAGCGGGAAGACCGCGCGCCAGGCCTCGACGTAAGCGTTGCGCACGGCCGCCGACGTTTCGCCGCCGCGCAGCGCCGGCAGATACCAGTCGGTGAGCAGCAAGGCCTCTTCGAGCAAGCGGTCGTCGTCGTAGTCAGGCAAGGGCTCGGCGGCCAGCAGGCCCGCGTCCGCCTTGGCGTGCAGGTGGATCAGGACATCGACCGCGAGCCGATAGAGCGCCGCTTCATCGGCGCCCTCGGCGAGCGCCCGGGTGAAAGTGCGGTCACCCAGATCCTCCAGCAGCATCAAGCCGCCGGATTGGTCCACGGCGAGCGGCCGTGGCGCGCTCAGACCAAGGGACAGCAGCAGGCATTCCACCCTGTGGAAGGCGTTCACGTCTTCATCGGGCGGCGGCGCATCCATCAGAACCGCCCTGCGCTCGCCCAGGCTGAGCCGCTCGTAGCGGCGGAACGACGCATCGCCTGCCAGCGGGCGGCGTGAGGCCGCGCCCCAGCCGGCATCTGCCAGGAAGGCCGCGATATGGTCAGCGCGATCACCCATGGTTCATCGATCGGCCGGAGCCGTCTTCAAGGCCGCGGGCCGGGCGGCGCTTCCGATGGCGGAGAGACGCTTGCGCCAGCTTCCATAGCCGGTGAGCACCACAGACCTGGCGTTGGCATCCTCGCCGTAGCTCAACTGGACCTCCAACCTGTCCACAGGAATCCTCTGGCCCAGGCGATCCGGCCACTCGATCAGGGTGATCGCCTCCCGGGCGGCCTCTTCGAGGCCCAGTTCCTCGACCTCTTCCGGCCGCTCCAGTCGGTAGAGATCGACGTGCCAGACCGGCGCCGGCCGGCGCTCGTAGATCTGCACCAGCGTGAAGGTGGGGCTGGGCACCTCTTCGTCGCCGGCGCCATCGCCCGACCCACGCCGTCGGGCCCCGTATGGCCCACCCCCGTATCGCCCGCCCCCGTATCGCCCGCCCCCGTATCGCCCACCGGGGGCAAGGCGTTGATCAGACCTCGGGCGAAGGTGGTCTTGCCGGCGCCAAGATCGCCGATCAAAAAGACGACATCGCCCGCTTGGAGAAGGCCGGTCAGGGACCGCGCCAACGCCAAAGTCGCTGCCTCGTCCGGCAGCGGCATCCCGACGGATGCCGGAGGAGTATCCTTGCCAGGGGTCATTTGAGCTTTTTTAGCCGCCGCCTGGCGCCGCGACAACCGGCCCCGGCCGATGCCTTGCGGCCGGAGGCCCGGCCACCGGAGGCCTGGGCCGATCGGCAGGTCACGGTTGCTGGCCTGGCAAATGCGGTTCACTGTCCGGCGGCGGCTTCCGGTGCGGCGGCCTGTTCGGCGAGCGCGGCGTCGGGCTCCCTCTCGTCCGGCGTTGCCGAATCCGCCGAATCCTGGGACGGCGGGGTCGCGGGGATGAAGCAGGTCACGCGGGTTCCCTCGCCAGCCTCGGATTCGAGGGTGACACTGCCGCCGTGCAGTTCGATCAACCGCTTGACCAGCGACAGCCCCAACCCGGCCCCCGACTGGCGGCCGCCGCCGCCGCGCTCGAAGCTCTCGAAGATCCGGTCCTGATCGGCTTCCGCGATGCCCACGCCAGTATCGGCGACCGACAGCTCGACGCCATCCTCCCGGCGGCGTGCGCTCATGGTCACGCGTCCACCCTCCGGGGTGAATTTGACCGCGTTCGACAGCAGATTGAACAGGGCCTGCTTCAGCCGCAGCTCGTCGGCGGTCTGGAGCCCGATATCGGGGGCGCAATCGAGCACCAGCTCGATCCCGCGGTTGCGCGCCCGCTCGAAACCGAGATTGTAGACGCTCTCGAGCAGCGAATGGAGATCCACCTCGTCGAAGTCGAGGCGCAGGTAGCCTGCCTCGATGGTGGCCAAGTCGAGGATGTCGTTGATCAGGGTATGCAGGCGCTGCGAGGACTCGACGATGGCCTGGCTGTATTCCAGCTGCCGTTCGTTGAGCTCGCCGAAGTACTGGTTTTCGAGGATCTCGGCGAAACCGACGATGGCGTTGAGCGGCGTGCGGAGCTCATAGGACACGTTGGCGATGAACTCCGACTTCAGCCGGTCGGCGGTCTCCAGCGCTTCGTTGCGTTCCCGCAAGGCCCGCTCCACCAGGGTCGAATCCGTTACGTCCAGGAAAGTGAAGAGGTTGGCCCCGTCGGGCAGCGGGACCTGGGCCCATTCGACCACCGAGCCGTCGGCCCGCTCGCGGCGCCGGCCGCGCGGGTTGGGCTCCGTCGATTGCCCGAGAATCCGTTCCATCACAGCCGGCCAGTCGCCATCCGGGGTATTGAAATAAGCACGGGTCTCCGAGATCACCTCGCGCATGTGCGGCTCGCCGCCCAGGAAGCTCGCGGCCAGGCCCCAGAGCCGCGCGTAGACCGGGTTGAACAGCTTGAGACGCCCATCGGCCCCGTAGACCGCAACGCCTTCGAAGAGATGGTCCAGGGTCTCGCGTTGCACCGCGATCAGAGTGTTGTAGGAACTCTCCAGCGCCAGACGGTCGGTGACGTCCTCGAACGACATCAGGACGCCGCCGAAGGGGTGGGGCGTCGCCGTCAGGCGCAGGGTCGTCCCGTCGGGCAGGTGCAACAGATCCTCCAGCGGCTCGATCAGGGTGCTGAACAGGCGAACCTGGTCGCGCTTATAGACCGGAAAGTCCGATTGCTCGGGCAGGCGCCGCTGCTCGCGCAACAGCTCATGGATATCGTTGAGATGGGGCTCGCCTTTGAGCGCCTCCTCCTCGAGGCCCCACAAACGGGCATAGGCGCTGTTGAAAAACTTGAGGTGCATGTCCGGGCCGAAGATGGCGATGCCGCTGCTGAGTGTCTCCAGCACTTCGGCGTGGGCCTCGATGTGCCGCTTAAGCTCGCTCTGCAGCTCCTCGCTTGCCGTCCGGTCGAGCGCCATGCCGACGGTTTCGCCGGCGCCGTCTTCGGCTTCGGGCGACTCGGGCGACGGCTTGGCCGATAGCGGGGTCTCGAATAGCTCCATGAGTCGCCGTTCGCCGGCCACCACCACGTGCAGGCGTTCGGAGCTAATCTCGCCGCTCTCCAAGGCGCGCCTGGCGAGCCCGCGGCTGACGCTGGCCTGGGCCTTGCCCGGCAGCTCGGTCGCCTCGCTCACCACGGCCTCTGCATCGCGCCCCACCGCCGCCGCGTAAGCGCGGTTGCAGTAGGCCAGAGCGTGATCCGCGCCGCGCCGCCACACGGGTGTCGGCAGGGCATCGAGAATCGCGAGGGCGGCATCGCGCTCGGCCTCGGTCCGGGCGATGGTGCCCGCGACTTCCGTACCGATGTTTTTCAGCTTCTGACCGAGCTGCGCCAAATCCATCCGCGCCTCGGCCGCACGCACCCTTTGGCGCAGGGCATAGAGCGCCATAACCAGCACCGCGATGAACGCGGCGATCAAGGCTGCAAGGATTTCAACCGGCATTTCGGCGACGGGGGCCTTCTGTTGCGCGCTTCGCCGCTGGTATCAGGGCTCACAAGGATCGGAAGTGTAGGCAATCCTTTCGAGTCGAAACAAGCGCCGGATGCCAGGGTGGCGAAGACCCGGAACCTGCCAGCGGGACGGCGCCCAACGGGCCAGAGCGATGTCGGCTCAGGACTGGACGCCCCACGGGCTCGGCCGTGTCGGCCCCTTTTGTAATGCGCGATGGCCAGTGCCGTCGACGGGAAATTTGGCGCATGCGGCAAACCTCGCAAGGTTGACGGCGGGGTCGAATAATCAGCGATGCTTAATATTTATGATTAACAACATTGTACTTGTATAGTTAATTGATGCTTTAGAAATTATTGACAAAATATGAAAATCGTAGTATTATTCATGAATTACATACGCAATTATTTTATGCCCGCATCGTATTTCTTGGGGGAATCGCAGGACTCATGAAAAGCGCAGCTTTCACTCTTTCGGCATGCATGTCCTTTTGGGCGGTTTACGTCGTCGCGGTTTCCCGCGTTTTCCCAGGCTGATTCGAGTCCTGGCTCGCTCCTCCGTCCCACTTGCCGAACATCATCGAATATTTGCCATGCGCGCACTCGCGGTCGTTGTCCTTGCTTCGGGTCTAGCCTCCAGCATGACCTGGGGCAGCGCCGAGGCCGCGCCTCTGGAGAACTGCGTGAAGGCTGAAGAGGCCTATCAGGCGGGCAGTCACGAGCTCGAAATTGAATATTACACCCGCTGCATAGACGAAGACGGTCCCAGCGGCGGCAAGCTGGCCATCGCCCACAACAACCGGGGTGTCGCGCACCTTGCCGAGGGCGATCCGGAGAGCGCCATCGAGGATTACGACAGGGCGCTGTCGCTCGATCCCGGCTATGCGATCGCCCGGGCGAACCGCGGCATGGCTCACCTTGCAGGGGGCGCCTTCGTCCAAGCCGTGCTGGACTACGACATGGCCATTCAGCTCGATCCGGCCTATGGCCCGGCCTATGCCAACCGCTGCTGGCTATTCGGTTTCATGGGCTACGGAGATACGGCGTTGGCGGATTGCGACGAAAGCCTGCGCCTCAATCCGCTCGATGCCACCGCCCTGGACAGCCGGGCCTTCGCCTATTGGCTCCTCGAGGAACAGGAGAGAGCCCGTCTGGACCTCGAACTAGCCCGCGAAATCGATCCCGCCCGTCCAACCTGGGAAGATCGCTTCGCCGAGTTCGAGAAGAAGTTCTCGGTGGGCTATCCCTATTCGGTCGCATCCGTTCAATCGGCCGACCGCCATGAAGGAACGGACGAGCCCGCGCTGCCGCAAGGACCCGCACCCTTGATGGCAAACCCGCACTAGCGCGAGCAGGTCCTCCTGGCAGAGACCTTCGGCAGGCAGAAAAGAACCTAATAGCGATAGGCTTCGCCCTTGAACGGGCCTTCCCGCGAAACACCGATATAAGCCGCCTGCTTGTCGGTGAGCGTGGTCAGCTTGGCGCCTACCTTTTCCAGGTGCAGGGCGGCAACCTTCTCGTCGAGATGCTTGGGAAGCACGGAGACGTCTTTTTCATAGGCGTCCGGCTTGGACCACAGCTCTATCTGCGCCAACACCTGATTGGTGAAGGAGGCGCTCATCACGAAACTCGGGTGGCCGGTCGCGCACCCCAGGTTGACCAGCCGCCCCTCGGCCAGCAACACGATGCGCTTGCCATCGGGAAACTCGATCTCGTCGACCTGCGGCTTCACGTTGGACCATTTGAAGTTCTTCAGCGCCTCGACCTGAATCTCGTTGTCGAAGTGGCCGATGTTGCAGACGATCGCGCGGTCCTTCATGGCCCGCATGTGCTCGACCGTGATGACGTCGATGTTGCCGGTGGCGGTCACGAAGATATCGCCTTGAGGGGCGGCGTCGTTCATGGTGACCACCTCGTAGCCCTCCATGGCGGCCTGCAGGGCGCAAATCGGATCGACCTCGCTCACCACCACCCGGCAGCCGGCGTTTCTGAGCGATGCGGCCGAACCCTTGCCCACATCGCCAAAGCCGTTCACCACCGCCACCTTGCCGGCCATCATGACGTCGGTCGCGCGGCGGATGCCGTCGACCAGACTCTCCCGGCATCCGTAAATATTGTCGAATTTCGACTTGGTCACCGAATCGTTCACGTTGATTGCCGGGAACAGCAGCGTGCCCTTCTTCGCCATCTCGTAGAGCCGGTGCACCCCGGTCGTCGTCTCTTCGGTCACCCCGCGGATGTCGGCGCCAGCCTTGGCGTACCAGCCGGGTTTCTCCTGCAGGCGTTTGGCGATCGCCGCGAAGAGGGCCTCTTCCTCTTGGCTGCCCGGCTTGGCGATGACGGAGGTATCGCTCTCGGCCTTGAGGCCGAGGTGGAGCAGCAGGGTCGCGTCGCCGCCGTCATCGAGGATCATGTTCGCCGACCCGCCGTCGGCCCACTCGAAGAGCCGATGGGCAAAGTCCCAGTAGTCCGCCAGGGTTTCGCCCTTGAAGGCAAATACCGGCGTGCCGCCTGCGGCAATCGCCGCCGCCGCGTGGTCCTGGGTGGAGTAAATGTTGCAGGACACCCAGCGCACGTCGGCGCCCAGCGCCTTGAGGGTCTCTATCAACACCGCCGTCTGAATGGTCATGTGCAGCGAGCCCGCGATGCGCGCGCCGGCAAGCGGCTGTTCGGCGCCGTATTCCGCGCGCACCGCCATGAGGCCGGGCATTTCGACCTCGGCAAGCGCAATCTCCTTGCGGCCCCAGTCGGCCAGCGTGATATCGGCGATCCTGTAGTCCTCGAATTCAGCCATGCGTCCTCATCCCTCTGCCCGCGCCGCCGCGGCCTTCAAGCCGCGCGGCCCTATTGAGCCGCTCTGCGGGCGCTCATGTATCAAGCGGCGTGCGCTTGGGCAAGCCGCCGATTGGCGAGGCCGGTCAGACCAGGGCGTTGAAGTCGTCCAGCAACGCGATGATTCGCCCGGAATCCGACTGATCCATGATGACGCTGGCGCGCCGGATGGCTTCCTGCAGGTCGAGGCCCAGGATGCGGCTCTTGACCCGCGGCAAGGCGTTGGTGGTCATGGAAAGCTCCCGCACGCCGAGCCCGATGAGCAGGGCGGTGAAACGCGGATCGCCCGCGATCTCGCCGCAGATGGAGATCGGAATGCGGGCCCTGAGCGCCGCCTCGATGGTGAACTGGATCAGCCGCAAGACCGCCGGGTGCAACGGGTTATAGAGATGCGCCACCTGTTCCTCGCCGCGGTCGATGGCCAGCGTGTACATGGTGAGGTCGTTGGTGCCGATGGCGAAGAAATCCGAAGAGCGGGCGAGCGCGTCGGCCGAGAGCGCTGCGCCCGGAACTTCGATCATGACGCCCAGCGGCGGCAGCGGATCGGCGATCTTGACGCCTCGGCGGGTCAATCGCCGGGCGACCTTGATCAGCTGCTTGCGCACGGCCAAGACCTCCGATCCCGTCGTGATCATCGGCAGCAGGATGCGAAGCTGGCCGTGGGCGCCGGCCCGCAGGATCGCTGCGAGCTGCGTATCCAGCAGCTTCGGCTCCTTGAGCGACAGGCGGATCGCGCGCAGCCCCAGCGCCGGGTTGGTCGATTCCGCGACCGCGGCGCCGAGGCAACTTGCCAGCTTCTCGCCGCCGACATCGAGGGTCCGCACCGTGATTGTCTTGCCGGCCATGCCTTCGACGATCTGCATCAGTGCGTCGTATTGCTCGTTCTCGCTCGGCAGGTCGTCCCGGTTCATGTAGAGGAACTCGGTCCGCAGCAGGCCGACCCCCTCGGCCCCGGCGGCGACCGCCTGACCCACCTCGCGGGGAAATTCCAGGTTCGCCTGCAGGCTGACCGTCTCACCATCGCGCGTGGTGGCGGGCACGTTGCGCAGGCGGGCCAGCGCGCGGGCTTCGCGCTCCAGCTCCTCCCGGCGGCGCTTGTAGGCGGCCACGCGTCTTGCCGTCGGATTGACGAAGACGAGGCCGTTGGAGCCGTCGACGATCAGCATGTCGCCGACCCGGACCGCGTTCAGCAGGTTGGCGATGCCGAGGACGGCTGGCAGGCCCAGCGAGCGCGCCATGATCGCCGTATGCCCCTCCGCGCCGCCGAGCACGCTGGCGAAGCCGCCGACGCGCTGTGGGTCCATGAGCGCGGTATCGGCCGGCGTAACCTCTTCGGCGAGCACGATGCTGCCGGCCTCAAGGGCGGAAAATCCCCGGTAGTCGCGCTGCACCAGCTTGCGCACGATGCGCATCCCGACCTCACTGATCTCCAGGGCCCGGGCTCGTAGATAGGCGTCGTCCATGGCCGCGAAGTTCTCGGCGATCGCCGCGATCTCCGCCTTGACCGAGGCTTCGGCATTGATCAGATCCCTCTCGATGCGCCGGCGCACGCCGTTCAAGAGGCGCGAGCTCTCGACCATCTGAAGATGGGCCTCGAGCAGGTAGCCGAGTTCCTCCGCCGCCGCGCCATGCAGGCTGCTCGCCTTGGCCTTGAGCTTACCGAGTTGGCGGGAGGCCTTCGCCACGGCCACGTCGAAGCGCTCTTGCTCGGCCGGGATCTGGCTTTTGGCGATGTCGTATTCGGGAACATGAATATCGCCGCTCTCGCGGATATAGGCCGGGCCGATCGCGACGCCGGGCGACACGGCGAGACCCTCGAACACCTGCTCCGTCGCGCGCCGGGCGGGGCCTGTCCGCCGGGCGGACGCCTTTGGCGCGGCAGTCGTCTTTGCGGCCTTTTTGCTCGGCCCCGATTTTGGTTTGCGGGCCACTAAATTTCCTCGTCGAAGCGGTTGGCGATCAGGCTCCCGAGCGCCTCGAGAGCAGCTTCAGCGGCCCGCCCGCTGGCGCGCAGCTCCAGCTCGCAGCCGGGCGCGGCGCCAAGCATCATGAGGCCCATGATAGAGGAGCCGGACACTTCCATGTCATTCCTCGCAACGATGATCTCAGCATCGAAAGTGCCGGCCAGTTTGACGAACTTGGCGGCGGCTCGTGCGTGGAGCCCGCGGCCGTTGACGATGGTGACGCGGCGCCAAACGGAAGAGCCGGACGCGGCCGTCATGGAACCCCGCTCCCTCCGTTACGACGCCTGTTCGGCAAGTAGCTGGGATGCCACGCTGATGTATTTGCGGCCAGCCTCCTGCGCCTCGTGAACGGCCTTCTTGAGCGACCGTTCGCCGCGCAGGCTGGCCAGCTTGATCAACATCGGCAGGTTGACCCCGGCAACGACCTCGACTTCGCCCTCGTCCAGCACAGAAATCGCCAGGTTCGAGGGCGTCCCCCCGAACATGTCGGTCAGCAGGACCACGCCGTCGCCGTCCTGGGCGGCCTTGACCTGCTCGATGATCTCCTTGCGGCGTTCCTCCATGTCGTCGTCGGGGCCGATGCAGACCGTCCCGACATTCTCCTGCGGCCCGACGATATGCTCGAGCGCCCGGAGAAACTCCTCGGCCAGCCGACCGTGCGTGACTAAGACCATTCCGATCATGGGGCTTCCTTCCGCCTTTTCGGCCGGTTGTTGTACAGCGAAATCGAGGGTAAATCACGGGCCTTCTGGCCGGCCCGAATGCACCTCCTCGAGATCCCGGTGCAAGAGGGTTACCGGCTCGCCCTGGGCCGCGAACCACGCAGCCAGCCGTTCCGCGATGGCGACCGAGCGGTGCCGCCCCCCGGTGCAACCCAGCGCAATGGTCAGGTAGGTCTTGCCTTCGTTGCGGTAGTCCGGCAGCAAGGAGGCGAGCAAATCGGTCAGTTTGGCGAAGAACGGCTCCAAGCGGGGGTCCGCCGCGACGAAGCGGTCAACGGCTTCATCGCGGCCGGTGAGCGGGCGCAGCTCCGGTTCATAATGCGGGTTCCGCAGGAATCGCACATCGAATACCAGATCGGCCTCGCGCGGCAGCCCGTTGCGATAGGCGAAAGAGGTCACGCAGACGGCCATTCCGTCGGCGCCCTGCCGCTTGAAGTGCCCCGCCAGTATGTGGCGCAGCTCGGCTGGCGCCAGGGCCGAAGTGTCGATGACCAGGTCGGCCCTGGCACGCAGCGGCAACAGCAGGGTGCGCTCCGCCGCGATCCCGTCGGTGACCGGGCGGCCGCGGGCCAGCGGATGGCGGCGGCGGGTTTCCGTATAGCGCCGCGCCAGTATGGTATCGTCGCAATCCACGAACAGCAGCGTGAGCCGCAAGCCCGCGCCGTTCATATCGCGGGCCAGCTCCGCGAATAGCGGCCCGACGGCGAAGCCGCGCGTGCGGATATCGATGCCCAGGGCGACCGAGCGGCGGCCGCCCGCGATCAAGGGCTGAAGAAGGTCGAGCGGCAGGTTGTCGATCGATTCGTAGCCCAGGTCCTCGAGGATCGAGAGCGCGGTCGAGCGGCCGGCGCCGGACATTCCGGTGACCAGAACAAGCGCACGCTGCCCGCCCGTCTCCTCCTCCTCCTCCCCGTCCACCTCGGCGGACGCGGCTGGGCTCTGCGGTTCGTCGTCTGCGTCAAGCCCGCAATCAGCCGCCGCGCCGAGACCCGCCAGCGCCAAGCGCAGCTTTGCCGGCGTCGAGGCCTCGAAAGGATCGAAGCGTATCAAGGGGAGCCGCAGGTCGAGAATCGTGCAACTGTCCGAATCCGGCACCCGTTCGACGGACTGGCCGTCGACCAAATCCACCACCAACCCGACGGGAACGTCGCACAAGGGCCTCAGCTCCGCGATGCCGAGACCGCGCACCTCCATCTTGCCCTGGATGGTTTTTGGCGCCCGTGCCAAGAGCACACCGTCGACCAGCGTAAGTTCCGTCTGGTCGTCGGCCACCAGGTGCGCACCTTGGTCGATCAGCCGGAGCGCCAGGTCCGATTTTCCGGCACCAGGTGGGCCGCGCAGAAGCACCGCAACCGGACCGGACAGCGCGCCACCAGTGGCCGGAGCAATCCCGAGTCCGCCACCGGGAGGAAAGGCTACGCAGCTCGCATGGACCAGCTCCCGCCTCACGATTTCTCTCTTGGCAGCGCCGACAGACGAACCACGAAACGGGCGCCTTTGATCTTTCCGCTCCTCGGATCGATGCGGTTCTCGGCATGGATCGTTCCGTCATGCGCCTCGATGATCTGGCGGGAGATGGACAACCCGAGACCGGAATGGGTGCCGAACTTCTCGCTGCGCGGGCGCTCGCTGTAAAAGCGTTCGAACACCGCGTCCAACTTGCCTTCCGGCAGACCGGGCCCGTCGTCCTCCACCCGCACCTCGATCCCCGAGGGATTCCTGCCGACCATGACGCGAATGGTGCCGCCCGGCGGGCTGAAGGACACCGCATTGCTTATGAGATTACGGAACACTTGGCCGAGGCGCCCCTCGATGCCGGCCACCAAGAGAGCGTCCCGGTCGGACAGGTGCGGCAAGGCAAGGATGATCCGCGGGCCGGTTTCGGGCAGGGTGGCCCCGATCATCTCGGCCAGTGTCTCGAGAAGAAGCGCCAGATCGACCGTCTCGCTCTCGGCCCGCGAGAGCTCGGCGTCCAACCGGGAGGCGTCGGAGATGTCGCTGATCAGGCGGTCGAGCCGCTGCACGTCATCGAGGATGATCGACATGAGCTTCTTCTGCTGCTCCGGGTCCTCCACCCGGGAAACGGTCTCGACCGCGCTGCGCAAGGAGGTCAGGGGATTCTTGATTTCGTGCGCCACGTCGGCGGCGAAGCCCTCGATGGCGTCGAGCCGCGACCAGAGCGCATCGGTCATCTCCCTGAGCGCGCCCGAGAGATCGCCGATTTCGTCCTGGCGCTCGGTAAAATCGGGGATCTCGAAGCGCCGACCCTTACCGTATCGTACGCGTACGGCGGCCAAGGCGAGGCGGCGGATCGGCCGCGCCAGGGTGCTGGCGAAGTAGATTGACAACAGCACGGTGGCCGCCAGCGCAATGGCAAACACCACCAGGATATCCAGCCGCCGGGCATAGATGGATTTGGTCACGTCATCGCCGCCCTTGGAGAGCATCAGAGAGCCCAGAACCTTGCGGTAGCGCTGTACCGGGACCGCCACAGAGAGGACCAGCCGGCCCCGGGCGTCGGCCCTGAGCGCGCCTTCGCTGTCGCCCGCCAAGGCCGCGCCGACCTCCGGATAGTCCTCGGCCAGCTGGATGGCCGCCTCCTGGTAACGCGGCAGGTCCTCCATGCCCGGGATCCAGTCGACAATCCGGTCGTAGGTCGTGGTCAGTTCGTTGAACAGGGAACCGTCGCTCGGCGGCGGCAGCTGGATCACTTGCACGATGCCGCCCGAGCCGGTCAGCAGAAAGCTGTCGGCCAGCAGATCGCCGGTCGGTGCAAAGACCCGCGCGCGCACCCCGGTATCGGCGAGCAGCACCCGCATGAGATGGCGGGTCATCTCGGGCAGCAGACATTCCTCGCCGCTCTCATCGACGACGACGGCCGTGCTGCCCAGCGACAGCGAAAAGGCCCGTCCCTGCAATCGCAAGGACTCGAGCTCCGCTGCCACCAAGCTATGGCGGTATTGATCCAGGTGGAGAAGGCCCAGGATGGGGATGAAAAGGACGAGGACGTTGACCAGAAGAATTCGCCGGGTGAGGGTCGAATGCCAGCCCTGCCGGCGCCAAAAGCGCCGGACCTGACCCGCCACGTGGCGATCTTCATCGCCGACGTGAAGCCGCTTGACGCGGCGACTCAGCTCGCTATTGCGCCGCGATTTGCGGTTCGTGTCCGCGACCGGCGGGCCAAAAACCCGATTGCTGGGCAGCTCTATAGTCATAGGCGCATGCCGACGCACGGCGGACCCGCGCTGACCGCGACCGCCGCGCCCTATTTCAAAGGGTCGATCCTCTTTATATCAGATCTCTTTATAACGGTATCCAACACCATAAAGGGTTTCTATCTGCGAAAAACGCGTGTCCGCGTCTTTGAATTTTTTGCGTAAACGTTTGATATGGCTGTCGATCGTCCGATCATCCACATAAATGTGCTCGCCATAGGCGGCGTCCATCAGTTGGTCCCGGCTTTTCACATGGCCGGGGCGCTGGGCGAGCGCCTTGAGGATGAGGAACTCGGTGACCGTCAGCCTCACCTGCTCGCCGCGCCAAGTGCATAGATGGCGCACCGGATCGAGCACCAGGTCGCCGCGCGTTACCGCCTGCCGGGCTTCGTCCTTGCTGTCCAGGTCCTGGGCCAGGCGCTCGCGCCGCAGCAAGACCCGGATCCGCTCGAGCAGCAGGCGCTGGGAGAATGGCTTGGTAATGTAGTCGTCGGCGCCCAAGCGCAGGCCCAGCACCTCGTCCACCTCGTCATCCTTGGAGGTCAGGAAGATCACCGGAAGGCTCGAATCCTGACGCAGGCGGCCCAGCAGCTCCATACCGTCCATCCGCGGCATCTTGATGTCGAGTATGGCCAAATCGACCGGCTGAGCGGTTAAGGCCTTGAGCGCTTCGCCGCCGTCGCTGTAGGTGCGTACCTTGAAGCCTTCGGCCTCCAGGGCCATGGAAACCGAAGTCAGAATGTTGCGGTCGTCATCGACCAGAGCGATGGTCTGCTGCATCGAACGTCCTTGGCTTGTTGAGGGGGGCAGGCCCCACCACTTCCCGCATGTAGGCAGGCTATGGACACAAATCCACAGGCTCCGAGTCTAAGCCCAAGTATGGCACTTTTGCGGCAGTTTGGCGATATTACCAAGATGGTTGGATCGACGCGCTCCATCTTGACCAGGAGCCAAGGGCGCAGGATGCTGCGGCGATGGGCAGAGCAGAGGAGACACCCGGCCAGAGGGTCCGCAGCCTAGTGCGCGAAACCTCGCGGGCCGGCTTGGCCACCCTTTTGGCCGGCGAGACCTCCCCCGCACCTTATGTATCGCTGGTCCTGGTCGCGCTCGATCACGATGCCAGTCCGCTGCTGCTGCTCTCCGATCTGGCCGATCATACGAAGAACCTGCACCGAGACCCGCGCGCGGCCCTGCTGTTCGATGGGACCGGCGGCTGGCGCGATCCGCTGGCCGGGCCCCGGGCCAGCCTGCTGGGCCAAATCCAGGCCTGCGATGACGAGCGCCTCAAGGCCCGGTTCCTGGCCCGCCACCCGAATGCGGCCGTTTACGTCGGTTTCACCGACTTTCACCTCTATCGCATGGCGGTCGAGCGGGCCCACCTGGTGGCCGGATTCGGTGAGATTCACTGGCTGGATGCCGGCGCCGTCCTGTTCGACACGGCCGACGCCGGGGCCTTAGCCGTGGCGGAGCCCGATATCGTGGCCCACATGAACGCGGACCATGGGGATGCCGTGCGAGCGATCGCCAACGAGATCGCGGGCTTGCCCAGAGAGGACTTGCCCAGAGAGGACTTGCCCGGAGAGGACTTGCCCGGAGAGGACTTGCCCGGAGAGGATTGGTCGATGAGCGGAATCGATCCGGAAGGCGTGGATTTTCGCTCGGGCAATGGCTCGGCACGGGTCGTTTTCGAGACCCCGCTCCACACCGCCGAGGAGGCCCGCCGGGAGCTGGTGCGGCTGACCAAGGCGGCGCGGGCCAAGGCGCGGCAGACCTGAGCGGCGGAAGTCCAGGCAACAGGCCCATTCATCAGGCGAAAGTATCGGCCCCCCAGGGCGACCGGCGTCCAATCCAATGCGGAATTCCGGAATTGGGACCGGATCAGCCAGTCATGGCTAGCGTTCACCCCGCCAATGCGGGTATTCTTGTCTGTGACGGGCCTCGAAAGAGCAGCCGCAAAGGCTGTCAGATCAAGAGGCCACGGCGTTTTGAGTTATTGGGGAGACGGAATTTGTTAGATAGTGGACAGGCCGTGAGTCGACACGGCTTGGATAATCAAGGCCTTAGCAATTATCGCCAAGCTTATTGGAACCTCGATCCCGCGGCCCTCTACGAGCACAGCCTGAAGGCCGGAACAGCCGAACTCGCCGAAGGCGGGGCCTTGGTGGTGCTCACCGGCGAGCACACCGGGCGCGCGCCTAAGGACAAGTTCATCGTCGATGAGCCGTCTTGCCGCGACGAGATTTGGTGGGGCGACGTCAACGCGCGCCTGTCGGCGGACCATTTCGCGCGGCTTTACGCCAAGATGCAGGCGCATCTGGCGGACCGGGATTTGTTCGTCCAGGACGTCTTCGCCGGCGCCGATCCGACCTACCGCCTAGCCGTACGCGTGGTCAGCGAGAGTCCCTGGCACAGCCTGTTCGCCCACAACATGTTCCTCATCCCGAGCGCGGAGCAACGCCTCGACTTCGTCCCGCAATTCAGTGTGCTGCACGCCCCCTCGCTGAAGGCCGAGCCGGAGCATGACGGCACCAACTCGCCGGTCTTCATCGTCGTGGACATGGCCCGCCGCCTGGTCTTGATCGGCGGCACGCTCTATGCCGGCGAGATCAAGAAATCGATCTTCTCGATCCTCAACTACCTGCTGCCGGAGCGGAACGTACTGCCGATGCACTGTTCGGCCAACATCGGGCCATCCGGCGACACGGCAATCTTCTTCGGCCTTTCCGGAACCGGCAAGACGACCCTCTCCGCCGACAGCACGCGTACGCTGATCGGCGACGACGAGCACGGCTGGTCGGACGCTGGCGTATTCAATTTCGAAGGGGGTTGCTACGCCAAGGTCATTCGCCTGTCGCCGGAGGCCGAACCCGAGATCTTCGCCACGACGCGGCGCTACGGCACCATCCTGGAAAACGTCGTAATGGACCCCGCGAGCCGGCGCCTCGACCTCGACGACGGCCGCTATACGGAGAACACCCGAGCAAGCTATCCCATTGATTTTATTCCCAACTGCAGCGAAAACGGGATGGGCGGCCAGCCGGACAACATCGTCATGCTGACGGCCGACGCCTTCGGGGTCTTGCCGCCGATCTCGCGCCTCTCCCCGGACCAGGCCATGTATCACTTCCTGTCCGGCTACACGGCCCGTGTGGCCGGCACGGAAAAGGGCCTGGGCAAAGCGCCCAATGCGACCTTTTCCAGCTGTTTCGGGGCGCCGTTCATGCCGCGCCACCCCTCGGTTTATGCCGAGATGCTACGCAACAAAATGCGCGACACCAACGCCAAGTGCTGGTTGGTCAACACGGGCTGGACCGGCGGCGCTTACGGGGTCGGCCACCGCATGGCGATCGCCCACACCCGGGCGATGGTGCGGGCGGCGCTCGACGGCCGGCTGGCCGAGGTCCCGACCGCAGAACACCCAGATTTCGGCTTGGTATTTCCGGCAACCTGTCCCGATGTGCCGGCCGAAGTGCTCGATCCGCGCAGCACCTGGCCGGACAAGCGGGCCTACGACCAGACGGCGCGCGAGCTGACCCGGAGATTTGAAAGCAATTTCAAACAGTTCGAACCCTATGTCGACGAGTCCGTGCTGGCCGCGGGCATTCACACAACGGCTTGAATCGGCTTAGTTCCGGCCCTATCGCCCCCTTCCAGGCTATCTCAGGTGACGAAATTGCAGTATCATCCCGGCCGTATTGCCGCCAGATCAGAAAAATCCGGGCCGACTCGCGCTAACCCCGGGGTGGGTGGCCGACGTTTTTCCGTCGGAGAGTCTTGGAGGACCTTCATGACCTCGACCAAGCCGCAGGTAAGCGCGCCGGAGGCTGACGGCGAAGCCGCTCACCAGCCGAGCGATCTCGACGGTCTCATCGCCGAAGCGCGCACGCTGCTGACCCACAAAGACTCTCCGGACCCGGACTCGTTCCGAGACCCGCTGGATTTCATCCGGGGCGATCACGCCCGCCAGCTCCGCATGTGCAACCTGTTGGACGCCTTTACGGAAAAGCTGGAGCTGGAGCCGGTGATGCCGCTCGCGAGCGCCCTGCTGGAATACCTGACGGGCGATCTGCCGCTCCATACCGAAGACGAGGAGCAGGACCTGCGCCCGGTGCTCGAAGAGCGCTGCGAGCCGGAGGACAACCTCGACGAGGTGCTGAAGCAGCTCACGCGCGAGCACGAGCTCAACCGCGATTTGATCAGCTTCATGATCGAGGATCTGGAAGCGCTCGCCGATGGCAGGACGCTGAGCAATCCGGTGCGTCTGTTGATGAACGTGAAAGAGTTCTCGGAAACCCAGCGCCAACACGTCACCTGGGAGGACCGGGTCCTGCTGCCGTTGGCGCGCCAGCGCCTCACGGCCGAGGACCTAGCCGCAATCGGCCGCAACATGGCCGCGCGGCGGGAGGCGACTTCCCCGGACTGATCGGGGCAAGACTGGCCGCTAATGCGCCTCGGCCCAGTTATCGGCGACGCCGGCGTCGACCACAAGCGGCACGGAAAGCTCCAGGACCGGCAGGCAAGCGCCTTCCATCACTTCTTTCACCAGCGCGATGGTGGCCTCGACCTCGGCCTCGGGCACCTCGAACATCAGCTCGTCGTGGACCTGAAGCAGCATGCGCGCCTTGAGCTTGGCGCCCGCTAGGGCGCCGGGCACGCGGATCATGGCGCGCTTGATGACGTCGGCGGCCGAGCCCTGGATCGGCGCGTTGATCGCCGCGCGTTCGGAGAAATTGCGCCGCGCCGGGTTCTTGTCGCCGATGCCCGGCACGTGGATCTTGCGCCCGAACAGGGTGGTGACGAAGCCCTGCTCCCGGCATTCCTCTTTGGTGCGGTCCATGTAGTCGCGGATCCCGGGATAGCGCTCGAAATAGGCCTCGATATAGGCCTTCGCCTCGGCCTGGGGGATGCCCAGTTGGTTGGCCAGGCCGAAGGCGGAAATGCCGTAGATGATGCCGAAATTGATCGCCTTGGCCTTGCGCCGGACCATCGGGTCCATGCCCTCCACGGGCACGTCGAACACCTGGGCGGCGGTGATCGCGTGGATGTCCTGGCCATCGAGGAAGGCTTGGCGCAGCGGCGCCACCTCGGCGATGTGGGCGGCCAGCCTGAGCTCGATCTGGCTGTAGTCCAGGCTGACGAGTTTCATGCCTTTCTCGGCGACGAAGGCGCGGCGGATCTTGCGGCCCTCCTCGGTCCTCACCGGGATGTTCTGCAGGTTGGGGTCGTTGGAGGAGAGGCGGCCGGTCGAGGCCACCGCCTGGCTGTAGGAGGTGTGGACCCGCCCGGTCTCGGGATTGATCTGCTCCTGGAGCGCGTCGGTGTAGGTGCTCTTCAGCTTGGAGAGCTGGCGCCAGTCGAGCACCCGGGCCGGCAGGTCGTGGCCCTGGGCGGCGAGATACTGCAGCACGTCGGCGCCGGTGGCGTAGGCGCCGCTCTTGCCCTTCTTGCCGCCTCCCAAACCCATCTCGTCGAACAGGATCTCGCCGAGCTGCTTGGGCGAGCCGATGGTGAACGCGCGGCCCGCCAGGCCGTGGATCTCCCGCTCGAGCTCGGCCATCCGCTTGGCGAAGTCGTTGGAGAGGCGCGCCAGCGCCGCGCGGTCGACCTTGATGCCGGCCAGCTCCATCTGGGTCAGCACCGGCACCAGCGCCCGCTCCAGAGTCTCGTAGACCGTCACCAGGCGTTCGACCAGGAGGCGCGGCTTCAAGGCCTGGTGCAGGCGCAGGGTCACCTCGGCATCCTCGGCAGCATAGTCCAAGGCCTTGTCCAGCGGCACGAAATCGAAGGTCACCTGGCTCCGCCCGCTGCCGGCCACGTCCTTGAACTTGATGGTCTCGTGGCCCAGGTGCAGCTCGGCCAGCTCGTCCATGCCATGGCCGTGGGCGCCGCCGTCGAGCATGTAGCTGAGCAGCATGGTGTCGTCGATCGGCGCCACCGTGATGCCGTGGCGGGCGAAGATGAGCATGTCGTACTTGATGTTCTGCCCGACCTTCAGCACGCCCGGATCTTCCAGCAGCGGCTTCAGGGCCTTGACGGCCTCGTCGCGCGGAATCTGGCCCGCGATCAGGCCACCGCCCTCGCCGGCCAGGTCGAGCTCGCCGGCGGGCGCGCCCTGGCGGTGGGCCAGCGGGATATAGCACGCCGCCCCGGCGGTCACCGAGAGGGAGATGCCGACCAGCTCGACGCGCAAGGGGTCGAGCCCGGTGGTCTCCGTATCGACCGCCACCAGGCCCTTGGCCTCGGCCTCGGCAATCCAGCGCTTCAGGGCCGCCATGTCGGTGACCAGCTCGTAGGCCGCCGTCTCGCCGGCCGGCGTTTCGGCCGCCGCCCCATCGGACCCCGGGCCGCCGCCCAGCCGATCGGCCAGGCGGGTCAGGATCGAGCGGAACTCGTAGCGCTCCAGGAAGGCGCGCAGGTCCTCGGGCACGGGCGCGCGCAAGCCGAAGCCCGCCAGGTCCTCTTCGACCGGCACGTCGTCCTTCAGCTCGACCAGCCGCCGGCTGATGCGCGCCTGCTCGGCAAACTCCACCAGGTTCTGCCGCCGCTTGGGCTGCTTGATCTCCTCGGCCCTCGCCAGCAGGGTCTCCAGATCGCCGTATTCCTCGATCAACTGCGCGGCGGTTTTCACGCCGATCCCCGGCACGCCAGGCACGTTGTCGACCGGATCGCCGGCGAGCGCCTGGACCTCGACCACCTTGTCCGGCAACACGCCGAATTTGTCGACCACCTCGTCCGGGCCGATCAACTTGTTCTTCATGGGGTCCATCATGGCGATGCCGTCGCCGACAAGCTGCATCAGATCCTTGTCGGAGGAGATGATGGTCACTTCGATCCCCGCCGCCGCCGCCTTGCGGGCGTAGGTCGCGATGATGTCGTCGGCCTCGTAATTCTCCATCTGGATGCAGGGCAGGTTAAAGGCTCGGGTGGCCTCGCGAATCATCTCGAACTGCGGGATCAGGTCCTCCGGCGGGTCGGGCCGGTGGGCCTTGTACTCTGGATAGAAGTCGTTGCGGAAGCTCTTCCTGCCCTTGTCGAAGATGACCGCCACCGCGTCCGCTTCCGATTCCCGGAGCAACTTCAGGATCATGTTGGAGAAGCCGAAGGTGGCGTTGGTCGGCGTGCCGTCGCTGGCGTTGCGGGGCGGAATCGCGAAGTAGGCCCGGAAGATATATCCGGAGCCGTCGACCAGATAGAGATGCTTGTAGGGGGCGGCCTTGTTCATGGGACGGCTCTCATCATGGGGCGGCCAGAATGCCGGAGGCCCCAGCGGGAGTCGAGGGGCGGGAGTCGAGGGGCGGGAGTCGGGGCCCCGCGGGCTGGCCGGGCCAGTATGGCAGTCCGGAAATCTATGGACCGCCACCGACGGGCCTTACTTGCCACATCACGAAGGCCGCACCGGCTTCACCCGGGTGAGGCCCAAGCATGATCCGCACTCGCTTAAGACAGGACCCGAGCATGACCATCCACGATCCGCTGCCCAGGATATCCCCTGACGCCGTTCGGACGGCGCCCGACATGCGCCGGTCTCGTTTTGGCGCAACCACTGGCGATGCTGGCGTCGGCGTCCCCGGCGTCTGGGTGAACGACGTGCACGCTCAACTGAATCGGACGCACGTTAAGGCGGTCTGCCAGCCGAGCTCGCCCGCGGCGGTTCAGCGAATCGTGCGCCGCGCCAATGACGAAGGGACGGCCATCTCCATCGCCGGCGGCCGCCACGCGATGGGCGGCCAGCAGTTCGGCGGCGATACGGTCTTGATCGATACGACGCGGCTCAACCGTGTCATCGCCTTCGATCCGGAAGAAGGCGCCGTCAAGGTCGAGGCGGGGATCCAGTGGCCCAAGCTGATCCCAGAGGTGATCGCGCTGCAGCGGGGCGCGCCCCTGCCATGGGGCATCCGCCAGAAGCAGACCGGCGCCGACCGCCTCAGTCTCGGTGGCGCCTTGGCGGCCAACGTCCACGGCCGGGGGCTCAGCTTCAAGCCCTTGATCGACGACGTCGAATCCTTCCTCCTGGTCGACGCGACGGGCGGACTGCGCCGCTGCAGCCGCGGCGAGAACGCCGAGCTGTTCCGCCTGGCGATCGGCGGCTACGGGCTATTCGGGATCGTCGTGCAGGTCACCTTGCGCCTCTCGCCCCGGACCAAGCTTCGCCGCGACGTCGAGATCATCGATGTCGAGGACCTGATGGCCGCTTTCGAGGGGCGCATCGCCGACGGTTATCTTTACGGCGATTTTCAGTTCTCGACCGATCCGGCCTCCGACGATTTTCTCAGGCGCGGCGTCTTCGCCTGCTACCGGCCGGTCGATCCGGCCACCCCCGTTGCGGAGGACCAACACGAGCTCGGCCGGGAGGATTGGCTGCGGCTGCTTCATCTCGGCCATACCGACCGGGCCAAGGCCTTCGAGGTTTATTCCCGGCATTACCTCGCGACTTCCGGCCAGATCTACTGGTCGGACAGCCATCAGCTCGGCACCTACATCGACGACTATCACAAGCGGCTCGATCGGCAGCTCGGCGCAACCACGCCGGCCAGCGAGATGATCACGGAGATCTATGTGCCGAGAGACCAGTTGGCCGATTTCATGGCGGCGGCGCGCCAGGACTTCCGGCGGCACGACGTCGATTTCATCTATGGGACGATCCGTCTCATCGAGCGGGACCGGGAATCGTTCCTGGCCTGGGCCCGCGAAGCCTATGCCTGCATCGTCTTTAACCTGCATGTGCCCCATTCACCGGCAGGCGTAAAGAAGGCTTCGGCCGATTTTCGGCGGCTGATCGACCGGGGCCTCGAACGGGACGGCAGCTTCTTCCTCACCTATCACCGCTGGGCGACGCGCGAGCAGACCGCGACCGCTTACCCGCAGTTCAACGATTTCCTGAACCTCAAGCGCCACCACGACCCGGCCGAGCGGTTCCAGAGTAGCTGGTACCGCCATCACAAGACCCTGTTGGAGGGCCGGTTCGGATTGGACTGAGAGAAAACCTTATACCAAACTGCGATGAGCAAGACTCACCGCAGTTTGCACAGCTTGTAGTGCGTTCAATCGCCACGCAGGCTTTCCTCGCAGTGGCTCGGGCGCGCCGTCGCGCTTACCAACCTGCAATGAGTTTCACTCATTGCAGGTTGGTATTAGGCTTCGCCCGCCTCCGCCTTGCCCTCGATCAATGGCACGAAAGCCACGGGCAGATGGCAGCCTTCGATCACGCTGCCGTCTTGGTTCTTGACGATGACCAGCAATTCTTGATCGCCGACCCCGCCGAACAGCGAGAACCGCGCCGCGCGATGTTCCACCGGGATCACCAGACGACCGCCTGGCGCCAGTTGCTCGAGCAACGCGGCGGGCGGGCGGCGCGACGCCGCGGCGGTTACCAGGATCGCATCGAAGGGGGCTTCCTCCGGCCAGCCCTTGGAACCGTCGCCCTGGCGCACCTGAACGCTGTCGTAACCGAGTTCGGCCAGGCGGGCGGCGGCCTGCTCCGCGAGTTCGGGAACCGTCTCGATGGTCCAGACCCGGGCGCCCGTTTCGGCCAGCACCGCCGCCTGGTAGCCGCAGCCGGTGCCGATCTCGAGCACTTTGCGCCCCGGCCCGCCGCCGCAGAGGTCGGTCATGATGGCGACGATGTAGGGTTGCGAGATGGTCTGGCCCAATCCGATCGGCAGGGGGCGGTTCTCGTAGGCGTCGGCGCGGTGGCTCTCCGGCACGAAAGCGTGGCGCGGGACCGCGGCCATGGCAGCCATGACCCGCGCGTCGAGACGCTCCCTTTCGAGCCAGCGGCTGGTTTCGGCCACCTCCGCCGCGATGATCTCGACCATCCTGGCACGGGCTAGACGGTCGCGCTCGCCCTCGCCCTCGTCGTCGCGGTGCGTCGGCGACCCCTGGGAAGCACTCCCGTGACCATTGTCCCTTGCCAATTTCGGCCTTCCGCAGTCTTGAGGGGTTGCGGGGCGCGGCGTGGTATCACATATCTGGCCGGTCTTCCTGTTATCCGCCAGGCCCGCTGCCGATCGACCGCGTCTATCGCTTATCACGGGCCAGTCCAGGAGAAGGTCTGCCATGACTGCAGAAACGCTTTCCTTTCAGGCCGATGTCAGCCGCCTACTCCACATCGTTGCGAACTCCCTCTACTCGCACAAGGAGATATTCCTGCGCGAGCTGATCTCGAACGCCTCGGACGCCTGCGACAGGCTGCGGTATGCCGCCATCGCCGAGCCCGATCTGATCGCCGACGACCGGATTTCAGGATCCGCATCACCGCCGAAAAGGCCGGCCGGCGCCTGACGATCGGCGACAACGGCATCGGCATGAACCGCGACGAGTTGATCGAAAATCTCGGCACGATCGCCCAATCGGGCACCGCCGCCTTCGTCGAACAGCTCGAGGGGAGCGAGGCCGACGTGAGCCAGATCGGCCAGTTCGGCGTCGGTTTCTATTCCGCCTTCATGGTCGCCGAAAAGATCGAGGTAACGAGCCGCAAGGCCGGCGAGGACCAGGTTTGGCTCTGGCGCACGGACGGCAAGGGCAGTTTCGATGTGGCGGAGAGCGATCGTGACCTGGCCCGCGGGACCGAGATCGCGCTCACCTTGAAGAAAGGGGAGGAGGGGTTCCTCGCGCCGGACGAGATCCGCCGCGTCGTGACCACCTATTCCGATCATATCGCGATCCCCATCGTGCTGGACGAGCAGCAGGCCGATGGCGCGGAGACGACCCTCAACCAGGCCTCGGCGCTCTGGACCCGGCCCAAGTCCGAGATCAGCGAGGAACAGTACAAGGAGTTCTATCACCACGTCGGCCATGGCTTCGACGATCCCTGGATGCATCTGCATTTCAAGGCGGAAGGGGTGGTCGAGTACTGCGGTCTCCTCTTCGTGCCGTCGAGCCGGCCGTTCGACCTGTATCAGCCCGAGCGGCAGCACCAGCTGAAGCTCTACGTCAAGCGGGTGTTCATCACCGACGATTGCGCCGGGTTGGTGCCGCCCTACCTGCGCTTTTTGCGCGGCGTCATCGACACCGAGGACCTGCCGCTCAACGTCAGCCGCGAGATGCTGCAAACCAACCCCCTGGTGGCCAAGATCCGCGGCGCCGTGGTCAAGCGGGTCCTGAGCGAGCTGAAGCGAAAGGCCGAGAAGGCGCCGGAGGACTACGCTGCCTTCTGGAACAACTTCGGCGCCGTGCTGAAGGAAGGCCTCTACGAGGACGAGCCCCGGCGCGAGGCGATTCTGGAACTGGCCCGCTTCGCCTCGACCGGCGCTCCCGCCAAATCCGCGGGCGCGGACTCAGGCGACGATGCCGACACGAAGGACGCAGCAGGCGGCCTGGTCAGTCTTAAGGATTATGTGGCGCGCATGAGCGAGGGCCAGGAGGCGATCTACTATATCTCAGGCGACGCGCCCGACAGCCTGAGGCGCAGCCCGCAGCTCGAGGGCTTCCGGGCCAAGGGGGTCGAGGTGCTGCTGCTGACCGATCCGGTGGACGATTTCTGGCTGTCCTCCGGTCCCACCTACGACGGCAAGCCATTCAAGTCGATCACCCGCGGCGCGACCGATCTCGATACCATCAAGGCGGCGGATAAAGCCAAAGACGGCAAGGCGGCCGAGGATGCGGCCAAGGACGCGGCCGAAACGCCGGCCGATGCCGCCGACCTGGATAGCCTGATCGCCTTCGTGAAACTCACCCTCAAGGACACAGTGAAGGATGTGCGTCTTTCCGAACGCCTCACCGAGAGCCCGGTATGCCTGGTCGCCGACGAGGGCGACCTGGACATGCACCTGGAACGGATGCTCAAGCAGCATCGCCAGATCGACCAAGCCTCGCAGCGGATTCTGGAGGTCAATCCACGTCACCAGTTGATTCGCGGCCTGGCCGAACGGATCAAGGCCGGCGGGTCCGCCGGCGACCTGGAAGACGCGGCACGCTTGCTGCTCGATCAGGCCCTGATCCTGGAAGGCGAGGCGCCGTCCGATCTGGCGGCGTTCACCAGGCGGCTCTCGCACCTGGTGGCCCGCGGCCTGGCCAGCGGCTAGAATCTTAACATCTGGGAACCCTACGATCCCCGTATCCCGGTTCCTCGGCAGGAGAGGACCCGCTGGCGATGGCCCGGCGCCACTGGGCATCGTCGAGGGTCTTCGACGCCCCGTGATTCCGGGATGCGGGACCCGATGGGCGGCTTTGCGAGCCCACCGGCCGCGTTGCGCGACACTTTGTGATGCGGAAGGCGGCACGGCGGATCGCGCGCCCGGAACGTTGGCTAAAGCTAGAAACCCGCTAAGGGCATGGCCGCCGCGCCGATGATCGGGCCGGTGCGTCCTTGCTGTACGAGGATCGCGCAGCCGGCCCGCCCGAGGGCGGCCACCCGGGCCAGATCGACGGGAATTTCGAGCCGTTCGCCGGTCCAGACGGCGAGTTCCTCCAGCTCCCGCACCACGTTGCGGTTCTTCAGCTTCTGGCCTTTGTTCTCGCCGCGCTCGACGTCGGTCTCGTGCACACCGTCGTAGATCGCAAGCCAGACCGTCGCGCCGCCAGCCGGCGGGCGGCCTTCGGGAATGATGATCATGCCGCCATTTTCATCGCTAAATTCCACTGCAAGCGTCTTGCCGCGGAGGGTCGCCTGCCCGATTGCCGCGCGGACCTGCTGGCGGTGGCTTCCGACGACGTTATGACGCCCGTCGACCACCATTTGCGGCGTGTAGACGTAGCGCAGTTCCAGCTCGCGGGCGTAGTCGCGCTGCCGCTGGGTAATATGCGGACTGGCAAAGGGGTCCGGCCAGCCGATGTAGTCCCAGTAATCCACATGCAACTCGAGGGCGATGATGCCATCCTCGTCGGCCAGCTCGTTCAGAAAGGCTTCGGCCGGCGGGCAGGAGCTGCAGCCCTGGGAGGTGAAGAGCTCGACCACCACCGGAGGCATCGCGGCGTCGGATCCGGCAAAAGCCGGCGCCGACGAGAACACGTTGGCATCAACGAGATACGCGCCCGTTGCGACAACCAGCGCCGCGCCGAGCCTTTGAAGGCGTCCAGGCATGGCACACCCTATCTGCAAGCCGTCGCGACACGCCAATCACGTTCAGGTGAATCCGTCGCGACTGCAATCGTCGCCGCATAAGCCCGGGTTTCGCCCGGATCAGGTCGGTCGAGATTTACCGTCCGACTCCCCCGTCATGCCCTCCGGCCCGCGCGAACCAACACAAGCCGGCCACTCGCCAAGCACACACAGTTTACATTTTCACCAAATCAATATGATAATAATTGACAAGATTACGTAATTTAATCAGATTGTTATTGACAGTGAGTCTTGGTTTGTAAAATATATCAAGGGCGATAGATCGGCCCGAAACGCGCAGACTGCGGGGACCTTCGACACACAACAGCCCATCGGATCGAAGACTAGTCGACCGAAACAGGAGAGAAAGACATGACCGATCCGACCCAAGACAAGACCGCAGGTCTCCTCAAGCACAAGCCTTTGATCTTTCTCATCGCCACCTTTGCCGTACTGATCGCGGTGGGCATCCTCACCAGCTGACGCCGTTCCGGAACCTGATCGGGCCCAGAGCGAGAGAACATCCACCGCTCACGGCGGGATCGGTTCCGGTTCCGCGCGGAGCGCCCGCCCCCGCTGGAGATCGGCGGCGCCCCCTCCTCGGACGGACCTAAGCCGGGCGGCCGGGACGTGGCATTTCTTTTGTGCCGGCGGCCTGAATCCGGTCGCACCGACAATCGCGGCGACAATCGCGGCGACAATCGCGGCGACAATCGCGGCCTTTCTTACTTCCCTCCATCGACGCTGGCTTCCGAAGATCGCCGCCCCTAGCGGGGTCCGACCAAAGCAGGTTCCGACCAAAATCGGCCAACCGTTGAATTTACATGCTTTTCAAATTGATACTCATTACAGGTTGATAATTTACACATTCACCATATAAAATCAAACAGTTATTGACAAACTTAGTCTCTCTGTAAAAAACTCTGCCGTGAACAGGAAAGTGATTTCCTGGCCCTCCACGAACTCCCGGGATCGATACCTTCGCGGTACGGTCCCGGTTCTTTCTTGGGCTTGGGCAAGGCGGTCGAGCTCTCGACAAAGTGATGCGGCCCCGCCCGGGGGCCTGCTGGGCCTAGACGACGAACCCTTGGGCTGCACCTTCGAACGATGAGGGGTGCGTGGCCAGCTACCGCTCCGGCCCCGGCCCGGACTCCTTAAAGTGCTGATTTACAAATGAACTGTTGGGGCATGGTCGCCTGGCTCCGGATGGCGAATGCGACCGCGTGCGGACCTGCCCCAAAATCCTGCCCCAAACACCTAGGCGCCTCAACTCGAGGGTTCCATGATTTTGCCATAATTGAGACCTGGTGCGACCACAATCGTTGCCTATTTGTTTAGGCAGCAGAGATTTCCCCTCTCTGTCCGAGGCGCCCAGCCGGCCTCCTCACTTTGCCCCCCAAACCAGGCTGGAAACTAGAGCGGCCGCCGGTCCCCGATCCCGGCGGCCGCTTATTCCTTTCGGCGTCTGGGCGGTTTTTTGTTTGCGCCAACATATCGCCTAACCCATAAGCAAGAGTGCGGCGGACGACGTCTAGTGCCGGCTTTTCCGCGCGTGTCATTGGTTGTCCCTGTCCAATCTGATATATCCGGCCCGCTGATCGCTCCACCCGCCCTGGACTTTTGCTCGCGAGGCCGACGTGCGCTCACCCATCTCCGTCATCCGCCACTTGCACATCCGCCACTTACACATGCGCCACTTTCAAGGGCCATGACGCTGTTCGAGGGTCGTGATCTCGCTTGCGTGCGCGGCGAGCGCCATGTCTTTGCCGGACTTGGCTTCGCTGTGCCGCAAGGCGGTGCTCTAATCCTCCACGGCCCGAACGGCAGCGGCAAGTCGAGCCTGTTGCGCCTCATGGCCGGGCTCCTCAAACCCGCCCAAGGGAGCCTCGCCTGGGATGACCGTCCCGTTTCGGACGACCCGGAGGGTTACCGCGCCCGCCTGCAGTACCTCGGCCATCTGGATGCCGTGAAGCCGGTGTTGAGCGCCGCCGAAAACCTCACCTTCTGGGCCTCGGCGCACGGGGGCGGCCAGGGCGGCGGCCAGGGTGGCGGCCAGGGTGGCGTCCAGGGTGGCGTCCAGGGCGCCGTGGCGGCCGCGCTCGAGCGGATCGACCTGACCGGCCTTGCCGAAGTGCCGGCGCGCGTGCTCTCGGCCGGCCAGCGGCGACGGCTGGCGCTCGCGCGGCTGTTTCTCGCCCCGGCGGACCTCTGGCTCCTGGACGAGCCGACCGTGGGCCTGGACGCAGACTCGATCGGCCGGCTCCAGAGCGGCCTGGCCGACCACCGGCGAGACGGCGGCCGGGTCGTGGTCGCGACCCACACCGCGATCGACCTGCCCGGGGCGGAGCGTCTCGACTTGACGGCCTTTGCGCCGCCCAGCGATGCGGGGCTCGAAGCGTGGTAGGCGCCGCCCTCAGCCTGGCTGGGCGCGATCTTCGACTGGCCCTGCGTCAACGCTCCGATGCCGGGACCGTAGTGCTGTTCTTCGTGCTGATCGCTTCGCTGTTCCCGCTCGCGATCGGGCCGGCGCCCAACATCCTCGTGCGGATCGCCCCGGGAGTCATCTGGGTGACCGCCCTGCTTGCCGTTCTGCTCTCGCTGGAGCGCCTGTTCCTTGCCGATTTCGAGGACGGCAGCCTTGAGCTCCTCGCCCTGGCCCCGACGCCGCTTAGCGTCCTGGTCCTGGCCAAATGCCTCGCCCACTGGCTGACGACCGGTCTGCCGGTGGTCGTGGCCGCGCCGGTGATCGCCCTGCTCTATGGCCTCGATGCCAGCGCTTTTCTGCCCCTGGTCGGCGCCATGCTGCTGGGCACGCCCAGCCTCAGCCTGGTCGGTGCCATCGGCGCGGCGCTCACCCTCGGCGCGCGGCGCGGCGGTGTGCTGGTGCCGCTGCTGGTGTTGCCGCTTTACATTCCAGTACTGATCCTGGGGGCCATGGCGGTCCAGGCGGATCTGGTAGGACAGCCTGCTGCACCCCATCTGCTGCTGTTAGGGGCCTTGCTGCTGCTGGCCTTGCCGCTGGCGCCGCTGGCCGCCGCCGCGGCGCTGAGACAGGCGGTGGAATAGACCCAGATCAATGCCGTACCCGGCCGTCTATGGTGATTGATCGCACCCTATGTTGATTGATCGTATCGGCATGGCTCACTAGGCTCGCTGCAAAGGACAGCACGAGATGCCCCTGCACCGTTTCGCCAACCCCGGCCGCTTCATGCGCCTCGCCGACCGGCTGCTGCCGTGGACCGGTGGGTTGGCCGTGCTGGCGATCGGAGTGGGGTTCTATCTCGGCCTCTTCGTCGCCCCGCCCGACTACCAGCAGGGCGAAAGCGTACGAATTATGTACGTCCACGTGCCTTCCGCCTGGATGGCCCTGTTCGTCTACACCTGCATCGCGCTGGCTAGCGCGGTGGCGCTGATCTGGCGTCACCCCCTGGCCGACCTGGCGGCCAAGGCCTCTTCGCCGATCGGCGCCGCGTTCACCTTCCTGGCGCTAGTGACCGGCTCGCTCTGGGGCAAGCCGATGTGGGGCACCTGGTGGGTCTGGGATGCCCGGCTGACTTCGATGCTGGTGCTGTTCTTCCTCTATCTCGGCCACATGGCCCTGATGACCGCCTTCGAGGACCCCGCGCGCGGGCGCAAGGCCGCGGCCGTCCTCGCCCTCGTCGGGTTCGTCAACGTGCCAATCATCAAGTTCTCGGTCGACTGGTGGAACACGCTGCATCAGCCGGCCAGCGTGCTGCGCGTGGACGGGCCCACCATCCACCCCGACATGTTGTGGCCGCTCCTCGCCATGGCCGTCGGGTTCCAGTTCTACTACGTCTCGCTGTTGCTGGTCCGGATCAAGAGCGAACTGATCGAATCGCGCCTCCGGGCGCTCAGCCGCGCCGCGATGGCCTCGGCGGCGACGCCGGCGCCGGCCGCGCAATAGGGAGGATAGGGCCGCTTCATGTCGTCACTTTCGAGTTTCCTGGAGATGGGCGGTTACGGGGGCTTTGTGTGGCCCGCCTTCGGCCTGACGACCGCGATCCTGCTGGCCCTTTTGGCCGACAGCCTGCGCCGCCTCAAGAGCGGTCAGCGCGCGCTCGCGCGTTTGGAGGCCGAGTCACCTGGGCGGCGCCACCGCCGTGCCGCGGACCGCGCGGGCGGCCACCAGGCGTGATGGAACGCCAGGCATGATGAAACGAAAGCACAGGCGTTTGGTGGCCCTGCTGATCGGCTTAACGTCGCTGGCCGGCGCCGCGGCCCTGGTGCTGACCGCCTTCCAGGAAAACATCATGCTGTTCTACAGCCCCTCGGACCTCGCCGAACGGCCGCCCCAGGGCGAGCGCTCGTTCCGCTTGGGCGGCCTGGTCGAGGAGGGTTCTATGCGCCGGCTCGACGACGGCCTCACCGTGGAGTTTCGCATCACCGACCTGGCCGAAAGCGTACCGGTTACCTACAAGGGGATCCTGCCGGACCTGTTCCGCGAGGGCCAAGGCGTGGTCGCCGAGGGCGTGCTGAATGGCGCCGGGGTCTTCGAGGCCCGCGAGGTGCTGGCCAAGCACGACGAGACCTATATGCCGCCCGAGGTGGCCGAGGCGCTGAAGGCCGCGGGGCAGTGGCAGGGCGAGGACGGGCAAGGCAAATCCAGCGAGGGGAGCACACAATGATTCCCGAGATCGGTCATTACGCGTTGATTCTGGCGCTACTGGTCGCCCTCGCCCAGGGCAGCCTGCCGATGCTCGGAGCGGCGCGCGGCCGGGCCGACTGGATGGCGCTCGCGGGGCCGACGGCGGTGTTGCAGCTGGTCCTCATGTTGACCGCCTTCTTGGCGCTCATGCAGGCCTACGTGGTCTCGGACTTCACGGTCCTCAACGTCGCCCAGAATTCCCATTCCTCGAAGCCGCTGCTGTACAAGATCGCCGGCGTGTGGGGCAACCACGAGGGCTCTATGCTGCTGTGGATCCTCATCCTCGCCCTGTTCGGCGCCGCCGTGGCGCTCTTCGGCGGCAATCTGCCGGCCACCTTGAAAGCCAGGGTGCTGGCCGTGCAGGCCTGGATCGCCATCGGCTTCCTCTTATTCACGATCCTCACCTCGAACCCTTTCGAACGCCTGCTGCCGGCGCCGGAGAACGGCAGCGATCTCAATCCGCTGCTGCAGGACCCCGGTCTCGCCTTCCACCCACCCATGCTCTACACCGGTTATGTCGGCTTCTCGATCGCTTTTTCCTTCGCCATCGCCGCCTTGATCGAGGGCAAGGTCGACGCGGCCTGGGCGCGCTGGGTGCGGCCCTGGACGCTCGTCGCCTGGTGTTTTCTCACCGCCGGCATCGCGCTCGGCTCCTGGTGGGCCTACTACGAGCTCGGCTGGGGCGGCTGGTGGTTCTGGGACCCGGTGGAGAACGTCTCTTTCATGCCCTGGCTGATGGGCACGGCGCTGTTGCACACGGCGGTCGTGGTCGAAAAGCGCGATGCGCTGAAGGTCTGGACCATCCTACTCGCCATCCTGACCTTTTCGCTGTCGCTAATCGGCACCTTCATCGTGCGCTCGGGCCTGCTCACCTCGGTCCACGCCTTCGCCACCGACCCGGAACGCGGGCTCTTCATCCTGCTGTTGCTGTGCCTCACCATCGGCGGATCGCTGGCCCTCTTCGCGGTGCGCGCGCCGGCCCTGAAATCCGGCGGTCTGTTCCACCCGATCAGTCGGGAAGGGGCGCTGGTGCTGAACAACCTGCTGTTGGCGACGGCCTGTGCGACGGTCTTTCTCGGCACCCTTTATCCGCTGTTCCTCGAGGCGCTCGGCGGCGACAAGGTGTCGGTCGGCGCGCCCTACTTCAACGCGACCTTCCTTCCGATCATGGCGCCGCTGGTGGTCGCCATGGCGATCGGGCCGCTGCTGCCCTGGAAGCGGGCGGACCTGTCGGGCGCGCTCGGCCGGCTCAAGGTCGTCGCGCTGCTGACCCTCCTGGCGGCGCTCGTCGCCGTCTATCTCCACCGCGGCGGGCCGCTGTTCGCCTGGCTCGGCATGGCGCTCGCCGCCTGGCTGTTCGCCGGGGCGCTCACCGAATGGGCCGGTCGGATCAAGCTGTTCCGCGCGCCCATCGGCGAGAGCTGGCGGCGCGCGCGAGGCCTGCCGCGCTCGGCCTACGGCATGACGCTCGCCCACGCCGGCCTCGCCGTCGTCATCGCCGGGATCACCGCGTCGGCCGCCTGGCAGGGCGAGGTGGTGCGGATCATGAAGCCGGGCGATATTGCCGAACTGGGCGGCTACGCCTACCGCCTCGAGGGCGTGCGGAGACTGCGCGGGCCCAACTACACCAGCGACACAGCCAGCTTCACCGTGCTCCAAGACGGCCGCGAGGTGGCTTTGCTCACGCCGGAAAAACGCATCTACGACGTGCAGCGCCGGGAGACCACCGAAGCGGCGATCCGCACCACCGCATTGGCTGACCTTTACGTCGTGATCGGCGATGCGGACGGCCGCGGCGGCTGGACCGTGCGGATCTATCACGAACCGCTGGTGCCGTGGATCTGGGCTGGGGCGTTCATCATGGTGGCGGGCGGCGCTGTCTCGCTGAGCGACCGGCGCCTTCGGGTCGGCGCCCCGACGCGCCGCCGCAAGACGGCCACCGCGCCCGCCTGAGCCGGAACGAGGTCCATGACACGCCGCGCGCTCTATCTCCTGCCGCTCCTGCTCTTCGCACTGGTCGCCGGTTATTTTCTGTGGGGACTGGCCAGCGGCCGCAATCCCAGCCTCGTTCCCTCGGCGCTGATCGACAAGCCGGCCCCGGCTTTCGATCTGCCGCCGCTCGACGGCCTCGACCGGCCGGGGCTGGCGACCGCCGATCTGCAAAACGGCGGAGTCGCGCTGGTCAATTTCTTCGCCTCCTGGTGCTTGCCCTGCCGGGCGGAGCACCCCCTGCTGATGGATCTGGCCGAGTCCGGCGGCGCGCGAATTCTCGGCATAAACTTCCGCGACCGTCCGGAGGATGCGCGGCGCTGGCTGGGTCGGGACGGCAACCCCTATGAGCGCGTCGGCGTCGACGATCGCGGGCGCACCAGCATCGACTTCGGCGTCTCGGGGGTGCCGGAGACCTTCGTCATCGACCGCGAGGGCCGCATCCGCTACCAGCACATCGGGCCCCTCATGGCCAGCGACATCGAGGACAAGATCGTGCCCTTGATCGAAAGCCTGTCGGAATGAGCCTAGGCCGAGGTTTGCGTTCGTCGCTGGGCATTCTGGCCCTGATCCTCGCACTGCTTGCGCCGGCCGGCGCATCCGCCGTCCTGCCCGACGAGGTGCTCGACGACCAGGTGCTGGAGGACCGGGCGCGCGATTTGTCGCGGGTGATCCGCTGCCTGGTCTGCCAGAACGAGTCGATCGACACCTCCAACGCCGATCTCGCCCGCGAATTGCGCATCCTGGTGCGCGAACGCCTAACCGCCGGCGACAGCGACGCGGAGGTCCTCGACTTCCTGGTCGCGCGCTATGGCGATTTCGTGCTGCTGCGGCCGCGGATGAAGCCCGCGAACTATTTGCTCTGGTTCGGCCCGGCCGCCCTGCTGCTGTTCGGTGTTGCCGGCGTCGCGCTTTATTTCAGACGGCACCGACTCAACGCGCCACCCGCCGGGCCCACCGGCCTGAGTGCCGAGGAAGAGGCGCGGATTGCCCGCCTGGTGGGTCAGGATCCGGACGCGGAATAGGGCCATCCGGTCGGCGGCCGCCCGCATGTCTTTGGTATCATTTGGGCTTTGCAAGCCTATCAAAGGCGTCTAACCTCTTGCGAAAGAGGTGAAAAAACCCAGATCGATCAGGGAGACGGGCTCTCAATGGCGGAGGTGGGCAACGGATCCGGCCGCGGCGAAGCGGCCCTGGTGGCAGAAGGCATCCACAAGAGTTTCGGCTCACTCGAGGTGCTGAAGGGCATCTCGGTGCGCGCAAACGATCACGACGTCGTCTCGATCCTGGGCTCGAGCGGCTCGGGGAAAAGCACTTTTCTGCGCTGCATCAACCTGCTGGAGACGCCCAACGCCGGGCAGGTGTTCGTCAAGGGAGAGCTGATCCGCATGCGCGAGAGCGGGCGCGGCGGTCTGGTGCCCGAGGACATCAAACAGGTCGAGCGCATCCGCGCCAAGCTCGCCATGGTGTTTCAGCAGTTCAATCTCTGGTCCCATATGACGGTCCTGCAGAACGTGATCGAAGCGCCGATCCACGTGCTCAAGGTACCCAAGGCCGAGGCGATCGAAAGCGGCGAAGAGGTGCTCCGGCGGGTCGGCATGCTCGATCGCAAGGACTACTATCCGGCGCACCTCTCGGGCGGTCAGCAGCAGCGCGCCGCGATTGCGCGTGCGCTCGCCATGGAGCCGGAGGTCATGCTGTTCGACGAGCCCACCTCGGCGCTCGATCCCGAGCTGGTGGGCGAGGTGCTGCGCGTCATGCGCAAGCTGGCCGAGGAAGGCCGCACCATGCTGGTGGTTACCCACGAGATGGGCTTCGCCCGCGAGGTGTCCGATCAGGTGATGTTCCTCCACGACGGACTGGTGGAGGAGTATGGGCCGCCACAAGAGGTCTTCGGGAATCCGAAATCCGAACGTTTCCGGCAGTTCCTGGCCGGAACATTGAAATGAGGGGGCCGGCCATCCGCCGGCCGTCGGGAACCGGTTTTGATTTGTAGGAAGAAAGGGAGAAACAGCGTGAAACGTTTTGTCACAGCACTTGCCGCGGCTGCGGTCCTGGCCGTCGCCGCGGGTATTGCTCCGGCCTCCGCGGGCGAAAAGCTCCGCGTTGGGGTGGAGGCAGCATATCCGCCGTTTTCCTGGCAGGAAGCTGACGGCACCATGATGGGATTCGACATCGACATCGCGATGGCCCTTTGCGAAAAGATGGGTCGTGAGTGCGAGCTTGTGCAGCAGGACTGGGACGGCATTATCCCCGCCCTGATGGCCAAGAAGTACGACGCGATCGTCGCGTCCATGTCGATCACCGAAGAGCGCAAGAAGCGTGTCGATTTCACAGACAAGTACTACAACACGCCGAATAACTTCGGCGCGGCGAAGGGTTCGGGCCTCGAGATCTCGGCCGAGGGCCTCGCCGGCAAGTCCGTCGGCGCCCAGCGCGGCACCACGCACCAGTGTTTCCTGGAGAAGCTCTACCCCGACGCGGACTTGAGGTTGTACGGCACCCAGGAAGAGGTCTTCCTCGATCTGGCGGCCGGGCGGATCGATCTTCAGATGTCGGACTCGGTCCAGGCCGAAGAGGGCTTCCTCAACACCGACGCCGGCAAGGACTTCGAGTTTGTCGGCGAGGATCAGTTCGACCTGCAGTGCTACGGCGAGGGCGCCGGCATCGCCGTGCGAAAGGGCGAAGACGAGCTGCTCGAGTCTTTGAACATGGCGATCAAGGCGATCCGCGCCGACGGCACCTACAAGGCGATCAACGACAAGTACTTCGAGTTCGACCTTTACGGCGAAGAGCCGGGCGCCTGATGTGATATAGGACTTGGGGGGAGCCCTTAGGGCTCCTCCCAGGGTCCTTGAGACCGTCCTAAGCTCGATCGGGGGCAGCGAGAAGTTGGACACGGTCATCGCCTACCTCCCCTCCATCTTGAGGGGCACGTGGATCACGATCGCCGTGGCCTCCTGTTCAATTGTGCTGGCCGTGCTGCTGGGCCTCTTGGGCGCCTGGGGAAAGCTGGCGGTCTCCAAAGCCGCCAACATTTTCGCCGGCGCCTATACCACCCTCATTCGCGGGGTTCCCGACCTCGTGCTCATGCTGTTGCTGTTCTATGGCGGTCAGCAGCTCTTGAACAATCTGGGCGAGTCCACCGGCTGGTGGGACTATCTCGAGATCAATCACTTTACCGCCGGCGTCTTTACCATCGGCTTCATCTACGGCGCCTACATGACGGAGACCTTCCGCGGCGCCTATCTGGCGATCCCGCGCGGCCAGATCGAGGCGGGCGTCGCCTGCGGCATGAGCGCCAGACTGGTATTCCTCCGAGTCATCTGGCCGCAGTTGGTGCGCTACGCCCTGCCGAGCTTCGGCAACAACTGGCTGGTGCTGCTGAAGACGACGGCGCTGGTCTCGGTGCTGGGCCTGCACGAGCTGGTCTGGGAATCCTTCACCGCCGGCCGCTCGACGCGACAGCTGTTCTCGTTCTTTTTCGTGACCCTGCTGATCTATCTGGTGCTGACCGCGGTCTCCGACGTCGGTCTGCGCTGGCTCGACCGCAAGTACAGCGTCGGCGTCAGGAGAGCCTGAGCCATGGAAGACGAGCGCGGCCCGAGCCTGCTAGAGGCGATCAAGGATTTCAGCGAGAACGCCTCGCCGGTCGACTTCGTGATAATCGCCCAGCACTGGGAAATGTTCCTCACCGGTATCGGCTACACCCTGCTCATTGTCATCGTGTCGCTGGTCGTCGGGGGTGCGCTCTCGCTGCCGCTCGCGGTTGCCCGGGCCTACCGCACCCCGATCCTCAACCCGATCATTTTTGGCTACGTTTACGTCTTCCGCGGCACGCCGCTGCTGGTGCAGCTCTATCTCATCTATTACGGCCTCGGGCAGTTCGAGGCGGTGCGCGACAGTTTTATTTGGCTGGTCCTGCGCGACCCCTTGTGGTGCACGCTGATCTCCTTCGTGCTCAACACCGCCGCCTACACCACCGAGATCTTTCGCGGTGCTATCGAGGCGATTCCTTATGGCGAGGTCGAAGCGGCCAAGGCTTGCGGCATGTCGAACTGGCTACGCACCACGCGCATCGTGCTGCCCAACGCGCTCAGGCGGGCGCTGCCGGCCTATTCCAACGAGATCATCTTCATGGTGCACGGCAGCGTGGTGGCAAGCACGGTCACCATCGTCGATATTCTCGGCGCCGGCCGGATACTCAACGCGAAATACTATCTGGCTTACGAGGGCTTCCTGGCCGCGGCCGCGCTCTACATGATTCTGGTGTTATTCATCACCCGCGGCTTCAAGCTGTGGGAGAAGCACTGGCACGCGCACCTGCGGCCGCGCGAGGCGTGAGCCCCACCGGGAACCGGCCCGCGAGGCATCTTCAATCAGTTTCCGAGAGTGCTTTTAGGACGCTAGGCGTAAGTGTGGCACCGCCGCCCCGATGGTGCGGGCGACCTGTTGCGGCCGGTCGGCGAAGCGCAGTCCGACCACGTTGTGCATCTGCCAGATGACCCGGCCGTGCAGTTCGCCGAAATGCTTGGAGGTAACCGTGACAAGCGCTGGGCTGGGCGAAGGGTCGCTCAAACGCACCATCGCACCCGAGGCGGAGAGATCGAGAAGGACGCAGTCCTGCTCTTCGATGCCGCCGCGCAGCCGTCCGTTCAAGACGACGTGGCTGCGGGCATAGAGTCGGCGGTCCTTCCAACAGGTCGATTTGGCTGTCGATTTGGCTGTCGATTTGGCTGTGGTCTTGGTCATGGGTCTCCGCCCATTCTGCCGGCAATCGACAGTGATTACCAACTCCCGATGATATCCGCCCTCTAAACGCGGTTAACCATTCGGAAAGTGCGCCGCATTTAAGCTAAAGCCCGGATAACCATATCGGAACGGCAGAAGGCGCCGAGACCCATGACCAAGACCACAGCCAAATCGACAGCCAAAT
>PVMK01121766.1_pt1 | contig 69395 bp, 60 predicted proteins | sample 1853481 | NCBI WGS metagenome assembly PVMK01 (sample SAMN08533507, study PRJNA380276) | Marine sediment metagenome, whole genome shotgun sequencing project.
GCAAAGCGGTGAGTACGACAATACCATCATTATCTTCATTTCCGACAACGGAGCTGAAGGAAACGACTTAGTAAAAATGTTCTCAGGACAAGTGGGCTCTTTTGGCTTTCTCCATGCCATGAATAATTTTGCCGAACATGGGCACAATTCCATTGGTCGCAAGGGCACATTTGCTGAGTACGGGCCGGCCTGGGCACAAGTATCTATGGCCCCCTTTCGGCTTTACAAAGGCCTACTTGCTGAAGGTGGTACGCGTTCCCCACTGATCGTCAGTGGTCCCGGGGTAGAGGGGGCAGGTGAACTCAATAAAGAGGCTGTTCTCCATGTCATGGACATTACTCCGACAATACTGGAGCTGGCCGGCATTCAACATCCAGATACTTTTAACGGCCGTGAAATTGAACCTGTGCAGGGCAAATCCTGGGTAGGAATGCTTAATGGCAGCACCCAATCACCCCGTAGCCAGGATGACTGGTTGGGTTGGGAGTTGTTTGGTAACCGGGCGATTCGCCAGGGAGACTGGAAGATCAGCTGGCTTTATGAACCGTTCGGTACTGAAGACTGGCAGCTATTTAACCTTGCCGAGGATCCGGGTGAGCAGTTCGACCTTTCGGATAAGTTCCCAGAGAAAAAGGAGGTTCTTGTCGCATTATGGGATGAGTATGTGAAAACAAACGGGGTAATCATTGGAGCAAGATCACCCTTTGAGCAAGCGAGTAAAGCGCTTCCCAATCAGGTGCCTGAGTTCGATAATTACCCACCTATCCGTGGACTTGAAGCCATTCCCTATGAAAAGCTTCTCGAACTGATGAATCAATAATTGAGTAACGGATATGAAAACAGGCAATAGAGATATAAAAACAGGAGAAAGAAATACTAGGTTGTGGGCCTTTTTTACACTCCTTGTCATCAACCTATCTTTAAGTGAACAAGCTTTTGCTCAGGACGATGGTGCCAGAAGTTACTGGAATGCAAGAGCTGGCACAAATATATTTTCCTTTCAGTATTTACCTATGAATATGGGAACCTCGGGCTCCCAAGCCCTTGCCCCGGGTCAATACATCTATCCGAACTCGGACATCAGTGCTAACGTTTTTTTCGGTACCTGGGCACATCACATGACGTTTCTCAACAAGCCCTCAGCCTTTGCTGTTAATATCATTGGAGGCAGTGTGGGCGCCAATTTTAACACAAATGTACCCTCCGAGGTTTTGCCTCCAGGAATTGTACCAGGAACTACATTCATCCAATCGAGCTCCGGATTCTCTGATCCTAATATAGCCTTAGTGGTTAATCTATTTGGCACTCCGCAACTTAAGAGTGGTGTCGATCTGTTGAACTACGAACCGACTATTAGCATGGACGTTGCAGTTTTACTGGCAATTCCCATAGGTGAATATGAAAGTGATAAACTTGTGAATATGGGGTTAAACCGTTGGTATGGCCGTTTTGCCTTTCCTTTTAAGTATCATTTCGGTGTATTTACCCCTGGATACATGTCGAGTTTTGAATTGATTCCTTCCGTTTATCTCTTCGCAAAGAATGATGATTTTGTAGGGCGTACACTGGAAAATGATCCGCTGTGGCAACTCGAAGGTCATCTAACCCACGATTTTACCGCCAGTTTTTTCGGTTCTCTGGACCTCCTCTACCAGAATGGTTTCCAGTCAAAAATCGATGGTAATGAAGCGGCATCAAAACTCGAGATCGGTAGTCTTGGCTTTACCCTGAATTTTCAGATTACCGACAATGTCATCATACGTACGAGTTACAGTTCCAACCTGTTTGGTGATGAAAACCTTGAAACCAGTTTTATCAGGCTTCAGTTTGCCTACGGATGGCATCAGGCATCAGAAAATATGAAAAAACTAATGCAGGGGCATTGAGACTGTGTAGCCAATATTGTTTATGAAGAAAGTAGTCAAGGTAGCAATCTTAATGTAAAATGAAAGATATTATTAACACATTACAATCGGTTGGTCCCATCCTGTGGAAGGCTATTAAAAGTGGTCAACTTCTTAATCCACAGTGTGAGTTAACCGAACCGGATCAGGACATATTATGTGAATATGACATAAAAATTCCTTTAAGCGAGGGATTTAATTTAACAGCAAATATTTATCGCTCAAAAAAGGCGGTGGAAAATGTAGAGAAAGTACCGGTAGTGATGTGTGCCCATCCTTATAATAATCACCTCACACCAGCTCTTAAGAAAACGCCGTTAGGTGGTCCGCCTCAACAATATCGAATGCTTCCTCAGGCCGGGGGAAAGCCGGTTTTCTCCAAATTGACAAGCTGGGAATCACCTGATCCTAATTATTGGGTCCCTGCAGGATATGCTGTGGTTAACATGAATCTGCCCGGTTACTCGAATAGTGAAGGTCCGCCCTCGGCATTCTTTGAGCACCAGGGGAAGTTCTCTTGGCTAGTCTATCATCCGAATTTGTTCTCTAAAACTGCCTTCCCATTCTAATACTTTACTATTGCTTTTCTAGAACAGCTAGCTATAATTTTGAAAACGGATCGATCAAAATTAAGCCCGTGCCGTCCTCTCCGCAGAATTTAGTTGTCTTTTGCCTGATTACCGCAGGCTAAGCGATTTGAAAATCACCGCTGATTACTCTTTTGGAAAAGGGTGTAGATATAATCTCTTTTTTCTCCCGATGGCGTGGTATAAACGTAATCAAAAGAGTTCACGAGACTAAAATTCTGCCCTAGCTTCTCTGCAAACATCTGGGAATTGTAATTGAAAACATCAAGTCCACTGCACATCCTGGCACCAGAAAGTGAAAAAGCGGCAATTATCACATAGCCGTTCGGCTTTAAAACCTTCCTTAGCAGTTTGAAATAGGTGTCTTGATCCTTCGGTTCGGTTAAGAAGTGTAAGACAGCACGATCATGCCAGAGAGCCACATTATTTAGTTTGCCCAGCTCGGTAGGCTTAGTCAGGTCATCTGTGATCCATCTGATTTTATTTGATAGTTCAGTACTTATTCGCTCTCTTAATTTTTGAAGACCAGTTTCACTGATATCCGTGGCAACAATATTTTGGTATCCTTGTTCAAGTAGGTAATCCACGAAAGTGGATGCCCCGGCACCGATATTTAGGATCAGATCCTTTTTGTCCAGGTCACAAAGATTTAAAAGGTCAATTGAAGGCTGTGGAGTCTCTTCATACCAACCCAACTCCTTTATATTCATGGAGTCATAAATCTGATCCCAGTGCTCTCTAAGGTTCATCTTACCTGTTCGGTACTACAAATTAACAAAATATAGTAAATGAATCGAATACGAGTTAGATTTTCAGACGGTATGCAGTTGAGCTTATCTGCGAAGTAGGCGACTTATAATTCCTTTTCCCTATGACTGCTTTCGGCCATAAGCGGTCGGTCAAACTCTGGAGTTTCAATCAGTGAATCATTAAGCATATTTTTGTATCTTCCAATTAATGGAAGCTACAGAAGATAATAAAATCCATCTCAAAAATTGGATTTTGAGGACCATCCATGGGTGGTTAATTGGGTTTGCATGTGTGTTGGTTCTAGCGGTCTTTCGTGCTATTGCTTCCAACGTTTCGGTTAAAAAGCGTAGAAACCGCAGGGCAGGTTAGGTCTATGATTTTAGCCATTGTTGTGTCCTTTTGATTCACTTCAAGATTGCCTTTTTATTTCCAATACGACTTTTGCCGCACCTTCTTTTACTTTAATTGAACAGTAAACAATTCTATTGACTCAATTTTTCCTCTTAATTCTTCTTTGCCTAATCTTAGGATTTGGAATTCAGAATCAAGATTTACCTTATTTCTTAAATGATCTGATATTAATAAATCAACATTGTATTTATTGCACAAACCTTGTATACGTGCAGTTGTATTAAGCACATCCCCGGTAAACACAATTTCTTTTTTTATTTCCCCAATTTCTCCTGTAGTTACCTTACCCATGTGAAGCCCTGCCTTGAAAGCAGGAAAGATCCCGAATTTTGATTGATACTTTTCTGACTGATCATTTATTGTATCTTTCATAGTAAAAAAGCATTTCAAACAGTTATTGTTGAAGAGACCAGTTTTTAGTTTCCAAGATACAATGATCTCGTCTCCTACATATTGATATATTTCTCCAGAATACTGTATTATGGGATCAGATAAATCAGAGTAATACTCTCTCAGCATTTCGAAATATTTTATGTGACCAATTTTTTCAGCTATTGTGGTCGAGGATCGCATATCCAAAAACATAAAGATCCTTTCTTCCTCAATAGGTTTGTGATATTTCCCAAGAAAAAAGTTGTGGAGCACAGACATTCCGAGGTATTCACTGACTTCTGAATAAAATAATGATCCTACGATCATTGCAGAGAGGTATAACTGAAAACTCCAAAAATTAAAACTGGATAAAAATGTCCACATATTTGTCCAAATTTGCTGATCGAATATGCTCGTGCGAAGTTTCACGGAGTAGCCAATCACAGAAATGACTATGACGAATGTGACCATTAGTAAAACATAAATAAATGTTTTATAAAGAATCTTTTTGCGAAAGGTCTGATGGATAAATAAATTATTTAAAACTTTAATCTCGAAAGTGCCCATAAGAAGTCCTGAAATAGCAGCAACTAGTAATGATATTAAAGTGTTTGCTCCAAATTTATACGGGTTCCCTGTGGATGGATAAAAGTCCAGGTCGTGGAGCAATCCTTTTTCAAGAAGTAAATAAATAAACGCATAAGTCAACCATACGAATCCAAATGGAATGATCCTGTAGAAATCCCTTTTGTTTTTCGGTGATAGCATTAATTATATATCATCCTACCCTTCAAAGGAATTTAAATATTGTTTCATGATATGTTGTTCATTCTAATGACCATCAACTTGTTTATCTACGGGTATACTATCACTATCCACTTCTAATAATGTAACTAAAGTGGTATAATCCTAAATTTATAAAATATCTACATAAGTTAATTAGGCGTAAAGTTGCAAGTCGTATGAGCGTCATACCTCTGCTATCGGCCAATAGCAGACGTTCACGATAGATCACTTTTGACTCAAAGCGCCCCGTTCAGGTATTTAAGTATATTTCCCATTTAATTTGCTAATTTGACTGATGGAAAGCCATATACTCCCAATATGAAATGTCGATCAAATATCTTTTACTATTAGTCCTCTTTGGAAATATATTAATAAAAGAAGGATTTCCTAGGCTTGAATTGCAAGTTGATGAAGATCTAAATTCTTCAGTGATGGTACAGCATTCGGTAAAGGATACACTAAATTTTCCTCCATGTAATGTGGATCATATTCCTCATTACACCTCGTACAAAATTGACTCAGCTATGTTGATCGACGGGAAACTGGACGAATTAGCATGGCTAAATGCGCCGCGCTCCGACAGTTTTAGAGACCTGATTTCTGGGGAAAGCACCATTCATGATACGAGGGTAGCCGTGCTTTGGGATGATGATTTTCTTTACGTTGGATATTGGATCGAAGAGCCGAATTTGCAGGCCACTCTTACCGAACGCGATGCGCCGATATACACAAACAACGATGTCGAATTATTTATCGCAGGAAAAGATGCATATTACGAATTTGAGATTAATGCCCATGGGACGATTTATGAGGTTTTGTTCATTTGGGAAGAATCGTATGTAAAAAAGGGATATAGCCGCTTGGAGGTATTTGATCGGGAGCAGGCCGGAGTACGATCTTTTAGCGGTGTTGGATATAAAAATCATCCCAGGGGCAGAAGGATTGGTTATTGGAACTGGGATTTTGCAGGTTTGCGGAGTGCTGTTTTCCTCGATGGTACCATTAACGATGACAGTGATCGAGATAGAGGGTGGACCGTTGAACTCGCATTGCCTTGGTCGGGAATGAGCGCCGTGGCCATGGGTGATAATTTCAGTTTACCTCCTCAAGACAAAGATGTTTGGAGGATGGATTTTTCCAGATTTAACCAGTATAAAGAAGCACCTCCAGCGAATGATTCCGGAGGCTGGGCATGGAGTCCTCACGGTGTTTGGGATTCACACGTTCCAGAGTGTTTTACGTATATACATTTTTCAGAAAGTGCGATATCGAATAAGTGATCTCCAAATTTTAAGTCAAGAATAGTTGAATTTAGCACCTTGGATATGTTGTCTCAATGACCGCTATTGGACCTAATAAGTGACAACTTTACAAAGTTCGGCCCTCGAAATTTTGAACGTCAAGATGTTGAAAGTACTAATAAACTAGGCACGCGCACTGGTAATTTTAACTGAACCAACCAAACATGAAAATCCATTCCTAATTTCTAATTGAATTCCTTATATTGTAACAAACCAAAACCAATCCTAACCATGAAAGTTATTCTTAGCCTCCTAATCTTATTGAGTGTCACCTGCACATCTTGTCAGGCCCAACCCGACAACATTCCATCCAAAGAAATACAGATCGCAGGAGCGGTGTTGGCAGCCCCCGAGGAAATGAGAGAAGATGCAACTGTGCTTGGATATGACAAAAAGGGAAATTTTGTAGAATTAAGATCAGGAACTAATGAACAGATATGTATAGCAGATGACCCCAATAAAGAAGGATTTGGCACTGCCTGTTATCACAAAAATCTGGAGCCGTTTATGACCAGGGGACGCGAATTGAGGGCAGAAGGAATTGATGGACAGGATTTGTTTGACAAAAGAGAACAAGAGGTAAGTGATGGTCAATTGAAAATGCCTGAAAAAGCTTCTACCCTACACATTCTCACCGGTACTGAATTTTCAACGGATTCAATGGCGGTGGTGGATGCATATTATAGATACGTAGTCTATGTTCCTTATGCAACCCCAGAATCCAGTGGTCTCCCGGCAAAACCACGAGCTCCCGGAGAACCCTGGTTAATGAATCCGGGGACGCACCGGGCACATATAATGATTAGTCCGCCGAAGGCGAAGTGATCATTAAGCACCAAATGACAAGCACCAATTAAGTTCCCAAATCTCAATTATTCAAGAACCAAACATAGAGCAATATGGACTTGCAACATTTTATCGGACATTTTTTAAGCAACATTTTTGTAATTCAACAATAATTGTGAGTAGGATTCCGGAGAAAGGTATCCCAGTGCTGAGTGCCGTCTTTTCTTGTTATACCAGGTTTCAATATATTCAAAAACGGCAAGTTTTGCTTTTTGCCTGGTTTGGTATTTGCAGTGATATATCAATTCAGTTTTGAGTGTTTTAAAAAAGCTTTCTGCAACCGCATTGTCCCAACAGTCTCCTTTTCTACTCATACTTCGAGATACAAGCTGATAGGATCCAAGTAAGCCTGAAAACTCATGACAGCAGTATTGCACACCCCGGTCAGAGTGAAAGATTAACCGACCAGTAAACGGTCTGTTTATGACGGCCATTCTCCATGCAGGAATGACTGTATCATAAGCTTTCAAGGTGTTACTTAATGACCAGCCAATAACTTTTCTATCAGCCAAATCAAGAATAATAGTCAAGTACAGCCATCCTTGACCAGTTCTTATGTAGGTAATATCAGAGACCCATACCTTACCAAGTTCATCCACTTTAAATTGTCTATTTAACTTGTTTTCTACAACTCTATATTGATGCTTAGAGTCTGTAGTTACTCTGAATTTTTTAACTGTTTTACTGCGTATGCCTTCCTTTTTCATAATCCTGGCTACCCTGGGCCTAGATGCTTGGATCTTACCACTGTTTAACTCAGCTGTAATACGTGGAGAACCATAGGTTTGCCTGCTCTGCTTATGGATCTTGCGTATTTGATCTGAGAGTGCTCTATTCTCAATAGCTCTTTTTGAAGGCTTTTTGGTCAGCCAGAAGTAATATCCGCTCCGGCTCACTTTTAATACCTTACACATCCTCTCAATGGCAAATATGGATCGGTGATCCTTTATGAACTGAAACTTTTGCCATCGCTCTTGGAGAAGATGCTTACAGCCTTTTTTAAGATATCTCGTTCAAGCTCAACCTCTCTAAGCTCCTTCTTTAAGTGGGAAATTTCAGCTTCTTCTGAGCTCTGGCTTATCTTCACTTCTCCTTGAAAGCCGTTTTCTCCTTTCTTAGCAAAACACTTCTGCCAATAATACAGTAGTGAAGTCCCCACGCCTAGCTCATCGGCAACTCGCTTTACACTTTGGTGTGATTCTATCAGTTCTAAGGCCATTAACTTGAACTCCTTATCATAAGTACGCTTTTTTCTTATCATGACTTTAAGTTATTTATTTTCCAAATACTTACTGTCCGATAAAAGGTAGCAACTTCAACGTGTAGGCGGCCAGGTTTGATTTTTCTTGTAATTTACTTGTTATTTGTTTTTTGCTATTTGCTATTTTCCAGGGCTTGACTCAAGCACTGGATAGTATACTCCACTTCCTCCTGACTGGTGTATAGCGAGATTCCAAGCCGGGTAACTCCTCCCTGTTCCATTAATCCTAATGCTTCAATGGCTCGTTGTGCATAAAAGTGTCCGTCCCAGGCACAAATGCTTTTTGAGGCTAAAAACGCACACACCTCAATGGGGTTGAGGCCATCCAGTGTGAATGAAATGGTGGGTGTATGCCATAAAGGATCTGGTGGCGGACCTATTATTGTCAGGCCTGGTATAGTAGCTAAACCCTGGTGCATCTTTTGGTACAAATCAAACTCCTGGTTTTGGATGGTGTTCATTGAGTTAACTAGCTGCGACCTAAAATCAACTCCTGCTCCAAATGAAGCCAGATAGTCAATGGTAGCTGATACACCTGCCAGGGATGCATGATTCAATGTACCGGTTTCTATACGACAAGGGGCCTTTTCATCCTGGGTAACCAACCGGTCAGTTGATAACTGATCGAGCAATCCGGGTCGGGTATATAATACACCTACATGCGGACCGTAGAATTTATAGGCAGAGCACATCAGAAAATCACAATCCAGTGCGGTTACGTCAATACTGAAGTGGGGAGCATAATGAACTGCATCCACCAGCATCAGCGTCCCGGTTTCACTGGTCCACGCCCGTATTTTTGCCATCTCGTTGACCGTCCCCAGGGCATTGGAAGCATAGCCTACCGCTACTAATCCCGTTTGTTCGCTCAACTTTGATTGAAAATCATCATAATCCAACGTCCCATCTAGTCTCAGCTGTACTTCTTTGATCACAAACCCATGCTCCCTCAGGTTCAGCCACGGTCCCCGGTTTGCCTCGTGGTCTAGTTGGGTGATTAGAATTTCACTTCCCGGTCTAAGGAACCTTGCCAGCGCCTTGCTGAGTGAAAAGTTAAGAGTGGTCATATTTTGCCCAAAACTGATGGTTTCAGGTCCAACGGCCCCCAAAAAGGCCGCCATGCTTTCCCTGGCTTGTTCTATGACTCTATCTGTTTCAACGGTGGTAATAAATGCGCCGTGGCTATTGGAGTTGCTGTTTCTGTAGTAGTTACTAATTGCCTCAATTACTACCTGAGGCACTTGGCTGCCTCCTGGTCCATCCAGGTACACTAGATTTCGGCCCTGGTATACTCTGGACAATGAAGGAAAATCCAGGCGGCAGGATTTTAATGGTTTCATTTTTACAATATGGGTTTCATTTCAAATTTTGGTAATTTACCAAACAACCATTATTAAATCCTCAAGTAATGAAAAAGATACTCTCAGTTTTATGCACGAGTTTGCTAACATTCGTACTCCTTGCGCAATCTCCTCAAGAGCGTTTAGAAAACTCACCCAGACACCAGGAGTGGGTAAAACTCACCCACAATGACCGTTCTTTGGATGCTTTTTTGGTATACCCTGAAAGCAATCAAAAAGTAACGGGGATCATAGTAATTCATGAAAACAGGGGACTTAATGATTGGGCACGGTCTATGACCGATCAATTGGCCGAGAATGGTTACATAGCCATGGCCCCGGATCTACTTAGTGGCTCTGGCCCGGATGGGGGCAAAACCAGCAATTTCCCCAGTAGTGATGCAGCCAGAGAAGCATTGTACCAGCTCGACCCTATTCAAATAACCTCCGATCTAAATGCCGCCTATGATTACCTGAAAAAATTAAAATCTTGTAATGGAAAAGTAGAAGTGATTGGATTTTGCTGGGGCGGTAGTCAAACTTTTCGATATGCCACCAACCAATCGGGTTTAGAGGCTTCTTTCGTTTGCTACGGAAGGGCTCCTGCTGAAGGGGCCGGAATGGATCTAATCAATGCTCCTGTATATGGTTTTTATGGAGGCAATGATGAACGGGTAAATGCTTCCTTGGAAGCTACCGAATTGCAAATGAAAGCAGCTGACAAGACCTTTGACCCGGTCATTTATCCAGGTGCCGGTCACGGTTTTATGCGGTCAGGTGAATCCGCTGATGCCACTGATCAAAACAAACAGGCCAGATCAGATGCCTGGCAGAGATTGCTGGATATTCTTGGATCATTGTAACCAACAGTGGATCTGAAAACAGCACTGCTAGACAACGGTAACCCCCAGTGGGAAAGCCATCTTTGTCTATACGTTTGTGAAGATAAATCACGCTTTCGCCAGCTAATGGGCTACTTTTACTCCGGTGACACCTGGCTGACACAGCGGTCTACGTTGATTATTCTGGCTTGTGCTAAAGAAAAACCCCAGTGGATCTCTGGGCAAATTCCACAAATGGTGAAAACACTCAACAGGAAACTCCCAATCTCTCTCAAACGAAATATTCTTAGGATACTGCAATATCAACCCATACCGGAAGAACTATGGGGTCATACGGCTAATCAATGTTTTAACTTTCTGGCCTCATCTAAGGAACCAGTAGCCGTTAAAGCATTTTCAATGACGGTAATTTATAATTTAACCAAGCAGCTGCCTGATTTGGCAAGAGAATTAAGATTATTGATTGAGGAACAATATGACCTGGGAAGTGCAGGTTTTAAAGCCCGAGGCCGGAGGGTGCTTAACCAGTTACGAAAAGATGGTCATTAGTCACAAAGTACGGCTCTGGTCATTTCAAGTTTCCCAGGCGGTCCCGGTAAACATTCCAATTGAAACCCCAACTCTTTTAAGTTCCTTTTGAAATGTCCCTGGGCGCAATAGGTCACCAACACCCCGGATGATTTGAGACTTCGCCGTACGATGTCCAGCACCTTCAAATCCCACATATCTGGTTGCTTTCCGGGAGCAAACGCGTCGAAATAGCAGAGATCATATTGATTTAATATAGAATGATGCTGTATGGCTTGCTTTTTTTTCAGGATCGAAAAATAAGGGCTTAACCATTCAATATTATCCCAGGTTGATATATGTAGTTCCTTAAACCAGAAATTACTTTGCGCATTAGAAATGCACTCAGGATAGTTTAATTGACCGGCCAGTTCCCAGCTTAAAGGGAATGGCTCCAGGGCTGTATATTGGACTTTTTGTTTATGTTCCTGACAATAACAACAAGTAAGAAGAGCATTAAGTCCGGTGCCGAGACCAATTTCCAGAATACTGACTTCTTCTTTACCGGTTGGTGGGCATAAATATTTCAATCCCTGATCAATAAACACCATTTGTGATTCGGTAATGGCACCATGTAGCGAGTGGTATGATTCCTGAAGATCGGGTACCCATAAGGTGTGGGAACCATCCTTGGTGCGCTTGATTTGCAGATGCCGCATTTATGGTTTATAAATCAATACCACCGCCAACGCTGACACCCCCTCTTCTCTTCCAACAAACCCCAATTTTTCAGTGGTGGTAGCCTTTATACTGATCTTGTCTACTTCAATCTCCATAACTTCAGCCAGGCATTTTTTCATATCAGGGATATACTTACTGATCTTTGGAGCCTGTAGACAAACCGTCACGTCTACATTTCCAATTAAATAACCAGATTCACCAATTAATTCTATCACTTCCTTTAGTAAAATTTTACTGTCAATTTGCTGGTATTGCAGATCGGTATCCGGAAAATGAAACCCTATGTCTCGCAGGTTGGCGGCACCCAATAGGGCATCACAGATAACGTGAATCAGTACATCTGCATCGGAGTGCCCCACGGCACCTTGGGTATGGGGTAATTCAATGCCACCCAACCAAAATTTCCTTCCGGGGTCCAACTGGTGGACATCATATCCCTGACCTACCCGTATATTCATGTTGACAGCTCCTTTTGATAGTATAAGGTAGAGCTATTTTCCTTCCGGAGTATGTTTTGTCCCATTTCCATTACTTCGTCCTCGGTAATACTCTGAATTATCTGCGGCTCCCGGTTAACGTAGTCAGGATCTCCCGCTACAGCCGCAACTGCCAAATTTATGGCCCGGTTCAATAGGGTGACTTCCGAGAATACCAGGCTTGATTCGGTCTGATTCTTCACCTTGTGTAATTCCTTCGAAGTAACTCCTTTAGATAAAAACTCATCAATCAATTCCCTCACAGCTTGATGTCCGGATTGACAAGATATGCCCTCACTCAACTTACCTTGTATCACCAGAAGACCCGGGTCTAATGAACCTGTCACATATGCGGATATTGAACTGAATAACTGCTTATCCTTCACTAATTGTTGGTATAATCTGGATGATTTTCCCCGACCCAGTACATCACATACTAAATCGGCCTGATGGTAGGCCTTACCAAATCTTGGGGGCATATGGAAGACCTGATAAAATGCGTCTACAGGTACTTTGGCAGTTACCTTGGCCAGCCTTTCTTCAGTCTGTAAAGATTCAGCGGGTAAACATCTGTGATTTTGCGGGCCCGCAGCAATATCAGCAAACCATTTGTTGCAAAGTGATTCAACCTGATCAGCAGTTACATCTCCAGCTACTACCATAACTGCGTTTCCAGGATGATAAAACCGGTTAAAAAAACCCTTTACATCCTCCATGCTGGCCTGCTCTATATGTGAAATATCTTTACCGATAGTGGCCCACTTATACGGATGGTTATGATAGGCCAAGGGCAACAGTTTTAACCAGGCATCCCCAAATGGTTGATTCAAATAACGCTGTTTGAACTCCTCGATAACTACTTTTCTTTGTACCTCCAATACCTGTGGATCAAAGGACAGGTTTAGCATACGATCGGATTCCAACCAAAAAGCAGTCTCTAGATTAGCAGCTGGCAAGGTCAAATAGTAGTTGGTTATGTCCGTGCTGGTAAATGCATTGTTTTCTCCTCCCACCTTTTGCAATGGTGTGTCATATGAGGGTATGTTAGCAGATCCTCCAAACATAAGGTGCTCGAATAAGTGTGCAAAGCCAGTTTTATCTTCATCCTCGTCTCTGGAGCCTACATCGTACAAAATATTCATCACTGCCAGGGAGGTAGTGTGGTCCTCATGTACCAGCACTTGCAGTCCGTTATCTAATTTAAATTGCTTATAGTTGATCATTCCGCAGCAAAAATAAAAAATAAGTCCATTTATTTTATGCCCTATGGTCTTTACCTTAAATTGAGCGTTTATTGCAGAGCTGAAAATCAATGAAGTTTAATCCTAAAAAGCTCACTAAAGCACACCTCCTAAATATTTATGAAAACCTGCTATTACCTCGGCTAGTAGAGGAGAAGATGATCCTTTTACTTAGGCAGGGAAAAATAACCAAGTGGTTCTCAGGTATTGGACAAGAAGCTACCAGTGTGGGGGCTGCTCTGGCCTTGGATGCAGATGAGTTCATTTTGCCAATGCATCGGAATTTAGGAGTTTTTACGGTAAGAAAGATACCCCTTGAGAGACTGTTCGGACAATTTCTAGGGAAAACTACAGGTTTCACCAAAGGCAGGGACCGGTCATTCCATTTTGGATCAAAAGAACATTCCATTGTGGGCATGATCTCACATTTAGCCGCTCAATTGGGGGTAGCCGATGGTATTGCCCTCGGTAACATGCTCTCCAGGAAAAGCAAAGTAGTGCTGGTCTTTACCGGTGATGGCGCCACCAGCCAGGGAGATTTTCATGAAGCGCTGAATGTAGCGGCAGTTTGGGACTTACCGGTAATTTTCATAGTGGAGAATAATGGATACGGACTGTCAACACCCAGTTCCGAACAATTCAATTTCAAGAGCTTTGTAGACAAGGGTGTGGGATATGGTATTGAAGCCCTTAGTGTTGATGGCAACAATGTGTTGGAAGTATTGGAGGTAGTGAAAAATGCCGCCAGGGCGCTTAGAAAATCACCGAGGCCGATTCTAATCGAAGCCAATACATTTCGCATGAGGGGACACGAAGAAGCCAGCGGCACTAAATACGTTCCCAAAGATTTGTTGGAGTTTTGGGCAAAAAAAGACCCCGTCACAAATTTTGAAGATTTTCTGCTGAATAGTAGAACTTTGACTCCTGGCCTGAAGAGTAAAATGCGTAAAAATCTCAAAGAAAATATTGAATTGGCATTTTCAAATACCCTACTGCAATCGTCTCCAAAAGCCGATACAGAAGTAGAACTATCAGATGTTTTTGCTGATACGGTTAGTGTGCCCTCTATTTCAGGAGATGATAAAACGGAAACTATCCGTTTCGTGGATGCCATAAGTCAAGGATTGGATAAGGCCCTTAACAGACATGAGACGCTGATCTTAATGGGACAAGATATTGCAGAATATGGCGGTGTTTTCAAAGTTACAGATGGCCTTCTTGAATCGTATGGCAGAGAGCGGATTCGAAACACTCCGTTGTGTGAGTCAGCAATCCTGGGTGCGACATTGGGTTTATCAATTAAAGGGTTCAAGTCCGTAGTTGAGATGCAGTTTGCAGATTTTGTAACCTGCGGGTTCAATCAGATTGTGAACAACCTTGCTAAATCACACTATCGTTGGTCACAAAATGCTGATGTGGTGATCAGAATGCCTACCGGAGCAGGCGTAGCAGCCGGCCCGTTCCATTCGCAGTCCAACGAAGCATGGTTCTTTCACACACCTGGATTAAAAGTAGTCTATCCCAGTAATCCTGCAGATGCACAAGGCCTGCTGCTAAGTGCAATTGAGGATCCAAACCCTGTTTTATACTTCGAGCACAAATTATTATATCGTTCCATATCCGGACCTGTTGCATCTGGATACCATCTGGTTCCAATCGGAAAAGCTCAGGTGAAAAATACCGGGAGTGAGGCTACCGTGATAACCTATGGAATGGGTGTAATATGGGTTGAGCAGTTATTAGCTGAGCAGCCAGAGCTCGATCTGGAACTTATTGACCTTCGTACCCTGGTACCATGGGATAAAGAAACGGTCAAAAAATCAGTAGGGAAAACCGGTAAGGCGCTGGTACTTCATGAGGACTGCGAAACCGGCGGCATCGGCGGAGAAATTGCCGCCTGGATTGGGGAACATTGCTTTGAGAATCTGGATGCCCCGGTTATGAGAGTAGGTTCGCTCGACACACCGGTGCCATTTTCGCCTATTCTTGAGGAAAATTTCTTGCCAAAACAACGTTTCTATAAGAAAATTGCCGCATTATTGGAATACTAGATTTTATGTATTTCAGGAACTTTTGATGCAAATTATTAGTCTTATTATTGCCGATGTAATAATTAGGCCCTAGTTATCCTATAAATGGGAAAAATTCGTTATTAATTTGTTAGTTTGACGTGGTTTCAGATGGTTTTGCACACTTATTTTTCCATATATCGTTTCCCTTTGCGCATATCTGGGCTGAGGCTTTCAGCTTACAGTGGTTGCTTGGTGATTCTTTTGTCTTTTGGATTGCTGTTAACAAGTGTAAGCACATCGGTTGCCCAGGATAAAACGCATTCCAAAAAACTTGAGAAAGTAAAAAAGAAAAAGTCCAATAAAAAGAAGGACAAAAGATCTGCTCAGTACCAGGGTAAGATCGAACCAACTGCAACTCCTGCAGTTAAAGGCAATCCCACTAAGAAATCAAAGAAAACCAGCGGGAAAAATTACCAGGAACGCATAGGCACTGGAAAAGTTCCACGGGGTACCAAAGGAACAAACTATGCGGGTAAAAGAAAACCCAAGTCCATTGAGAAAAGTAAGGGCACCCGCCATCGTGGTGATCCTGTTCCTGTAGAACCTAAGATTGCCGGCAACCCTACCAAAAAGAAACAAACCAGTGGAGTTAAGTACCAGCAACGGATTGGGGTGGACAGCCCACCCAGAGGAACCAAAGGGACCAACTATTCAGGTAGTGGTAAACAAAAAACCATAAATGCCAGTAAGGGTACTAAATACAAGGGAGATAAAGTACCGGTAGAAGCAAACCGCATTAAGGGAAATCCCACCAAGGTCGACAAGAAAGGGAAAGGTTACCAGGAACGAACAGGTCAACAAGGACCACCAACCGGAACCAAAGGAACCCGTTTTGCCGGGAAAGGACAGTCTAAATCCATAAAGGGCGGGAGTGATGGAACTTCCTACGCCGGGAAAGGACAGCCTAAATCCATAAGGAGCGGGAGTGATGGAACTACCTACGCTGGTAAAGGACAACCCAAATCCATAAGGGGTGGCACCGAGGGAACCAATTATCAGGGAAAAGGTAGACCCAAGGCCATAAAGGGAGGGAATGATGGAACTAGATTTGCTGGGAAGGGTCGACCTAAAACCATTAAAGGCGGGAATGACGGGACTACCTATGCCGGACAGAGTACTGCAGGATCCACCTCAACAGCAGGGGGGCGGACCACTATTTATGGAGAGAGAGGACGGAACTTTAAAAAAGGAGGAGTCCCTGACATTAAGCTGCAAGAACAGGGAGCTGAATGGAAAGGGAACCTAAAGGGAAATAAATTTATTGAAGGCACTCCCGGTACCCGCTTTAAGGGAAATATGAAAGCACCTAATAGAGAGATCTACGATTATGGTGGCGATTGGGCCGGAGACATGAAACTGAAAAAGGTAAAACCCGATACCCGTGCCAGTACCTACGCAATTAAAGGTATGCGGGCAAAGGAAATTCTACAAGGTCCAGGAACTACTTTCAGAGGCCATCTCGACAGCCCCAAGAAAATTGTTGGCTGGGACGGTGCTGATTTTGCGGGACACCTCAAAGTTAAACCCCATCGAAAGGTGAAAACTGAGGGGACCCGCTTTGCCGGCAACCTGAGGGTAAAACCAAATGCAAAGGTCAAGACTCCTGGCACAACTTTTGCCGGGCACTACAAAGTAAATACCAGTTCCAGAATAAAAACCGAGGGGGTGGATTTTCAGGGTAACTTTAAAACTTCCACCCGGTTCTTTAAAAATCGTGAGTACCGGAAGAAATCCCGTGAACAACAACTTTTTGCGGGCAATTACAAAGTCCGGCGGACCAAAGGTAAAGATCTACATCCAAGTGCTACCTATAGTGGGGGTCGCTTAAAGGATCCTAATAAAAGGAATAATCTTTCCAGGAAATGGAAATTACTGTTGGCAAAAACTCAGAAAAACGCCGATCAACCGAAACATTTGAAGAACAAATACAAAAAACCCAAGTACGATCCGAAAGAACGAGATATTTGGAACAACTAATACTTATGAATTGGAAAGCACTTAGCACTTTTGAAGACCTGGAAGAAATTATAAAAAGATCTTCCCAACAACCAGTTTTGATTTATAAACACAGTACAAGATGTTCTCTCAGTAGTATAATCCGTTCCAGGCTAGAACGTTCCTGGAAGGCAGACGCTTTGGATATTGAAGGTAATTTGCTAGACCTGATATCATTCAGAGAGGTCTCAAACGCGGTTGAAGATCAGTTTAAGGTTCGACACCAGTCTCCGCAGGTACTGGTAATTGATCAGGGCAAATGCATCTTTCATTGTTCGCATCTAGCCATTGGCCTCAAGGCGATAAAGAAAGCGCTGCACCAAATCACCGTTCAGAAATCAAACTAGTTGGATTGTTTTTCCGTTAATAGAGAAATAGTTAAATTTGATAGCTAACATCAAGAAATATATGAGATTTCACAGGACTTTTCCTCTCATATTAATATTTTCGTTTGTAGGATATACTATTCAGGCTCAGGAAACTGAGAACTACGAATACAATAATGAATTCGTATGGGGAATTAATAAGAATACCAATGGTGGACTTATTGGAGGGTTTATCCTGAAAAAAAGTATTCGAAGGAGCGAAAATCAATTTCATACTTTTGGGTTGGAATTGATGAATGTGAAGCACCCAAAGGAAACGAGGATATCAAACCCATTAAATGGGAACTCTTATATCTGGGGCAAAGAAAACTACCTCTATTCTATCCGACTACAGTACGGAAGGGAACAGATAATTTTCAAAAAGGCACCGTTCCATGGATTACAAATTCATGCAATACTAGCCGGCGGTCCAACTATTGGGTTGGTGGCACCTTATTATATCCAAAATAGTCAAGGAGTAAACGAACCGTTTGACCCAGAGAAGCACGTTGATTTTAATAGTATTCTAGGAACCGGTAATATCCTGCAAGGCATCGGTGAGTCAGATGTGGTATTGGGACTAAACTTCAAACCGGCGCTTAGTTTTGAATTCGGGGCCTTTAAGTCAAATGTTTCTGGGATCGAATTGGGATTAATGTTTGAGGGGTTTACTGAAGAGATTAACCTGGTACCAAATGCTGAGAATAAACAGTTCTTTTCTTCTTTCTTTGTAACGCTATTCTACGGACGCCGGAGATAACTTTCTTCCTTTACAATTTCCTTTATACCTTTACTGTTTCAATAATCTTGCAATGATTGAACTTCCGGTTATTTCCTCTGATGGTGCTAAACGTCCAGGTAAACCTGATTGGTTACGGGTAAAGCTACCGGTGGGTAAAGAATACGCAAAGGTCAGGAAATTGGTAGATGAATATAAGCTCCATACCATTTGTGAAAGCGGGAATTGCCCTAATATGGGCGAATGCTGGGGTGCAGGCACAGCCACCTTCATGATCCTCGGCAATGTTTGTACCAGAAGCTGTTCTTTTTGTGCGGTTGCTACCGGTCGACCACCGGAATACGATGAAGAGGAGCCAGAAAGAGTAGCAGAAGCTATCCGGTTGATGGAAGTTAAGCATGCGGTAATTACCTCTGTAAATCGTGATGAATTGAAGGACAGAGGAGCAGAGATTTGGTACCAAACGGTGGTAAAGGTGAAGGAATTAAATCCTCATACCACTATTGAAACCCTGATCCCGGATGTTAAAGGAAACTGGGAGGCGCTGCACCGAATGATCAGTGCTGGACAAGAAGTAGTATCTCACAATATGGAAACTGTGAGAAGACTCTATCGTCCGGTCAGACCTCAGGCCAGATATCAACGGAGTCTGGATCAAATTCAGCTAACCAAAGCAGCTGGAAAAAGGACCAAATCAGGAATAATGCTGGGGCTGGGAGAAGCCATGGAAGAAGTCTATGAAGCCATGGACCATTTGGCAGCGCATGGGTTGGATATTCTTACCCTGGGGCAATACTTGCAGCCCACAAAATTACATATTGAGGTGGCAGAATTCATCCATCCCGATACCTTTGCCCATTATAAAGAAGAAGGCTTGAAACGGGGTATCAAATATGTGGAATCAGGGCCATTGGTAAGATCCTCTTACCACGCCGAGCGGCACGTTAATGTCTAGGGATTGAGAGACTGAGGTTTGACAGAGTGTTTATAATTCTTTAATATTATATTTTATTAAGGAATTCTTAAAGACCTGCCGATTTAGATGAAGTTGCCCCTGTTTGTCCTGATATTAATTTTCTCCACTCATTTTCTATTAGCTCAACGATTTTACAGAACTACCACTCAAAAACTCAACCAGGTAAACGCCTCTAGACTGAAACAGGGTAAATGGGTGGAACTTTCAGGTGATAAAGTTAAGTCCATCATACATTATAAGAATGATCAGCTGCACGGATTGATGGTCAAATACTGGTCAAATGGCCACTTGAAGTCTGAAGAGGAATACCGGAATGACCTGCCTCATGGCTTCTTTAAAGACTATTACCGTTCCGGTTCCAGAAATCGACAGGGGGACTATCAAAGAGGTTTAAAGAACGGTCTATTCAAAAAATATTGGGAAAACGGGATGCTACGTACTCAGGCCAGCTTCGAAAACGACAATGAGCATGGCTTGATAATAGAGTATTACAAAGATGGGACATTAAAAAGAGAAACTCCTTATGATCAGGGCATTGTCAAAGGTGATGTCAAGATGTACAATAAAAAGGGAGATCTTGTAAGGTCCAAGACTTATGTAGGAAAGGTTGAAACTACGAATTAATGGTTTCCTCTTCCTGATAATGCTCAACAGGAATACAGCTACACATTAGGTTCCTGTCTCCATAAGCATTATCGATTCGGCTTACAGCTGGCCAGAATTTTGTTTCTCTCACATAGGGCAAAGGATATACTGCCTGTCGTCGGCTATAAGGAAACTCCCAATTATCCATACATGCCATATCTGCGGTATGAGGAGCGTTTTTGAGTAAGTTATTTTCAGTGTCAGATTTTCCCTCCTCAATGTCCCGGATCTCTTCTCTTATAGTCTCCATGGCCTCACAGAATTTGTCCAACTCTTCCTTTGGTTCGCTTTCTGTGGGTTCGATCATCATGGTTCCTGCCACAGGAAAGGAAACGGTTGGGGCATGAAATCCATAGTCCATCAACCGCTTTGCGATGTCCTCAACCTCCACCCCGCAAGCCTTAAATGACCTGCAGTCAATAATCATTTCATGTGCACATCGACCATTTAAGCCGGTATAAAGGACCTCATAAGAACCCTGTAGCCTTTTCATTACATAATTTGCATTAAGTATGGCTAATTCTGTGGCTCTTTTCAAACCATAACCACCCATCAATGCTATGTATGCATAGCTAATGGACAATATACCAGCGCTACCCCAAGGTGCGGCACTTACAGCATTAATGGCATGCTCAGGGCCCATATTAATTATTGGGCTTCCGGGGAGAAAAGGTTTCAGATGGGCTGCAACACAAATTGGTCCCATGCCTGGTCCTCCTCCACCATGGGGAATACAAAAGGTCTTATGCAAATTTAAATGACACACATCTGCCCCAATTATGGCAGGGCTGGTCAACCCAACCTGTGCGTTCATATTTGCGCCATCCATATATACCTGCCCTCCTACTTCATGTACGGTTTCACATATTTCTTTAATTTGTTCCTCAAAAACTCCATGGGTGGAAGGATAGGTTATCATTAAAGCTGAAATCCTGGTCTTATGTAAGGCAACTTTCTCACTCAAGTCATGGATATCAATATTTCCATGTTCGTCACAATTGATAATCACTACCTGCATTCCAGCCATCACTGCACTTGCCGGGTTAGTACCATGGGCTGAAGAAGGGATCAGGACAATGTTGCGATCATTTTGATTTCTATGTCTATGATAAGCCTGAATTACCAATAGGCCGGTAAACTCCCCCTGGGCACCTGAGTTTGGCTGCAGAGAGGTCGCTTCAAATCCAGTGATTGTACTTAGCCATCCTTCCAGTTCTGTAAACATCTCCCGATAGCCCAACGCCTGATCCCTGGGGGCAAAAGGGTGAATATTGGCGATTTCTGTCCAGGTAATGGGCGTCATTTCAGCAGTTGCATTCAGTTTCATGGTACATGACCCCAGGGAAATCATGCTATGCACCAATGAGAGATCCCTGTTCTCCAACTTTTTCAGGTATCTCAACATTTGATGCTCTGTCCGGTACTTCTTAAAGACGGGGTGGGTTAAATAGTCGCTTTCCCTGATTAATTGGCTGGGCCATTGGAAATCAAGTTCTTGTGACAATTCTTCAATATGTATCCTGCTTTCCTGTTGCGTGGCTTTGGCGAAAATATTGAGTATCTGCTCTACATCAACCACCTTGGTTGTTTCATCCAAAGAAATCCCAATCGAATCATCTCCATCGTACCTGAAATTGCATTCATTAAGCAATGCCAGTACCTTTATACTTTCCATTAGGGCACTATTGGGCATTTGAATAGTCACGGTATCAAAATAGTTGGGATTTGAGATCTTATATCCCAGCTGACCAAGTCCCCTGGCCAGCACAATGGTCAGTCCGTGGATTCTTGAGGCTATATTTCTCAGGCCCACTGCTCCGTGATATACTGCATACATCCCAGCTATTACCGCTAATAAAACCTGCGCGGTACAAATATTTGAGGTGGCTTTTTCTCTTCGAATGTGTTGCTCCCTGGTTTGTAATGCCATCCGGTAGGCATTGTTGCCTTCCTTATCTACAGACAGGCCAATAATGCGTCCGGGAATCTGTCTTTTGTATTTTTCTCTGGTAGCAAAGTAAGCTGCATGAGGGCCTCCGTAACCCATAGGTACTCCAAATCGTTGTGTGGTACCCACTACCACGTCCGCGCCCATTTCTCCAGGAGGTCTTAGTAAAGTAAGACTTAAAAGATCAGCTGCTACTACTGACAGCACTCCGTTCTCATGAGCTTCTGTGATGATTTCTTGGTAGTCCTCAAAACCTCCCTCCAAATCCGGGTATTGAATTAAGAATCCAAAATATTCCGATGGGTCTACTTCAAAGTCTGAAAGTGGCCCTATGACCAATTCAATAGCTAGAGGTCGGGACCTGGTTTGAAGAATTTCAATGGTTTGTGGGAGGACTTTGTCATGCACATAAAATCTGGTGGTATGTTTTTTGTCTCCTTTCCGAAGGTTAAATAACATACTCATCCCTTCAGCGGCCGCTGTGCCCTCATCAAGCAATGAGGCGTTCGCAATCTCCATTGCCGTCAGGTCTGAAACCATAGTTTGAAAGTTAACCAGCGCTTCCAACCGTCCCTGGGCTATTTCTGCTTGGTAGGGAGTATAGGCAGTGTACCACCCGGGATTCTCCAAAATATTACGCTGAATTACCAAAGGCATATTGCAGTTATGATATCCCAACCCGATGTAGGATCTAAACACTTTATTCTTTTTCATCAATTTGGAGAAGGAGACCAAGAAGTCGTATTCTGTCTGGGCAGCCGGAAGGTTTAGGTCCTGATCCAATCGGATCCCCGGAGGTATGGTTTGTGCTACCAGCTGATCCAGATCTGAGACCTCAATTGCCCGCAGCATTTCTTTAATATCATCTTCCGTAGGCCCATTGTGGCGATTGTAAAATTGATGATTGTTATGAATACTCGTCCTCATTAATTTCTCACTGGTTAACCGCCAAAAAAACTTTATAAAGGTAAAATATAATTGCCATTTTATGGCTTTGGCAGGTATTTATTATGTTGGCACACCGTTTATCAAATTTCCTTTGAGAACCACCTTAGTTAGTTACTATTTTAGCAGTAAATTGACGTTAATGCGAAATCTAATTACTCTGGGTTGCTTAATTATCTTCTGCCACCATGCTGGCTATCCACAGTTGGATGATATCATCCAACTGCCATCTGCTCCAAATGCCGATGCTGAGCAATACGCCCATACCATTAGAGAAGCCGATCTGAAGAATTACCTAAGCATATTAGCATCAGATGCTCTTGAAGGTAGAGAAACAGGCAGTCGAGGACAGAAAATGGCCGCTGCATTTATCAGAGAACACTTTCGAGATAACAAGCTTGGTCCAATTGTAATAGAAGATTCTGATAGTCTTTACTTTCAAAAATTCAAGTTATACAAAAACTACTACCAGGAAGTATATATTGAATCTAAGGACCGTAAATACATGCATTTAGAAGACCTGCTCTATATCGGAAATGCCAGTGTTACCCCACCAAGTACCATATCATTACATTTTGTGGGTGACGGAGAAGAAAAGGATTATCAAGGCTTGAACGTAAAAGATGCCATGGTAGCTTTTTTCGCCAAAACCCCGCATGACCGGCAACTAAAAATGAAAGTTGCCAAAGAAAATGGAGCGATTGCATTCTTTATACTGAACACAGAAAATAAATCGGAGTTTGACCAGTATTTAAACCAAAATGCTCAATTTTTCCAGTCAACATCCATAACCAAAGAAAAGGAACAGTCAGGCAATGACATTATATTCATAGGCCATTCAGAATTGCTGGCAGAATTGTTGGATGTGGACATTTTGAAGTTAAAAAACATCGTAAAGAAAGCCGGACGGTCCTCCAAGAACCCGCTCAGAAAGGTCAAATCATCATCAATAAGCATAAATATCGAGAAGATTTCCGATCAATTTATAACAGAAAATGTGCTGGGCTTTATCGAAGGAAGTGACAAAAAAAAGAAGAGCTGGTGATCATCACCGCACATTATGACCATTTGGGCATAAAAGGCGATCAAATATTCAATGGAGCGGACGATGATGGTTCCGGAACCGCAGCACTGATGGAAATTGCTCAGGCATTCACCATTGCTAAGTCCCATGGGCACGGCCCCAGAAGGAGCCTATTGTTTATATCGGTTACAGCTGAAGAAAAGGGACTCCTGGGATCAGAATTTTATTCAAACAACCCTGTCTGGCCGCTGGAAAAAACTGTGGCCAATTTAAACATTGACATGATCGGCCGGGTGGATCCTGCGCATGAAAACCAGGATCAATATGTTTATATAATAGGTTCGGACCGACTTTCTTTGGATCTACACATGATTAATGAACGGATTAATCAACTATATACCCATATGGAATTAGATTACAAATACAATTCCCCTGATGATCCCAACCGGTTTTACTTCCGATCCGATCATTATAATTTTGCCAAGCACAACATCCCTATTATCTTTTATTTTAACGGCACTCATGCAGACTATCATCAATCAACGGATACTATTGAAAAGATCCGGTTCGATCTGTTGAAACTGCGTACGGATTTAGTTTTTTATTGCACCTGGGAACTGGCAAACAGGGAGGAACGTATTCGAATGAACCAATAGCCATAAAAAAAAGAATCTTGAGGGAAGTACAGAATACTTACCCCCAAGATCTTCTCAACCAGCTATGGAAAGAAAGATATTATCCATCTTTCTATATTACAAATATAGAAGATAATAAGAATAAAGCTACCACCTGTGGACATTATTAGAAGCGCCCTTTGCGACGCTTTGGCCTTTTGTTTTTCTTTTTATGAAAGGCCCCCTGGTAGTCAGGGTCTTCAATTTGTCTTTGTCGATCTAATGCACGTCTCATTACCTGTAACTCTTCAAAACCAGTTTCTACCGTGTCAACTTTTGGCGGAATCGGTCGTGTTTCAATTTTTTTCTTGATCAATTTCTCGATCTTCTTTAGGTGGTACTGCTCGGCCGGGTGATAAAATGTTATGGCAACTCCGGGGTTTGTGGCCCGGCCAGTGCGACCAATCCGATGTACATAGTCTTCGTAAACTACCGGAACTTCAAAATTAATAACATGGCTTACCAGGGTTACATCGATACCCCTGGCTGACACATCTGTGCTGACCAAAATGCGTACCATGTCATTTTTGAATGATTCCAGATTATTTATTCGAGTATTCTGTCCTTTGTTGCTATGAATCACCCTGATTTCACCCGTAGTAGATCGTATCAGGTATTTATAAATATTATCAGCCACTTTTTTCGTTTTTACAAAGACAATTACCTTATTGAAAATTTCGGTGTCTCTCAACAAATACTCTAATAGATGAATTTTGGTCTTGAAATTGGGTAGTTGGTAACAATATTGGTCTACCGGTTCCGCAGTAGTGGCTGAGGGGGTAGTTTCAATAATAAGAGGGTACTCCAGAAATTCTTCAGACAGCGTCATCACATTGGGTGGCATTGTGGCTGAAAACAACAGGTTTTGCCTTTTTACGGGTATCACTTCCAGAATCTTTCTGATTTGGGGCATAAAGCCCATGTCCATCATTTTGTCGGCTTCATCCAGAACCAAAGTTTTGAGATTCTTGACCAGAATAATCCCTCTGTAATACAGATCCAGAAATCTGCCTGGGGTGGCTACCAGTATGTCTACTCCTTTCTCAAGAATTTCAATCTGGGATCTAGGTCCGATACCGCCAAATACTGCGGCAGACCTTAGGTCGGTAAACTTGCTGAGTTTTTCGACTTCTTTCTGTAACTGAGCAACCAATTCCCTGGTTGGTGCAATAATCAGCGCCCTGGGCACAGCACCCTGGGCATACTTAATTTTCATTAGCAATGGCAATACAAAAGCGGCTGTCTTTCCAGTTCCGGTTTGCGCAATACCCATGACATCATGTCCTGCGGATATAAGAGGTATTGCTTTTTTTTGAATTGGTGTAGGTAGTCGATAACCAGCCTCTTTTACTGCTTGCAGAAGCTGCTTATTTAACTTAAAATCTTGAAATCCTGTGTTTTCCACCTTTGTTATCCGGCTCTTGCTTAAAACTAAAATATTATATTCAAAAATCGTATCATTGCACAGATGGCCTCCATTCTGATCAAGAATGCTTCCCTGGTTAACGAAGGACGTATTTCCCATGCTGATGTACTGGTTAAAGGGCAGCGCATTTACAAAATAGGAAAAGATCTAACCTATCCTGGAAGTCAGGTTATTGATGCCCGGGAGCAATTTCTTTTGCCAGGTTGTATTGATGACCAAGTGCATTTCCGTGAACCAGGACTTACCCACAAAGGCACTATTGCTTCCGAATCCAAAGCCGCGGTTGCCGGTGGTATTACCAGCTACATGGAAATGCCCAATACCAAGCCACCTACACTCACACAGTCCCTTCTAGAGGAAAAATTTGAAATTGCTGCCAGTAAATCAATGGCAAATTACTCCTTTTTCATGGGCGCCTCCAACTATAACCTGGAAGAAGTCTTAAAAACCGACCCCGCAACAGTTTGTGGAATCAAGGTATTTATGGGATCCAGCACTGGAGATATGCTGGTTGATCATGAGCAGGCCCTGGAAGCGCTATTCTCAGAAGCCCATCTCCTCCTGGCTACGCACTGTGAAGACGAGTCAACCATCAAGGCAAACCTGAAACACTTTAGAGCAAAATACGGACAGGAAATACCGATTGAGTGCCATCCAAAAATTCGATCCACCGAGGCCTGTTACCTGAGCTCATCAAAAGCCATAAATCTGGCAAAAAAATTCGACACCCGTCTGCATATATTGCATATCTCCACAGGAAAGGAGACTTTTCTTTTTGATGCAACCAAGCCATTAAGCAGCAAACGGATCACATCGGAAGCATGTATCCATCATTTGTGGTTTACTGATAAGGACTATGGATCTAAAGGAACTGCCATTAAATGGAATCCAGCAGTGAAATCCAAACAAGATCAAGAGGCTATTTGGCAAGCAGTACTTGATGGACGTATTGATGTCATTGCTACAGACCATGCACCTCATAGTTGGCAAGAAAAAAGCAACCTATACCTAACCGCCCCCTCAGGAGGCCCTCTTATTCAACACAGTCTGGTTGCCATGCTGGAGTGCTACCGAGCAGGTAAGATTTCTTTAGAGATGGTTGTACAAAAAATGTGTCACAATCCAGCAGAAATTTTCAATATCAGGGATCGAGGATACCTACGAGAGGGTTATTTTGCGGATTTGGTGCTGGTAAACCTTGACCATCCCTGGACGGTGAGCAAAGAAAATATAGTGGCAAAATGCGGATGGTCACCATTCGAAGGAACAACTTTTCATTCACAAGTCACGCATACCGTGGTTTCAGGTGAATTAGTATATAAGGAAGGATCATTTGACCGTACCGTCAAAGGCCAAAGATTACTATTCGATCGCTAAACCCGGTTTATGCATTAGACTTCGCAATGAGAGTCTTAAATGGCTGTTAGATAGGCGCGCGCGCAGATTTTTGCAACGGAAACATTGCACCGCTATGGTAAGTAGGAAAAGTCGAGCAAGTGTCTAGATTGTAGTCAGTTAAGGCTCGGAATAGATTTCTAGTGCATAAACAGGGTTAAATACCAGATTAATTGTTTTGTAAAATCCACTCGAACAGCTAATTTTGCATTCCGATATTTTATGGTGGTTGTAGCTCAGTTGGTTAGAGCGCTGGTTTGTGGCACCAGAGGTCGTGGGTTCGAACCCCATCTTCCACCCTACAAGTTACTTGTCTATCTCTTTCGGCCGTTACGCTTTGATGCCTTGGTTAACTGATAGCGTACATTCTCAATAGCTTCCGTGAGTCCGCCCTCGTAGCTCATGGCTGAGTATTGAGCAAAAAGATCAGGACCTGGAACATTAAGTTTCAATTTTACAGTTTTATTGTCATGATCACTCCTTCCTGGGCGCAAGTATACCTCCGCTCCAATAATTTGATTAAACTCCGATTCCAGGTCATATAACTCATTTTCAATGAATTGAACCAGATCATTGGATGCATCAAAATTAACTGTTTGGATATCCGTTTTCATAATATTTTGTTGGGTTATTTGTTCCCTATTTTAGCCAAGAACAAAGATCATCTTATTCGGGAATTAGTCACAATCAAAAGGTCCGAATACCTTACATCTGCTTTTTATTAGCTGAAAAAATATGTAAACTTGTTTAGTACATGGATCGCATTACACATAAAGAATTTAACGCACTCCCTCTGAAAGAGAAGATCAGTTTATTGTTTCAAAGAGGAAATTTTATTGTGGCGATTAGGTACTATGGTTATAAAATTAATCTCTACCTGCTAAATAATTTCTATGTAGAAGTTTTTTATAATCACAAGCAGGATATGATTGAACGTATTGAATTGCTTCCAGCTTTCCATACCAGGATGAAGTTCTACTCAGACCAAATTCAACTTCCCGCTAATTTACTGGCCCACTAAGTAAGTATTTATGTAAGTCCAATATTTGTGGGACCAGTAATTGCTTTTCATCATTGTTCAATACCATATCCGAGCTCTCTTTCCTTTGCTGGTCTGATAATTGCCTAGAGATAATCAATTCAACTTGTCTGCGTTCCCGATGGCGGTCTCGTGCTATTACCCTGGCAATCCTTAGCTCCACTGGCGCCAGAACCACTACCAGATAATCCAGTTGCTTGTATGACCCCGACTCAATCAGTAAAGCCGCCTCCTTTATAAGGTAGGGGAACTGTTTCTCATGCTTTTCGACCCAATAGGCATAGTCTTTGGCCACTTCTGGGTGAACCAACTTATTGAGTTTCTGTACTTTTTCCGAGTCAGAGAACACCAAATTAGCCAGATACTCCCGGTTCAATTTTCCGCTTTGATGATAGCTGTTCTTTCCAAATACCACCTTCACTTGTTCTTTCAAGCTGGCGGATTCCTCCATCAGTTGTTTGGCTCTGCTATCGGCATGGTAAACCGGGATACCCAAAGTGGCAAATACTTTGCAAACCATGGATTTGCCAGCTCCTATGCCTCCTGTGATTCCTACCTCCATTAATTTACCTCTCTTTGACAACCGGTATAAAAACTGAATCCACTCTAATATTGCCTTTATCTTTTTTCTTGATATGGAAATGAAGTGTATCCGTTATCACACTATTCAATCTGAAGGATGTTATCTGATCATTGATTAGGGGTGATAGACTGGTTCCCAACAAGTATCTGGTATCTGTTGGAGTATTTATTTTTACCAGCAACGGTTTGCTATCAATACCAAATGACTTCCTAATCAGATTCCACCCACCACCGGTAACATTTATTCTTATGACTTTTGGCAATTCGCCTACTACCGTTAAACTGTCCTTTCCCGGATAAATCAGTTCAATAGGGTAATTTATGGTTGTTGAATAATCCGACTTGTTAAGGGCATTAAAAAACCAGAAGGTGGTAGCTGCCAAAACACACATTGAAACTACTTTCCATCGGTCGTAATTGACACTACCTGATTTACGCCACAGTTGTTGGAATGAATCCATTTTTTACTTCTAAGAGAAGTGGGGAGATCACTTGCTGCTGTATTGCTTGCTGGCTTCCAATGAAATAGAAGATTTTTCCATTTTAATTTTAGCGCCACGGTCCACTTCAAGTGTGATGGTTTGTTCATCCATAGCTGACACTTTGCCGTGGATACCCCCAAGTGTTACCACCATGTCTCCTCTCTTTATGTCACCGATAAACTTTTTCTGGTCCTTTTGTTTCTTTTGTTGAGGGCGGATCATGAAGAAATAGAAAACCAATAATATGCCCCCAATAAATATCAGGTTCATAGTGCCGGCTCCCCCGCCGGAAGCCTGTAATAATACAATTTCAAACATTATGATATATTTAAACTACTTCTCTAATTACCCGGCGGTATTCACCGTACCTTTCAGTCTTAATTTCAATACCTTGGGATAAGTATTCGCAGTTACCGTAATTGTAGGCGCCTGATTTCCTTTTTTCCCTTTACTGTTAAACCTGACAGCAATCTCGCCTGTACCTCCAACTGGTACCGGCTCTTTAGAATAGGAAGGCACCGTACATCCACAAGATGCCGAGGCACTTTGAATGATCAACGGGGCTTCCCCAGTATTGGTAAAGGAAAACGTATGTTCCACTACCTCACCTTCTGAAATGGCTCCGAAATCAAAAGTCTCCGAAGAGAAATTAAATTCAGGCAGGTCCCCTTCAGGTTTAACCTCGGGTCCAGCTGGAATGGTAGTAGCTGTTGGTGTGGCATTAAGAGTGGTGGTTGCGGTAACCCCTCCATTTTCCATTTTAGCCACCCGACGTTCCAATTCCGAAACCCTGGACTCCAATACACTATCACAGCTGGCAGCAGTGAGTAATAACAATGCAACAAAAAGGTTGAGTTTTATAGACTTCATAACAACATTTATTTATTTTCTTAATTTAAATTACTGATTACAGATTTCGTGAACTCCCGGGTTCCGGAAGATCCTCCAAGATCTGCTGTACAAAGTTTGGGTTGCGCTAAGGTTTTATTCAATGCCAAATCAATTGTCTTTGCAAAATTATTCATTTTTAAGTAATCCAGCATAAGAATTGCTGATCTAATTATAGCGGTAGGGTTGGCTTTATCTTGACCGGCTATGTCAGGCGCGGATCCATGTACCGCCTCGAAGATTGCCATTTCATCACCAACATTAGCGCCTGCAACCATGCCCAAGCCGCCCACCAAACCAGCACATAGATCAGAAAGTATATCTCCAAACAGATTGGTGGTAACGATCACATCATAATCTTCAGGTCTAATAACCAGTTGCATACACATATTATCAATGATGCGATCGTTTACCTTTATTTCCGGATATTCCTTGGCAACTTCCTCTCCTGCATCAAGAAATATTTTCCCTATCCATTTGAGGATATTGGCTTTATGCACCAGTGTGACCGTTTCTCTACCAAAATTACGGGCATATTCAAATGCTGCCCTGACAATACGCAGAGACCCTTTCTTGGTTACCCTGGCTATTGAATCAGCCATCTCCAGTCGCTCATCGTACAATTCCAATCCAGCATATAGTCCTTCGGTATTTTCCCTGAAAAGCACCATATCAACATTATCAAACTTTGAATTAACTCCAGGCGTGGACTTGCAGGGCCGGATATTTTGATATAGATCGAACCTGTGTCGAAGCTGAACATTTACACTTTTAAACCCTTCTCCAATAGGAGTGGTAATGGGACCTTTTAAAGCAACTTTATTTTTGTTTACGGAATTGATCAATGACTTAGGTATCAATTCATCACCCGCATCCAGACTGGCTATTCCAGCATTAACCTCCTCCCAGGTGATGGGAACACCGGCAGCTGTAAAAATATCTTTTACTGAAATTATGATTTCCGGACCGATGCCATCTCCAATAATTAAAGTAACCTCTTTCTGCATAGGGGTTATTTCTTTTCTTTGATCTGGCCAATCAGCTCGTCTACATCTTCCAATAGTTTTTCGGCTTTTTCTTTGGCATCTTGTATCACTTTCTCGCCTTCTGAACGTGCATTACTTAAAATAGGCTCAGCTTGCCCCTCCATAATTTCTTCGAGTAACCCCTCTAGCTTTTGCTTGTACTTTTCCAATTTAAATGCAAGTTTTTCCCGGGTATTGGTTCCTTTATCCGGCGCGTATAAGATTCCAAGTATGGCGCCTGCAGCAGCGCCAACCAAAAAACTAAATAAATTATCTGTCGATTTACTCATGCTAATAGTTATTTATTATCTATCAACCCTCTACCACTTTTTTTAATGGTTCCGTTTGCCATCAGGTCGTTGGCCAGAACATCCAGTAAGCCGTTAATGAACTTTTTACTTTTGGGTGTGCTATACTTTTTAGACATTTCAATATATTCATTAATTGTAACTTTAACAGGGATACTAGGGAAATTTATCATCTCACTCAAAGCCATCTTGAGAAGGATCATGTCAACCTGTGCTATGCGATCTGTATCCCAATTTTTGGCACAATCAGCTATCAGTTTTTCCGACCATAGCTCATGTTTTAAAGTAGTGTCAAATATGTCTTCGAAAAAATGTTTATCATCTTCCCATTGATAGGAAAGAGGGGCTAACACCGCACCATCCTCTGTAATGGATTTTAGGGTCTTGTTCACCAGACTCTTTATAATGTCTTTGTTTTCTACCCAGCCCCGGTCGTACTCTTCAAAAAAATTTTGGAATGATTCACTTTTCCATAAAACGGATCTAAATATATAACGTAATTTTTTTAGCTCAGCCTCTAACCCATTAGTCTCGTGATCAAACTCTTCGATTAAGCCCTGATGACTGCTTATCTCTTTGTACCATCGTGCAAGCCGGTCCTGATTCTTACTCCATGATGGTAATTCAATAGATGCCAACGATTTTCGAAGCAATTTAATTGAACTCATCGTCTTTAAAAACACTTTTTGTTCTTCCTGGACCCATGACTTCTTCTTGTCAAGTACCACCCCTTCGTAATCCGCCAATGCTAATAACAAACCCAGTACCCAAAAGAACAGTTTGTGGATGCCCTCCACCTCCAATAACATCTGCGAACGCAAATATTTCAGATCATTAGCAAGTTGTTGGTTATATGTGGACATTTCAGCTTCCATGGTACCTGCCAGTGGTACTGGGAAGTCTTTGGGAAAGGTGCCAGGTTCAGTCAGCTGCTGTTTGAAGATCTGTTTCAATTTAGCCACCTGAGCTGATTCAACCTCCTCTAATTCTCTTGCGGCTTCCTCAAACCTTTCCCAAGCAATCTGTTGATTAGAGGTTCGGATCTGTTGAAATGCATATAGCGTTTGCATCGCTTTGATACGCAAATTTCTACGATTTAGCATTCCTGAAAGTGCACCTATTGTACTTTAAATGATAATTTCACTTTTTCCATAGCAGATATTCTTTCTCTGGCCATTTGTAAAGCTGCCTGATGTGTGGTGACCCCTTCAATATCCGCCCTTTCCATCAAATCCAGACATATCTGGTAAATATCTTCTGTTTTCTGGTAGGCCAGTTCACGGTGGTAATTTCCAGTGTATTCCATATACACATTAATTATTCCGCCGGAATTTATTAAAAAATCAGGGGCGTATACAATACCTTTTTCCAACAGCATTTGGGCGTGCAATTCTTCATCTTCCAACTGATTATTTGCTCCACCTGCAATAATTTGACACATTAATCCCGGAATGGACTCACTATTTAAAGTTGCACCCAGCCCGCAGGGTGCGTAAATATCCATTTCAATGTCAAGCCCATTTGAGGGATCCACTACTTCCACTTTGTAGGTCTTTGCTACCTCCAATACCTTATCTTCATCTATATCAGAAATTAACACTTTAGCATTTTCTTTTGCCAAAAGCTTTACCAATTGACCACCCACATGGCCTACCCCTTGAACGAATATTTTCTTTCCCGATAAATCATCCGATCCGTATGTTTTTCTGGCTGCTGCTTTGATCCCCATAAGCACCCCATAAGCGGTTAAAGGGGATGGGTCTCCGCCTCCACCCTGGGCTTCAGACAAACCTGTAACAAATGGGGTTTCCATACCGATATATTCCATGTCACGAGCATTCATCCCCACATCCTCCGCAGTTACATAAGTTCCTGCCAGGCTGTCGATAAACCTTCCGAATCGTCTTAACAGAGCCTCAGATTTGGTGTCTGGGCCCCCGATAATTACGGCTTTGCCCCCACCAGCATTTAAACCAGCCAGGGCATTTTTGTAGGTCATTCCACGGGATAATCGCAAGGCATCGGTTATGGCTTCCTGGTCCGTTGCATAGTTCCAAAATCGCGTACCCCCCATTCCCGGACCCAATACGGTATTGTGAATAGCAATAATTGCCTTCAACCCGGTAGGTGTATCATTACAAAAAACCACCTGTTCGTGGCCCATATCTCCCATTACCGAATGTAAGGACCTTTCTAACGAAGAAATCGGTTGATTGGTATCTGTCACTATTATCGGTGATAAACCCTAGCTTCAATCAGCTAGATCTGGGCAAAAATACCCCTTTTTGAGGATTAATTCAAAGTGCCCAAATACCTGATTAAAATCTTGTGTAAGTTTACCCCCTGCAGTTTCTCAATAAAAAAATCTGTGGTCCGTTTCTATTTTAATACATGAAAGAACTCCGGTATCTGAATAAATATCTGTTTAAGTACAAGTACTATTTACTGCTTGGAACGGTCTTCATCATTATTACCAATGTAGTTGCCATTATCCCAGCCCAGTTGGTTAGGCATGTGATCAATTTGGTTAATGAGAACATTGATTTGTACCGGTTATTTGATAGCACAGAATTACAGGAGAATTTGTATGGCATATTTGCTAAATCTATTCTAATTGCCGGATTGCTAATAGTTGCCATGGCCGTGCTAAGAGGTATTTTTTTATTCTTTGTTCGGCAAACCATCATTGTCATGTCCAGGTTGATTGAATATGACCTGAAAAATGAGATCTACCAGCATTACCAAACTTTGCCACTAAGCTTTTACCGTCAAAACAATACCGGAGATCTAATGGCAAGGATCTCAGAAGATGTTAGTCGGGTTAGGATGTATTTAGGCCCGGCTATAATGTATGGGATCAATCTGATAACCCTGTTCATCATCGTGATCTCTTATATGACCATTGTCAATCCCAAGCTAACCTTTTACTCCTTGCTTCCGTTGCCGGTACTTTCGATCAGTATTTATATGGTTAGTAATATCATGAATAAACGATCGGAGGAAATACAGCAGAGCCTGTCGTCATTGAGCACATTTGTTCAGGAAGCGTTTTCCGGGGTTAGGGTTTTAAAATCATTTGTACGGGAAGTGGACTCAGAGCATAAGTTTGCCAAGGAAAGTCTGGAATACCGCGATAAGTCGCTGAAACTGACCTTTGTAAATGCTTTGTTTTTCCCATTAATGATGGGCCTTATAGGTTTGAGCGTTCTTTTTACAATTTTTATTGGGGGAACGCAAGTCATCGATGGTTCACTGACTATTGGCAACATTGCAGAATTTATCATATACGTCAATATGCTCACCTGGCCGGTTGCCTCTTTGGGATGGGTGACCAGTCTTATACAAAGGGCAGCTGCTTCTCAAAAAAGAGTTAATGAATTCCTTAATGTAAAAACGGACATTGTTTCACTTCAGGATCTGACAGAAAAAATCAAAGGAGAAATTGTATTTGAAAATGTAAACTTTACCTATCCGGACTCCGGAATTGAAGCCCTTAACAATGTTTCGTTTAAGGTAGCGCCGGGACAGTCGATCGCTATCATTGGGACTACCGGTTCTGGAAAGAGCACCATCGCCAATGTCATTTGCCGGTTATACGATGTCACATCCGGAATGGTGAAAATTGATGGACGTGATATAAGAAACTACAATCTGGCTCATCTGCGGCAAGCCGTTGGATATGTTCCTCAAGACGTTTTCCTGTTTTCCGACAGTATAAAGAATAATATTGGGTTTGGTAATGGCGAATTGAGCCAGGATCAAATAATTCAAGCTGCCAAGGATTCTGATCTATACAGCAATATCAAACAATTCCCTAATGGCCTTGAAACCACTCTGGGGGAACGTGGCATTACCTTGTCGGGAGGTCAGAAGCAGCGGGTGTCAATCGCCAGAGCTATTGTGCGCAAACCTAAGATCCTAATACTTGATGATAGTCTTTCTGCAGTGGATACCAAGACCGAGCACACCATCCTGATTAACCTGCAACAAATAATGAAAGACTGTACCACGGTGATCATCTCTCATCGGGTAAGTAGCGCCAAACTAGCCGATCATATTCTGGTATTGGATGGCGGCTGTATTATTGAGCAAGGGAATGAGGAAGAACTCCTGGCTAAAGGCGGTGTTTATCGAGAACTGTATGACAAGCAAATCCAGGTAGACAAACTCACTTCGTGAGAACAGGGGAATAGGGGAACAATTGAGCAGTAGAGCGGTAGAACAATAGAACGCCGAACGCCGAAGGTCGAATGCCAAACACCGAACTTATGAGCAGGCGTTTAAGGCTAGGACGCTGAAGGGCAGGGTGCTAAGCAAGAAGTATCTGTATAATCATCATTTCTAAAAAATCATTCGCCAAAAATCCATCCATCATAAATCAATTTGAATCGAAAAATACGGTCACTTAATTTAAGATCATCAGTTTGGGTGCTTCGTGATCGTTGGAATATCACTTCAAATTCAGAAATCCATTTATCACTGAAAACATATCCCAATCCAACCATAGCCCTGGCTCGATTTTGAAACTGTTCTACGGTTTTTGGGCCAATATTGCCAAAGACCTCATAGCTTGCGGGGATATAAACGGCTTTGTAATCAATACTTGGTTTGTTCAAAGGGAGTTTAGTTTTTATTCTATACCGCAATCTTAAATTGGGATCAAAATCTCCTTCGTTATTCCAAAGTAATCTTTCTTCAATTAACCCTCTATGTTTAAAATTCATGCGCCAAATCTTTGGCCATTTCAACATAACTTCTTGGAAGAGGCGTAATTCAACAGTATTATAATCTTCTTCCTCCCAAGTGAGGAAAAGCCCCACTCCTCCGATCAAGTCCACTCTATGGGTCCAATGATATTTGAGGGAAGGCCTTACTACAAATCTTCGGAATTTTTCACCACTTGTTGAGGTACGATAACTCATATCCCCATAATATTCAAAACGGTTGTTGATTTCAAAATGAGGAATTACATCGAACCATAGTTGATGATCAACTGTTTCTTCCTGACAATAGGAAGGCAAAAACCAGAAAAATAGCAGACAAGTTAAAAGGGACTTTTTTTCAATTAAACAACCCCCATTTCTTAATATGATTCCAATCTCATCCAATCAAATCTAGTTTGATATTTACATAACGCAAGCAAAAGTTCCCATTATTAATTGATACCAATTACCTTCTCTTCTTCTGTGTTGGAGGTGCTTGTTTTTGCTTATTATTTGGAGCGCCAGTTTTATTTGGAGAGGTATTTTTGGCCGGAGAAGTAGTGACCGGACTTTTAGAAGGTCCTGTAGAGGGCCCTTTGGAGGGACCTGTATTAGGCGCAGGCTTTGGGCCATAATTTTTCTTAGCAGTCGGTGAGGTCTTCCTTCTGTTTGAATACATATTTCTTCCCCTCTTACTGTGTCGTGATCTGGAACGGGATACACGAGGTGAATGCCATCTGCCGCTTCTTGCTCTCCAGGTAGATCGTCCAATGGGCCTTCGCACTCGAAACCAAGGAGGCCGTGGCCTGAATATTATTGCTGAAACAAAGATAGCCCGGCCAGGCCTGAACATTACCACCACTGGCCGCCATACTGCTACACTAACAAATACTGCCATTGGGCTGTATGCTTTAATGCTCCCTTCCTCTTTGACAGGTTCCACAATATAATCCGCACCGTAAATATCAGGATCTCCGATTACCTGGAGAGAAATCTCACCCTCGCCGTGCTTTTCAATTTCAATGGTAGCAATATCCTGAACTTCAGTTTCACTCAATACAGCCTGCAGTACCAGTAGATGAGTCTCACCTTCCACATATTCAACTACCTTGACAACATCAATCTCATCATCTTTATTGAGGTCCAGGTTATTGATTTCGTTTTCTTCCTGGTTGATCCTCTTTTCGAAATCTTCAAGGTCTTCCGCATCTTCAAAAAGGCCAATCACTCCATAAAGATCAAAATCTTCGCCAGCCTCTGTTGCTGGAGTTTGTTCCTGTGCATATACAAAACAGTTAATGAACAGAAAGAATAGCGTGGCAATAATGGTCTTTTTCATGGCTTATATTATTTTTATTAATTTAATATTTTTTTGAATCTTATAAAATCAAAACGTACTTAGTACAGTATTACATAGCTGTAAGTAAAAATATAATTGTTTTAAGGATTGTTCCCTACTTCCAATTGCTTCTAATAGGGCAACTTTCGCAGCTGTGGAATTAGCTTTTGACTTATACGTTAGGGAATCTTCTTAATTACAGTTAATATATTAATTATTCCAAAAAAATATCTGCCATATATAAATAAACACTTACAAACCATGAAAAAAGCATATATCTATATTTTTGGTTTTGGATTTATTACAGCCAGTGCGCTTTTTGTACTGATGAGCAATTCAAATGAACCACAAAATGACGTTCAATCACCAGTAAAAGCAAACCCCGATAGGGATACCTACTATCCCATGACTGAGGATTTGAATCCGGATGAAATGCGCATTACTTCCCTGGGAACAGGAATGCCTAATCAACGCCCTTCACAAGCAGCTGCCTGCTTTCTGGTTGAATTAGGGAATGGAGATAAATTTATATTTGACATCGGATCTGGATCAACAGAGAACCTGGCTGCTTTACAGATTCCTTACGACTATCTTGATAAAGTATTTATTGGTCATTTGCATACGGATCATTTTGGTGATTTTGGGGCTTTATATGTTGGAGGACTTATCAGTGGAAGAACTGTGCCTTTAAGAATTTGGGGGCCAAGTGGCGACAGACCTGAAAGAGGTACCAAATATGCCATAGAGCATTGGAGAAAAGCTTTGTCCTGGGATGTAGACGGAAGAGCAGGAAGACTGCCAGCTTCTGGACAGGTTCTTGAAGTTCATGAATTTGACTATCGGGGAGAAAATCAAGTAATCTTTGAGGAAAATGATGTGGTGATAAGATCTTTCCCAGCAATCCATATTTTGGACGGACCGGTAAGTTTTAGTTTGGAATGGAACGGATTGAAATTTGTTTTTAGTAGTGATACCTATCCCAATAAATGGTTAGTTGAATATGCCCAAAATGCAGATGTGATCATACATGAGTGTTTTATTACGGTAGATGACCTGGTCGAGAAAATGAATTTCCCAATTGCCAGAGCACTCAACGTGGGTACCCAAATACATACAGCTCCGGCAGCATTTGGAAAGGTAATGAGTATGACTAAACCAAGAATGGCCATCGCTTATCACTTTTTCAATGATTTTAATACTGCCCCAGGAGTTTATGAAGAAATCAGAAGCACCTATGACGGACCACTTAGTATGGCAAGGGATATGATGGTCTGGAATGTGACTAAAGAAGACATTACGGTAAGAGAAATAGTATTCCAGGAAAGTGTATGGTCTCCTCCTTTGATAAATTATGTGGAGGTTGATCGTAGTATTATGGAAACAGAATCTGAATGGAATTTGAGTGGAACCTTGGATGTAAAAGAAGTATTAGACAAAATCTATAGGGTCACCAATGAAAAATATGGTACTGACATCAAACCAGACGTTTCAAACTAATATTAAATTTTTTCTTAATTCTCCAAACCAAAGAAACTTATTAAAGTAACTATTGTGTTGGACAGCTTGCCACTACAAAATAATAGGAATTTTGGTATCGGAGATTATTCTAAAACTTCTAATACCCTCAATATACAACCGGTAATTCCTGTGGTGCTTGGCGAAAGTGGTTGGTTACTTATTAACCGTGCTATTATTCCTTTTCCTCAGAACGTACCTGATATATTTACTGAAAGTGGAGGAAGTACCACAGGATTAGGGGATATTAGTTATACCGCATGGTTTGCTCCACCATCAAAAGGCAATCTGACCTGGGGAATTGGTCCGGTGACCATATGGCCTACTGCTACCAGTAGTGAGCTTGGAAATGGTAAATTTTCTATAGGCCCCTCACTGGTCTTTGTATATGTTGTTCCAACCTTTATGGGTGCCGCTGTTATTTCCAATTGGAAATCTGTTGGTGGTGATGAGGACCGGTCAGATGTACATACTTTTTTCTTCCAGTATATCCTTACTTATTTCTTGCAAAATAAGTGGTATCTGAGTTCCGCTCCCTTAAACCTTGCCAACTGGGAAGCTGAAAAAGATCAGAGATGGATTATTCCAGTGGGAGGAGGTGTTGGAAAGATGTTCAAAATGGGTAACCTGCCTGCGGACCTACAAACACAAGTGTTTTATAATGTGGTTCGCCCAGATCTGGCGGCGCAATGGCAGTGGAGGGTACAATTTAAGCTTATATTTGCTAAGGGGAAAAAATAACTTATAACTGTGAAAGCGTATCTTTATTAGGTACAGTTGAACACGAAGGCCACGGAGAAAATTCCAGTTATTACGGAGCAAATTAGCGTTCACAGAGATTGGATTTGTGGTATATTGGGCTATTAATTCAATAGAATAACTGGTAAGTAAAACCAATGAAGCGAACTCTACTTAATTTTCTGCTTTTTGCATTTTCATCTAGTGCATTTGCTGATTTCATTAGTTTAATCCAGGCGGACAAATGCGAAAACATTCTCGAAATTTTTGTAGAAGAAGAATATATAATTGTCAAACTGGAAATTGGTGAGCTAGATTATCAATGGTTTTCAGGGGTAATTCCTGAATACTATTTTGAGGGTGGTTTTAATGAGGAAAATCAACAAGCGCGTTGGAATCATTTCATGCAACAACAGTTTATCCTCCGATCAAATCACCGTGTATTACTTGGGGAAATAAAATTAATTGAGCAGCGGATAAGAATTCCAAGATCAAGTTTATACACAGGTCTGGTTGACTCTACCTTATTAAACAAGAAAATCATCTATGTGGAAATTGAATATCCACTCAGCTCTAAAATAAAGCAATTATCTATTACCCCACCAATACTGGAGGAGTATCAAACTTCACTTGCCAATATTGGATTCATCGTATACCATAAAGCTATACCTGTCAATGATCTGAGATACCTGGGAGTAACCGAGCCCCTTCACCTGGACTGGAACGATCCGTGGTATTCATATTTTGAAAATAAAAATATAACTCGCCATCATAGTTCCTCGTTTATGTCGTTCCTGTATGTTGAGCCATATGAAGTCAGACATGAAATACTAGGAAGAATAAAAGACCTTGAAGAGTGGATTGATTTTGATTATGGAATGGACGACATGATTGAAGTAGATGAGCAGGACAGTATAAAACAACTTCTAGCAGAATTTCTGGTAAAACGAAACATCGTGCGCATTGATGGTGAAGCATTAAAGCCCATTATAGACCGAATACATTTTGTCGAAGTAAGATTGTCCGGGATTCAGATCATGGAAATTCCTAAACCACTGCCATATGCTTCCGCTATTATTGGGATAATATTTGCTTATCCAAATGAAGGTATTCCGAAGGAAGTAACTGTACATTGGGACATTTTCAATGACAATATACAGCGCATTCCATCCATGTCTATAGATCCTGCCGGACCTTTGCCTTATGACTTGCAACCTTCAGATAGTATTCTCAGATGGACCAATTTTTTAAAGCAATATAAACTGCCCACGGTAACAGAGCAAAAGGTGAAAAGCGCCAGTGTAAATCTCCGGATATTTAGCATAATTTTTATTTTATTGATCCTGTTCACGCTTTTTCGAAATGGATGGAAGCTCACGGGGTTGTCCAAATGGAAAAAATTCTTATTTGCTCTTTATATCATATTGGGAATTTTAGCATTTCCAATCAGCTATCGAACCAAGGTTCCGTATATGGAGAAGAAATCCTATTCCTCTCCGGAGGCCATAGAGCTGATAAGCCAGTTGTTGAAAAATACCTATCGGGCTTTTGATTTCAGGGAAGAGGGCGATGTGTATGATAAACTGTCAATGTGTAATGATGTTGGATTGTTGCAACAGATTTATTTACAAACGAGAAGCAGCATGGTGATCGAAAATCAAGGTGGGATAGAAGTTAAGGTGGATGAAGTCTTGGTCACCAAGGTGGAGGAAGCGTTTCAAGAAGGTGAAGGGCTTTCTTATCGATGTAACTGGATAGTTAAAGGTGTAGTAGGCCATTGGGGTCATAAGCATAGACGCGTAAATCAGTATGATGCCATTATTCAAATAAAACCTGTTGCCGGGACTTGGAAAATGTTTGATCTCGATATCATTGAGGAAGTAAGATTGTAATTATGATCAATCTAACAAACATTGCCTTTCAGTATTCAAATTCTGATTTTCGATTGGAAGTGGATAAGTTAGCCTTCCAATCCGGATCAAAGACGGCAATAATTGGGCCCAGTGGCTTTGGCAAAACTACCTTACTTAATTTAATTTCTGGTATCTATATTCCTCAAAAAGGATCAGTAGTGGTGAATGAAAAGGATATCAGTAGTATGACTGATGCTGAACGGCGCACTTTCCGTCTCACCAATATCGGGTTTGTATTCCAGGATTTTAAATTATTAGACTATTTGAAAGTATTGGATAACATACTGCTTCCTTTCAGGATCAACAAAGTCCTAAAATTAAAAACCCCGGTCAGGAATCGAGCAAAGGAAATAGCTTCAATGCTTAATATTGAAGACAAGCTTACCAAATATCCTGATAAATTATCACAGGGTGAACGTCAGCGGGTGGCCATTTGCCGCGCTTTGCTTAATGACCCACCGATAATTCTGGCAGATGAGCCCACTGGAAACCTTGATCCTGAAAATAAGAAGAAAATTATGAGCATTTTATTTGATTATGTGCAGGACAGAGGTTCTTCCCTGATCACCGTTACACATGATCATGAATTGCTTAAAGGATTTGACAGGGTTGTTGATTTTAAAGAATTATACAAAAACTAACATATGCTACAGAGCCTTTACCTGGCATATAAATACATTAGGTTTCATAAGACAAGATCCATGGTTTTGATCTTTTCGATAGGTATTATCATCTATTTGCCGAATGGATTGAAAAAGCTAATCAGTGAAAGTGAAATCCAAATGGTTAAACGTGCAAAAGCTACTCCACTGATTATTGGAGCCAAAGGCAGCTCTACTGATTTAGTAATCAACACACTTTACTTTCAACAGGAAAAAACAGAAAACATTTCCATGGAAGTCATGGCTGCAGTCAATGCTACCGGATTTGGATATGCAATACCGATATTGTCCATGTTTAATACTAGAAATTTTCCGATAGTGGGCACGGATCGAGATTATTTTAATTTTCGAAAGTTGAATTTGTCATCCGGTAGATGGATGAGTTTTGTTGGCGAGTGTGTAATTGGCAGTACTGTGGCCGACAAACTAAATATTGGCGTGGGAGATAGCCTGGTGTCTTCTCCTGAAAATTTCTTTGATTTGGCAGGTGTTTATCCTCTGAAAATGAACGTAGTGGGTGTATTAGGTGCTACAGACTCTCCAGATGATCAGGCCGTTTTCGTTGACATCAAAACCAATTGGGTGATTATGGGATTGGGGCACGGCCATGAAGATCTTGCCAAAAACTATGATCCTACCATTGTAATTGAACGAGATTCTAGTGTGGTGAAAGCTGGAGCGAAACTGTACCTATATAATACCATTAGCGGAGAAAATATGGACAGTTTTCATTTTCATGGCGATATGGATGCTTACCCCACAGGTTCTCTGATTTTTGTTCCGAAAGATCATAAGTCTGAAACCATATTAAGAGGAAGGTTTGAATCCGGAGAATTTACCGAGCAATCAATTGTTCCAGAGGAAGTGGTAAATAACCTGCTTCAAAGCATCTTTAGGATAAAGCAAATCTTTAATACCGTATTCGTGCTAGTAGGTGTTGCAACTATGTTGATACTCGCCCTGATTGTGACTTTATCCATCAGACTTCGGAAAAATGAGATTTATACCATGTTTACTATTGGATCGAGCAAACTTAAGGTATTTGAAATCATATCCTTTGAGCTAATTATCTTAACCGGAAGCAGTATCCTATTTGCAGGATTGTTATATTCAATAACAGGGTTTTTTGTGGAGGACTTTATCCGATATTTCATCATTTAACATAGACCCTAATGACAAGATTTATTTCAATACTTATTTTTATTTTTTCGCTTTCCTGTACTTCAAAAAATGAAACTACCATAGAATATGAGGCCAATAAACCGGTAATAGCTGTAATCAATTATCCATTATACTATTTCGTAAAATCCATTGGCGGAGATCACCTAACCGTGTATTTCCCGTCCATTGAAGGTGACCCTGCCTACTGGAAACCTTCTTCAAAGCAGGTGAACAATTTTCAGAATGCGGATCTAATTATTGCCAATGGAGCTGGATATGCAAAGTGGATGGGAAAAGTGAGCCTTCCATCATCCAAAATTATTAATACCTCGATCGGTTTTGAGAACCAATGGATTGAAGCAAACGAACGATTGGAACATAGTCATGGCCCTCAGGGAGAACATGTACATAAAGAAACAGCATTTACAACTTGGCTCAATTTCAAACTAGCGACAAAACAGGCTGAATCTATTCATAGCGCACTTGTTGATTTACTTCCTGGTCATTCTCAAGCAATGAATGAGAATTTTGAGCAGCTACAAAAAGACCTTGGTGATCTGGACAAAAGAATGGAGGAAATTGCTAATAGCATGAGAGATTGGCAAGTGATTGCTTCACACCCAGTGTATCAATACCTGGAGTCAGGGTACGGAATAAAAATAATTAGTGAGCACTGGGAACCTGATGAAATGCCAAATGATGACCAGTGGAAAGGCTTAAAAGAAACTATAAAAGATCATCGGGTAGGCATCATGATTTGGGAAGATAAACCTCTGGAAGAAACTAAATCAATGCTTAGTGATTTAAATCTATTGGTTGCGGTTTTCAATCCTTGTGCAAACACTCCGAAAACCGGTGATTTTATGGGAATAATGAATGAAAATCTTCAGCAACTAAAGCAAGCGATCAACGCGAAAAAACCTTAGTCAGGCCCTCTTAAAATAGGCCGCTCGATCACCAGCCGGTTATTCTCGTGGTAAATTTCTATATTCAGCTCACCAGCTATAATGCCTTTATCCTGGGCGTATGCCTGGATCAACCGATCAATTTTGTCCGGGTTGGGCATTACGGAGATGTGGGCATCTTTTGAAACCCTTATGGATCTTTTCGCAGGTATCTCTCTTTTTTCAAGATCGTCAAATGAAGATGATGGACTTTCCACAAGCATTATTCCAATAAAACTTCTTGCTTTGCCCCGGCTTTCTGTTGACTCCTGATCATAGATGATCACCGGTTGACCGCTTAGTATTCCGTCCTTCAAATGCCCCTTCATCTCCTCAAAATAGAGCCTAATAGTATCGCTTTTATATGTTCCTTCATAATATCTCCCCACCAGGTGGTAGCTATCTACCATAACAGTCTCTATTTGGAGAGAATTTAGTCCACCCAAGCTGTAATACCCCCCAGCTAAAAGAATGATTACTAAAATAAAGGTAATGCTCAGTAGTTTTCTAAAGGTCCACTTCTTCATGGAAGTACGCCTTTGTACTGCATATGATATAGCTGACTATAATAGCCGTTCATTTCCAAAAGTTCGTCATGGCTCCCACGTTCTTTAATTTCTCCACCGTCCATTACCAGTATCTGGTCCGCTTTCTGGATGGTGGACAACCTGTGGGCTATTACTATAGACGTCCTGCCCTTCATTAATTTCTTGATAGCGTATTGTATTAATTCTTCGGTCTCTGAGTCTACGGATGAGGTGGCTTCGTCCAGCACGATGATCTTAGGATCATAAACCATGGCCCTTACAAATGAAATTAATTGTCTTTGTCCTACCGACAAGGTGGCTCCTCTCTCCATAACATTGTAACTAAACCCTCCCGGTAGCCGCTCAATGAATTTCCTGGCCCCTACCAATTCCGCTGCTTCAACTATTCGTTCAAATGGTATGTCGTTATTACCCAGAGTGATATTCTCGGCAATGCTATTGGAAAAAAGAAATACATCCTGCAGCACCACTCCTATGTGCTCTCTTAAGTTTCGAAGTTGATAATCAGCGATGGAAACATCATCCACCATAATGCTGCCGCTGTTGATGTCGTAAAATCTGCTCAGTAAATTTATTACTGAAGATTTTCCAGCACCGGTAGCCCCTACCAATGCTAAGGTTTGTCCTGGAGCTGCCTCAAAAGAAATGTCTTTAAGGACATATTCTTGTTGGTTATAAGCAAACCATACCTTCTTAAATTCTACTTTGCCCTCCAGGGAATCGGTTTTGTATGTACCCTGATCCGGTAAATACTCCTGACTATCCAACAGCTTTATTATTCGGTCTGTACTCACAATTCCCAGTTGTAAGACGTTAAATCGATCTGCGATCATTCGGATCGGTCTAAAGAACATGTTGATGTACATAATAAAGGATATTAGTACACCAACTTCAGGGATGGATCCGCGCATAACTCCTCCAGCTCCGTACCATACCAACAAACCAATGCTTGATGCTCCAATTATCTCGGCTACCGGGAAATAAATGGCGTAGTAAAGCACCGATTCAATATTAGCCCGCCGATGTTCGCGGTTTATTTCCTTAAACTTTTCGTACTCCTCTTCTTCATTATTAAATATCTGTACCACACTCATCCCAGTAATATGCTCTTGTACAAAGCTGTTAAGATTGGACACAGCATTTCTGACTCTATTAAATGTCGTTTTAATTTTTTCTTTGAAAATGTAGGTGCTAATTATGAGAATTGGCAGCGTTGCCAAACTAATCAAGGTGAGTTTCCAATCCTGCGCAAACATAAACATGAGAATAAACAAAATTGTCAGTATGTCACCTGACATGGCTGCTATCCCCTGACTGAACACCTCAGCTAAAGTTTCAACATCCGATATATTACGGGTTACCAATCTTCCTATTGGTGTATTGTCGAAAAATTTCAGACGTAACTTAAGTAGGTGTCGATAAAGTAATATTCTGATGTCTTTGATGATATTTTGGCCGATCCATCCCGATAGATAGGTATGGGAATATTGTATTACTGCATGCAATAGAAGCAATCCCAGTAACAACAAGGTCATTTTAACCAGTCCTTGATAATCACCTACGGCAATGTGATCATCAATGGTTAACTGAATTATCCAGGGCCGGATAGGTCCCAGAATAGCTGTAGTCAGGGTAAGAAAAATCAGAAAATAAAATCGGTTTTTATATGGTTTTATAAAACCAACCAGCCTTTTGAGTACCTTCAAATCGACTATTTTCCCGGTAACTTTTTCTCTTTCCACTAAGTGAGGTCTAACAGTTGTTTTGGATAAACAACTTTTGTAAGAAATAAACCATGAGCGGGGACGGATCTTCCGGCCGCTCTCCGGTCTCCGGATTTAATGATGTCCTGGAATTCCTGGATTGTCAACTTTCCAGTACCTATGTCAATTAAGGTGCCCACAAGAGACCTTACCATTCCTCTCAGAAACCTGTTAGCACTAACGTAAAAACAATACATTCCGTTATAAGCTTCCCAATGTGCCTGAAAAATAGTGCAGATAAAATGCTCAACTGATGTTTTAACTCTACTGAAACTTTTAAAATCCATTTCACCAATCAGGTATTTACATGCATCGTTCATTACATCAATAGCCAATGTTTGCCGCAAATAGTAGCTTGTACCTTGCGTAAAGGGGTCCTTCTTCCTGGAAATACGATATTGGTAGCTGCGTGAAATCGCATGGAAGCGGGCATGTGCATCATCGGAGACCTTGTAGATATTAATTACTGCGATATCGGTGGGCAAAATGGCATTTATTTTGTGAACAGCAGTCGGGACATCCAGTTGAATGGACAGATCAATGTGGCAGAATTGTTGAATAGCATGGACCCCCTTATCTGTTCTTCCACTGCCCACAGTTTCAACAGGGCTTCTGCAATATTTTTCCAGAGCATCATTGATCTCCTTCTGTATGGTATGGGCATTTCGTTGAACCTGCCAGCCATGGTACGCCTGTCCTTGATATGAAACTTCGATAAAATACCTCAATGATTTGTTGTGAATTCCCTGAGTTATTGGAGGTGCCAATATCCATGGTTTTATTTACCTTAGTTGCAAAATAACAAAACACCAACCAAATGATACAACGGGTTCAGTCTTTATTTCTTTTGGGTGTGGTCATTTGTCTTACTGCCTCCCTGTTTTTTCCCGTTTGGGAGAAGAAGGATTTAAATACTAACTCTGGTGTAATATTGGAAGTTTTCTTCACTGAAGTCCGTTCCATGGATCAACCGGTGGTAAGAGAATATTTCCCTACCGCCATACTTGGGATACTTGCAGTTATTGCAATTGGCTTAGCAATATTTGAGATATTCAAATATCGTAGTCGATTAAGTCAGATGAAATTGGGTGCGCTGAATTCACTGGTGGTGGCAGGTTTTCTTGGCTTAGCTGTCTATTTTACTTTTCGCATGGAGAAAATTGTGTCGGTACCAGGAGAAGGGTCCTATGAGTTTGGAATGTATCTACCCGCGATAGCCCTGATTTGCAACTTATTAGCAAACAGATTTATTCGCAAAGATGATGCTTTAGTGCGTTCAGTTGATCGTATTCGCTGATGGCGGGATATATTGGTAAAAGTATAATTCAACCCTTCACCATAGCGGTGCTATATTTCCGTTGCATAAATCTGCGCGAGTGCCTATCTTACAGCCATTTAAGACTCTCTTTACGAAGTCTAATGCATAAACCGGGTTCAAACCAGATGAGTTTATTTGATCTATTCAAACCAAAAAACAAGGACAATCGGAAATCCTATCTCAAGGAACTTATTAAGGTAGCCAAGGCGGACGGTCACCTGGAAAAAAGAGAATATGAGTTTATTATGACTGTTGGAAACAAACTTGCTTGTACGGAGGACGAGATAAGGGAGTTGAGCGATGAGATTCAGCTTGATGATCCAGCCGAAGCATCTCAGTCTAAAGAACACAGGCTTAAGTTAATTTTTGATTTAGTTGCTATCATGATGATAGATGACACCATTGATCCAAAAGAACTGGGCTTGTGTAAGTCAATATCCATGAAATCAGGATTTGAGCCGGAAGTCGTTGATGACATTGTTTATCATATCAATCTCCTTACACAATCTGGCAAATCCATAGAGCAAGCCAGTAGCGAAGCCTATAACATATATAGTAAAGCGTAAGGGATATCTTCACGTGTAATATATCACCAGTTTTTGCGGTGTTATGCACCAATGTGTTGGTTATTTTTGATCAACCATAATTAAAGGTATCGTGCCTCTGCTAAAACTATTTCAAAAGAAAGAAATTGAGGAGCCCATGGATTATCGACAGGCATATGTGGAACAACTATTCAAAATGGCTCATTCTGACGGTCACATGGATGAATGTGAATATCATTTTATTTTAAAGGTCGCCCAGCGTCTCGAAATTGAAGTAGATTTTGAACAAATGCATCAAAATCTGAATAATATCTCATTGGATGCAGCCGCTGGAAAAAAGTTTGGATTTGATCTGTTGTTTGACCTGTCATGGTTAATGCTGGTTGATGGTGAAATTGATGATAGGGAACTTGAACTGGGAATGAATCTTGGCACCCGGTTGGGATTTCAATCTACCAATATTAGGCAAATGGTACTTTCTATAGGTCAACACAAGAAAATGGGACTACCCCCAACAGAGATCAAAGACAAGCTGAAACAAATATTCGGTCCCGAATAGCAAATTTCTGTCATTAACTCTCCTCCTTTTACCATTCAAAACTGACAGGTTGTCATAATAATCAGTGCTTTCTAATACTGGAACGAATTTTGAAATGTCCAGATCGCATTCGAAGTTGTCTATTAAAAAGAATATAAAATGAAAGAGAAAGGCACTATTTCAATACAAACCGAGAATATATTTCCCATAATAAAGAAATTCCTCTATTCTGATCATGAGATATTTTTAAGGGAATTGGTATCCAATGCTGTAGATGCAACTCAAAAACTGAAAAGATTATCTTCCCTTGGAGAATACCAGCAGGAATTAGATGATGTAACGGTAGAAATAATCCTCAACAAGAAGAAGAAAACCATTACCGTCCGTGACAAAGGGATTGGAATGACTGCCGAAGAAATAAAAAAATATATTAATCAAATCGCTTTTTCCGGGGCAGCTGACTTTGTGGAGAAATTTAAGGATTCCGGAGACGCCAACGAAATAATTGGAAAGTTTGGGTTGGGTTTTTACTCATCCTTTATGGTTGCCAGTAAGGTAGAAATCATTACCAAATCGTATCAGAAAAAAAGCAAGGCAGCGCATTGGGAGTGTGATGGTGACACCGAATTTACCATTAGTGACTCGAAAAAGACTGAACGCGGAACTGATGTGGTATTGCATATAAATGATGACTCGAAAGAGTTTTTGGAAGAAAGTCGCATTCAGGGAATTCTGGAAAAGTATTCCAAGTTCCTGCCAGTCAGTATAAAGTTTGGTCAGAAGGATAAAAGTGTTGAGGATGGAAAGGACAAAGACGGCAACCCTAAATACAAAACCAAAAAAGTCGACAATATCATAAATAAGACGGATCCAATATGGACCAAGTCTCCTTCGGATATCAAGGATGAAGATTATTTAAAGTTTTATCAAGAGCTGTATCCTTTCTCAGAGGATCCTCAGTTCTGGATACATCTTAATGTTGACTATCCATTTAATCTCACTGGGGTACTCTATTTCCCCAGGTTAAAAAGCGATTTTGAAGTACCTAAGAACAAGATCCAACTGTATTCGCGTCAGGTATTTATTACCGACGAGGTAAAAGATATTGTACCGGAGTTCTTGATGCTGCTTCATGGAGTGATTGATTCACCGGATATACCGCTTAACGTTTCGAGAAGTTTCCTGCAATCGGATAGTAATGTTAAAAAGATCAATGCTTATATCACAAAGAAGGTAGCAGATAAGCTTGGAGAGCTTTACAAAAAGGATAGGAAGGTATACCAGGAAAAGTGGTCAAATATTGGGATTTTCGTAAAATACGGAATGCTTACGGATGAAAAATTTTACGATAAGGCCAAGGATTTCGCCCTTTTGAAGAACACAGAAGGTGAATACTTTACTTTGGATGAATACCGGGAAAAAGTAGCAGTTATTCAAAAGGATAAGGATGACAATGTGGTCTTTTTGTACACTACAGATTCTGCCAAACAGGATACATTCATTCAATCTGCCAAGAAAAGATCCTATGACATATTGGTATTGAATGAGGTAATTGATAGTCATTGGATAAATCATTTGGAACAAAAACTAGAGAAAACCCAGATAAAACGGGTTGATGCGGATACTATTGATAAACTTATCGATACCGGGAATGCAAAAGAAAGCATTTTGTCTGAAGAGGAGCAAACACAATTGAAAGAGGTTTTTACCAAAGCCATCGACAATTCAAGTGTGATGGTCCAGATTGATTCAACGGCACCTGATGAAATGCCGGTGTCTATTACGCTTCCTGAATTTATGCGGCGCATGAAGGATATGGCGGCAACCGGGGGAGGAGGCATGCCTTTCATGGGCCAAATGCCGGAAACTTATAATGTTTCCATTAATGCCAATCACCCATTGAGTGCCAAGATTTTAGCAGCAAAAAGAGAAGACACCCGTATCAAATACGCGAAGCAAGCATACGACTTGGCTTTGCTAAGCCAGAATATGTTAGACGGGGCTTCCTTGACAAAGTTCATTGAACGGAGTGTAGAGCTGGCCTCAAAGTAGAATCAAGGACGAGGGACGAGGGACAAGGGTGTTAGGGTTACCGAACACCGAACGTCGATTAACGATTGATGATTTGCGAAGCAGTCTGCGCGTAATTATAAATTTTTTGCTCTCTTTTCGGGGAACATGTTCAGGATTGACTGCTCGTTTGCCTCACATATTCCGCGTTCGGTAATAAGACCAGAAATTAACCGGGAAGGTGTTACGTCAAAGGCATAGTTGGCAGTGGGGCTATCTGGTGGTGTCAATAGGACTTCTTTAATATCACCACCAGATAATCCTTTAATGTATTTAACTTCTTCCGGGGCGCGTTCTTCTATGGGGATTTCTGTCATTCCGTCTCTGATCACCCAGTCAAAAGACGAACTTGGCAGGGCCACATAAAAAGGGATGTTATTGTCATAAGCAGCCAGCGCCTTAAGGTAGGTACCTATTTTGTTTGCCACATCCCCTGTATAGGTAGTCCGGTCGGTTCCCACAATAACCAGGTCTACCATCCCTTTTTGCATCAGATGACCACCGGTGTTATCTGGGATTACCGTATGATGTATGCCTTGTTGGTTCAATTCCCAGGCTGTTAACCGGGCTCCCTGATTCCGGGGACGTGTTTCGTCCACCCAGACATGAACATCAATTCCTTTCGCTGTCGAGGTATAGATGGGGGCAGTTGCAGAGCCGTAATCAACGAAAGCCAGCCACCCAGCATTGCAATGGGTAAGCACATTTACCGGGCCCGGCTTTCTTTTACTAATATCTTCTATCAGTTTTTGACCGTGGTTACCTATAGATTGACAGCATTTGACATCTTCATTGGCAATATCCTCAGCAGTGGACAAAGCAATATTTATTTTTTCCTGAACTCCGGCGCTTTGGCGAATTGCCAATAATTGACGATCAACCGCCCAGGATAGATTGACCGCAGTCGGGCGCGAGGCTAACAAGGTTTCTGCACTTTGCACCAAGGAGTGATCAAACCCATCGGGATGATCGACAGCTTCGAGAGTCGCCAGGTACATGGCATAACCAGCGGTGGCTCCTATCAATCCGGCACCCCGTACATGCATATCTTTTATAGCTTGGGCACACGCTGAAACAGTGGATAGGGACTCCACAAGAAATTTGTGCGGCAGATGTCGTTGATCGATTATCTTAATGCAGCCGGGGTCGCTCTCATCCAACCAAATTGTTCGGTAATGTTTATCACCAACCTTCATTGCTATAAGTTAGCAAAATATTGACACTGATTGAATCTCAAACGCCGAACATCGAACGCTGATTTTTGAAGACTTGGTTAAGTAGCTACTTGGACATTTCTTATTCGATATTCGATGTTGGGTATTCTTACAAATGAATAACTTCGTCGTATGCCGCCGCCGCCGCCTCCATCACTGCTTCAGACATTGTGGGATGAGGGTGCACCGACTTAATGATCTCATGGCCGGTGGTTTCAAGCTTCCTGGCTGTAACCACCTCAGCAATCATTTCAGTTACATTGGCACCAATCATATGCGCCCCCAACCATTCTCCGTATTTGGCATCGAATATTACCTTTACAAAACCTTCTGTCTTACCGGCAGCATTTGCTTTTCCGGAGGCACTGAACGGAAATTTGCCAATCCTAACGTCATAGCCGGCTTCCTTTGCGGCAGATTCGGTGTAACCCACCGATGCAATCTCAGGGCTACAATAAGTACAGCCTGGCAGGTTATTGTAATCCAAAGGTTCGGGATTCATTCCAGCAATAGCTTCAACACAAATAATGCCTTCTGCAGATGCAACATGAGCCAACCAGGGTCCTTTAATTACATCGCCAATAGCATAAACACCTGATTGATTGGTCTGGTAATAATCATCTACGGCTATCCGGCCCTTTTCCATGGTAATACCTCTTGATTCAAGGCCAATGTTTTCGATATTTCCAGCTACACCTACAGCTGATAAAACAAGGTCCGTTTCTATGACTTCCTCTCCTTTAGCGGTTTTAATTCTTACTTTGCACTTGCTTCCCTTGGTATCAACTTCAGTGACCTCGGAATTGGTCTTGATGGTAATACCTGACTTCTTGAAACTGCGTTCCAACTGCTTACTAACCTCGGAGTCTTCCACCGGGACAATGTTATCCAAGTACTCAACCAGTATAATTTCAGTGCAAATGGCGTTATAGAAATAAGCAAACTCTGAACCTATGGCACCACTTCCTACAATAACCATGTGCTTTGGTTGCTTTGAAAGCACCATGGCTTCTCTATATCCAATTATTTTCTTCCCGTCAATAGCCATTCCAGGCAACTCCCGGGATCGACCACCTGTTGCAATGATTATGTGTTCTGACTGATAGGAGGTTTTTGAGTCCTTTTCATCAGTTACATCTATGGTCTTGGGCGCACCCAACACCCCCATACCCTGGATATGATCAATTTTATTCTTTTTGAAAAGGAACTGAATACCTTTACTCATTCCATCCGCTACCTTCCTGCTCCTTTCCACCATTGCCTTAAAGTCCGCTTTAGCACCAGAAATTTGAACTCCATAGTCCGAAGCATGATTTATGTATTCAAATACTTGTGCACTTTTAAGCAGGGCTTTGGTAGGAATACAGCCCCAATTCAGGCAAATCCCACCGAGTTCAGCTCGTTCGACCACTCCAACCTTCATACCTAACTGTGAGGCCCTTATGGCTGCAACGTATCCGCCCGGCCCGCTGCCAATTACCATCAAATCATATTTTGAAGCCATATTATGTGGTGTTTTATTTCAACTCTCAGATTGCTGCAAATTTAACCCAAATGTTTAGACAAAAAAATCCAGGATCTGAAGAAAAAGAACCCTCAACAGTCAATTTAGGTGGGAAATACGATATCCGCTTAACCCGTTTTATTTTAGAGCAGGAAAGTATATTTTTGAACCCTAAAATAGTTAATAATGAAACTACTTGATGGTAAAATCGCCCTGGTAACCGGGGCTTCAAAAGGAATAGGCAGAGCTATTGCCAGGGAATTTGCCTCCCAGGGAGCTCAGGTGGCCTTTACTTATTTATCCAGTGTTGAAAAAGGGCAAGCATTGGTCAAAGAGCTGGAAGAATTGGGGGTAAAGGCCATCGGTTATCGATCGGATGCTTCTAAATTTGAGGCTGCAGAAAATCTTATCAATCAGGTAGTCTCTGATTTTGGCGGTTTGGACATCTTGGTGAACAATGCCGGGATAACCAGAGACAATCTACTACTGCGCATGTCAGAGGAACATTGGGACCAGGTTATTGGCACTAATCTAAAATCTGTATTCAATACTGTGAAGGCGGCTACCAGGACTTTTATGAAACGAAGAAGTGGGTCAATCATCAATATCACCTCAGTGGTTGGTATTAAAGGAAATGCCGGGCAAGCCAATTATGCTGCGTCAAAAGCAGGAATCGTTGGTTTCACCAAATCTGTTGCACTGGAATTAGGGTCTCGTAATATTCGATGTAATGCCATAGCTCCAGGTTTTATCGAAACAGAGATGACGGATCAACTGGATGAGAAAACAGTGCAAGCATGGAGGGAGGCGATACCCTTGAAGCGTGGCGGTAAACCTGAAGACGTCGCTCGCTGTGCGGTTTTTCTAGCCTCTGATCAGTCTGATTATATCTCCGGTCAGGTGATTCAAGTGGATGGAGGAATGCTTACATAGTCTACATAGGAATTAACAAAACGGTGAATGGATAGATCATTTTTAATTTTCGAAAACTCACCATGGTTCATTCTGCTTTGTTTGGCAGTAGGTGCCGTTTTGACCTATATTCTGTATCGAAAGCCTGGCCCCTGGAGTGTTACCACTCACTATATTTTAATCACATTTCGATTTTTACTTATTAGTTTCCTATGCTTCTTGCTGGTAGGACCCATTGTGAAACAGTTTAATAACAGGATTGAAAAGCCTTATTATGTGCTGGCAATTGACAATTCTTCCTCCATTGCTGAAGTACATTCCAAAGAGTTCCTAGTTGATCAGATTAATCGAATTGAAACATTGGGACAAGCTCTGGGAACAAGTGGCTATGAAGTGGAGTACAGGACCTTTGAGCAAACATTTGAACAAAACTTTATTGATTCAGTTAACTTTGACAATCCCGGTACTCCATTGAATGACCTGTTAAGGGGTATTCAAACGGACTATGAAGGTAAAAATCTTTCTGGTGTGGTTTTATTCAGCGATGGAATCCACAACCAGGGATTGTCTCCGGTATTTACTCCTTTTAAGTCCCCGATATACAGCATGGGTTTAGGGGATACCATTCCTCAGCAAGATGTCAGGCTAAAAACTATTCATTACAATAAGATAGCTTATCAGGGCAATCGCTTTATTATTCGGGCCGAAATTCTTAATGATGGCTTTATAGATAAAAATATAGTAATAAATATTTCAGCTGGAGGTCGAATTCTTCAAAGTAAAACACTCAAATTGGGTAACCCTCCACAGCTGTTGGAAACGGATTTCCAACTAGAAGCAACCAACAAAGGACTTAAAGATTTTGTAGTAACCATAGAAGCCGTTAATGGGGAATTCAGCTTCAAAAATAATATCAGGCACGCTTATATTGAGATTATAGAAGGAAAGAGAAAAATCTTGTTGGCATCAAAAAATCCGCATCCCGATATAAAGGCTATTAAAAATGCCATCGAAAAAAATCAAAACTATCAACTTGATCTGTATATTCCGGGAATTTCAAACCCGGAATCAGAATCCTATGATCTGATCATACTTCATCAAATCAGTCAACAAGAAATTCTGAAGATCCCAACATTGTCCAATCATTTAAGCACGGGACTCCCAGTGTGGACCATTGTTGGAAGCAAAAGCAATCTAAATCGGGTAAACTCAGAAAATCCTTCAATTTCAATAAAGACCATTAATTTTCAGAAAGATCTGGTAACCCCAAGTTTTAACTCCGCGTTTTCTAAATTTCAACTTTCGCCGGCTCTACAAGAGGTTATTACCTACTTTAATCCAGTAACTGTGCCTTTTGCCAACTATGAAATTGGTGGCGGAACGGAGGTATTATTGTTCCAAAAAGTTGGGAACATGACCACAAACAATCCATTGTTGGTGGTATTTGACGACGGAGATCAAAAAACTTCGGTGATGGTTGGTGAAGGCATGTGGCAGTGGCGAATGCAAGACTATTCTAAGAATCAAAGTTTTGAATTATTTGATGAACTGGTGTCAAAATTGGTGCAATACCTGTCTTCCAATGAAGGAAAAAGCCGGTTTAAAGTATATCCTTTGACTCAGGATTTTACTGTTAATGAACCTGCAGTCCTGGAAACCGAGGTCTATAATGAGATATATGAAGAAACTTATGGTCATGCTGTTGACCTGGAGTTACGGGGCCCGGGTGGTTTCCTTGAGCGCTATAGCTATGTTACTAGTTTAGGAAACAGTAAATATCGGATTAGTAACCTGCACCCGGGGATCTATACTTTCAAGGCACATACATCTATTGACCAAAAACCAGCAAACAGTCAAGGACAATTTACTGTTACCGAAATGCAACTGGAGGCCCTGAATTTGACGGCGGATCATCAACTTTTACGTAGTTTATCTTCAAAGACTAGTGGAACGTTTTATGGTCAAGACCAATGGGAGAACTTAACCATGGAGTTAAGTGGAAAACAGGCTCAAGGAATTATTTTTAGTGAAGAAATTTTTACTCCGTTAATCAAGTGGTCTTGGGCACTGGCTATACTGCTAGTGCTGGTGAGTCTGGAATGGTTCCTTCGTAAATATCATGGCTCTTATTAGATCTATGATTGGCGATTTTACGATTTTGATTCAGACAATATGAATCACTTAAAGGCGTTAGCGGTGTGTGCTTGTGCGTAAATTAGAGAAGTTTGAAAACGGCTTAAAAGTCCTGTCCGGTGGCAGGCGTTGGGTAAGCTCTTTGGTGCTATTCGTGGCTCTTATGCTATTGGCCGTATTAGGTTTGGCCGGTGCATTTTACTATTCGGTAGCATGGGGTTTTTTCGGTTTCATTCCTGATACCCAGGAAATCCTGGATTATGAAAATAATACTGCTTCCGAAATATATTCTGTCGACGGAGTATTACTAGGGAAATACTTCTTCCAGGAGCGTACTAATGCTTCATTTCAGGACCTACCACCACATTTAATCAACGCCCTGATAGCTACAGAAGATGTCAGGTTCTACAAGCATAGAGGGATTGACCTTCAAAGCTTGGTCCGCGTTGCAATTAAGACACTTCTTTTGGGGAACAGAAGCTCTGGCGGGGGAAGTACAATTACCCAACAATTGGCAAAGAATCTTTTTCCCAGAACCGATAAAGGTTATTTAAGCTTACCGGTAAGCAAGGTAAAAGAAATGATCATTGCAAAAAGGATAGAACGAGTCTATTCAAAAGAGGATATCCTAACTCTTTACCTGAACACTGTAAGTTTTGGCAACAACGCCTTTGGAATTGAAACGGCTTCAGTAAGATTTTTCAATAAAAAGCCCATTGAGCTCACTACCGAGGAGTCAGCCGTTTTAGTAGGGATGCTTAAAGCAACTACACTTTATAATCCAAAGCGCAACCCCGGGAAATCATTGGCACGACGCAACGTAGTATTCAATCAAATGGAGAAATATGGATTTATTTCTATCACCGAAAACGACTCTCTTCAAAATATTCCATTGGAAATTGAATTTACACTTACCACACACAACGAAGGGATTGCTACCTATTTTCGAGAGTATTTGAGAAATGAAATTCAAGAATGGTGCGCCAGTCATACAAATAGAGAAGGGAAGCCCTACAACTTGTATACTGATGGTCTCAAAATTCATACTACCATCCATTCAAAACTACAGAGATTTGCAGAGAACGCAGTTTCAGAACATATGAAAGGGCTTCAGCAGGTTTTTAATGAACATTGGGGAGGTTCCAGACCGTGGGGGAGAAACAGGAACACCCTGCTCACCGCCATCCATAAAAGTGACCGATACCAAAGATTAAAAGCACAGGGGCTTTCCGAAAGTGAAATCCAGAAGAAATTTAAAGTACCTTATTCAATGAAAATTTTTACCTGGGATGGTGAACAGGATGTAGAGATGTCACCCTTAGATTCTGTTAGACACTACCTTTATTTTCTTAATGCCGGATTTATGGCAATCGACCCCAGTGACGGAGCTATTCTGGCTTGGGTAGGCGGTATTAATCATAAGTACGTTAAGTATGACCATGTAAATATGGGTACTAAAAGGCAGGTGGGATCAATTTTTAAACCAGTGGTTTATGCTGCTGCCTTAGAAAACGGAGTAAAGCCGTGCGACTTTGTCTCTTCCAGGCGGGTAACTTATACCAACTTCGATGATTGGTCACCTGGGAATGCCAATGAAAATTATGATGGGTACTACTCAATTCAAGGAGCTCTTACACATTCGGTCAATACGGTTTCTGTGAAGGTCCTCAAAAGGACAAAAATAAAAAATGCCATCTCCATGGCTCGAAAAATGGGTATAGAAAGTGAAATTCCAGAAGTTCCTTCCATAGCCCTGGGAACACCCAATCTGTCCTTGTTTGAAATGGTGGGTGCATACACCAGCTTCGTTAACCAAGGAACAGCGGTAAAACCCAGGTACTTACAAAGAATTGAGACCCAAGGCGGCAATTTACTTGAGGATTTTAAGCCCAATCCAAAAAACCAACGAGCGATGTCTAAAAGAACTGCCGCACTAATGCTGCATATGTTGGAGCAGGTAGTGGAAAAAGGGACAGCACGAAGATTAAGATCGAATCACCAACTTACAAACGACATCGCGGGCAAGACCGGCACTACCCAATCCCATGCCGACGGTTGGTTTATAGGCATGACCCCAAAACTGGTAGCTGGTGCCTGGGTTGGGAGTGATGACCCAAATATCCACTTCCGAACCATTACCTACGGTCAGGGAGCAGCCATGGCCTTGCCTATTTGGGGTTTGTTTATGCAGCAAGTAAATAAAGATCAGGAATTTAAGGACGTAAAAAATGCCAAATTCAAACCTCTCTCTTACCCATTGGATGCCCTATTGGATTGTGAGGACTACAAGGAGAAACGATCGGTTGCAAATATTTTCAGACAAATAATTGGCGGGCGAAAGAAAAAGTCTAACGATCGGAATCGAAAAGCCAAACGAAAGAAATACCGGTAACCTAGTTGCCGGATCTTGGCTGTTTGAAGGTAAAGTCACTGCCGGCGCTGTGATCACCAAACTCCACATAAATAGGGACCGGATCAACGTCTTCAAATTCCAACAAGAGATCATCCCAGGTAGGTTGTTCGGATTGCTCAGATTTTCTTAAGTAGGTAATAAAAGCTCTACTCAATGGAGACCCCGCATTGTGGCTAAGTCCCATTTCATAGTGCAAGGAGCCAGATAAAATGCCGAGCCTGGTCTTTCCTTCAGATGACGTTACCATGCTATTGCTATCTTCTGGCTGCTCATGTAGCTGTTCCAGTACCGATGTTAAAGGTTCTCCTCTACCTTTCACAGCGTCCATCAGTATGAAGATGTGTTGTGCCGGTATATTATTAACGATTGACATTACGGCATTATATGATATGTAGGTAGTATTAGCATCTGGAAGATTCGCCGAATTCTTACATACCAAATAGCCCTCGCCAGAACCAGGATTAAAGTAACCATGGCCGGCAAAATAGATGAAAAGTTGGTCATGAGGTTGAAATTCCTTTACCACATATTCCTCCAACTTACTCAACATGTTAAAAGTAGAAGTGTTTCTGACAATCTCAATGTTAAATCCATCTTCCTCCAGTACTCTGGCGACCCTATCTGCATCTCTTACTGGTCCTTGTAAAACATCCCATGATTCATACTCGTCGGTACCAAAAATCAGGGCGTGGTCTTTACGCAATGAAGGTATTATCTCAACTTCGATCTTTCTTTGATGTTTTAAAGCGCCTTGTTCGTTTTGGACTATTAAATGCAAATCATTGGAACCAGTTTGTAACTGCACCGTTTTCTCAAGCCATGCGTCGAATAGATAACCGGTGTCTGCTTTTGAAAAATTTTCGAACACCTCCACAACCTCATTGTTAACTATCAATGTAACCTTAACCACCGCAGACTTTGAAATAATACCCAATTTCAAATTCACCGTTTCCTTGTTAACCGTCTGTACTGACTCCATCGGATATATCCATCTTATGATGGGTTTAGCAGTTTTATCGGATAATTCAGGATCAGTTATTTGAATTTCAAGTGCATTGCTCTTGCCCGAAAAAGTCTGAGATAGTCCACTATGGAAAACCCCAATGGTACATACCATCAAGCACATAAAATTGTATGATACGGCTCTGTTAATATTTGATGACACGCTTATATATTGATTTTTGTCCGTTAACCTCAAGGCGTAGCAGATAGGTACCACTTGGGATACCGCTGCCCTGTGCATTTGTCCCATTCCAATCCACTTGGTAGAATCCAGGGCTATAGTGGTCTTCCCAAATTAGGCTGATCTTTCTACCCATTAGGTCATAGACTAAAAGGCGGGCAAAATCTGCTTCTATTTGTTCAGGAAGGGTAAACATCACTGTCAGATTACTGGTAAATGGATTGGGAAAAGCTGCAGCCAAAACCGCCCGGGCCGGCTGTAACTCCCTAGCAATGAATTCACTGTTGCCATAATATACAGCAAAATTATTAGTTTCCCGGTTGGTGAAGCTATAATATTCACTCTCCAACATATTGATAATTACCTCTTTGTCTTTATGGTAAAGCCATAGTTCTTTTTCTGGAGCCATTGAGGGTATTCCGACCATTAAGGCTGATCTCTGGGTCTGACACATTCGATTCTATAGTGAAGTCCCAGATATGCTGCGCCGAAGTAGGTACTATGTCTCGGGAAAATTCAGGTGCGAAATATTCCGGTTTCTTAAAATTCACATCCAGGTACTCGAGAAACCTGGGAGCTCTGATACGGTCGTAGGCATCTTTGGAATGATCAGCGTTCTGTCTCATTCCCAGCCCCCCAAGATTGTTTTTTAAATTGGAAGTAGAAAGATTCAGATCTACTTGCCAGTTATTTTCATCACTGATATCAGGGGATGATCCAACCCTTCCTTGAATCGCCTCAAATTTCTCCAATGGAATAGATAAAGTAATTGACGGATTAGCAAATACGAAAGCTCCCTGAAAAGATTTCAAGACGCCTGCAGTCTGGTAACCTCCATCGTAAGTAGTTACCTCCAAATCAACATTCTGGGCGTTATTTCTAATTAATACCTCGGACCATGATATATTGTAATTATAGGGGTTCCCAATTAAGGTCCACCCTTGATTAAGGTGTAAATTAAATGCTTGGTCAGCAAACAGCTCAGTACTACCAGGGCCAGTGTCCAATGATGCATCATCCTTAATTATCAACCAATAGCCTTTACCTCGCTCCAGCGAGTTCAGTCCTATCTGGTGTTCTACCAGGTTGTCAGCCTGGTATGAGAATAATCTCCACTGGAATTGGTCATACGAACCCAAGTCATCTTCAAAAATACTGGATACGCTGCTATTGTCAAGTTCCAACGGGATTGAAACTAAATTGTAGTCCGTTATACGCTCTCCGAAAACCACGCGCTCAAAATCCAATCCATTACCTTCATATTGGTTATAAGTAAATCCTACTAGATTAATAGCGTCAGTATCCGTTACAATAAATTCGTACTGAATGCCAATGTCATCGAACATACTGGCATCAACCACGGTCTGGTAAAAGCGTACTTCTGGGGTCAATTCCAAAACGGTCCATGCATCACGGGCAGCGGTAATTCCTCTATAACTAAATAACACCCGCTTGACGTCAAAATCATCCTCAATGGTTATATTGTAGGTCTCGCTCGGATTGGTGATAGGATGATACCTTGGAAGGTCGCCAGGAATAATAAATGGGGGATTCTGATCTGAAAATACGGAAATAACAAAAGTCATTTCCAGAGAACTTTCACCATCATCTGATTTAACCCGTATATTGTAAGATTCCTGCTGAGCTTGATCAAAGGTATCCTCGGTAATCAGTTTATCCCATCAATGCTGAATGCATTGTTGTCCTCACTCCCCTCACCCACTATCAAACTATATACAAATGACTCATCCGGGTCTAGATCCACTGTGGTAAAAGTACCTACTACAGTTTTCAATGGTTCAGACTCATGGATGAATGTATTGCTAAGAATTAAATCAATGGGGGCATCGTTCACATCTCTTACGGTAAGATTAACCATAGCAGTGTTCGAAACACCTCCATCATTATCGGCCACGGAGTAGGTAAAGGTATCTTCTCCCGTATAGTTTTCATTGGGAGTATAGGTTACGCCAGTGCTGGTTACTTCGACCACGCCATTGATAGGTACTGAAATCAAGGTGATTCCTGTAACGACCAGGACCCCATCAACGTCTGAGTCATTCTCGATAATATTGAGGATGGATGGGCTGTCTTCATCCACAGTTATTTGATCGTCCACTGCCACAGGCAGATCATTAACGTCGTTGATGGTAATATTTACCGTAGCAATATTCGAAACCTGGCCCTGATCGTCTCTAACATTGTAAGTAAAAACATCATTGCCATTGAAATCAAGCGCTGGTGTATAGATTACCGTACCATCAGTATTAACTTCGGATGTTCCATTGACCGGGGAAGTGACAATACTCACGGAACTGGGATCAATTGAACCATCGGAATCAACATCATTTGCCAAAACATTAATTAGCACTGCAATATCTTCATCCGTGGTTACATCATCGTCATTTGCAACCAGGGCATCATTTACGTCTCTTACCGAAACATTAACCTGGGCAGCATTTGACAGCGCCCCATCATCGTCTTCCACGGTGTAAGTAAAAGTATCCAGTCCGTTGAAATTGGTTACAGGAGTATACTTAACTGTCCCATTGGAATTGACCACTACGGAGCCATTGGAGGGATCAGTGACGATAACTATGGAGGCTTTGTTGATGCTACCATCAACATCGGTGTCATTATCTATAAGATTAATGGTTACCGGTTGATCTTCATCGGTATTGGCTACATCGTCATTTGCAACAGGCGGATCATTTATGTCGCTGACTGCAATTGTGACTAAGGCAGCATTACTAAGTTGACCATCATCGTCAGTCACTTTATAAGTAAAATTGTCTGGCCAATAAAGTCAATGTTTGGAGTATACGTCAAAGTACCACTTGGGTTAACAAGCACAGTACCATTTCCGGGATTTGAAAAGATAATCACAGAAGATGGTACTAAGGTACCATCAATATCGGTGTCATTCAGCAGTACATCAATTTCAATTGGTGTATCTTCCTCAGTATTGGCATTATCATTTACCGCAACTGGTGGATCATTTATATCATTAACCGTGATCACTACCAAAGCGGTATTAGAAATTTCTCCAAGATTATCCGCCACAGTATAACGAAGGCTATCAATTCCGTTGAAATTAGGGGCCGGGTCAAAACGTATGGAGCCGTTACTGAAAGGGGTGGCGGTGCCTCCATTTGCCGGTAATACTGCAATATTTATGGTAGCGTTGTTTATAGATCCGTCTGGATCGAAATCATTTGCAGTCAAATCAATGACTATGGATTCGTCTTCATTGGTAGTATGATTGAGATCGTCAACAGCCACCGGAAGGTCATTGATGTCAGTTACAATAACGATAACAAGTGCTGTATTTGAGACTGCCCCCTGATCGTCACGTACAGTATAGGTAAAGCTATCGCTCCCGGCAAAATTAGTATTGGGAGTATAGGTGATGGTGCCGTCACCATTATTAACCAAACTTCCATTTGACGGGTTGTCAACAATAGTCACAGTGGTTGGATCAACGGTACCATCAGAATCCATGTCGTTGACAGCCACGTCTATTGTTATGGGAGTTTCTTCCTCTGTGGTATTATTTGTGTCATTGATGGCTACCGGTGGATCGTTAACTGAGCTGACGCTTACTGTGACCGTCGCAGTGTTAGAAAGTGCATCCTGATTATCTCTGACATTATAGGTAAAGGAATCCGGGCCACTATATGCTGGATTAGGAGTATAGGTAATGGTACCATCATTGTTAACAGATGCTGTTCCACTAGTTGGATTAGCAACCACGTTTACAGTTGCAGGATCAATAGTATTATTGCCCTCAATATCAGTGTCATTGGCGATTACGTCAATAATGACCGCTACGTCCTCTGGCGTGTTGTCAGAATCATCATTAGCCACTGGCGGGTCATTTATGGGGTCTATGGTGATACTCACCTGAGCTACATTGGATGTGGCGCCTAAATTATCATCTACTTCATAAGTGAAACTATCATTGCCACTTACATTTGGGTTAGGGGTGTAAGTAACAGTGCCGTCATTATTGACCACCACAGTTCCGCTTATTGGATCTGACAAGATATTTACACTAGACGGGTCAATGCTTCCATCTGAATCCGTATCGTTGGCTACTACATCAATATTGATAGAGTTATCTTCATCAGTAACATTGTTGGGATCATTATTGGCTACCGGTGGACTGTTAGGGCCAACTGTGATCACTACCGTGGCCTGATTGGATGTAGCACCTTGATTATCATCAACAGTGTAAGTAAAATTGTCTCCACCGGTAAATCCATTATTGGGTGTATATGTAACGGTACCATCTCCATTGGCTACTGCATTTCCGTCTGATGCGTTTGAAGCAATACTTACGGTTGCAGGTACTATGGTGCCGTCACCATCTTCATCAGTATCATTGGGCACCACGTTGATATTTATACTGGTACTTTCAGTGGTATTGTTATTTAAATCATCAACAGCAGTCGGCGGATCATTCACATCAGTAACCTCAATCACAAAAGCTCGTTGGAAAGTTTCTCCAGCAGCATCTTGGGTCTGAATTCTGATATTTAAAGTTGGGTCATCTTCAAAATTGAAGCTAACCGATGTTCTTAACTGGTTGCCCACAATTTGAAAGGAACCATTGTCACTACTTCCGTTACCTGAAACCAGGGAATATGTATGTGTATCCCCAGCATCCGGATCAGTAGTAGTCAAGTTTCCTACAGTGGTTCCAGCCGGCTGGTTTTCTGCAATGGTGGTGCTGCTTAAACCAATATTTGTGGGCGGTGAATTAGAAGCCTGAATTGGCCCAACTAATGGGCTTGGGACGGTTAGACCTGGCGACGCTCCGACAGATGCCACAGGAGTTACTTCAAAAACAATATTGGTCCCTACATCAGCAATAACCAGCGTATACGTTTGAGCAATGGCGCCGGTAATTGCCACGCTATTGCGCAGCCATCTAAAAATTGATGATCCTTCCGGATTATTTTCCGGATCGTTATATGTATAATTCCCAGTAAGCGTTTGTCCTTCGATTATGGTCCCGGAAATGCTAACGGAAGTTGCTGTCGGGACCTGGTTGGCAGTAATGGTCACCGTAATATTATCACTCCCAGGATCTCCATTACTGTCGGTGACAGATGCAGTAATGGTATGCACTCCTATGCTCAATCCCGTAGTGCTAAATGATCCGCCCGTACCTATGTTGTTGTCCAGATTCGAATCCCAGGATAAATTATTGGTCAGTGTGGTGTTATTATCCTCTACATCTGTGACACTTCCCGTGAAAGTAATGTTGGTTCCCTCTATAACGCTAAGCCCATCTGTAGGTACGCTGATGGTTACAACCGGTGGATTATTTGCCGTTATGGTCACTGTAATATTATCACTCCCGGGATCTCCATTACTGTCGGTGACGGATGCAGTAATGGTATGCACCCCTATGCTCAATCCCGTAGTGCTAAATGATCCACCCGTACCTATGTTGTTGTCCAGATTTGAATCCCAGGATAAATTATTGGTCAGCGTGGTGTTATTATCCTCTACATCTGTGACACTTCCCGTGAAAGTAATGTTGGTTCCCTCTACAACGCTAAGCCCATCTGTCGGTGCGCTGATGGTTACAACCGGTGGATTATTTGCCGCGGTAACATTGATGGTAAGCGTATAACTAGACGCACTAAATTCACTGCCATCTCCCACCTCAAAATCAAAACTGTCATAGGGGCTCCCACTCTGTCCAGCCACTGGTACGAAAGTCAATTCGCTAGCATTGATTTGGACAGCAGTAATCACTTGGTTTAAAGTAATCGGGTTACTGTTCAATAGTAGGCTGCCTACTGTCTCCAGGCTGGTCACCCGAATCTCTGCAAACGGATTACTATCAGGATCACTATAATTAACAGTAAAATCTGCTTCCGTAAATGTATAGGTTATATCTTCATCAGTGGTAACGGTGTTATTGTCTCCTGATGGTGCAGCATTAGGAGCGGTTACAGTAACAGAAATCGCATCATTGCCTATCAATCCTCCACCATCGGTTACACTGGCGGTAATGCTTTGGGTACCAATTGATAACGCGGTGGTGCTCATGGAAGCTCCGGATCCAATACCTCCGTCTAAGCTGGCAATCCAGGTGAGCCCAACCGAAAGGTCTCCTTCTTCTGTGTCGATGGCGGTAGCGGCGAACATTAAATCCGTGCCTTCTTCTATGGTTGTGCCATCAACAGGTTCGGTTATGGTAACTGTTGGGGGTGTATTAGTAATTTCTACGATAATTACATCATTCCCCTCCAGTCCTCCGCCATCCAAGGCGGTAGCGGTAATGATATGAGTACCCACCGATAGGATGGTGCTGCTAAAGGATGCTCCATTTCCTATGTTTCCGTCAAGATCAGAATCCCATGATAAGCTGGCTGACAAATCCCCCTCCTCTGCATCGTCGGCGGTAGCGACAAAGTCTATGCTGGTGCTCATTCCCTCAGAAATACCGTCAACAGGGGAGGTGATAGTGACTACCGGTGGGGTATTGGCAGTGATGGTCACGATAATGTTTGCGCTGCCTGTCTCTGAATCATTATCTGTAACGGATGCGGTTATGGTATGGATTCCTCCCGACAGGGAACTGATATTGAACGACCCTCCGGTACCAATTGCTAAACCGTCTATACTAGAGTCCCAAGACAAATTTGCAGCTATATCTCCATCTTCAGCATCCACTGCCGTTCCCCTGAAAAGGATATCGGTGCCTTCTAATACAGTCCAACCGTCGGCAGGAGCTGTTATAGTAACCACAGGCGCCGCATTAGGGGCAGTAACCGTCACCGTTATCTGGTCACTACCTGGTGCTCCATGACTGTCCGTCACTGAGGCAGTTATGGTATGGGTACCTGTAGATAAGCCGGTGGTGCTGAATGATCCACCATTACCAATGTTATTGTCCAGATTAGAATCCCAAGACAAATTACTTGTCAATGTCCCATCCTCTATATCTGTTGCGGTTCCGGTGAAAGTAATATTGGTACCTTCTACTACTGATAATCCATCTGCCGGAGCTGTGATGGTTACGGTCGGAGCGGTATTAGCGGTAATAGTAACAGTGATCTGGGCAGTAGTGGTAATAGATTCATTATCGGTTATAGATGCTGTAATTGTATGCGTGTTCACCGATAGGTTATTAATGTTTACAGATGCGCCGGTATCAAAATCTCCATCTTGATCTGAATTCCAATCTATATTCGCCGATATATCTCCATCCTCCGCATCACTAGCAGTACCCGTGAAATTGATATTTGTACCCTCTACTACAGTATGTCCATCTGCTGGTAAATCAATGGTGACTGTGGGCGCCGCATTAGGTGCTGTTACAGCATTTGCACGGAATAGTGTTGCGTCACCATCGCTGCTGGTTTCTGAAGTGATAAAATAGTCTTGGTCATTAATTGCTGCTATCGCTTCAATTTGGGTGGAGCCTGAAACCTGAAAGGTGGATTTTTCTATTTGCCCATTGGAAAAATCAGTTCCAGTGAAATTTGAAACTCGAAGTAAAAATGGCACACCAGACCTGTATCCGGTTAGCATGATTTCCTGAGACAACGAGTTGTACTCACCACCTGAGATCAGTCCTTGTACATCGATGTTGCCTACCCTTGGAGCTTGATAAACTCCAGGTGTTTTAGGCAGGGAATAAATATTGGTCTGAAAATCGACCCGATTTTTGGTAAAAATATATAGACTATCTCCAAATGAAATTAAAGCTTCAGCATCAAAGTTGTGCTGGTTGCCTGGAATGAAGCTCACTTGATCACTATAGGAAAATTCTATGGTATCTACTGAAACAGTGTTATCGATAGTTTGGGCATACTCTTGCAGTGAAACCCTGTAGATTCTAAGGTCTGTTCTATCACCACTATTATTGCCAAAATCTGCAATGTAAATAAATTGTTGGTCAACACAGATGTCCTCCCAATCTACGTTGCTGGCATCTTCTACAGTTATCTGCCGAGTTAAGCTGCCATCATCAGGATCTATCTCATAAAGCATGGGGCCGCCGGCACCATCATTATGAGTGACCAGTAAATCGTTTAATAGAATGATACCAGAAGATTGATCGGTTTCCAGTGGCAGCAATGCGATGGTCGCTAAAGCAAAATTCTGTGCAAATGTCCCCACACTAAGCAGCAGAGAAGATAGTAATGCTATGCCAGTCCTCTTTAGTTCCATTTCAATCACTGGACGTTAATTTGGGGTATTTGGTGGAGATGGTAATATTTTCGGTCCTGGCGGTTCCTCATGGGTAAGGTTGATCACTATTGGGGTAATAACAACAAAAGGTATCAGTTTAACCAACAAGGGTATTTTCCTATGTATTGAGAACTCGGTTCCTGTGTCTGTCTGACTGGAGGAGGTACTG